>Ga0075030_100004948_pt1 | contig 12014 bp, 12 predicted proteins | sample LitLauG_LLR_2012_FD_71393 | JGI IMG/M metagenome (GOLD analysis project Ga0075030, IMG submission 71393) | Freshwater sediment microbial communities from Pennsylvania, USA - Little Laurel Run_MetaG_LLR_2012 | ecosystem: Environmental > Aquatic > Freshwater > Creek > Sediment | place: USA...
AGCTTCCAGTGGTCCAGCGACGACGTGAAGGGGGGCATCGAGGCGGTTCGCGTGGCGATGCACATCGTTGACGGCAAGACCGAGCTTGTCGTGATGCGGGACAACCTCAAGAACCTACTCTGGGAGATGGAGCGGTACAGCTACCGGAAGCTCCCGAACGGCGTCGTGACGGACGAGCCGATCAAGCTGAACGACCACGCTTGCGACTGCCTCCGGTACATCTTCATGGCGAACCTCAAGTACGTGAAGCCCCGAAAGCGGAAGGCCGCGAAGGGTTACACCACGATCTACTTGGAGCAAAAGGCCCAGCGGGCAAAGGCTCGGGCGAAAAAGTTCGGCGGGTACGGCGGTTCTTACAAAGTTGGGTAGATATGTGAGACACCTAACGTCTCTTCCACCTGGCTTTGGAGCCGTACCAATGGACCCCGCCGACCGCCGGTTTTTCTCGGGCCTGATCGTCGCCCTGTTTGCCGTGGGCTTGCTCACGTATTCGTTCTTCTTGGCCGGGCAGGCGAAGGCCCCGACGCCGTTCGTCCAGCCCTCGGTCCCGACCCTGATCCCACCGCCCCTGTCGTGCCTTTGCGGCACCACGAAACAGGCCACGAGGCCCTTCCAGGTCGTGTGCCCTTACTGTCGAAACACGCTGTCCGTTCAGCCGTCCGCAACTGGCGAGACGATCGGGGCGACCGTGACTGGGGCCACCGTCAATGCCACCGCGAAGTAATCGCCGTTCCATGTGCTCCCCCAGAACCCTGAATCAAGGACTTCCCCGATGCCTCCCGCAACCAAGGCCCTCCCTTCCGGCGGCGGCAGCGCTGCCAAGAAGGATGAGTTTGTGATGCCGAAGCCACCGGCCGTCGTGGTCTGGCGTAACGCACCTGGCGGCGAGACCTCGTACGCGATGGTGACCAAGTACAACCGGCACTCGGTCGAACTCGCGATCTTCGTCCCCGAGAGCCGCGTCGTCGTCCCCAAGACCGGCGTCCGCTTCATCGGCGACCCGTGGAACCAGACCAACGGCATCAACGCCGACTCGGGCGTTTGGGACTTTAACGATGAGACGCTCCTCCTCCGCAAGCTCCTGACCAGACTGACCCCCGAAGGCCAGCCCGCCTGAGCCCGACCTTTCGCCCATTTGACCGGGGGCCGCTCCGATGATCGACAGGTATGAAGAGGATGAGATCGACCCAGTCTTCCGTACCGTGGTTACGCATTGGATGAACAAGATCATCAATGCTCGCGACCACAAGAAGCGGGTCTTTCAAGACGCGGCCAACGAATGCCTGTCCTTCTATGCTGGACCCCGGTCATGGGAAGACGTGATCGGCGGCGAGGCCGGTGTCAGCAACAAGGACGACGTCGTCGATCCGACCTTCAAGGTGAGCGTCAACAAGACGTTCGAGTTCGTCACCATCTTCGGCCCGGCCCTCTATTACGAGAACCCGGTTCGGACGGTGAAACCGAGGATGCCGGTCATCATCCCGCCGCAGTTCTTCGGCCCGAATGTGCTGCTCTATCAGTCGATGATCAACCAGGAGAACCAGCGGGTCATGACCGACGGGCTCAAGAGCGTTCTGCTTGAGGCGTACCTCAACTGGACACCTTGCGAGTTCAAGCTCGACGTGGAAGCCCGCATGGCCATCGACGAGGCTCTCATCAAGGGTCGCGGTTGCCTCTGGACGGAGCTTTACTCGCCGCCCGGCACCGAGATGAAAGTGGTCCGATCCCTCTGGGATTCGACCGATCACCTCCTTTGCGATCCCGACGCGCACAGCTTCGCCAAGTGCCAGTGGATCGCGAAGAAGTGCATCGAGCCTGTGTGGAAGGTGGAGCGTGATTTCGGCCTTCGCCACGGCTCGCTCAAGGGCAACTTCGAGAGCCAAGCCAAGCAGGCCGACGTCGATGTCGACGAGGACGGCGAGTACAACCGCCGACGCGGGTTCACGAACGACCTGCTCATCTACTACAAGATTTACTCCAAGATGGGGATCGGCGGACGGCTCCAAGGAATCCTCAAGTCGCTCCGTGGCCCGCTGGAGATGTTCGGCGACTACGCTTACCTCGTGATCGCGGACGGCGTGCCGTACCCGCTCAACCTGAGTCCAGATGTGGTGAACGACCCGGCGTTCCAGGCGAACCCCACGGCGGTCTTCAACAAGGTCGCGTGGCCGACCCCGTTCTGGGGCTCGGACGAGTGGCCCGTGAGCGTGCTCGACTTCCACACGGTCCACAACTGCCCGTGGCCGATGCCGCACCTCAAGGCGGGCATGGGCGAGTTGAAGTTCCTCAACTGGACGATGAGCTTCCTGATGGGCAAGGTCCGCAATACGACGCGCGACTTCATCGCGATCAAGAAAGAGGCCGGTGAGGAGATCAAGGCCGCGATCCTCGAAGGCCGAGACCTGACGCTCCTTGAGCTTGAGGCCGCGCACGGCACGATCAGCGAGCTGGTTCAGTTCCTCCAACACCCCGAAGTGAACGGCGACATCTGGAAGATGATCGAGGCCGTAGAAGCCAACTTCGACAAGCGGGTCGGGCTCACGGAACTCATGTACGGCCAGCAGGGTCAGACGCAGATCCGCTCGGCCCAGGAAGCCAACCTCCGCAATCAGAACATGAACGTGCGGCCCGACGACATGCGGAAGTGCGTCGAAGGCTGGATGACCCGTGTCGGTGCGAAGGAAGCCATCGCGGCCCGCTACCACCTCATCGACCAGGACGTTCAGCCCGTGCTCGGGGACATGGGGGCGTGGGCGTGGACTCAGTTCGTCTCCACCCGCGACATGAACGTCGCCTGCCGCCAACTTGAGTACCGCATCGAGGCGGGCTCGACGGCCAGGCCGAACAAGGAGTGGGAAGCCAAGACCATGAACGATGCGTTCGCGGCGCTGGCCCCCGTCTTCCAGACCTACGCCCAGCAAACGATGGACATGACCCCGCTCAACAACCTGATCGCGGACTTCTCGAAGTCGCTCGATCTCGACCCGGCCCGCTATCAGCTTCGCACCCCGATGATGCCGCCCGCCCTGACGCAGGTCGGCCAGGACGGAACGCCCGTCGACCCCAATGCCGGCGGCACGGGGCACCAGTCCCAGGCCACCACGAACGTCCCGCCCCCCGGCTGATCAGACTGATCACTCTTTGGAGCCCCTGTCATGCGTAAGTTCGTCACGCTACCCGACGGCCGCTACGAGGAAGTCCGGCACAACTCCGTGGTGGACCTGTGCGTTCCCGAAGCGGAGTTCACGCCGATCCTCTTCCCGATCATCAGCAACGACATCGTTACTCAGGCCCGTTACGAGAACATGCGGCTCGACGGTCAGTCACACAACTTCGCGGAGATGATCGCCCTCCGTCGGTTCCCCGGCATCAAAACCGATGCAATTTTTAACGAGTCCAAATTCTCGGGCGAGTCCGGCCAGATCCCGAAGCAACAAAAGTGGCTCAGGCGGCAAGCCGAAGACGCTGGCGTGGCGACGAACGGGAAGTGGTATTGCAGCGGCCTGGCCAGCTTCCCCGGTGACCCGACCGCGTGGGTCGGCGACCGTGGCGACGTGCTGCGGATTGCCCGCGAAAAGAACCTGACTGTCCACGGCTACGTCGAGCACGAGGGCCACGAAACCGACGGCGGCGGCGACATCCCGATCAGCGACGACATCATCGAAGACGAGGTGTCGGACATCCTCGAATCGAACCCGTTCGCCGAAGCGGACGACGTTCGCGAGGAAGTTTACGCGATCCGCACGGGGGCGGTGGACGACAACCCATTACTCTGCGGCGACCATTTCACGACGGACATCCCGTAACGGCCAGGGAAAGCGGTTCGGGCACGCAGCTATCTTCTTTGATCTTACGCTTGGATGAAAAACTAGCCGCGTACCCGTTTCACCACCCCTTTTTTTGTGCCCTTTTTTCCGCCCATGCCACCCGAATGAGTTAGGGGCAATCGACGTTCGGAGATATGGCTGTCTTGCGGCTATTATCTCCCCGAGACGTTTCCTTCTTTAGACGAATGGCTTTCTCCATCGTCGAGCCGAGATCTTGGGCGAAACTAGTACCGTCCAACCACTGGGCTGTAACCTTCCACACCTCTTTATAGATGGTCTCCGGCTTTTTGTCGGCCACGAGTACCTGTCCGGGGCCATCGTACTCGAACGTTCCTAGTAACTTCATGGAAGAATTCATGATCATAAAATGAATAGAGTAAGGGAGATAGTCACCGAGGACTACGGCACCAAACGTTACGGACCCTCCGCCTCCGAGTATCGAGAAATCGAGTCTGAAGTCTGATTCGGCGGCCGTCCGTAAAATGTCATATTTGAGATCACACAGTTTTTTAATGCAGGCGTCTGTAACTATCTGTTCCTTACTTTGGGCTCCACTCCTCTCGCAATCGAGGTAGACTCGACCTTTCGCATCCCGCAGCGGATGCTCGGGGCCGATGCCCGCAATTCCCGAGACCTTGATTACCGAAGTGGACGATCTGGTGAGATGAATTTCCTTCAGATCGACGTCGGCGACGCGCCTCGACAGAAACAGGAGGCGATCTCCTTCCCAGAGGAAGAGCGAGGATCGATCAGCGTCCTGAGGCTTGTACTCCAGGACGACGTCTGCGACCCGCTTGTCCTGGACGATCTCCTGATCGGGATTCTGTACCGTCAACAAATTGGCCAGTTTGGCCGAATCACCGGATTCTATGAAAATTCTGACCACTTGAGGTCCGGTAAAAGTATCGATGTGTTGCTTTATGATCGAGTCGGATAACGTCAGAATTCTCTGATACGCATCACTATTCGCCGGAGATTTGATCAACCCGTCGACCCAGCGGCGATACCAGATTCGACCACGACTCGCGATGAGGTAGCGGGGGATCACAGTCAACTCCCTCGCGATCGCGATCCGCATCATCCCGTTATTCGTCTGCAACGACTTTGCGAGGCCCGAGAGTAGGAAAGTTGCGGCGACGTCTCTGTCTGGACCATCGGACTGTATCACGGCTAACTTCAAGGGCTCGATGGCTGACACGCTCTTCTCGTCGAGTCTGACGAGGAACTCTCCCCATTGCTCGACGGTCCGGGCAATCTCCGGAGGCGTTTCAATCATCGGCTTTGGGATCCCTCCGGCCTCACCACCGCAGCCGAGAACGCATGTGGTCAGCACGAGCCCAATCGGGGCGAGCCACATCGTTTGAATCAAACTTCCAGATCCCGGTCGATGATCCCGGCGCATCGATGTTCTCCCCACGGACAAAGGCGTTCGCAACCTTGATCCTGGATGCGACTTGCGGCATACGGACCAAGTCAAGATCGGCTCCTGACCTCTTTTGCCGCTCCAAGAAAAGTTGACGACCGACGGTAGGTGCGACCCCGATAGGGTTGGCGAGTCGGCTTTGGAACTGCGGAATGGCCACATCTCACCTTTATCGCCTGCCACCTAGCTTGAATGCGGCGGAATCCGCATTTCGACCAACACCCGAATATGACAAACCAATCACGGAACAAAAAATCCGAGATTACCGAGTAAACCGAGCCGCGTAGGCGTTACCGATCTCGTACCCAGTTTCGAGGTTAGGGTACTCGTCAATTCAACACATTGCCTAGAGACCGTCCCGCCTAATACCAGCGGCGACTAGGGCAAAAAACGCGATTCGGCACCTCAAACCGACGCTCTCATGATCCGGCCTTCTTCGATCTTGGAAATACTCTAACAGACCCCTGCGGTCAAAAGGAGGCAATTCCAGTGATCTCTTTCACGACCTTCCAAGACGTTCTCGACCACGGCGTCGACTACCTCGGCGGCAACCCCAGCGATCAGGTCAAGCGGGACTGTGTCCGCGCCATCTTGGAGTCGTACCGCGACCTCGCGAACGCCTTCAACTGGACGTACCTCTACACGGCCTCCCGGCTCAACACGACGGGTTCGTACGACTCGACCGTCTCGGGGGCCACGCTGACCTACCTCGCGTCGGGCGGCACCTACCTGCGTCAGGCGACCATCTCCGGCGACACGTGGCCCGCGTGGGCGGGCGACGGGGTCATCCGCATCGGGACCGTGGGGTACAAGGTCGACCAGCGGATCAGTGCGACCACCGTGACGTTGGACGAGACGATCTGCCCGGCCTCGGACATCACGTCCGCCACCCCGTTCCTGATGTATCAGGACACGTACCTTTTGCCCGAAGACTTCGTTGCCCAGGACCAAAGCCTGTACGAGTTGAACTTCGGCGGCATGACGTACACGCACCCCCGCGAGTGGCTGTTCGAGAACCGCTACGTCTTCGCGTCGGGCGTGCCCCGGTATTTCACGATCACCGGGGACCGCAAGTACCCCGGCCGGTTGGTGACCCGGATGTTTCCGTGGCCCTACCAGCAGAAGACGGTGGACTTCATCTACAAGCGGCGTCCGCGTGCCCTCCTGACGCAGAACGTGACGGCCGGGACGATTTCCGTCACCGGGGGCACGAACGTCGTTACCGGAGCGGGTACGGCCTTCACGCCGAAGATGGTCGGCTCGGTCATCCGGTTCTCGGGCAACCCGAAGCCTCCGACCTCCCTGATCATGGGGAGCAACGTGGCCGTGTTCGAGTCGTCGATCGCATCGTACGTTTCGCCGACATCGATCGTCATCACCGATGCCGCCGACATCACCTACACAGCTTCGGGCTATTCCGTTAGCGACCCGATCGACATCGAGCAGGGGGCGATGCTTAACGCCTACCTCCGATGCGTCGAGAAGCATCTCGGCATGGCGCGGACGTTGAAGGACAAACCCTCGGCCGCGAACCAGTACGCCACAGCGCTCTCCGAGGCGAAGTGTGCCGATTCCCGCAGCTTCCAGGGTAAGGCCGTGGGTTCGACCGGGCGTTACAGGCCACGACTACGAGACATGCCGACAGGACCGGACGAACCGTGAGGTGAACCATGCCACGCAGTAACATCGACCCGAACAAGCCCACCGGAAGGCTGATCATGAAGGACTTCCCGGGTTACCAGCCGAACGTGGACCCTCACGATTTGCCGCCGGGCGTGGCCGTTACCCAGATCAACGCCATGAGTCTCAAGCCGGGCGAGCTTCGCGTCCGGCCGGGGTTCGTCGTGGTCCAGTTCGACAATCCCTGAAAGGCGGCACGCCGTGAACCTCGGACGATTCCAGCCGGGTCAGATCCTCCCGATCGGGGTCACGACCGTTGACGGCACCGGCACGCCCACTTGGCCCGACACGGCCCCGGTCGCGACGGTCAAGGACGCCGGTAACAACGTTATCTGGACGGGCAAGGTGGCACTCGACCCGGACACGCCCTACCGATTTTCTTCGGCCCTCTTTCTGGGGATTCCTTATTCGTTGGGAACATATTCGGTGGGGTACGAGTGGTCGGTCGGCGTTTACAACGGGACCGCGACGGACACCTTCGACGTGATCAGCGGCGGGGATGTCGGCGGACGCATTATCGCAATGTACGCATACGACCGGCCCGAGGCCCGTTACGTGGTCGCCCAGTTGACCAGCGGAAACATCGTTCAGGGGCGTAACCCCAGGTTGTGAGGGTATTCCAATGTTGGAAGCCGAGATCGGCCATTTCGGCGTGGGCGACAACGCCTTCGCCCTGATCAGCAGGGGCGGGGTCGATCTGGTTCCCACGGGGATCGCTCTCGACCTGTCGGCCCTCAACGTCGCGGGACTCCCGGTAGGCGGGCACTTCATCGTCGAGTGCTACGGGCCTGACGGGTTGCTCAAGTGGGAGGACACGGCCGAGAACGGCGTCACCGATGTCGGGATCGCCAGCCTTCTGAACATCTACTTCCGCGCCCAGACTCAGATCACGGCGTGGTACATCGGCCTCGTGGACAACGCGGGGTTCGTCTCGTTCGCGTCCGGCGACACCATGTCGAGCCACTCGGGCTGGAGCGAAGTCGCCTCGGGCAACTACTCACAGTCGAACCGCGTCCAGTGGAGCCCGGCAGCCGCTTCGGGCGGGGCCGTAGTGAACGCCACGACCTGCGACCACAGCATGACGAACGGCTCGGCCTTGACGGTCAAGGGCCTCTTCCTGTGCTCCGACAACACCAAGGGCGGGACGGCGGGGACGCTCTTCTCGACCGCCGCGTTCACGGGCGGCACCCAGGCCGTCAACAACGGCGACACCCTCAAAGTAACCTACACCGTCGCCGCGACCTCCGGTTGATCAGACTGATCACCCCCGGCCCTCGCCCCGTTCTCCGACGTCATCCGCAGCCATCAAGGAGTCTCAGCCATGAGCAATTATTACCGTGGGGACAAGACCTTGAGCCTCACCATCCCCGGCCCGGCCTTGCCGAACTGGCCACTGTCTCTGATCTCGGCCGACGAGACCGGGCTGGTGACATACAAGGTGCCATACCTCGACCACTCGCAGTACACGGTCCCGCTGGACATCACCGCCGCGTACGTCCCCGGAGCTACCCTCGACGACTCGCTGACCGGGGAGCAGATTCTCGCTCTGCCGGGCGTTGTCGCCGGTGCCGCCGCGTTCCCGACGTCGTTCGGGGTCGGTCTCGACCAGACCGTCACCATCCAGCTTCCGGTTCCCCTGCCGGTCGGGCCGGTCGTCGTCGTCCTCTTGGGCCGCGTGGCCTGATCGAAGCAAGGGCTCGGGGGGGCTCGATGGGCCGGGGCAAGGAGCAATCCTGCCCCGGCCCGTTTCATCGCGGGGGGAGCCATGAGCATCGTTTTCATCGACGGGTTCGACCACTACCCGACCGCCCAGATCGGCTACAAGTGGGACAGCCAGACGACCTCCGGCACGCTCGCCGTCGGTTCAAGCTACGGCCGCTACGGCAGTCAGGGCCTCCGGATCACGGACATCGGGGCGGTCGGCAAGGTGTTCGTCCCCGCGAACAAGCTCGTGCTCGGCTTCGCGTTCACCGTCGGTTCCACGATGGACACCGACCAGCGAATCCTCTGTGCGTTCACGTCGATCGGCAGCCTGCAAGTCGAGCTTCGGATCACGAATAGTAACCAGCTTCAGATCACGCGATCCGGGACCGCGATCTCCGGCGGCGTATCGACCATCACCTTGACGCCTGGCGTCACCTACTTCTGCGAGTTCAAGGTGACGTTCAGCAGCAGCATTTCCGCCGGGGATGTGGTCTGCAAGATCAGCGGCGTCACCGCCATCTCACTGCCCGGCGGTTCGAGCGTCGTCGGCGCGGGCGGGACCACGGCCAACGGCATCCAGCTCGGCCACGGGGCTCGCGGGCTGTTCGCGACCAACTACCAGGTGGACTTCGACGACCTCTATCTCCTCAACGGAGGCGGCACCGCGAACAACGACTTCATCGGCGACAACCGGGTCGAAGTCCTCTGGCCCGTGGCCCAAGCCAGCGACACCGACTTCTCGCACACCGGGGCGGCGGACGCCGCGTCCGCGATCAACGAGCACACGTGCGACTTCGACACGAGCTACATCTCGTCCCAGACGACCGGGAACAAGCACACGTTCACGTACGGCTCGCTCGGCACCACCCCCGACACGATCGCCGGTCTCCAGATGGTCTTCATGGCCCGCAAGGACGACGCCGGGACGCGGGTCGGGGCGGGCCTCGCGAAGATCGGCGGGACCGAATACGTGGGCGACAACTTCGGGATCGCCGACGCCTACAACCTCGGCCGTTCCGTGTTCGAGACGAACCCCGCGACCAGCGCGGCGTGGACCCCCACCGATGTCAACAGCATTGAGGCGGGCATCAAGCTCGTAGTGTGATGTCGAAGGAATACTACTCGAACGGCGTGACCGGCTTCCTCTCCGGGGCGATCGACAACGCAGTCACCTCGGTCGTCCTGGCCGACACCAGCGCATTCCCGGCGAGCGGCAACTTCCGGGTGAAGTGCGACGACGAGATCATGCTCGTGTCGGCGAACAACACCGGGACCAAGACGTTCACTGTCACTCGGGGCGTCGAGGGCACGACCGCCGCGAGCCACGCCGACACGGCCGCGATCTACACCGTGCTGACCGACGGCAGCCTCCGCAGTCTCGTCCGCCAGTCCCACGGCGGAACGCTGGTCGGTGCCCGCCGGGAAATCAACCTCGTTGACGGCGGCGGCGTCACGTGGACCCTGACCGACGACGGAACGAATGACAAGGTGGACGTGTCCGCGTCCGTATCCGTCAACAGCGGGTTCGAGGCGGTCCTCACAAAGCCGTCGTTCGCGGACGGTTGGGCGTGGGACAACCAGCAGGACGCGACCTACTCCGAGCCCGGCAACGGGCTCGCGTTGTATGGCCACGCATCCGGGACCACTGGCGACCGAGCCCTGGTCAAAGCTCTGCCGGGGTCACAGTACACCGTGATCATGCGGATTCGGCCCAGCCAGTGGGGGAACGGATCGTTCAGCTTCATCCTCAAGGATTCGGTCAACGGCAAGTACCAGCAGTTCATCTTCTACGTCTACAGCGGCGGCAATCGGTTCGGATGGAACCAGGGGACCAGCCTCTCGTCGTTGAGCTACCAGGATTACTACGCGCTGAGCCTCGTGACCGACATGTGGTGGGTGAAGATCGTCGAGGACGCGACGCACCGGACGGTCTACCTGAGCAGCGATGGGTATACCTTCATCCCGAGCTTCCAGCAGTCGACCGGCTCGTACCTGACTCCCGATCATGCCGGGTTCTCCGTGAGCCCAGGGTCGGACCGCGACCTCTGCGTCACCCTCGTGAGCTACACCGCGACCAGCCCGTAAGGAGTCGGCCGTGAGCTACCCCAAGACCGGCCAACTCGGCGGCTTCGGCATCACCACGCTCGGGGGAAAGCCCGAGAACGGCGACTTCCTTGAGTGGCAACCCGGACTGATCAGGCACTTCCGGTTCCACGAGGCTTCGTCGTCGACCACGGCCCATAGCTCGGTCGGCGGCGACCCGCTCGTGTCCGCCCCGTGGGGCACCGGGCCGCAAGACCCGGCGTTCGGCGTTGACGGTTCGAGCTTCAAGGCCGCGAGCCTTCCCGGCTACACCGGAGATTCTTCCGGCGTGAGCCACGCATCGTTCATCGACGGCGCGGCCAGCGGGACGTGGGCGACAGCCCTCGCGAACGGCGGCACGGTCGAGTTCTGGTTCAAGCTGAACGAACTCCCCGCCGTCACTTGGGGCACGACCGGCAACGTCACGACCTACTACGTGGACGGCAGCGGGGCACTCCAGTCCGAGCCGTACCCGTACGTCGGTACGATGAACGTCTTGAGTGTTCTGAGTATTGGCGATCCGACAAACGATCACGCCCTCGTTTTCCCTTCCACCGGGACCGGGCCTTCGCGTCCCACGCCGTTTATGCACATCCAGGTCGAGCCGATCTTCTCGAACGGCGGCGACGTGGATTACTGGCTCGCGGGCAATGGGTTCGGGTTCGGCTCCGTGTCCGACATGGCCTGGCACCACGTCAAGGTCACGTGGTCGAACTCCCACAACTTCATTCATTCCTACTTCGACGGCACTCCAGTCACCTCGTATGGTGGGTTCAACAAGACCCCAAGCTCGGGTGCCAAGCTGAGGCTCGGCGGCAACGACTGGGGCACGCCGATGGGGAGCTACGGTGCCCCGTACGTTCAGGTGAACGCCCCAGCCGACGTGTATATGGGCAACCCGGTCGGGTGGGTCGAGGGGCTCCTGCTCGTTGGCGGCGGTGCGTCGTTCGCGATCGAGGATCTCGCGATCTACAACGTGCCGGTCGACCTCAGCACGTACCGGGCACCGATCTACGTCTCGGCATCGAGCAGCATGTCGGTCAGCGGCGGCGGCTACCTGACCGGCCCGATCTACATCTCGCAGGGGTTCGCCGAAGTCGTCAACGACAAGACCCGCAACCTTCGCGTGTCGCAGAATTTCATGGAGGTGATCCGCACCGGCAACTACAACGGCCGGATCTCCCAGGCGTTCATCGAGGTTCTGGCACCGCTCCCCTTGCCGAAGTGGTACGTCTCGGCAACCACGGACCTGACCGTCGTCGCGACGGCTCTCGGGCTCGTTGGCCACAACTTCGGCG
>Ga0075030_100004951_pt1 | contig 12009 bp, 12 predicted proteins | sample LitLauG_LLR_2012_FD_71393 | JGI IMG/M metagenome (GOLD analysis project Ga0075030, IMG submission 71393) | Freshwater sediment microbial communities from Pennsylvania, USA - Little Laurel Run_MetaG_LLR_2012 | ecosystem: Environmental > Aquatic > Freshwater > Creek > Sediment | place: USA...
CCTCAGTGCGCAGCTATGGGGCGCACCGGCAGCGGCACGTTGCACACATTCACATGCCCGGTCGGATCGACGAAGAAACTTTCGCGCCGGAAGCGCCGCGAAGCGATCACCGCTTGAAAGGTCGCGCTATTGGTGCGCAGCACTTCGAGATTGGCGCGTTCGCTCGCCGCCACGTCCCCAGCCAGGCGGATGCTGCGAATGGGGGTGCGCTCTTGGGGATGTTCGTAAAAGCCCAGCGGACCTGTGCCGCGCGGCAGCGCCGATAACAATTCCATGCCCGCGACCACCCGCCCGACCATAGCCAGGTTTTTGTCCAGGTGCCGCGGCGCCTGGCCAATGACCACGTAAAGTTCAGCGCCGTTGCCGGTATTCGGGGGATTGTCACGCCCAACCCCGACTGCGCCGTAGCAATGCAGCATCCAGGTGGCGCCGCGCCCATCGCGTCCAGCCCAGAAACCGTTGCTGAAGCCGGTTTGGGCTGCATAAGTGTCGCCGTCGGGCAGCCGCGTGAACGGCAAGTCCCCGACCGCGCGGAAATATTCGGAGGCAGCGATGGTGGCGCGCGCATCGCCCATAGCATGCGCCGGCGCATCGTCGGGACGGCCCCATTGGGTGACATAATTATCCTGCACGCGGGTGATCGCTGCGCCCTCCCAATAATTGGCGCGCGCTAGAGCGCGCACATTGGCGACGTGCTGGGGCGAGAAATCCGGAGAGAGCGCGATCACCACGCGCCCGGCCGGCAATTCCATGTAAAGGGTGTTGTTGGGATCGAGGGCTTGCCAATCTGCGGCCGGCGAGTGCGCCAAGATATCACTCAATGAGGGCGGCGCGACCGGCGCGTTCGGCGCCGGGCTTTGGGCTGAGGGGGCGTGAGCTGGCGCGCCGGGCGCTGACGAGGGTGGCGCTGGCGCCGCCGCGATTGCCGCACTCATCAGCACAAAGGCGCCCACCCAAAACATTGCGCGCATGATTTTCTCCCCAACCCCAAAAGCAGACGCTGAGTTTGGGGGCGCTTTGGCGCTGAGCGCAAGCGCTGGTCGCCAAGGCGTGCATCGCTTATCAACGGGGCCCATGGCTCAATCCCCCGTCCCGCGCCCCAGCCCCGCCAACGCCGCGCAATTGCTGATCGATCTGGGCCCGGTCATGGCGTTTGTGGCAAGTTTTGCGCTGTTGCAGCGCCTGCCTGCCTATAAGGACAACGCCATCTATATCGCCACCGGCGTCTTCATTGCCGCGGTGCTCTGCGCGATGATCTATAGCCAATTGACCCGCGGGCGCGTGGCGCCGGTGTTGATCGTAACGGGGGTGATCGTCACCGCCTTTGGCGGTCTAACCATTGCTTTGCACAATGACGCCTTCATCAAACTCAAGAACACCATTGAAAACGGTTTCTTCGCCGTCGCCATCGCAGGTTCTCTGCTGATGGGACAAAACGCGCTCAAGTTGGTGTTTGGCCACGCCTTCAACATGTCTGATCGCGCTTGGCGGATTTATGCGTGGCGATGGGTGGGTCTATTTGCGGTTCTGGCCCTCGCCAATGAGCTCATGCGCCGCGCGCTCACCACGGCTGGCTGGACGGCTTGGCATTTTCCGGTGCTGTTTGGGCTGACCATGCTGTTTGTGTTGGCCAACCTGCCCTTCATTCTCAAACACCACGTCGAAGACGCCGATGACGGTTCAGCGACTTCGCCGCCCAACGGCGCCTAAAACGACCGCATTCGGACGGATTTTCGCCTCGCTGGCGTATCACGCTGACCCCATGATTGATTGCGCCGTCTGCAGCGCTAAGGTTCGCCGCGTTTTGGGGGCGAGCCATGGCTCGAGCGATGCCGGAGCAGCTTGAATCCGAGCCGTTCCGGCTTGCGAGCTCGCCCAGTCATTTGCTGCATCGCGCCGAGCAACTTGCCGCCGATCGCTTCACCCAGCTGGTCGGCGACGGCGTCACTTTGAGGCAATTTGCGGTTCTGGCGGCCATCGCCGAAAGCCCAGGACTAAGCCAAAGCGATTTGGTGCGCGCCACAGGCATAGACCGCTCCACCCTCGCTGACATGATGAACCGCATGCAAAAGCGCGGCTGGGTGGTGCGCACCGCTTCAACCGCGGACGCGCGCGCGCTCTCGGTGCGGCTTGCCTCAGGGGGCTCGACCTTGTTGGCGGCGGCAACCCAACATGCGCGCGCCGCCGATGCGGCCATTTTAGATTCCTTGCCGCGAACCAAACGCCGGAGCTTTCTCAACACCCTCGCCCGGCTTGCCGAAGAGAGCGAGAAAGCGGCGGTAAAACTTGAGAAAGAAGCCAAGCGCGACGCCAAGCGCGCCGCGCGCGAGCGGCGCAAGTCGCGCAAGCGGGGACGCAAACGCGAAGCCCAGCGAAGCTAACGGCGTCGCAGCGCGGGAAAAATTTCCTGCTCCACAGCCTCTGGGGTAAGCGGCCCGCGATGCACGTCGACGATGGCGTCTTGGCCATTGACGACAAAAGTCTCCGGCACCCCGGCAATGCCAAGTTGAAGCCCAAACTGACCATCGCGATCGATGCCGACGCCGCTATAAGGATTGCCATGCTGATCTAGAAAGACCTGAGTGTCGTCGGGGGCGTCTTTATATGCGACCCCGACAATATCGACCCCGCTGGCTTTGAGCGCCATGAGTTCGGCGTTTTCCCCAAGGCACGGCGCGCACCAAGACGCAAAAACATTGATGAGGTGGGATTTGCCTGAAGCCGCCGCACTGGTCAGCGGCGCGCCGCCGCCAAGCCGGTTCAGCGAATAGTGCGGCGCAGGCCGGCCCAATTGGCCGGTGGTGATGGTTTGATGCTGGCCTGGACGCAACAACAACACCACCGAGACGACGATCACCAGCGCCAGCACGGCCAGAGGCGCCAATGAGAGAGCGCGGTTCACGAAGCCGCCCCGTTCTTGGTTGATGAGGCGCCGTTGTCTTCCAGCGTTCGGGCTTGCCTTGCCCAATGGCGAAGCCGCGCCGCCACCACGATCGCCAACACCGCGAGCCCGGTCAAGGTGACCCCGTAGGCTGCTTCAACATAAGCCCAACCGCTATGGATCATGCCGCCCCGCGCAAGCGCGCGCCTTCTACGCGCCGGCGCAAAATCGCCGCGCGCATATTCATCAGCAAAAGCGCGCCGAAGAGCGCCAGATAAGCAAACGCCATGGTCAATAGCGGACCCAGCATCGAGGGATCGATGGCTGAGCCGCCGGGCCGAAAAATGCTCGCCGGCTGGTGCAGCGTGCTCCACCACACCACCGAGAAATGCACGATCGGCAGATTGATCAGCCCCACCATGCACAAAATGGCGCCCAAGCGGGCGCTGCGCTCTTCGTCCTCGATGGCGCTGCGCAGCGCCATATAGCCCAGATAGATCACAAACAGCACCAGCATGGAGGTCAATCGCCCGTCCCATTCCCACCAGGTGCCCCAAGTCGGCGCCCCCCAGAGCGAACCGGTGATGAGACAAAGCCCCGCAAACACCGCCCCGATGGGAGCGGCCGCGCGCGCAGCGACATCGGCCAGGGCATGGCGCCAAACGAAATAAATTAGGCTCGCCCCACCCATGAAGGCATAGATGGCCAGCGCCCACCAGGCGGCGGGCACGTGCACATACATGATGCGCACGGTCTCGCCCTGTTGATAATCGGCGGGAGAATACGCAAGCGCCCAAGGCAGACCGACGGCGAACAGAATAAACGCAATCGCCCCCAACACCGGCGTCAGCCAGGCCGAGAGGCTCATGAAGCGCGCGGGATTAGCGAACGCAGCAAACATCACGCCTCACCTATCAGCTGCGCTGCAGCCGGGCGAGGGGACATTGTGACACTCAACCCCGCCAAACTTTAAGCCCTCTTCACTCACTCCGCTTGCAGCCGCAGAGCCGCTGCGGCCGCAAACGTCCCCAGCACCAGATAGGCCAAGGCGCAACCCGCGAGCAGCAAGAACGCAGCGCCAAAGCCGCTGCTCGCCACCGCCGAACCGAAGATGATCGGCGGCGCAAAAAACGGCATGACGATCAGCGCGATGAGGACGCTGCCGCGTTTGACGCTGGCGGTGAGCGCTGCCCCCGTCAGCCCGGCGCCGACAAAGCCGCCCATGCCGAGCGCCACGCTTACGACAATGGCCGGGACGAGCGAAGGCGACGCCTGCAGCGCGATCGCCACCGGCGCCGCCGCCAGCGCAATCGGCGCGCCGATGGCGCACCATAACGCCAAGCCTTTGGCCAATACGATCAGTTCGAGGGGAGCTGACGACAACAGCATCTGGTCGAGCGAACCATCTTCGAGGTCGGCCTGAAACAGCCGCTCGATGGTGGCCAGCACCGCAAAGGCGGCGGCCACCCAAAGCAAGGGCGGTCCCGCCGCCGCCAATGCATCGTGGGCAGGCCCCATCGCCAGGGGCACCAAGGCGGCTGCGCCCAGAAAAAACCCAAGCGGGGCGACGACCCCGCCGCCGGCGCTCCACATCAAGGCGAAGTCGCGTTTAAAGGTCGACCAAAACGCACTCACGCTAAAATCACGCTGGCGTGGGCGGTTGGCCCCAGCGGCTCATGCACGGCCGCAATCGCCAGCCCGCCGCGCTGGCGATGGCTGTCGACAAGTTCGCCGATCAGCGTCCGACCGGCGCCGTCGAGGGACGCGGCAGGCTCGTCCAACAACCAGATCGGACGCGGGGCGATCAAGAGCCGGGCCAAAGCGAGGCGGCGCTGCTGGCCCTGGCTCAAAACCCGCGCCGGCAAATCGCGCAAGGCCATGAGGCCCAATCGCGCAGCGCTTTGCTCAAGGCTTGAGCTCACGCCAAACAATCCGCTCCAATAGCGCAGATGCGCGCTGACCGATGCGCTGCCTTTAAGGCCATTGAGATGTCCAAGATAATGCAGCGCAAGCGCCGGCTCTTCGGCGGCGTCAAAATGAATTTGCCCGGCGCTGGGTTTGAGAAATCCAGCCAGAGCGCGGAGCAAACTGGTCTTGCCCGCGCCATTGGCGCCGCGCACCTCGACATATTCGCCGGCGCGCACAACGAAGCTCAAATCGTGAAACAGTTCGCGCGCGCCCCGCCGGATCGCCAGCTTGTCGGCGCGCAGCGCGATATTGTCGCCTTCAGCCATGGAAACGTCTGGGCCCGCTCATATTAACGCCTCGGTTCTAGAAAGGCTTGCTGGCGCCGCCAAGGCGCGCTTTGGCTTAAGACCGCAGGGAGGCGGTTTGCATGCGGACCTATGTCATAGGCTTGACGCTGGCGATGCTGTTAATCGGTTGCGGCCAGGCGCCGCGCGGATCTGCATCTGCGTCGATGGCGCCGATAATGGCCGAGGAGCGCGCCTCCGACGCGCCTGCCCCGGCTGGCCCCGCCGCCTCCGCGGCTCAAGACGCCGCCGGCCTACCCCGCCCCGCGCCCAACCTCGCGAGCGCGCCCGCCAGCGCTTCAGCGCCGGTGATCTATCTGGCTTATTCCTACCAAATCGGTCTTGAACTGCCCGCCGAGCAGATCAGCGCCTTGATGGATGCGCATGTGCGCGCATGTCTGGCGGCGGGCCCGCGACTTTGTCAGCTGATCGGCGCCAACCGCAGCGGCGACCCCGCCAGCCACGTGAACGGCAGCCTCGATATGCGCGGCGAACCCCATTGGCTGGGCGCGTTCATGGGCGCGATCAATGCCCAAGCCAGCGCCGCGGGGGGACGCATCGCCACGCAAGCCACTGCAACCGAGGATCTCACCCGCAACATCGTCGACACCCAAGCCCACCTGCGCGCCGAGAGCGCGCTCCGCGATCGGCTGCAACAGATGCTGCAAAGCCATCCTGGCAAGCTCTCTGATCTGTTGGATGTCGAACGCGAACTGGCGCGCGTGCAAGGCGATCTTGACGCCACCCAATCGGAACTGGCGGTGATGCGCACCCGCGTCGATATGTCGGAGCTGACGCTCAGTTACGATTCTGCGCCGCGCTCGCTCGGCAGCGACACTTTCGAGCCGTTGCGGCAAGCTTTGGCCGGCTTCCTGGGCGTGGTGGTGATCGGCTTTGCGGCCATTGTCACGCTGATTGCGGGTCTCACCCCGTTCGCCGTCGTGCTCATTCCGATCATATGGCTGTTGCTGAGATGGCGGAGCGCGCGCGGGGGACGCTTCTTTGGCCCTGGTTCAAAGCCCAAGCCGCAAGCAAAATCCGATGGCTAGCCGCCAGTTGCGTCGGGTTCGCAATTAAATATCGGCCCGTTAATTGCGCCTTCGCAAAACAGCGCTCATAAGGCTTTGCCGCGCGCCGGTTTGATTCCGGATTGGGGCGCTCCCCAACGCGTCTGCATCTCTGTCCCTTCAGACCTGAGGATGCACGTTCATGCCATATTTGAACTCGTTCGACGCTCGCCGCACGCTCCGTGTCGGCGCCAAAAGCTATGTCTATTATGATCTCAAAGCCGCCGCCGCGAATGGACTTGGCGACATCTCCAGACTGCCGGTCTCGCTCAAAGTGCTGCTGGAGAATTTGCTGCGCACCGAGGACGGCGTTGCTGTAACAAAGGCCGACATCGTGGCCATGACGTCGTGGCTGGCGAACAAAGGCAAAAAGGAAGTCGAAATCGCCTTCACGCCGGCGCGGGTGTTGATGCAGGATTTCACCGGCGTGCCAGCGGTGGTTGATCTTGCGGCCATGCGCGATGCGGCGGTCAAGCTCAACGCCGACCCTGAACGCATCAATCCGCTAGTGCCGGTCGATCTCGTCATCGACCACTCGGTGATGGTGGACAATTTTGCGCACGCGGATTCGTTCAGCAAGAACGTGACGCTCGAATATGAGCGCAACGGCGAGCGCTACAAATTTCTGCGTTGGGGCCAGCAGGCGTTCAAGAATTTCCGCGTCGTGCCGCCCGGCACCGGCATCTGCCACCAGGTCAATCTTGAATATCTCGGTCAAACCGTGTGGACGCGCCAAGCCGGGGAAGAAACCATCGCTTATCCCGACACCGTGGTCGGCACCGACAGCCACACGGTGATGATCAACGGCATCGGCGTATTGGGCTGGGGCGTGGGCGGCATCGAAGCCGAAGCGGCTATGCTGGGCCAGCCGATTTCCATGCTGATCCCGGAAGTGATCGGCTTTCGTCTGACCGGCAAATTGCAGGAAGGCGCCACCGCCACCGACTTGGTGCTCACCGTAACCCAAATGCTGCGCAAGAAAGGCGTGGTGGGAAAATTTGTCGAGTTCTTCGGCCCCGGGCTCGACACTATGAGCGTCGAAGACCGCGCCACGGTCGCCAATATGGCGCCTGAATACGGGGCCACGTGCGGCTTCTTCCCCGTCGACGCCAAGACCATCGATTATCTTAGCGCCACTGGACGCCAGAGCGAGCGGGTGTCGCTGGTCGAGGCCTACAATAAGGCCCAGGGGCTTTGGCGCGGCGAGACCGAACCTGAGTTTTCCGACACGCTTGAGCTTTCGCTTTCCGACGTGCGCCCCTCGCTGGCGGGACCAAAGCGGCCCCAAGATCGGGTTGTGCTGGGCGACTTGGCGGCGGGCTTTGCGAAGTCGATGGAAACCGAATTCCGCAAGAGCGCCGAATTGAAGAAGCGGGTTCCTATTGCAGGGGCCCAATATGATGTCGGTCACGGCGATGTGGTGATCGCTGCGATCACCTCGTGCACCAACACTTCAAATCCCTCGGTGATGTTGGCGGCGGGCCTGGTGGCGCGCAACGCCCGCGCCCGCGGGCTCCAAGTTAAACCCTGGGTCAAGACCTCGCTTGCCCCGGGCAGCCAAGTGGTCACCGATTATTTGGCCAAGGCCGGCCTCAACCACGACCTTGATGCGCTGGGCTTCAATCTGGTGGGTTATGGCTGCACCACCTGCATCGGCAATTCCGGCCCGCTGCCGCCGGCGATTTCCCAAGCGGTCAGCGACGGCGATCTGGTGGTCGCCTCGGTGCTTTCTGGAAACCGCAATTTCGAAGGCCGGGTCAACCAAGACGTGCGCGCCAATTATCTGGCCTCGCCGCCGCTGGTGGTGGCCTATGCGCTCGCTGGTTCGGTCTATGTCAATCTCGAGCAAGACCCCTTGGGCGCAGGCAGCGACGGCAAGCCGGTTTATTTGCGTGATGTGTGGCCGTCGAACGCCGAGATCGAGGCGACGGTGCGCCAAGCGGTGACGCCGCAAATGTTTGCCGCCCGCTACGGCGATGTCTTCCACGGCGACGCCAAATGGCGCGGCATCCAAACCACCGAGGGGCGCACCTATAAGTGGGACATGGGTTCAACTTATGTACAAAACCCCCCCTATTTCGAGGGCATGAGCATCGAGCCCAAGCCCATCACCGATGTCGTCGCAGCACGGGTCTTGGCGCTATTCGGCGATTCCATCACCACCGATCACATCAGCCCCGCAGGTTCGATCAAGAAGGCCTCGCCGGCGGGCATCTATCTGACCGAGCACCAGGTGGCCCAAAGCGACTTCAATTCCTACGGCGCCAGGCGCGGCAATCATGAAGTGATGATGCGCGGCACTTTCGCCAACATCCGCATCAAGAACCAAATGGTCAAAGGCGCAGATGGCGCAGCCATTGAAGGCGGCTATACGCTCTATCAACCCTCAGGCGAGCGCATGGCCATCTATGATGCGGCGATGCGCTACCAAAAAGAGGGCAAAGACTTGGTGATTTTCGCCGGCAAGGAATATGGCACCGGCTCTTCACGCGATTGGGCGGCCAAAGGCACGCGCCTTTTAGGCGTGCGGGCGGTGATCGCTGAGAGCTTTGAGCGCATCCATCGCTCCAACCTGATCGGCATGGGCGTGCTGCCGCTGCAATTCCTCAACGGGGAGAGCTGGTCAGCCCTTAGCCTCACCGGCGCAGAGACCGTCGCCATCGCCGGGGTGGGCGCGCTCAAGCCGCGTCAACGCGTGGCGGTGACCATAACCCGCGCGGCCGGCGGCGTCGAAACCATCGAGGCGCAATGCCGGATCGATACCGAGAACGAGGTCGAATACTTCCGAAACGGCGGTATTCTTCACTATGTGCTGCGGGGATTGGCGAAATCCGCCTAGCCGATGGGGGTTCCGTCACGCCGGTTTGATTCGAACCGCGCGGACGGGACCGTCATGCTTGGCGCCATGAAGGCCGGCCTCTTCGCGGCCATCCTGGTGGGCTTGGCGGCGCTCACCGGGGATGGTTTCGCCCAAACTGCGGGCGGCGGCGGGGGTTCACCCGTCGTGGTCGAGCTATTCACCAGCCAGGGCTGTTTTCAGTGTCCGCGCGCCAACCGCTTGCTGGGGGTCATGGCCCGGCGCAGCGATGTCTTGGCGCTGACCTTTCCGGTCTCGATTTGGGACTATCTCGGCTGGCGCGACACGCTGGCGCAGCCGGAATTCTCGCTGCGTCAGCGCGCTTACGCCCAAAGCCTCAGGGTGCGCGGACGGGTCACGCCGCAATTGATCTTCAACGGTTCGGCCCAAATCAGCGGCGCCGATTGGGACGACGCCAAGACCATGCTCGATCAGATGGCCGCCGCTGCAAGGCCGGGCGGGGCGCCGGAAGTGTCGATGGTGCGACTGCGCGATCAACGGGTCCGCGTCACCCTAGCGGCGGGCGCGGCTCCGATCGCCGCCGATATCTGGTATGTGCGGTTCGACCCGGGCCCGGTTACGGTGCTCATCGGGGCTGGCGACAACGTCAACAGCGAGATCCAGCATTTCAATCTGGTTGAGTCGATCGACCACGTCGACCAATGGGACGGTGCTGCGAAATGGTTCGAGCGCGGGGCTTGCACGCCGGAATGCGCGGTGCTGATCCAAATCCCCAATGGCGGACCGGTGTTGGCGGCGGCCGAGACCTACGACCCAGCCGCCGACCGGCGCAACAATTAGCCGGGTCCTCCCGGCGACGCCGCAGGCGCCGGCTCTGGGGTCGGCGTTGACGCAGGCGTTGGGGCGTGCGCAGGCGCGGTGCTCGGCGCGAGCGTGCTCAAAGGCGGGACCAGCGCCTCAACATCGACCTCCGACAACGCATAGGCCCATCCCGCCACCCGATTATTGATCGCTAAAGCTGCGCTCTGTTGGGCAGGCGTCGCCGCCTCAGGCGCGCGCGCCACCAATTTCAGCCAGGTCTTGGCGCCGCTGGCGATGAGTTCGCCGTCAAGGGTGAGGCCATCGGTTGTAGACACCGCCACTTGGGCGCTGGCGGGGCCTTGAATGGCGGGCGCGGGCTGCACATCGACCGGCGTCAAATCGGTGATTTTCTGGGCGGTGGCGTCGAGCGAAGTTTGCGCCGGCGCGCCGAGCGGGGGCGAGGTGATGCGCCAAGGCTCAAGCGCGCTGGCGCGCGACAAGCGGTAGGGTCGTCCTTGGCTAGGCGTGATCGCCACAGCCAAGAGCGCATCAGGGCTCAAATCGAGCGGCTTCAAATCCAACCAGGACGCAACGTCGCGAAGCGGCGGCAATTGCGCATTGGCCGAGGTCTCGGCGGCCCAAGTCTGATCCTGATCGGGACGGCGCACATAGACCATGCCTGGACCCAGGTTGGGCGCGGTGCCGATGATTGTGTTGACCAAAAGTGCGCCGGCGCCGCTTTCCACCTGCAGCAGCACGCCGTGCCCGCCATGGCGTGGATCGCCCACCCCCAACCGATCGAACTTCTCAGGATCGGTGGTCATGCGCCGGGTATAGTGCATCTGCTCGAGCGCTTGGGTGAGCTGTTCCAAACGCTGGCGCTCGACGGGAAAATCGCCGCGATCGATCATCGCCCAGCCGCGTTGGGTCTTCTCGATGCGATAGCTTGCATCCTCGCTGATGACGATGATGCGTTGGGCGTTGCCGATAGAATCGCTCAGCCCAGGCGCCACCGGGCCCGAAGCCAAATCGGGGTGGGAGGCGCGCACGTCGATGGCGACCGTCACCGCAGCAACCCCCGCCAAAGCCGCGGCCGCGATCATCAAGCTCAGCGCCTGACCGCGGCGCCGCTCGGCCAATTCAGTGGTCATCGCCGCGCTCCCACGCGCACGCGCCGCTGCCGGCGCCAGAACATAATGAGGCCCGCCCCCGCCACCAGGATGGGGCCTAACCAAACATTGATGAACACCACCAGGGTCTGCAGCCGCGTGATGTCGCCGCGCAGATCTCGCGCCAGGTGACGAAGCTCGGTGCGCACATCGTTCACATGTTTGCGGAAGCGATCGATGGCGGCCGCTTCCTGGGGCGTCAGCGCCGCGCCCAAATTGCCGGAGAAATAGCCCGACCCGTGCCCGTGCGCCTGCAATTGGGCGAGTTGGCTTTCGGTATCGTCGATATCGGCCTGCAACTGATCTTGGCGCTGCTGCATTTGACGCTGCGCGTCGGTTTCCATGCGATCGATGACATCGAGGCGGCGCGCAGAAGGCGCGCGCGAGCGCAGCGACACCAAGGCGTTGGATCCGCCCAACACGTCGATGGCGTTTAAGGCAAACGAGCCATTGTCGGCAAACGAGGCGCCGGTTTGGGGATTGATGTAGAAATCATCAGCCAGAAAATCGGTATCGGCGACCAGAACGATCTGCGCTGGCGTCGCCGAGCGGGTCAGCCGCTGCACGCCCTGTGGCGGGGCTGGCGCATCGGGGGGCGGTCCGTTCGCAAACGCGGTCGTCAGATTGCCCGACAGCCGCACCGCAATAGTCTCCACCCGTCCCCCCGGCGCCCAATCGCGCATCAGCTCAAAGGGAGACGGACGGGTCAGCGCCTGTTGGGCGGGGATGTGCATGGTTTGGCCGCTGGTCCTGGCCAAAATCTCGCTCGCAAGGCCTGGGCGTTCGCTCACATTGAAGGCGCCCGACATGGCGAAATAAATCCCGCGCGAGAGTGCTGCGGTCATCAGATCGGTGCGATCCAATTGCTCGGGCGGGGTTGCGAAGAACAAGGGTTGGCGCACCTGCACCGCCTGACCGCTTGGGTCCTGAGCCTGGATCGGCAGCGCCCCGTCTCCGTCGAGCACTACATCGTTGGACATCGACACCCCCCAGCTCGACAATAGCGGCTCAAGGCTCGAGG
>Ga0075030_100004952_pt1 | contig 12008 bp, 10 predicted proteins | sample LitLauG_LLR_2012_FD_71393 | JGI IMG/M metagenome (GOLD analysis project Ga0075030, IMG submission 71393) | Freshwater sediment microbial communities from Pennsylvania, USA - Little Laurel Run_MetaG_LLR_2012 | ecosystem: Environmental > Aquatic > Freshwater > Creek > Sediment | place: USA...
TAGCTGTATTGCAGATACGGCGCGGTGTTGCCCTGGAAGCTGAGCATTTTTTCCCACGAGAAAACGTAGTCGCCCTGCCGGTTCGGGAGCAGGTCGGCGTATTTCACGGCGCCGAGGCCGATGATGCGCGCGATGTCCGTGCGCTCGGCTTCGGGCATGTCGGGATTTTTTTCCGCGATGACCTTGGATGCGCGCTCGACGGCTTCGTCGAGGAGGTCGGCGAGTTTCACGGTGTCGCCGCTGCGGGTTTTGAAGGGCTTGCCGTCCTCGCCGAGGATGCTGCCGAACCACACGTGCGCGAGCTTCACCTGCACCATGGGCTGCCAGCGCCGCCAGATCGCGAAGAGCTGCCGGAAGTGGAGCTGCTGCCGTCCATCGGTGACGTAGATGATTTCATCCGGCGAGATTTCGCGGCTGCGGTAGTCGAGCGTGGCGAGGTCGGTCGTGGTGTAGTTCGATGCGCCGTCGGCCTTCTGCACGAGGGCGGGCGCGGGCTTCCAGCCGTTCTCGTCCTTGATCAAAAATGGATCGTCCTTTTCCGGCACGGAGCCGTCGCTGAAGACGCACAGCGCGCCGTCGCTCTCGCGTGCGATCCCTTTTGCGAGAAGATCGGCGGCGACTTCCTTGAGCCACGGGTTGTAGAAAGATTCGCCGAGCGTGAGATCGAATTTTACGCCGAGGCGCGAGTAGATCGTGTCGAACTGCACCTGCGAAAGGCGGATCATCTCGCGCCAGATGCCGAGATTTTCCTCATAGCCGGATTGGAGTTGCACCAACTCCATCCGGCTGTCGACCTCAGTTTGGGAAACTGGTTGAAGGGTCGGGTTTGTCTGAACGTAAGCGTCTCGCTCAGTCTTTATTCTGGCCTGAATTGTTTTGTAAACTCGCTCTAATTCACCAATTGGTTCGCGCGCGAGCGCTTCGCGATCAAGAATTGTTTTCCAGCCAACGAGCAACATTCCAAACTGCGTGCCCCAGTCGCCGATGTGGTTGTCGGTCACGACCGTGTGGCCGAGGAAGCGCGCGATGCGCGCGAGCGCGTCGCCGAGAAAGGTGCTGCGGATGTGGCCGACGTGCATCGGCTTTGCGACGTTGGGCGAGGAGAAATCAATCACGATGCGGCGCTGCGGCACTGGCGGGACGCCGAGGCGATTATCGGCTGCCAGCGCGGCGAAGTGCGCGATGATAGCGGCGGGCTTCAGCCGGAAATTGATGAACCCTGCGCCGGCGATTTCGGGCTTTTCGAAGAGGTCGTCCACTTGCAGCTTCGCGATGATCTCCGCCGCGAGCTGGCGCGGATTTGCACGGCGCGGCTTGGCGAGCTGCATCGCGACGTTCGACTGGTAATCGCCGAAGCGCGCGTCCTGCGTGGAGTGCACGGTGACGGGCACGCCACCGCTGTCGCCGACGGCGGCGAGGAGACGCGATGCGAGGATGGACTGGATGGTTTCCATGGAAAAAGGGCAGGGCATTTAGCCGCACGAGGGACGGAAGGCACGGAGAAAGCGTCCGCATTTTTCTCCGCGGCGCGCATCCGTTGCGGAGCGCGGCGAACTACGCCGGCTGGCTTTTCTCGAAGACCGCGAGGATGTCCGCGCCTGTTGGTGCAGTGCCGAGGCGTTCGCGTACAGAGCGGTCGTTGAGGAATTTGGCAATCGCCGCAAGCGTGCGCAGATGTGTCTGAAACTGATCCTTGGGCACGACGAAGAGCACGACGAATTTAACGAGCGAATTGTCCAGCGCCTCGAATTCGATGCCCTTGCTCGAACGCCCGAACGCCGCGACCACTTTCGTCACACGGTCGCTCGATGCGTGCGGAATGGCGATGCCAAAGCCAATGCCCGTGCTCATCGTCTCCTCGCGCGCACGTAGTGCGGCGAGCACGGCGTCGCGATCCGGCTCTGCGATCTGGCCGTGTGTCACCAGCAGGCTCACGAGTTCCGCGATTGCCGCGTAACGTTCCGTCGCCTGCATCTCCGGGAGGATCGAGTCTGCGGAGAGGAGATTGCCTAAGGTCATGCGATGCGTGGTGCCAAGGTTTGGGCGGGGGAGCGTAGGTGCGGCGTTCATTGTGGCAAGCGCGATCTCGGCGTATGTTCGGGCTTCCGTTGTAGGCGTGTGTTGCGGCAAGCCGTACGGGTGCTTCCGAAAATCGAGGGTGATGTTCCCGGCCCGCGTTTGCGCGAACTTTCCGCCCGGCTGCGGCGTGTGGAGTCGAGGAATGTGACGTTTACCGATGAGGACTGGCTGACCTTTTGTGAGCATGCCGAGGGCACGAATGTGTAGGACGCAGACGGGAACCGCTTCCTAGATATCACGTCCGCATTAGGGGGCACCGCAGTGGGCCACATATGCTGGGAGATTCGCGATGCGCTCACCGCGCATGCGGCGAAGCTCATGCACGCGATGGGTGATGCGCATCCGACCGAACTGAAGACCGAGGTGTGCGAGCGGCTGTAGCGCGCTGACTTTCGAGCGGTGGGGTGCGCGCATCGCGAAGACTATTTTTGCAGTTCGGGCATCGAGGCGGTCAAGGCGGTGCTGAAGACCCCGCTACTGCACTCGGGAAAACAGGGAGTGATCGCAATTCGCACTGCTGCTGCCTTTCCCTGGCTGCTACCGCTGCCCGCACGGTGCGTAAGAGAAATTCCGGTTTGAAGGACGGGTTTTTCCGAACTGCTCGACGGTGTGCCTCGAAAAGCTGCGCGCGGGAATTGACGGCGAGATCCGCCAGCGCGACATCGGCGCGATTCTGGTCGAACCGATCCGGGGACGTGGCGGCTTTGGCAGGAGTGCGGCGAGCAAAAACCCTGCTTATCGAGGTGAAATCCTCACTGGCTTCAACCGCACGGGCGCGCTCTTGGCCTGCGAGCACTTGGGCGTAGTGCCGGACATTGTGTGCCTCGGAAAATTGCTCACCAGCGGCTTTCCGCTGAGCGCGTGCGTGGGTCGGGCGGACATCATGGACGCGTGGTCCGCGTCCGCCGGTGAGGCGCTGTACACGAGCACCTTTCTCGGCAATCGCCTCGATGAAAATCCACATGGACGCGGAGGTCGCGTGCACGGCGCGCGAGAAAGGGCGAAACTCACAGCGGTACTGCGCGCAGTCCGTTCACTTCACATCGGCGACGTGCGTGGCGCCGGGCTAATGCTCGGTGTCGACCTTGTCGAACCGGACAAATCCGCGCCTGCGACATAACTTGCCGTTTCACTCATGGAACCCGCGTTGAGGGACGGGCTGATCCTTTTCGCCGATGCGCCAGGAAGTAGTGTGCCCAGCTTCACGGCGTCGTTCTGCATTTCCTAGGAGGAAATCGATTTTGACGCATCGTGGCTTGGAAAAACACTTGTGCAGCAAAAATGAATCTTTCTGTCCGAGTTGCACGAATTTGACCAACATCCGGATCGCATCTGGCTTGTGATTAGGCGTCCCACGTGAGAAGCATGTCATCATGGTCATCGAACCTAACAAACCGACCCTCGGTCTGCGGCTAATCGCCGTCTTTGAAGCCGTGAAGGGATTCCTCGGTCTGGCGATTGGCCTTGGTCTGCAGGCGCTGGCGGTGAACCCCGATCATCGTTTCATCCGTTGGATTGTTGAGAATCTGCGCCTGACAAACTCTGCGCATGTCCCGCACTTCATCAGCCACAACATCCACGACATGGTCGCGCATCCCGGAGAATACCACCTTGAGCTTTGGGCCCTGCTCTTCATGGCGTATGCGGCGCTGCGATTTGTCGAGGCTTACGGCCTGTGGCTTGCACGCCGCTGGGGCGAGTGGCTCGCGCTCGTGAGCGCGACGCTTTATCTGCCATTCGAGATTTACGCCATCGTCCAGCACGTCACGCCGGTGAAGATCGGCCTGCTTGTGTTGAATGTCGCGCTGGTGGTGTACCTTACCATCGTGTTCATCGCGACGCGGAGAAGGCGTGCGCTCGCAGCGATGACGTCTGTCCCCGGCAGGATGCAACCACAGGCTGGCCGCTGAGCGGCAGCCTGTTTTGTCCGCGATTTGGATTGGAGTAAATTTTTGCGCGCTGCTCGTATCGCACGCCGCCATGTACACGAACTTCCATTCGTATTTTGCCATTCTGCTCGCCATGTTTTGCGTGATGACCCCATCGGGTGCGGCGGTCGCAGAGCGCGGAATGGTCGCTACCGTGCATCCGCTCGCCACGCGGGCGGGTGTCGAGGCGATGCGGCGCGGGGGCAATGCGATTGATGCGGCGGTCGCGGCTGCACTGACGCTCGGAGTGGTGGATGGGCACAACTCGGAAATCGGCGGCGGATGCTTCATGCTGATGTGTCTCTCAGACGGGCGCTTCATCGCGATTGACGGGCGCGAAACTGCGCCGAAGGCGGCGACGCATAACATGTACATCCGCGACGGAAAGGCGGACACTTCGCTGAGCCAGACCGGAGCGCTCGCATCTGCAACGCCAGGCGCACTCGCGGCCTACGAGCACGCGATCCGTAATTTCGGAAAGCGCCCGCTCGCCGAGTATCTCAATGCCGCGGCGGGTCTGGCGGAGGAAGGTTTCCCGATTGACTCGAAGTATGCGGCGAAGCTCGCGGGTGCCGCAGAAAATCTCGCGCGTTTCCCGGCGTTGCGCGCGGCATTTCTCAAAACCGACGGTTCGCCGTTGCATGAGGGAGAAGTCCTGAAGCAACCGGACCTGGCGCGCAGCTACCGTGCGATCGCAGGCGAGGGGATCCGCTGGTTTTACGAGGGAGCGTTTGCGAAGAGCACGGCTGCATGGATGAAGAAGAACGGCGGGATTTTGACGGAGCGAGATTTCCGCGACTACCGCACCGAACTTCGCGAGCCATTGTTCACGACTTACCGCAATCACCGCATCGTGAGCTTTCCGCCGCCGAGTTCCGGTGTCGTGCATGTGGCGCAACTGCTGAACATGCTGGAGACGCGTGACGTGAAGACGATGGGCGTAGGCTCCGCGGACTTTATTCACTTCGCAGCGGAGGCGATGAAGCTGGCCTTTGCTGACCGCGCATTTTGGCTCGGCGATCCCGCGTTCGCAAAAGTGCCGCGCGGTCTCGTGGGCAAGGGATACGCGGCGGCGCTCGCTGCAAGAATCCGCATGGATCGCGCCTCGGTCGTCGAGGGGCACGGCACCCCGGAGCGCGCGTATGACGAGATTTTCGGCAAGCATACGACGCACTTTTCTGCCGTGGATGCGGAGGGAAATTGGGTCGCATGCACGGCGACAATCAACACGGGCTTCGGCTCGAAGGTCGTTGTGCCTGGCACGGGCATCGTGCTGAACAGCGAGATGGACGACTTCTCCGCGCAGCCCGGCGTTGCGAATCATTTCGGTCTCATCGGTGCCGAGGCGAATGCTGTCGAACCCGGCAAGCGTCCGCTGTCGAGCATGAGCCCGACGATCGTGCTGCGCGGCGACGTGCCCGTGCTCGCCGTCGGCGCGGCTGGCGGGCCGACGATCATCAGCCAGATACTGCTTGCGATTGTGAACGTGCTCGATTTCGGGATGGACCTGCCGGATTCACTCACAGCGCCGCGGTTTCATCACCAGTGGAGTCCCGGTGAGTTGAAGATCGAACAAGGAGTCGGCGCCGCCGTGATCGAGGAACTGAAAACGCGCGGGCAGAAAATTTCCGCGAGCGGGCCATTCGGTGCTTGCAATGCGGTGGGACGTGCCGCGGATGGAAAAGGTTTTGTCGGTGCTAGCGATCCGCGGGTGCCGGGACTTGCCGAGGGATGGTAGTGCGCCGGTTTTCCGGGTTGACGCAAAGCGCGTTTGACGGGACTTCTCCCGCCCGCGCCCGGCCAAGGCGGGATGCGGCTCCCACATCCCACCTTTTTAGGAAATTGAAATCCCGCGACCTGTTCATCCTCCTCGTTCTTTGCGTGCTTGTGTTTTGGGTGAGGCTTGGACGCATCGGCCTCATTGATCCGGACGAACCTTTTTACGCGGTGACGGCGCAGGAAATGTTGCAAGGCAACGACTGGGTGACGCCGAAAATTTTCGGCCAGCCACAGTTTGAAAAACCGATCCTTTACTACTGGATGGTTGCGGCATCGTTCAAAGTTTTCGGCACGAATGAATTTGCGGGCCGGCTGCCGTCTGCGCTGCCGGCGACGCTGCTCGTGTTCCTCGTGTATGGGTTCACCGCGCGCGTGTTCAATCGCCGCACCGGCCTGCTCGCAGGCGTCGTGCTCGCGTCGGGACTCGAATACGCGATCATGTCGCGACTCATGCTCACGGACATCGCACTCGCTTTGTGCATCGCGGGCGCGATGTTCTGCTACTGGCTCGCCATCGAGGACAGGGCACAGCGGTCCCGATGGGTGTTGCTGCATTTTGTCTGCGGTGGACTGGCGACGCTCACCAAAGGCCCTGTCGGCATGATCGTGTCGCTGCTTGCGACGGTGGCATTTTCACTCGTGACACGGCGAGATCATCCGTACCGCGGACGCGCATTGTGGCTGGGTGTCGCCGCGTGGGCTGTCATCGCTGTACCGTGGTATGCGGTGATGTTCATAAAGTTCGGATGGGCGTATTTCAACGCATTTGTGGTTCACGAAAACATCATGCGCTTCTTCCACGCGGAGCATCATGCGAACAACCATTTTTGGTATTACATCGCGGTGCTCACCGGCGGCTCAATTCCCTGGATGCCTGCATTTGTGACTGCGTGTTCTCGCGCGTGCCGCACGGGCATCCGGCACGATGCGCGTCTCGTTTTCCTGTGGAGTTGGCTGCTCACGAGCTTCGTATTCCTCACGCTCACGCAATCGAAGCTTCCCTCGTACATTTTCTTCGTCTTTGTCCCGCTCGCGCAAGTCATCGCCGTTGCGCTGGATGAATTGTGGGCGAAGGGATTCCGCGACGCCTTGGAGCGCGTTACCGTGATCACGCTGAGCGTCCTGCAAATCGGCATCGGCATCGCCGCACCGTTCATCAAAATGGCAAAGCCGTTTGAAGCTCCAGCGCTGCTGTTTTCCGGCTGTCTCGCCATGGGATTGATCTTCCTGTGGCGCTGCCGCGTCGGTGGCTGGGTCGCTGCGAATGCTGCGGCAACCGTCGCACTCGTCGGGGGCGCCCTTACATTCTCCGCGGACCACGTCGAGGCATACAGTTCCGCGCGCCCCGTCGCGGAGAAAATGATGGCGATGCGTAAGGGCAGCGAGCCGCTTATCGCCGGCATCTTTCTCGTGCGTGGCATTCATTTTTACACACATCAGCCGATGACGGTCGTTGGGCTGGAGGACAGGCCGTTCAAATGGACACAGCACGATCTGCCGGTGATCGTCGGCGCGAACGACAGCTACAAACCGCCCGGCGCTCACCGTGATAACAACCTTGGCGTTTTTTTGAAAAAACACGGTGCCGCGATCTGCACGCTGCGGCGCAGCGAATGGAACGTTTACTGGCAGCAGTTCCAATGGTGGGATGAGGCAAACCCGCCCGTGTGGTCGGGCGACAACATCATCGTGCGCTTCGTGGACAAGGATGCGAAGTAGCATTCGCGATGCGTGAGTTTTCTCGCAGTGCGTTGCGGGTGCAGGCTATTGTGAAGCATGAGTTCTTCGCATAACGGACGCTGTCGCATCGTGCTCACCGGCGGGCCGGGAGGTGGAAAAACGACGGCTGGCGATTTGTTCCGCAGGGAAATCGGTGACCGTGTGGTGCTCGTCCCCGAGGCAGCGACTCTTCTTTTCAGCGGCGGATTTCCGCGCGTGCATGAGCCGCCCGCGGTGCGCGCGGCGCAGACGGCGATCTTCCATTTGCAGCGCAGTCTGGAGGATGTGCAAAGCGCGCGCTTTCCGCACCGCATCCTGCTTTGCGACCGTGGCACGCTGGACGGCGCGGCTTACTGGCCGGGTACGCCGGAGGAATATTTCGAGGCTGTCGGCACGACCGTGGATGCGGAATTGAAGCGCTACGACGCGGTGATTTTTTTCGAGAGCGCAGCGGTGGGCGGGGACAGGATCGAGGGCGGAAATCCGATTCGCAACGAAACCGTGGAGCAGGCGGTTGCGCTGGATCGCAAGCTGCGCGCACTCTGGTCGCGGCACCCGCGCTTCGTGCTCGTCCCGCACAACAGTTCCTTTTTCAAAAAGATCAGCTTCGGCCTTGCATCGCTGGAGGGAATCGTGACGCAGCTCGCCGAGGACGCGGCGGTGCTGCACCCGGTGGCGAAAAAGGCCGCGCGGAAAAAATGCTGAGCGAAATTTTCCTTGCCGCGCCGTGCCGCGCGCTGTTCAAGGTCCGGCTCAGTTCTTTGCGAGTTCAACGATAGCTGCCGGTGCGAAGGAACCCCGTGAGATTCGGGGGCAGTTGCGCTGCTGTAACTGGATACGACTTCCCAATGCCAGTCCCGCGAAATCGGGATGAAGGCGGGAAGAAGGATGGCAATGCCGAGGGGCAAAGCCGCAAGCCAGGAGCCAGAACATTTCCCCAGCCGCTCTCATTCGTGGCCTCGCGTGTGCGGGTGTCCTCGAAAAAACTTCTTCGCAAAAAAGAAGAATGAGGGGTCCAAAGCGCGTGCTGCTCGCACTCCGTTTTGATCTCTCGAAATTAGGAGTATCAAAATGAAACCATTTGCAGTGCTCGGCCTTCTGATCGCCGCCGGGCTTTTTGCGCGTGCGGATGATCCGTATGCCGATTCCGTGATCAGCTATGCTCCTGGAACGGGCATCAATACGTCGTATGAAACTCCTGCCGTCGCGCTGGGAGCGCCCGCTTCAGCCGCAGTCATCACCGCGCCCGCATACGCGACCACCGACATCGTTGGCGTGGGAAATGGTGGGCAGTTGGCGGTGATGTTCAATTCACCAATCACGAATGATTCCGCGCATCATGCTGGAGGGATGGATTTCACCATCTTCGGTAACGAGTTTTTCACGACCACCGCTTCTACCGTCAGCGGAATCTACAACCACACCGGGCTGACGGTTTGGGTGAGCCAGGACAACGTCACCTACTACCGGCTCGCCGCGCCATACGGAGCGGATGATTACTATCCCACACAAGGCACCGGGGATCCGTTGATGCCAGTGAATACGGCACTCTCACTGTCAAGCTTTACAGGTCAAACAACGGCACAGGCGCTCGCACTTTACAATGGTTCGGCGGGTGGCGCATCTTATTCGTTATCATGGGCCGTGGACGCGGGTGGCGACTCAGTGACGCTGCCGTCTGTTTCCTATGTCGAAATTCAGGGAACATCCGGCTTCGGATATGTTGATGCCATTTCCCGGGTGGAGACCGTCCCCGAGCCGACCGGCTTCGGGCTGTTAATGGCCGGGGTGAGCGTCGTGCATTGTTGCCGCCGTCAGCGCGGATAAAACGAGATGCAAACTTCAATTCTGAGACACAATTCAATACCTAACAATGAAAAAACAAATCATCACACTGGTCGTGGTATTTGTTGCCGCCTCATCTGGTCTTCGCGCCGACACTTCATACCTGCTTATTCAGGGGCCCTTCGGGCTGAGCGGCACCTCGGCGACTTTCAAATGGCAGGTGAACTATCAGAGCGGAATGCTTGTCACCGGACAGGATCTGCTCGGTGCGGTTTTCGGATCGCCAACGCTGAACGGCACGTATACGGATGCTTTCAGTTCAACCTACAATTATTACAAGGCTGGGAACAGCACTCAGGGAGCGGGCTATATTGATTTTGGAACCACTAATACTTTTAACCAGCCGTTTTTGGTTTCCCTCACACTGGACTCGACCACGGTGGCACAGGATCCAAGTTACAGTCCAGGTTATAACTACTATGTCGCTGGAGGCGGCAGTGCGCAGACTTATCCCAATGCTGGTGCATGGACTTACTCCGGGGATGGCACTATAACTCGTACTCTGGTGAATGGCAGCTTCGACGCCTGGGTTTTCGGGAATACGTTTCCTTCAGCGACGATAGCCGGGACCGCCAACACCCCTACCACGGTAAACTTTGCCAGTGCGACGGTGATCGATGTCGTGCCGGAACCCACCGGTGTGGCGCTGTTGCTTCTTAGCGCGGGGGGGCTGTGCGCGTTTTCGAAAAGGCGGCGTTGCCTAGCGCCGCGCGCTACGCAGGGATGAAAAAGGCGTTCACACTCATTGAGCTTCTTGTGGTGATGGCCATCCTTGCCATCCTCGGCGGCTTGCTGCTGGCGGCATTGTCGAGGGCGAAGGTGACAAGCGCGCGGGCCATCAGCGCCCATTCGCTCGGCCAATTGATCACTGCCGGGCGTCTCTATTTGAACGATAACAACAACAGCTTCTGGCCCTACGAGAAGGCTGTGCCCGGCGGAGCACAGTGGTGGTTTGGGTTTGAAACCGGCGCCTCTTTGCGAATGTCGGAAGGCAAGCGGACCTGCGACTATTCCAAGGGGCCGCTGGGGCCGTATGTCATTGCCTCTGACGGGATTAAAACCGACCCCGCTTTTCTTGCTTACAGCCCGCGATTGAAGCCCAAGTATCAGGATGGGAATTTCGGATACGGCTACAATGTCGTGCTCGCGGCGGACTCCACTGGCAAACCGCGCAACGCCATGCTGGTGAATGACCCTTCGCAAATGATCGTGTTTGCAACGTGCGCACAGGTGAACACCTTTCAAGCGCCTGCATCCGCGAAAACCCCGATGGTCGAGGAATTTTATATGATTAGCGACACTCAGGTAACGGCCCACTTCCGGCATGGCCGCGATGCTCTTGCCGCGTTCCTCGATGGCAGCGTTCGTCCCCTGAGCATGGATGTGGACATGCTGCCGGGCAGCCAGGACATCCGCATTCCGTCCGCCAACATCGGGGTATTCAATACTCACTATGTGAGGCAGGCAGGATGGTGAGCGGGGGTATTTGCCCGCAGAGTGAGCGTCCGCTGCTCGGCGCTTCCCGCGTAGCAGCCGACGCAAGGAGGCGGGCTGTTTAACGATCGGAGAAAGGATACGTGATGCAAGATTCCCGATGGAGCAAGCCGCGCGAATCGGATATTGGGAAGTGAGCATCCGCTACCCTCACCATTCACACGCAACCAAACATCAACCCCGGACGCCGCGCAAAACGCAGGCCACGTAGCCTGCTCGCGAACCACCCTGCACCTCGCGCCGTCTGTGTCGCAAATCTCGCCGCGGCTTCTCCGCACGCGGACGGCTGGTGGCATTTGGTTCCCGATAAGGTGTTCGCCTGCGGCATCGCGGCGGTCGTGCTGCTCATCCTTTCGCTGCTGCTGCGCGGACTGCTGAGGGGCATCACGCTCGCAATCGTCCTCGTGCTGGCTGCGGGCGTGTTCTGGTTTCTGCGCGACGGGCTGGGCATGCAGTCGGACTTGCTCCCGCACGAATGGACCGCGCTTGCGGAGCACACGCTCGATTCGCAAAAGGCGCGCGACACGTGGCAGGCCGTGCAGTCGGAGCTCTCGAAGCTTTCCAAGGATGCCCGCTCGCGATTTTCCGCGGGCACGGACGACGCGCGGCGGATCCTCATGGCGAAACTCGATGCGCGGGCACAGAAACTCCGCAAGGAGGGCAACGCCGAGGAGGCCGAGCAAATCGCCCGTCTCGCCGTGCTGCTGGAAAAACAGAAGTAGCTCCGGCACTCATGCACCGTCACAGCCTCCTCACGTCGGCGACTGCGATGGAGGCGTCCCGATTGTTTCTCCACCTCGGTGCCTTTGCATTTTCGTTGCATCGGGAATGTCTCGTGCCGCGCTGACAAAACTTTTACAAGTGCTGCTCGAAAGTCTGACAACCCCTACAGCCACTCCGGCAAGAATCCCTCCGTCATGAAAATCCTCCGTCTTCTCGTGCTGGTGTTCCTGGTACTGTTTGCATTTGCATCCGCACAGGAACTGCCTGTCGCGCCAATGCCGCCGAAGATTATCACGAAGGAGCAGACGGTGTTCGTTCCGTTCGACAAGCTGGAGGAAGTTTTTGCCGGGCAGGAGCAGGGTGTGTTTTTGCCGTACCGCGAATTCCTCGAAATGTGGAACAAGGTGAACCTGCCGGAGAAGCTGAAGAAGACCGAGCCCC
>Ga0075030_100004957_pt1 | contig 12003 bp, 10 predicted proteins | sample LitLauG_LLR_2012_FD_71393 | JGI IMG/M metagenome (GOLD analysis project Ga0075030, IMG submission 71393) | Freshwater sediment microbial communities from Pennsylvania, USA - Little Laurel Run_MetaG_LLR_2012 | ecosystem: Environmental > Aquatic > Freshwater > Creek > Sediment | place: USA...
CCACGCAAGCGCACTGAAGACCGCAGGAGTGCTGTCGTCGGAAGAGCTCATTTCGATTTTGGAAGGCCTGGACTGGATTGAGGTGCAGGCGGGGTCTCCGGAATCGTCGAATGCGGATTTTGTGAAGGACGACGAAGCCGAGGATGTTCACCACTTCGTGGAGAAGCAACTGGCGGCGCGGATCAGCGACACAGGCTACAAGCTGCATAGCGGACGCAGTCGCAATGAGCAGGTGGCGACCGACCTAAGGTTGTATACGCGGGAGAGCATTGACCAACTGACAGCACAATTGGCCGACTGGGTTGAGGCATTCGTCGCCCGCGCCGAGAGTGCAGGTGATGCGGCTATCCCCGCCTACACACACTTGCAGCGGGCAGAGCCGGTTCTGGTGGGGCATTGGCTGCTGAGTTACGCGAATATGTTTTTGCGTGATGCGGAACGATTGGCGGATTGCAGGAAGCGTGTGAATCTGTGTCCGCTTGGTTCGGGGCCCGTTGGGGGAGCTGTGCTGCCGCTCGACCGGACAGCGATGGCTGCGACCCTGGAGTTCGCTGCGCCCACGGACAACAGCATCGACGCGACGAGCGATCGCGATTTTGCATTGGAGTTCGTGAATTGCCTCTCGCTCCTCGCGCTGCATTTGAGCCGCTGGGCCGAAGAGATGATTCTGTTTTCCAGCCAGGAATTTGGGTTCGTGCAATTGCCGGAGGCGTATTCGACAGGGAGCAGCGCGATGCCGCAGAAGAAGAATCCGGACTTATTAGAGTTGGTGCGTGGCAAAGCCGCCCGGGTATTAGGTCATGCCAGCACCTTGATGATCGCTGTGAAAGGTCTGCCGCTGGCGTACAACAAAGATTTGCAGGAGACGCAGGAGCCGCTGTTCGACGCGACGGAAACTGTATTGGCAATGATGCCGCTGGTTTGTGGGTTTATGAAACTGGTTGAGTTCAATCATCAGAACATGCAATCCGCCGCTGGATCTGGGTTCATGAACGCCTGGGCTGCCTCCACGTATTTGGTGAACCGCGGTGTACCGTTTCGCATGGCGCACGAAAGGATTGGCAAGGCGGTGCAACTCTGCCTGGATCGCGGTTGTGAGCTGAAGGACTTGTCGCTGGAGGATTTGCAGAAATTGCATCCTGCGTTTGAAGCTTCGTTCTACGAGTGTTTGACGTTGAAGGCTGTGCTGGCGCTGCACGATGTTCCCGGTGGGACGGCTCCGCAGCGCGTGCGCCAGGCGATTGTATTTGCGCGTCAGAAAGTTGCGCAGTTGCGTGAGGGAGCCCATGTACACGCGTAAAGCACGGCTTCCCGATGCGGAGCAGATTTATCGAATGATCTCAGCCTACTCGGGCGACGGCACTTTGCTGCCGCGCACGTTGGCGGAAATCTGCGAGAACGTGCGGGACTTTGTCGTGCTAGAGCGGGAGAACGTAGTGCATCAGACGGAGATTATCGGCTGCGGCGCGTTGCATCTTTACGGGCCACATCTCGCGGAAATTCGTTCGATTACCGTGAGCCCGCTGCATCAGAGTGCCGGTGGTGGCAGATTACTGGTGGACGCGCTGCTGGCGGAGGCTGCCGAACACAAGGTCACCAGCATTTGTTTGTTTACGCGTATTCCGGATTTCTTTTCGCGACTGGGTTTCAGCACAGCAGTGCGGGAGCAAATTCCAGACAAGATGTACAAAGACTGCCTGAATTGTCCGCGGCTGAATAGCTGCGATGAAGTTGCGATGGTTCTCGGAGAGTTGCCGAAGATGTCGATCCTAGGTCAGTCCGAAGGCAACCTGGTGAGACTGTTCGTATGAAGCCGTTGCAGCGTTCTGCTGAGCAGGTATTGCTTCCTGAGGGTTTCTCGTTTGCTACGGCAGCGGCGGGGATCAAAGTGAGTGGCAAGACCGATCTCGCTCTTGTCGAGGCAGCTAAAGGATCAGTTGCTGCTGCAGTGTTTACGACTAATCGTGTTGTGGCAGCTCCCGTCGATGTAGGACGCGCATCGTTGAAGAAGAGCTCTGGCCGGATTCGCGCAGTGCTGGTCAACTCCGGCAATGCCAATTGTGCGACTGGGAAAGCTGGCCTCGCTGCGTGTCTGAGCGTGTGCAAAGACGCTGCGACGCTTCTCGGGACCAAGCCTACTGAGATATTCCCATCATCGACAGGGATCATTGGGATTCCGCTGCCGGTTGAGAAAATCACACAGAGTCTGCCGAAGTTGTTTGAGAATCTGAGCACGACCGAAGCATCGGCTGTGCAATTTGCGGATGCAATTCTTACGACGGATACGCGGTCTAAGATCGCGTCGCGCCGGGTTAAGGTTGGAGCGAAAAACGTAACCTTCCTCGGAATCGCCAAGGGATCGGGAATGATTCATCCGCAACTGGCAACCATGCTGGTTTACATCTTCACCGATGTTGCTGCAAAATCCGGCGAACTACAGCGAGCGCTTTCGTCAGCAACGGAAGAAACCTTCAATCGAATTTCGGTGGATGGGGACACTTCGACGAATGACACTGTGTTGCTGGTTGCCAGCGGGAAGAGTAGCCTGCGAATGGGCGGATCAGCCCGCCTGAAGTTGGAGAGGGCTCTCCTGGAAGTTTGCCAATCCCTCGCAGAGCAGATCGTGACCGATGGCGAAGGCGCGCAGCACGTAATTCGATTGGTCATCGAACAAGCGAAAACTAAGAAAGAGGCGTTGCAAATTGCGCGCACGATCGCACACTCGCTACTAGTCAAGACGGCGTGGGCTGGAGCGGATCCGAATTGGGGGCGCATTCTCGCGGCAGTAGGACGGTCCGGAGTTGCAGTCGATCCGAGCAAGCTTAGGATTTACGTGGGTAAGCAGATGGTGTGCCGCAACGGGGCAGGTTGCGCGTTCGACGCTGATAAGGCACACAGGGCGCTCAGTGCGCCGGAGTGTGAGGTTCGGGTGCAACTGGGACGAGGTCGCAGTCGAGTTCAGTTCCTGACCACGGATTTAACTTCGGAGTATGTCTCGATCAACGCGCACTATTCGACGTAATCCGCAGGCGTGCATATGAGTTGGTCCGCCCGCCTCTCGGATTGCTACTAGATCTCCAGTCGGCGTCTGAATCTGGATAGGAGTATTGGTGCGGAAGGGGGGATTTGAACCCCCACGCCTTGCGGCGCCACCCCCTCAAGATGGTGTGTCTGCCAATTCCACCACTTCCGCTTTAGAATCAATAGTTTAACATCAAGACGAACATCTGCCAATTGCGCAATACATTATTAGATATTGTCTGCACGGCCATTTACCACGAGAGCCAACCAACTGGCTCCCGTTCTTATACCCCGCCGCTACGCACTCGCAGTCTATCCTTTCGCAACAGAGGATTCAAGGCGCGTACCCAAGGAACAGACCGGAAAGGAACAACGGTAACTATTGCGTCGAGCCGAATCTTTATCAGGATCTACTGGGTTGAGCGCAGAGGATGCTGCAAGGTTATCCACGAGCGACATGTTCTATTCCTTTCCCATGAGCCGAATTAAACCGAAACGTTCTGGATTGTGAAACGTGTTCGTCATCGGTGGTTGCCAGGTAACTGCCTGTTGGTGCGGAGGAGCACCCTCACTCCTAAACAGGTTGACGCGCAGCGTGTTCCCGGCTGCCGCAGGCCTTGAATCGATCGCGGCGAATGGAATACGCATCGCGCCATACCAGATGTGCGTCGCCGGATCGATGCGCGCCTTTACCTCGAAGCCGGAATTCCAAGTCCATCCTTCTTCGTGATGGGGTTTGTGCAGATCAATATCAAGGTCGATCCACTCGCCCTGTGGAGAGAGTTCAAATTCCTTGTAGCGTTGGATATCTTTAAAATCAGACCCGATAAAGACTTCCGCAACATCCCAATTCCAGAGTTCGTTCGTTTCTTTCTGCGTATCGGGCGAAGGCTTCAGGTGCAACTCTTCATACGGGCATGTGTACAGGAGGTACAAATTGTTTTTCGTCCAAAGCACGCGGACTTCTGTTTTATAGCCAGCAACAGACTTCCCAAAGCGATCTTTCTCCATGTAAACCGGGCGCGCTTGGCGCCAGAAATCGGTGTGGGAATCGAGGGTGAGCGCGACGTCCTGTTTGGCTTGCATGCTTTCGATCACTGCAGGGTCGGCTGCGACTACAGCCACACTGACCGCACTGAATAGCACCGGGAAGAAGAATTTAGCGAAGTCATTCATCGAGGCCTCCTTTACGAACTTATCATCTTGCAAGTACTAGTACGCCTGCATACGCGGTCAATTTCACTACTCCAGGCCGAGAGACACCTTTTTTCTTCCTTGTTTGGATCAGCACAGCATCGATCATGAGTCCGTGGGCGACATGTGCAGTCTGAATTACGATGGTACTCGCATCTACACGGACAGACTGCTCCGGTTCCAGGGCCGCGCGTTGTGGGTCTACAGTTTTCTTAATAACAATTTTTTGGGAAGACCGATGCGCTATAGCTAGTATTGTAGGAATCGATGACATGTCAGGCGCCATTGGAGCCATGTTGATCGCGAAGACGGTTGGGTATGTTCTGGAGCATACAGGGAGCTATTGGATTCCGTTCCTGATGGCGGGGTCGGCATAGCTGATAGCCCTCGCCTTATCCAAATGCTCACTCCCCGCTTGCTGCCAGTTCAAGTAGCATGAAGGACTTACGTGGAGCGGGCTACAGGCCCACTTGAGGAAGCAAAACAAATGTCATTGACGCCTAAACCTAAGGACGGGTGCCGCTGGGATTGTGTCAGCCTGGGGGAGATCATGTTGCGCCTGGATCCGGGCTCTGACCGGATTCACACTGCGCGCCAATTCCGCGTGTGGGAGGGAGGCGGTGAATACAATGTCGCGCGCGGTCTGCGCCGGTGCTTCCAGATGCGAACGGCCGTGGTAACGGTGTTTGCGGACAACCCAGTTGGCCGCTTGTTGGAAGATCTTGTATTGCAGGGAGGAGTGGATGCCTCTCTGGTGACCTGGGTGAAGTACGACGGCATTGGAAGGACGGTTCGCAACGGATTAAACTTCACCGAACGTGGCTTCGGGGTGCGAGCGGCCGTTGGATGCTCGGATCGCGGAAATACTGCTGTCTCGAAAATGAAGCCCGGAGATGTGGATTGGGAATCGGTGTTTGGATCAGCGAACGGAAGCAGGTGGTTCCATACCGGAGGAATCTACGCTGGACTCTCCGAGACGACAGCTCAAGTTGCGGCAGAGGCGATGCAGTCCGCGAAAAAACACGGCACGACCATTTCCTATGACCTTAATTATCGTGAGTCTCTGTGGAAAGCGATTGGTGGCAAGGCCAAAGCGATGGAGGTCAATCGCCAGTTAGTCGGCCACGCGGATGTTTTAATTGGCAATGAGGAAGATTTTTCCGCGGCTTTGGGAATTGAGTTAGAGGGCGTTACTCGGGACTTTGACGAATTACCGGTTGCCAGCTACGAGCGGATGTTGCGACAAGTGGCAGCAGCCTATCCCAACCTTAAGATCGTAGCCACAACTCTGCGTACGGCAAAAACAGCCACTCAAAACGATTGGGGGGCCATCGCTCTTTATAACAACGAGATTCTGTACGTGCCGCAGCGCAGTGTTGAGATCCTTGATCGCGTCGGTGGCGGAGATTCCTTCGCCTCTGGCTTGATCTATGGGCTGCTCCAGTGTAAGCCAGCGCAGTGGGCGCTGGAATGCGGCGTTGCGCACGGGGCGTTGGCGATGACGACACCGGGGGATACGAGCATGGCAAGTCTTGCTGAAGTGGAACAAGTCATGAAAGGAGCTTCAGCGCGCATTGCGCGTTAACGGAATTCATGTCACGAGAAATTCAGGAACGGTTGGAATCGTTGGGGTTGATTCCCGTGCTTCGGGCAAAGTCTTCAACGGAAGCGTTCGCGCTAGTTGAGGCCCTGTTGACGGGTGGGGTCACTGTTGTAGAGGTCACGATGACCGTCCCCGGGGCGATTGGTGTGATTCAGAGCCTGCGGCAGATTCACGGCGATCGCTTGTTGTTGGGCGCCGGCACGGTATTGGATGCTCAACAATGTGAGGCTGCGATTGAGGCTGGAGCCGAGTTCATCGTAAGTCCCAGTTTGCATCTGAATGTTATTTCAAAGACGAAGGAGTTAGGGAAGGTATCTATTCCGGGAGCTTTGACGCCAACTGAAGTCGTTACCGCGTGGAATGCCGGAGCCGACTATGTAAAGGTATTCCCATGTTCCGCGATGGGTGGGGCAAGTTACTTGAAGGCGCTGAAGGCGCCGTTGCCGCACATTCGGTTGATTCCGACTGGGGGCGTCACGATTGAGACCGCATCTCAATACTTGAAGGCGGGTGCGGCTGCACTTGGAGTGGGCGGCGACCTGGTCAACTCCGCAGTGCTGGCGGAAGGAAAACCCGAAATCATTATCGATGCGGCCAAGAAATACCTGGACATCATTCGACGGGAAAGGGCCGGAAAGTCATCGTTATGAAAAAGCCCAGTCCTTCAACTTGATGCCAACGACAATGTCTTGATTGCACTTGTCGACTCACGAAAACAGAAATAGCGCCTGATGGGGCAGTTCTACGGCGGCGAAACACATGACAGTGAATGGCAATCGAAAGAATCCGAACAGTACCGGGCTTACTTGGCATGAGATTCACCAACAGCCTGCATTGTGGCCAACAACCGCGGAGCGCGTGCAGGAAGGTGTTCAGCGGTTGCAACTCCAGGCCAAACTCAAAGACACGCGTGTGGTCATCACTGGAGCTGGAACGTCTGCGTATGCCGCGGCGGCGATAGCAGCGGTATGGCCACGAGCCACGGTAGTGCCCTCCACTGATTTGCTGCTGACTACTGAGCGGTCCATGGAAGACGCCAGCGTCTTGGTCTCGGTAGCGCGTTCAGGGGATAGTCCTGAGAGTATGGCCGTTGTCGAACGGATCCATCGCTTGCGACCCGAAGTTTGGCACTTGGCCATCACTTGCAATCCTCGTGGCGGATTGGCAACTTCTCCACTGGTCAATTCAATCATCCTGGATCCGCGCACCAATGATGAAAGCCTGGTCATGACCAGTTCGTTTTCGAATCTCCTATTGGCCGGACTTTGCCTGGCACGTGGTGAAAGCATGGAGCCAGTGATTGCGACTGCTACTGCGGAAGCGCATAACAAGCTTGCTGCGATCAATGAGGGCATGAAGCGGTTAGCTAACAAAGTAGAAGATCGAGTACTGTTACTCGCTTCACCTCCTCTCTTTAGTTGGGCGCAAGAAGGCGCCCTGAAAGTACTGGAGATGACTGCAGGTCGATTTCCTGTTATGGCGGAGACCTACCTAGCACTGAGGCACGGTCCAATGAGCTTCGTCCGATCGAATACATTTGTTGTCTGTTTGTTGTCGAATGACGCCAGAAGTCGGAGCTACGAAGAGGACTTGATTCGGGAGCTACGCGCAAAGAATCTAGGGCACTTGGTAGGGGTTTGCGAGATCGGCAACGGGGAAGCGGAACCCTCGAAGCTTTTTGACCAGGCAATTCCGGCGTTGCTTTCGCATGTCCCGGACGACGTCCGCGCGCCGTTCGAGATTCTCGGCCCCCAACTTCTTGGGTATCACTTGAGCTTGCGCGTAGGGTTGAATCCAGACAGTCCTAGTCCGGGTGGTGTGATTAACCGCGTTGCACAGGGGATTCGCATTCACGAGTAGCTGATTTATCCGGCGCACTAAGCCCTTAGATCTTGCGAAAACGGCGACTGTCCGCAATCGGACACCCTCGTTCGAGAGTGAACAGTTGTCCCGCCTGCTTCTTTAACTGAAGAGATTACTATGTCCTATCTTTTGTTAGAGTTAAGAGGATCCTGAGCCATTGGGCTTCGAGTTGCCACTCCTTATTATGTAATGGACATTGCCCGCCCTGAATTTAAGCAAATTAAGCGACGTCGCCAAGCGATCCTTGGGACTGTAGCAGCTGTCCTCTTAATAGCTGCAAGTATCGGTGTCTCGCGGCTGAAGCCTGCTGCCCCTACCGTAGAGCGCAGTACCGTCTGGACCGACACCGTCAAGCGCGGACCTATGCTACGTCAGGTACGTGGACTGGGACTATTGGTTCCAACTCAGGAAGCGGTCCGTCTGATCCCCGCCGAAACGGAAGCCACGGTTGTTCGCATTCGCGTGCTCCCAGGCACCCAGGTCAAGGCCGACACGATCCTTGTTGAGATGAGTAACCCCCAGGTGGAGCAGGCGGCGGTCGATGCCCGATTGCAGCTGAAAGCTGCCGAAGCCGCATACGCCAGTTTACGCGTCAATCTACAAAGCGACATCATGAACCAAAAAGCCGGCGCTGCCACGGTGACATCGGATTACAACCAGGCTCACCGGCAGTCAGATACAGATAAAGCGCTTTACGACCTCGGCGTGATTTCGGGATTGACTTATAAGGCGTCCAAAGGGAAAGCGGACGAGCTAACTACGCGGCATGACCTTGAAGGCCAGCGGTTGGAAATCAACCAGAAAGCTGTGGAATCGAAATTGGCTGAACAGCAGGCCAAAACCGCGCAGGTTCGCGCTTTGGCGGAGCTAAAGCAAAAACAGCTGGACGCGCTGAAAGTACACGCAGGAATCGACGGCATCCTTGTTGATTTGCCGTTGCAGGTGGGGCAGCACCTTGCTCCAGGGACCATGCTGGCCAAGGTTGTGCAACCGGATCATCTAATGGCGACGCTAAAGATTGCTGAAACCCAAGTCCGAGATGTTCAAATTGGTCAGGTCGCGTCTATCGATACACACAATGGCGTGGTTGCCGGCACGGTGATGCGAGTGGACCCTGCTTCGCAGAACGGCACTGTCACAGTTGACGTAAAACTGAGCGGGGAACTTCCCAAAGGGGCTCGCCCTGAGCTGAGTGTGGACGGAACGATTGATCTGGAGCGTTTGGAAAACGTTCTCTATGTAGGGCGTCCAGCGTTAGGCCAGGAGAACAGTACGATCAGCCTTTTCAAGCTGAGTGGTAGTAGCCAGGATGCTGTGCGTGTGCCGGTGAAGGTGGGTCGTGCATCGGTGAATTCCATCCAGGTGCTGGAAGGGTTAAAGGAAGGCGACACCGTGGTCCTGTCCGATATGTCGCGATGGGATACGGTTGATCGCGTCCGGTTGCAAGATTGAAAACATAGTTCCAGGAAACTAACGATTTCGTGAGGCGCAGACCATGACTGACGCAGGGCAATCGCTAATTCAAATTGAAGACCTGACCAAGGTGTTTTACACCGACGAAATTGAAACCCACGCACTTTCTGGCGTTCATCTGTCGCTGAATAAGGGCGATTACGTGGCGATGTCGGGGCCGTCGGGCTGCGGAAAATCAACCCTCCTCTCAATCATTGGCTTGCTCGACACACCGACGGGGGGGCGCTATTCACTAAATGGCAAGCCAGTGGAAAATCTGGATTTCTCCGAGCGCGCGCGCATTCGCAACCAGGAAATCGGTTTCATCTTTCAGAGTTTTAATCTGATCGGCGATTTGACGGTCTACGAAAACGTGGAGTTGCCGCTGACGTACCGCCAGAAAATGCCCGCCTCGGATCGCAAGCAACGTGTGATGGAAGCTTTGGAGCGTGTTGGCATGGCACATCGTGTACGGCACTATCCTTCGCAACTCTCCGGAGGTCAGCAACAGCGCGTGGCTGTGGCGAGAGCGCTTGGCGGAAAGCCTTCCATCCTGCTGGCGGACGAACCGACCGGAAACCTGGATTCGCGCAACGGCGAAGCGGTTATGGAGCTGTTGGGGGATCTGCACAAAGAAGGCGCCACCATTTGCATGGTGACACACGATCCGCGTTTCGCGAAGCACGCTGACCGGGAAGTACACCTTTTCGACGGCAAGGTTGTTGCGGAAGAAGAACTCAAGAAGCTAATGGCGGATGTGCATGCATGAGTGGACTGTTGCAGGATCTGCGTTACGCGCTACGGCAGCTTCACAAGAGTCCGGGGTTCGCCTGCACCGCGATCTTCGTTCTGGCCCTGGGCGTGGGGAGCAGCGTCGCAATCTTTGCGTTTGTAGATGCCGCTTTGATCAAGCCATTACCGTACCCGAATCCCGCTCGACTGGTTGAGGTGACTGAAAGCATCGCAATGATGCCTCGCGCCAACCTCTCTTATCCTGACTATCTCGATTGGAAAAGGCTCAACCAGGTCTTCAGCTCGATGGACGTCTACAACGACACGGGATACCTGCTGCGAACGCCGGTTGGTACAGAACCCGTATCGGCGATGCGTGTGAGTGACGGATTCTTTCGGACGTTGGGGATTACTCCTGCATTGGGCCGTGATTTCTATTCCGGCGAAGATTTACCTGCAGCGCCGAAGACGGTGATGCTGAGCTACGCCGCCTGGCAGAAACGGTTTGGCGGAAGAAAAAGTGTGATCGGCGAGACCGTCATCCTGAGCGGCATTCCATTCACGATCACGGGAGTACTGCCTCAAACCTTCCAATTCGCTCTCCGGGGAAGCGCGGAGCTCTGGACGACCCTTCATGCTACAGATTCTTGTTCGGTGCGACGAAGTTGCCACAGCCTCACAGGAATAGGACGGCTCAAGGATGGCGTCACTGTCGAGATGGCGCTGTCCAACATGAAGACGATCGCGCGGCAGCTGGAGCTGCAGTATCCAGCTGACAACCGCGACCAAGGCGCGTTCGTGGCCCCTCTTTCCGAAGTGATCGTCACGAATATCCGTCCCATCCTGCTGGTGCTGCTGTGCGGAGCCGGGTTGCTGCTAGTGATCGCCTGCGTGAATGTGTCAAGCCTGTTATTGGTTCGCTCCGAGGGTCGCAAGCGTGAGATCGCGGTACGGGGCGCACTGGGCGCGTCGCGTACGCGACTCATTCGTCAGTTCACGACCGAGGGATTGTTGTTGGTCGCGGCGGGCACTGTGTTGGGATTGCTGGCGGCGCGAGCAGCATTGCAGATACTGATGGGGCTAATCTCGAAGGACCTAATGGACGGCATGCCGTACTTGGCTGGCCTTGGTTTGAACCTCCATGTGCTGGCCTTTGTCGGTGCCATCTCGCTGGGTGCGGCGGTGCTGTTCTCGATTACTCCTGCGCTCCGCTTACCGTTGACGGAAATGCGGGAGGGTTTGGCGGAAGGCGGTCGCGGTTCCGGAACCTTGTGGCGGCGTTTCGGCGCGAATCTGGTGGTGGTCGAACTCGCGATTGCAGTCGTGCTGCTGGTTGGCGCGGGATTGCTGGGTAAGAGCTTCTATCACTTGCTGCATGTGGAAATCGGATTCGCGCCCGATCATCTGGCCACTATGGAAGTTCAACTCTCCGAGGCCAGCTATGCCAAGGACGAGCAGCAGGTTGCAGTGTCTCGGCAGATCGTAAATCGCATGGCAAGTCTGCCCGGTGTGCAATCCGTTGGCTTGACGAATGTATTGCCCGTCAGCTTCAACGGAAATACGACGTGGATCAGGATTTTGGGCCGAGCTTACAACGGCGAGCATAATGAAGTAAACCAACGGGACGTAAGCTCGGCGTTGTTTACCACGCTGCGCGCGAAGCTGTTGCATGGGCGATATTTCACGGAAGCGGAGGATGTCACCAAGCCTCGCGTCGCCATCATTAATAGTGCGCTGGCCAGACGCTACTTTCCCGGTGAGGATCCGATCGGCAAGAAGATTGGGGACACCGACCTGTCCCCGAAGTCGATCACTGAAATCATTGGCGTGGTGGACGATGTGAAGGATGGCTCGCTGGACTCCGCAATTTGGCCCGCTGTCTATTATCCGTTCAATCAGAGTCCCGACACTTATTACTCACTGGTAATACGTACCTCCCAGGCCGAGCAGTCGCTCTTGCCCACGATGGTCGCTGCCGTTCATGAAATCGACCCCGGCATCGGGACGGAGGGCGAACAATCCATGGCCAGCAGAATCAATAATTCGCCGACGGCCTATCTCCACCGATCCGCAGCTTGGCTGGTGGGTGGCTTCGCTTTCGTGGCGTTGCTGCTGGGCGTGGTCGGACTCTACGGAGT
>Ga0075030_100004961_pt1 | contig 11999 bp, 10 predicted proteins | sample LitLauG_LLR_2012_FD_71393 | JGI IMG/M metagenome (GOLD analysis project Ga0075030, IMG submission 71393) | Freshwater sediment microbial communities from Pennsylvania, USA - Little Laurel Run_MetaG_LLR_2012 | ecosystem: Environmental > Aquatic > Freshwater > Creek > Sediment | place: USA...
GCGGCGCGGTTCGGCACTTCCTTCTTGTCCAGCATCACGGCCAGCCGGTACGTGACATCATCATCCGTAAACAGGTCGAACAGGCTGCTCATGCGCCGCTCCTCCGCCGGGCGGTCAGCGAGCAGCCATGCGGTTGCGGCTCCTATCATCGTCTCCGCCCAGTCATTCCAGAACCTGTCCCGCTCATCCGAACCACGCTCGATGAGCTCCGCTGCAAAGCTGCGTCCCGTTGCAGCGGGGTCGGTCCCGCAGCGGGCAGCCAGATCAAGGGGATTAAGTGAACCGCTGTCGCTGCCGTCCCGGAGGTCAATCACATGTACATCCTGGCCCATCGCGCGCCGTGCCTGCGCTGTCGCGGCGAAGACCTCGCCTTTCATATCAAGGACGATAAGTTGTCCCGGATGCCTGAGCGCATTCGTGATAACAGGACCGGCGGTCTTTCCAGCCCCGGTCGGCGCGAACGTGACAAGGTGACCGTCGCCCGAATAGGTCACCAGCTCTCCCGCTTTATCGTTACCTCTCGCAGCAAAACCAATGGCGCGGGCCGCAGCGACACTGCGCCCGAGAATCAGTTTGGACATGGCAACCTCTTCATGGATTTGTTCCGGGCCCTGGGTTTTTCTAGCGGAGGAACCTGCGGGACAAAAATCGGATCGAAGAGTTTAGATCGGACTGCCTGATCTCAGCCACATTTATTTTTCAATTCCGCGAGTAATTCAAAGCCTTAGACTGACACAAATTGTCACTCCACTGTTGGCTGACCTTCTGCACCCCTGCCCCCTCGCTTTCTGACGGCTACACTGGCGTGCGGCGCTCGCGCGTGATTGACAATTTGTCCGCGGCTTGCGCCCCACTCCAACAGCCACTATATCTCGCGTATGTTCAAACGTTCATATCAGGCAATATCCCAAAAACAGTGGATCGTCCGGCGCACTGTAGTTGGACTTTTTCTAGTTTGCTTTGTATCCCTCGTTTTTGCGGGCGCCTATGCTTTATGGAATCGCAGTCCCGCACTTCATGGGATCACACCTATGACCGAGTCCCTATTTTCGGATCGGAACCATTGGGCCCCGCACTGCTGGATTCCAGCAAGAACGCCTACACTGCACTGCGGCATCATCTTCTCTTATCTCATGAATGGCCCTTCCGACGGTGACGACTGGGTTATAGTCGATGTGACCCGCCATCTCATCACCATCACTGCACCGATCAGCAGGTACAGCGTTGGTTCCCTTCGCGTTGACAATTTACCGTTTGAAGAAACGGTTACAGCTGAAGAGGATGGCGTGGTTTTTCCGCCCGCTCTTTCCGGGAAGCTCTTCACGGAGCTCCTCACTGGAAAACAACTCACAATCCGTTTGAACCGGCGTGAAAGCGGAGCAAGGACGGAGAAGATTATCCCGCTCGATGAGTTCCCCAGAGTTTATTCCGAATACCTGAGGCTGCTTAAGAACCCACATCTTTAGACCCCTGGGTTACCGATCACCTGCCGTGGGGCGATTTAGATGCCCGTCTCCTCTTTTAATCTCTGTGTCCCTGCGAACAGCACAGTGGCAGAGTTTCCGGAGTCACTCACCTTGAAATGGCGATGCCCCTTGGAGCCTCGAACTGGCCTGGGTTTGTACCTTCGGCGACAAGTAAAGTTAGCCTCCTGTTAACTCTTTCTTAAACACTTTAGGCGCATAATTATCCGAGCGGACGCACAAACGATGGCGTGCTCTTTCACCGGCGTTTCGCAGGGAGTCTCGAATGAAGCCTCACTTGAAATTGTCAATCACGGTGATTACCGTCTGCGGTTCCTTGCTTGCCATCTGGACTGCCGGCCTCGCTGTCCTCACTGTGGCCCTCTTTCTCGTGGCAATAACGGTGTACAAAGAATCGCAGCCCAGGACGCAAGAGTGACATTGCCGGCCCATCCGTGCCGTGACAATATCTTCTGCCCATCTCCCGCGCGGACAGTCCTCTAAATCACCCGATGCCCGGCCGTGCTTCTCTTCCTTTAACATCCCCCCGCTCCCTCGCTTAAAACGGCGACGATGGCGTGCGCCGCTCGCGCGTCGGCTCTGCCGCAAATGAAGCGCCCCCGCCGTGCTTCCCCCCCCGACTCTTTTTCCTCCACCTGATTCAAAGTCCGTCCAATCTCGCATGTGATTTCTTCTCTGCGTTGTCGTCCCCTTTTCTCTCTTCAATGCCGCCCTGTTCCTCGTGGCCGGTCATGCCGAACCGTTTGCCGAGACCATAGCCGTGCGCGGCGTCCCGTCAACGGCTCTGCCCGCTCCATTCGCTTCGCTCCCGTGTTGGCCGTTTCCCTTCGGTGACAGGACGCCTTAGTGCGCCCGGCCTTCTGGTCCCCGGCGGTTCGGATAACCGGACCCACTAAAGGAGAACAGGACCATGAACAACGAGAGACAGGACGTTTACACGCGCATCACCGACAAAATCATCGCCGACCTTGAGCAAGGCGTCCGCACCTGGATGAAACCCTGGAATGCGGGCAACACGGCGGGGCGAATCACGAGGCCACTGCGTCACAACGGCACGCCGTATTCAGGTATCAATATCCTGATGCTCTGGGCCGAGTCAGTTTCGCAAGGCTTCAATGCTCCCATCTGGATGACGTTCAGGCAGGCGTCTGAACTCAATGCCCATGTCAGGAAGGGTGAGAAAGGCTCTCTGGTTGTCTATGCGAACTCCATCACCCGCACCGAGCAGGATGGCAATGGCGAGGATAGCGAGCGCGAGATCCACTTCATGAAGGGCTATACAGTTTTTAATATCGAGCAGATTGAAGGCCTGCCCGAACTCTATTACGCAAAGCCTGAAGTGAAGACGACGCCTGTCGAGCGCATCGGTCACGCCGAGGAATTCTTCAAGGTGACCAAGGCCGATGTGCGCTACCGTGGCGACCGAGCCTATTATGCCGTCGAGGCCGACTACATCCAGATGCCGGTCATCGAGGCATTCCGCGATGCCGAGAGCTTCTATGCAACCCTCGCGCATGAATCCGCGCACTGGACGAAGCACTCCTCACGGCTCGACCGCGACTTTGGGCGCAAGCAGTGGGGCGACGAAGGCTATGCACGCGAGGAACTCGTTGCAGAACTTGCCAGCGCTTTTCTTTGCGCCGATCTAGGCATCACGCCGCAAGTACGCGACGACCATGCATCCTATATCGCGAATTGGCTGACCGTCCTGAAGAATGATAAGCGCGCCATCTTCAGCGCAGCAGCGCACGCACAGAAGGCCGTGGATTATCTCCACGGCCTCAGAAGAATCGCCGAGATCGAGCCCGTGTAAACGGCCCCGCGTCAGTTTCTGGTAAGCCTTGATGGGATGCAGGTCACCAAACACCCCATCAAGGTTGACAACATCCATGATTCGCGCCTAAGATTCGCCCCGCAAGCTAACAGTGTAAGACTTCGGCCCGCCGACTTTCGGAGAGGGAGGATCGGCGGGCTTTTCATTTTCAACCCACCTCGCAATCTGCACCACTCATGAAGGCTTGGTGAATCCCCATCAACTGCTCTGGGGTGTATTGAAAAGAGGTTGGTTGAAAAATCAACTTCAACGTGATCGTAAACACAGACAACATCTATGATTCGCGCCTAAGATTTGCCTCGCAAGGTAAACAGTGTAAGACTTGGGCCCGCCGACTTTCGGGGGAGGATCGGCGGGCTTTTCATTTGAACGCTCAAATCACTCCGAAGTCTGCCCCAACTCCACCCTTCAACGCGGTATCAACTTTCTTGTCCAACACAGACATCAACGTTTCTACCTGTGAAGCTGCACCGGGGACAGAAACTTACCTCAGGGTGAGGGTGTTACCGCAGTTCGTGCAAGAGCACCCAACCGGACCGGGTACCCCCGCACGGAGAAATCACGGCCCGAAGCCGACGTAGTTAGGGCCGTTGAACTGGCCGTTGAACTGGCCGTTGGCGGCGCTGGAGGAGCAGGCGTTGGTGCCGGCGCACCCAATCTGGCCCAAGTAAGTGCCGCTGGAGTTGAACTCCTGCACGCGGTTGCCCTGCTGGTCAGTCACCCAGACATTGCTGCTCGCATCGACGGCGATGCCTCACACGACGTTGAACCGGCCCTTGGTGGTGCCAGTCGAGTGCTTGGCTCGAATAACCTGTCTGACAGCCTCAAGGCGCTGCTTCGCAGTTTGCGCGCCGCCGGAAGGGGCAATGAGGCCGCCCTCAAGAAACACGTTGAAGAAGAAATTAACCATTTCGTCCTGCGTCATGTGCAGCCTCTTTTCAAGGCGGAGGCGCTCAGCATCCGTGTTGGCGAGAATCAAGTCAATGGTCGTCGGTTCTACTGCGGGCTGCTGCATCTGACTCCCTGCGGAAGGCCGGTGATAACAGCGGAAATTATGCGCCGGAAACAGTTAAGGAAGGGTTAACGGGAGCGCGGGCCTGTTCGGAAAACAGAAATCTTGATTTCCGCACAAGGCAAGGGCGCTCGATAACGCTCCCGGCGTTTCTTATCGCTTTAGCGTGGGGAAATTAGCTGCACATTCGAGATTCAACCAACCGCTCACCTTGAAATGGCGATAGTTGATGTTGATGCTGACGCTGCACCCGGAACGCTAAGCTCCAACAACCGCCAGTGCATCAAGATGAGCCACAGCTCTGCGGCTATCAGCAACACGCAGATTCCCATGAAAGCAACTACAAGACCGCTGTCCTTCTTCATTCCACTTCCCGGCCCTGCTACAACCCCGGTAGCCTGTGAAGATGAATCAGCACCCACATATAGCTACCAGCAGGAGGCCCAGGGAAAGCAAAATAACTAAACAATCACGTATCGTCCCCCCAGTGCCTCTCAGTTTTCTTTTGCATTGTTCAACCGTAGTACTACGTGTCCGCTCTTTGGTATCGTCTCAAGCACCACGTCAAATCCCTTGTCGTCTCTATGCCCCCACGCTTTTCCGATTTTCACCCAACTGGCATCCTGTTTCCCTTCCTGCCCGAAATTCAGCACGGCATAGGCGGTAGCGGTCGGCGCTATATTTTCGTCGCTCATGAGTCACCCCGGTTGTTAAATCCGGGCGGACTCTAGCGGAACGCACCTCGACACGGAAGAGGGAAAAAGCCCGCATAAGCGCTAACTTAAGGCAGAATGCCATCCGGATAACCCGTAATACATCAAGTAGGTACCCCGGTGGTCCAGAGAACGAAATCGATATGGGGCCCAAGGCGACACAGGCTCACCTTCGCCAGGTGCGCGCCAGCTTGTCAGGAGTGACAGCCCCGGCCCTGGCCACGGCGACTCGACAGATCCTCAACCAATAAGAGCTCCAGAACTGTTAGAATCGCCCGGGCTCGCTGACCTTCCGATACATCGACTATCCGCCCTGACCCCGAGCAGCTGGACCTCTGGCGCATTGACCTGAAACCTGCGACCTCTGGGTTACCTTCCGATGCTTTAGCCTTTCGAGGATTCCGCGATCGTCGGTTTCAGTACCGAGGTTGCCCAGCTGACCTGCTCCCCTGTTTCCGCACAAAGCTGAGTATGATTTGTGCGAAAGAAAGGGGAAGAGAGTATGTCGAAAAGCAGGCACACGGAAGCACAGATGATCGGGGCACTGAAGCAAGTAGAGGCGGGGCGGAAAGTGGAAGATGTGGCGCGAGAAGTGGGCGTGTCCAAACACACGCTTTACGCCTGGAAGGCGAAGTACGGTGGCATGGACGTGAGCCAAGCGCAGGAGGCGAAGCAGTTGCGTGATGAGAACACGAAGCTGCGAAAGCTGGTGGCCGATCTGAGCCTGGACAAGGAAGCGTTGCAGTCGGTGATCCGAAAAAACGGCTGGAGCTCGTAGCCCTGAAGGCGGCTGTCGAGCAAGTGCGGGGGGAGTATGCCTTCAGCCAGCGGCGTGCGTGCGGCCTGATGACGATGGCGGTATCGAGCTATCGCTACCAGAGCCGGCGCTCCGATGAGCCACTGCGTACGCGGCTGGTGGAGCTGGCGCGGGAGAAACCGCGGTTCGGGTATCGGCGGCTGCATGTTTTGTTGGGCCGCTCGGGGGAGCATGTGAACCACAAGCGAGTGCATCGAGTGTATCGGGCGGCTGGGTTGATGATCCGGCGGAAGAAACGCAAGCATTGCGTGCGCGAGGGAAAGCCGCTGCTGGTGCGGACTTCGGCGAACCAGGAATGGGCGCTGGACTTTCTGCACGATGCGGTGGAGTGCGGACGGGCGATCCGGGTGCTGAGCGTGGTGGATGCGTACACGCGGGAGTGTTTAGCTTTGGAAGTGGACACCAGTTTCGCCAGTCGGAGAGTGACGCGCGTGTTGGATGTGATTGTAGCTGAGCGCGGACAACCGCAAGCGATCCGCTGCGACAACGGGCCGGAGCTGACCAGCCGGCATTTTCTGGCGTGGTGCGTGGAACGGCAGATCGAGTTGGTACACATTCAGCCTGGTAAGCCGACGCAGAACGCGCATGTCGAGAGTTTCCACGGACGGTTGCGGGAAGAGTGTTTGTCTGTAAGTTGGTTTCAGAACCTATTCGATGCGCGGCGGAAGATCGCGGCGTGGAGGATCGAGTACAACGAGGAGCGTCCGCACAGCAGCTTGGGATACCGCACGCCGAAAGAGTTTGCGGCAGCGCAGGCCGCAAGCTTCTACACAGCTGAGCGAGAGGCAAGGGACTCAAACGCCGTCCCTTGCCCCTCGCGCTCCCCCATCCCGGCTCAAGCTGGAGATGGAGACGAACAGAGTTGTCGTATTCTTACGTGAACGAAAGCTGGGGGCAGGTCACAGCCGTATGCGAAGTCGCTCCGGGGTATGAAGCCCATTCGATAGAGTGGACTGTTGTCTGCAGACGCAGCAGTCACACTTGTGTGTGACTACGCTCACGTGCGTAACTTTTAACTTGACTATTCCACTGGGTTCAGCGGTACAGTATGGGAAACCGCCACCAACCTGCAGTCGGGAAGGACACCTGACAGTTAGCGGTCGTTCGGCGGAGAGTCTTCCCCTACAACCAAAAGATGGATATGTGCGCAATTGCTACTTTGCGCGACGAGAGACCCCTGCTCAGCGGCAAGTGTAGCAGTATAGCGAGGCTCTTATCAGCAACATGGGACCCTGTACGCAGCCTGCCGGTAAACGGAAAACGGGGAGAAACGGGCGGGCAAGAACCAAGGAAGTTTTCTCTCTGTATTCAATCGATTGTTTAACGAAAGTGTGTTGGCGCTCTGAGAAAAGTAATTCCGTAGACCAGACAGCGGTTTCGCGGACAACCTTTAGTGTTCAATCAGGAGGACATTCAATGTCTCGCTTTCGCTCGTTTTTGTTTTATCTCGCTGCATTGGTGATGCTGACGGCGTCGCGATCCCTGGTCGGACAAATCACTGAAGTGTCCAATATTACGTCCACTCCTATCGCTGGATCAGGTCATGACTATCTCGCTGACTTAAGCGAGATAGTGAATCCAGCAAATGGCTCAGTTAGCATTCGCATCGCTGCCCCTACTCCTTACGAACGGGGTACGTCGAATCCACTCTACGCCTACACCTATGACACGAATGGACTATTTGTCATGAGCTTCAGTTCAACAGGGGCCCCATCATCGCAAGGCCCACCTTACCAGCAGACGGTCCTAGGGCCGTTTGTTACTCCTCCCGTCGCCCCATCGGGGTTCCTGGTCTCCGCTACGTATGCCGCAGGGAGTCTCAATTATGAATACTCTCACTTTTCTTACTGTTCAGGCCCGACGGGTAGTGGCGGCTGTGGTGTAAAGGTGAATTGCTATCTAATATCTGGCTACACTGTAGTGGACCCGTCTGGGGGCAGACATACGCTCGGAACAAGCTTCGAGGTACCGACCGATTCATCACACTGCATCGACGTCGGTGTGTCCACCTACAATAGGGGAGGAGATGAACAGTACAAGATCGATCTGTCGTGTTATTCCACCGGATGTTCATGGCCCACCAACAGCGCCGTTGTAAACCTCCACGGTGATGAGCTTGGCGGCTCAGGTATTACGGAGGACACAAATGGCAATTATATGAATACAGATGGCCGCCCATGGAGCTCTCCATATTCCTATACGCTAGAACCAGGCTGGACCGTCCCTACCTCTATGACCTTCCCAGGATTGTCCACACCCTATGCGTATACATATGGCGGCACAGCTGGAACGCTCTATTCGGGTACTAACCCGCTAAATGCGACGCTTCGATATAACAACTATGCAAGCCTATTTCCCCAAGGTTGTCAATACATCCCGCCAAGTAACGCACCTCAGATAGGAGGTGGTGCCACGATAGTACAATTGCCGAGCGGTCAACAATACACTTTTACCTATGATCCCGTGTATGGATTCATAAAAACTATTACCTACCCCACGGGCGCTACGGTCACATATACCTGGCAGATAAACCCACAATCTGAGATCGCAGGATATCAAGGCAACTACACTTTCGGCTGGCCAGTCGTCAACACCTCGCAAGAGTGTATTTACACCATCGATATGCCAGCTCTTAAGAGCCGCATTGTCAAATACGATGGTGTCACACCAGCAGTAGAGCAAGATTTCAGTTACACGACAAAGTGGAATACTAATTGCAGCACATGGGGTTATGTCCACCCTTCTATTTGGATCCAGAAGACAACGACAGTCACGACAACCGATTTGATCCGTCCAGGCCATCCAAGCTTTCAGACACTCTATACATACGTGCCGATGGCGAGTGCGAACCAAGTAGTTGCGCCCAGCACAACTTTTCCGGTCCCAATATTGCCTGTTGAATCCAGCATTGTCTACAAGGATTTCTCCGGCAAGACTCTCAGAACCGTGACTAAGGTCTGGAATACTCCGAACCAGCTTGCAGCGGAATGTGTGACTTTGGACAATCTTCAGACGTCGGGAACGTTCTATACCTACGCTCCGTATGCGTGGGGGTCTTATAACACCGGAATCGGTTACCTAACGGCAGCGGCCGGACTAACCGATCTAGTCACCGATAAGGCCCAGTACGATTACGGTACGGTGACATCACCCTGTCAACAGCCGGCATCGACACCGATACGAGAGACGAAGACGACATACGCTTCGCTGGGTCAGACGCCTTTTTGGCAACATACTGCGGCGCTTGTCGACCGACCCCAAGCAGTTCAAGTTTACGGTAATGGAACACTCGTCTCTGAGACGGACTATGCCTACGACGACCCTCCTCTTGCTCCCGTAATCCCGCCACCTTACGGCCATGATGAGACCAACTATGGCCCAAGTCCGACGACCGTCTATGCCCGCGGAAATGCCACGACTATAACAAAGAAGTGTTGGGCAGGAAGTGTGTTGTGTACCAACTCTGTCTGGAAAATTGCCTATGACACAACCGGCCAACCAGTAAGTGTGACTGATGCCAATGGAAATACGACTTCTATCGCCTATGCAGACCAGTTTGCAAGCGGCAGCGGTACACCGCCATCCCAACCTACCAATCAATATATCACGAAGATTACGAGGCCGGTGACAAATGGCGTGTCGCACATAGAAACGTTTCAATGGAATTACAACCAAGGAGAACTAGCGGTTGCCACAGACGAAAACCTCAATAAGTCATATTTCTACTACAACGACCCTTGGAATCGCATCAGGGAGGCGGACTATCCGGACGGGAGGACGCTCAAGCACGCTTATCAAGATTCGGCTCCTATCATGGTGACGACCTGCAAGCTCATCAACGGTAGCCCGAGCGCCGCATGCAATCCAACAAATCCTCCGTCAGGGTGGGAAACGGATGTAGCTCTGAAAGACGGGATGGGGCATGTCGTGAAAACGGAGCTTGCGTCCGACCCCCAGGGGCTTTCGTATACAGCAACGAGTTGGGATGGAAACGGCAAGCCTTACCAAGTTTATAATCCGACGCGCTGCTCGACGCCTATGGCAAATTGCGGAACTGAAACAACCTGGGGAGTCACTACCTATTTGTACGATGCCATAGGTCGGAGTTGCTTGATAGTGCGACCGGATGTCGGGTCCGTTCCTACGAGCTGTCCGACGACTCTACCCGTGGGTGATGTCTTCACCACGTATTCCGGAAACTGCACGACCGTCTACGATGAAGCGGGCAATGCCCGGAGATCCTGTGTTGATGCCCTAGGTCGAGTGACTGGTGTTTGGGAAGACCCGGCGGGCCTTAATTATGAAACCGACTACGCGTATGATGCCCTGAATAATTTGCTCTCGGTGACGCAGAACGGCAGCGATGCATCGCAGGCGCGGATACGAACATTTAGTTACGATTCTCTCTCGCGACTGTTGTGCGCAGCTAACCCGGAGGTCCAAGCCGTCACCTGTCCACCTTCTCCGACAGGTGCCTTCCCGACCGGCGCGGTAACATACGGCTACGACGGTAATGGGAACGTTATCACTAAAGTGGCGCCGATGCCCAATCAAACTGGCGCGACCACTGTTGCAACGAACTACAAGTACGATGCCTTGAATCGCCTATTGAGCAAAAGCTATTCGAGCGATGTGGGCAGCACGCCGTCGTCCTGCTACCAATATGATGTGCCTTTGGTCGCGAATGGAGTTGGACGCTTAGCGAATGAGTGGACGCAGAGTCCTTCTGCAGGACAGTGTCCGATGACGATGCCTACAAGCCGGTTGTTGACCAAGCACTCAATACTTGCCTTCGATTCGATGGGCCATCCAACAAGCGTGCAACAGTGCACTCCATTCAATTGCAGCAGCGCAACCCAGTACTCCCTCGCGTATACCTACGACTTGGCAGGGGATCTAAATACCTACACCAACGGAATTGGCAGCACGCCTGGAGCAGGGACTGGGCCTCTCATGTTCACGAACGTCTTCAACGGCGCCGGTCGTTTGCAGTCGGTGACAAGCACTTGGAATGATGCACTCCATATGCCTTCACTCTTTTCTGCGACATCGACGTCGCCGCCAGCGTACGCTCCGCAGGGGGCGTTGCAGGATGCCACTTACGGAAATGGATTGCAGTTGATCCGAACCTACGACGACCGCCTGCGGATTACTGGAGAGCGGGATACTGGGGGACACTGACGAATGTCAGCGTGCTCTAAGCCCCAAGGAGAACCGTCTGGTGATGAAAATACTATTCAGCGTCGTGGATAGATTCGGCGGATCACCGAATTGTGAACAGAAGTGGCACTGATGCCGGACGAAGGAAAGGGCAACAGACATGTCCGAAAACAAATATAACCGAGCCAAAACAAACAGGTCACTGAACAACCTTGGGGTGAACGCTGCATCGGGCAGAAGGAAGAGTCGTTTTGTCGTAGGCTTTGCGATGATGATACTTACAAGTAGCATTACCCGGGCCCAGATGACGCTGACCGCCAGTCCCAATCCCTCCACAGCGGGCAACTCGATAACGGTGTCAGTAACAAACCCGTGCGGCCCACACGCAGCTTCGGAATTGTTCAGCTATTATTACGGGACATCGCCTAGTGTTACGCCTTCTAATTTGATAAAAAATGGGAGTGGACTCACCAGCATCTCATGGACGCCTCCAGCGCCCGGAACATATTATCTATATGTAAGTTTAAGCCCTTATCCCTCGCCTTTTTGCACAACAGGCAATTCGAACATAGCTAAGCAAGTGGTCAATGGAGTGGCGAGCAGCGTTGTCCTTGCTTCCTCGCCGAACCCCTCGACATACGGCTCTTCGGTGACGTTTACGGCTACAGTGACGCCGTCAACGGCAACTGGGACAGTGAACTTCCAGGACGGGGGGAGTTCGCTCGACCTGGCTGCGATCTCGAATGGACAAGCGAGCTACAGCGCGTCAACGTTAGCCCCTGGGGTACATTCCATGACGGCTAGCTACGGCGGCGACTCGCTCCGTAACCCGAGCACGTCCTCCCCATTGACCCAGATCGTCAACAAAGTGAACACCACTATTGCTGTCTCTTCATCGCTGAATCCTTCCACATACGGCTCCACGGTGACGTTTACAGCTACGGTGACGCCGTCTGCCGCCAGCGGAACAGTACAATTC
>Ga0075030_100004963_pt1 | contig 11997 bp, 8 predicted proteins | sample LitLauG_LLR_2012_FD_71393 | JGI IMG/M metagenome (GOLD analysis project Ga0075030, IMG submission 71393) | Freshwater sediment microbial communities from Pennsylvania, USA - Little Laurel Run_MetaG_LLR_2012 | ecosystem: Environmental > Aquatic > Freshwater > Creek > Sediment | place: USA...
GGGCCTAGACTCCTGGGTTCGGATGTAAAGTGAATACGAAGCATTCTGTTAATTCGGTTCGAAGCGGTCTGTTCATCTGCAGACTTCCTTTCCCGGAGGAGCACAGGACCTTATTTTATTTCCGGAATCGTAATTTTCTCCAGATGCAAGTTTTTGCAAAGGCTGTTATACCCTGCTACAGCCTGCTGTAACTCTCCGTATTCTTTCTTTAGCGGCAGCCATTGCGCATTTAATTCCGCAAGGCGCTGCTGCTGGCCCGTGGTGACGGCGGGGACATTTACGTCCATCTCGCCTCTCAAAAAAATATAGTTGGCCGTGAGCATGTTCACAAAATTGATGATATCATCGTTGCTTTTGGCCTTTGGCTGCACCAGTTTTTCTTCCCAGGCAGTAAGCTTTTTTACCAGTGACTTGCCGCTATCCAAGGCCGCTGCATATTGAACAGTGTCCGTCAACAAGTCTGCCAGGTCATTGACCTGCTTGCGTACCAACCGCATTTGATTCACCGCATCATGGATTTCCTTTATTTTTCCGTCAATGGCAGCCAGCGTTTGTTCCTGTTGCAAATAATCTCCGGGACCGGCAGGAATTCGTGGGTCGGGAAGAATTGCAAAGCCCTGATCTTTCACGGTGGCTCCCCATTGCAGTCTGACATGGAAGAGGCCCGGAGCGGCTTTGCGCCCCTGGTAGCTGCCTTCAATAAAAACGTCAGCGACAGCAGGCAAAGTAGTAAAACGCATGTCCCACACAAAACGGTTAAGCCCGGGCTTATTGGGCAATTTCGGATCAGGGTCAGGGCCGCCGGAAAACTTTACAAAATGCTTATCGGGTTCGGTGGAATACCTTCGAACCAGCTGTCCCTTGTCATCCAGGATGTCAAGCGACAGTTTGATGGAATCCGGCTTTGAGGGCAGGACATAATAGATGGGTACCCCTGTTGCAGGATTATCGCCCTCAACGGCGTTGGCAGCAGCATCCGCATTGTCCTCTTCGGGTACACCATCCAGGGCGCTGCCACCCGAGACGCGATAGGCATCTGAAGGCTTCAGCAAGTTAAATTGGCGGCTGTCTCCGGTTCCCCGAAACTGGCGAAGAACCGTGAGATCATCCAGTATCCAGTAGGCCCTGCCCATGGTAGCGGCAATCAGGTTCCCCTTGTGTACCATCAGGTCGGTTATCGGCGTGACGGGCAAATTCAATTGCCTGTGTAGCCAGGTTCGGCCGCCATCATAGGAAATATAAAAACCGGTTTCTGTTCCTGCATACAGTAAATCTTTCTGTACGTCATCTTCCCGAATACACCTGGTATAAGCACCATACGGGATGCCGCTGGAAATATTGGTCCATGATTTTCCATAATCAGTGGTCTTATAAATCGCCGGCGCCGGGTCATCAAACTTAAATCGCGTAGTGGCTATGTACGCGGTGGCTTTATCATGCGCCGATATCTCAATACAGTTCACGAGGCATTCCTTAAGGCCTGCTGGCGTCACATTGTTCCAGGTCTTTCCTGCATCGCGGGTTAGGTATACGAGCCCGTCGTCGCTGCCGGTCCAAATTACACCGGCCTCATTGGGCGACGGCGCTACATAAGCGATCGTCCCGTAATTTTCTCCTCCGGCGCCTTCATTGGTGTAAGGCAATCCGCTCTGACCCATTTTAGACGTATCGTGCCTGGTAAGATCCGGTGAAATCACTTCCCAGTGAATGCCTTTGTCGGCGGTTTTCAGGAGGACATTGGCCGCATGATAAAAAATACCCGGGTCAGCAGGATCATTTACTACCGGCGCGTTCCAATTAAACCGGTATTTCATGTCTTTGGGCTGCAACGCCTGGTATTGCACCGGCGCCGCCATCATGGGCTTATCTTCCTTGGAATCCTGGTCCAAATAATCGATCGTGCCCTGGTAGCTGCCCCCCATCACAAATTTCGGATTGTTAGGATCAAATGCGTCAAAGGCACTCTCGCCGCCCGCGGAATAGTCCCAGTCTTTTTCCCCGATACCTCCGCCGGATGTATTACGGCTTTTAATAACGACGGAACCCCAGTCCTGCTGTCCGCCATAAATACTGTACGGAAACCTGTTGTCGGCATTGACGCGGTAAAATTGACCCGTGGGCTGGTTCATTTCAGTAGACCAGGTGTTGCCCCTGTTAAAACTGACAGCTGCACCGCCATCGTTGGCAATAATCATGTTCTTGTTGTTCTTGGGATTAATCCACATTTGATGGTAATCACCGTGGGTGCCATGTAGGTCGCTCCATGTCTTACCGCCGTCGATCGATTTTAAGCCAGGGGAGTTAAAAACATATACTACATCTTGATCTTGGGGGTCAACAGTCAATTTTATATAATACCACGCTCTTTGCACCAGCCGGTGATCCTTGCTTACCAGATTCCAGTTTTTGCCTCCATTGTCACTGCTAAATAATCCGCCTTCTTCTTTCTGAGAATTCCCTTCCATGAGCAAGTACACCTTATCCGGGTCAGCCCGGCTGACCCCAACGGCAATTTTACCTTTTTCCAACGGCAATCCCTTTTCAATTTTCTTCCATGTTTGGCCGCCATCGGTCGTTTTATATATTCCGCTTCCACGGCCGCCGCTTCTTATCTCCCAGGGTGTGCGCTGATGGTCCCACATCGCCGCGTACAAGACCCTTGGGTTAGTCATGTCCATGCTCAAATCACTGCAGCCGGTATGTTCATCCACGTACAATACCTTTTGCCAGGTGACTCCCCCGTCAACGGATTTATAAACGCCCCGTTCTGGGGAAGGGCCGTATAAGGCTCCCTGCGCTGCCACGTATACGACATCCGGGTTGCCAGGATTGATGCAAATGGCAGCTATTTGGCGGGTCTGCTCCAGGCCGGTGTTCTTCCATGTTTTGCCGCCATCTGAGGACTTATAAACACCATCGCCGTAGGAAGACATTACCCCACGGACGGCATGCTCGCCCATACCAACAAATACGACATTCGGATCACTTTCACTTACAGCGACAGCGCCCACCGAACCTGTCTTGAAAAAGCCATCAGAAATATTTTGCCAGTTATTGCCCGCATCGGTTGTCTTCCACACGCCGCCGCCAGTGGAGCCCATAAAGTACACCAGGGGATCGTTCAAGACGCCTGTTACGGCTACCGACCTTCCCCCGCGAAAAGGACCAATGTTGCGCCATTTGAGGGTCGAATTCGAAGAGTCGGCCCGGGGGTCCGAAGCATTGGTCACCGGCACCGGGGCCTCGGGGTGCTTCAGAGAGTTCGATTGCGCGACTACGTGCAGTACCAGGAAGCAACACGCTACGAGAAGAAGTTTTGTTGTCATAAAATTCATCTGATTTTCAATTGGAAGGTAGCAAGTTGTTGAATATCTTCCCATAAATTGTTGCAGCGCCCGGCTATCGCGCCCCAAAACGCTGCTGTTTCCGTCATGAACAATCACCCCTTCGATGAACGTTTCAGCAGTCCCGGGATCATCCGGGGCGGGAGATATATACTGTCCGGCTATTCGGACTGTAAAAATGTAATGGGCTGACGGACGATTTGCAAAACCGCCCTGTTATGACTAATTGCCGGCAGCCATTTAGGAGATTTTTTGAATATGTTAACGGCAATATCATCGAATCGTTTGTCAAACGGGACCTCCACAAACGGGTCTACTATATTTCCCTCTTCGTCTATAATAGCCGTTATAACGACAGTGACGTGATCAGTATTTGTCAATTTATATTCCGGGGGGAAGTAAATTTCCTTTACAATAAATTTTTCCCAGGCTCTCTGACCTCCCGGAAAACTGGCCGTCCTGTCTTTGCTCGCAGTATCTTCCGGCTCACCGGTCAGGTCATAATAGCTTTTGTTCACCAGCCGCCCAACATCGTAGGATTCCTGGGCGGCAATTTTGCCGTTATCATGAAAATACTGCCAGGTCCCGATCGTTTTTCCATTCTTCATTCGCCCGGCGCCTGAAGGACTTCCGTTACTGGACCAGTCCACTTCTACCGCCGAGTCGTCACCGTCATAAGTCACTGAGTCGGCAGTAAAGCCATTGGTATGCCATCCCATTGAAATTCCCGAAGGTTGACCATCCAGATATACCGTGGAATCCTCAATGAACCCATTATGGTGATAGCGCATCCATACACCTTCCTTTTTATTGTGGACATTTTTTCCAAATCTTTCCGGAACGCCATTTGCATAATAATAATAAAAGAAACCATTGGCAATTTTGGTAGCACTGTCTTCATACAGTCCCTTCATCTGCAGCGTATGGTTGCCCAGGAAATAATCATTTCGTAACCAGCCACTGTCAGTCTTTATCACCTCAGAAAAATACCGGGCATTTTCAAGCGGGCAGGGTGTCCACTTGTAGTCGTAAAAAGCCTGGATCTTCTGGCCACTGGAAGCTGTTAAAACCAGGCAGGTAATAGACAACAATAATAGTTTCATATCGCAAACATAGGGAGGTGCGAAAAATAATTCAAATCAATTTTCACGCTTACAGCAAACCGCTCCAACTCACTTTGAATGACAGCCCCCGGCCGCACTTTCACAGGTACGACACCAACAAATGGTCGTGCCGATCCGTTTACTGGCCCTCCCTGGGTTTTAGGCCAGACTACCGACTACCGCAATCATCTCTTTTAGTGATCACCGTCATTGCCTCAGATGGGGGACGAGACTACCTTGGTGCACATTCTTTCTAAAAAAAAAATATTAAATTATGATTATCAATTGCTTACAGCGTCCGCGCTTCAGTATGAAAACCATCTTGCTATCGCTTCTTACAATTTTGGTGACTTATGCCGTCCAGGCCCAAAAAAAGAAACCCTGGGTAGTGCCCAAATCATACGTGAATATGGTTAGTCCGGTTGGGACCAGCGATTCCGTACTCAAAGCAGGCAAAACCTTATACTTATCCAATTGCACGCCATGTCATGGTGCTAAAGGAAATGGTGAGGGTCCTGCAAATGCATCAATAAGTCCCAATCCAGCCAACCATACGGCTATTTCCATGTTAAAGGAAACAGACGGCACTTTGTATTATAAACTGACGCAAGGCCGCAGCCCCATGCCAGGCTATTCCACGACACTTACCGACTCAGAAAGATGGGAGCTGGTCGCATTCATCCGGACATTGACGAAACCCGCAGGCAAATAGATGATGGCCGCGCAAAACCGTTCAAAAAGGACAGCGAAGTCTGTCTTGTGGACATTGAAGGAAACATGACCGGTTATGACCATTTAACCATTACGGGGGCAATAAAAATACCCGTTAACCGCCGGCGTTAGTATCGATATTTAGATAAAAAAAAATGCCGCCTTTTCAAGGGTGGCATTTTTACTTAGAAAAGCAACGGCTGGCGTTAGTGATCGAAGCGGTCCCCTCCATGATAATCATGGTCGTGATAGTGGTGGTGGTAAGGACGCTGGTAACCACGCTCTACATAACATCCGCTCGCTCCAAGGCCCAGGATCGCTATCAGGCCCGCAATGATTAAGTATTTCTTTTTCATATGATCGTTTTTAGCTATTTAAATATCTTGTTTTTAAAAAAAGGCAGCAACACGCTTACTACTGGCCGGAATAAGGATTCCCGTTTCCGCACTGATCATAAATACGATTGATTTCAGCTGACTTTTGTGCCTGCAGGTTATTGATGGCATCTCTTTTTTCCCACCTGTTGAGTGACCAGTTGTCCATGACCTGTTCAATCTGGTTATCATAATAAGCAGAAATTCTTGCTGTCACGGCCTCGCGCTGATCAAATCCATACCGGTAATTCTGGTAAGTAAAATAGGTATTATCCGCAGGCCGGACCTGCACATTCACGTGACCAAAGAAGCCTTCCCCGCGGTCATGATCGCCCCTGAACTCATCTCTGTCAAAGCGCTGGTCACGGTCTCCATCACGGTAGGCGTAACGGTCATTTCTATCATGGCTTCCGTGGTGACCGTCATCGGCAGAAGCCGCAGCGGACAATAAAGTTGTACAAACTAACAGTGTAAAGATTTTTTTCATAATTGACATGTTTTGCTATAGTAGACTACGGCATCTCCTGATAGTTTCACAAGGGGTTGTTAATATGAAAAAAAACAAATCCGGGTGCCTGGCCTGGTTTCATTGTCCGGCGTACAACTCCGTTATTCACTATACCGGTGATTACACTTCAGCAGATCAGCGGGAAAGGCTGTCTTCTTCACATCAGCAGCCTGACCAGGCCTTTTCTGGGGAACGCTTCGTGGGAAGATGATCGGCCTTGGTCTGAAAGGCAGGTGGAGAAGTTTCCGGTGGCGGGATGCGCGTTAAAAACATTTACCGGAGAGCCCCCGAACGAAAAGGCTCCGAAAGATGCCTTTCACACCGGCGTGCGAGAGGCCAGATAATGGCAGCAAACATAACGGGTGAAAAACCGGGCCGGAAAACAAGTCACCCCTCCCCGATTATGCAATGAGGATAGCTCCCCTTTAATTACCCTTTAAAGCTGACGGTACCAAACGGTAAGTTTCTGATCCGTTTGCCACTGGCCGCAAATATGGCGTTGGCTACGGCGGGTGCTACGGGCGGCATACCGGGTTCCCCGATGCCACCCATTTTTCCAACTCCCTCGACGATATGTACATCGATTGAAGCCGGCGCTTCCGGTAACCGAAGGAGGCGGTACTTACTAAAATTTGTTTCCTGGACCACACCGTTAACATGAGTTATGGCACCAAATAATGCGGTAGATAAACCAAAATTAATGCAGCTCTCCATCTGGGCAATGATGCCCTGCGGATTAACCGGCTGCCCGCAGTCAATAGCACAGGTGACCTTATGCACTTTCACCAAACCGTTTTCATCCAGGGAGACTTCGGCTATTTCTGCTGCATAGCTGCCAAAACTCTGATGGACGGCCACTCCCTGGAAATGCCCCGCGGGCAGCGGCTGGCCCCAGCCGGCTTTTTCCGCAACTGTATTAAGAACTGCCAAATTCCTGGCCTTACCTTTCAGCAATGTCCTCCTGTATTCAACCGGATCCTTACCGGCACTAACGGCCATTTCGTCTACCAGGGTTTCCATCACAAAGGCCGTGTGGGAGTTACCCACCGACCTGAAATACAGCACGGGAATTGGGATCGCCGGTGCATGCAAACCCACATAATAGTCTGAAATAGCATCCAGGTAGGGAGAATCGGAAATACCTTCCGTAGATGCCCCGCCATCATCATATACGATGGTCTGTCCCACAGAAATATTATGGAAAGCAATGGGGAGACCATTGGCGTCCAGGCCTACGGCAGCCCGGTGAAGAAAACTCGGCCGGTAATAGGCCGCCTGCATATCATCTTCTCTGGTCCAGATCATCTTGATGGGCTTACCGGCCACTTTGGCTATGTGGGCTGCTTCACTCACAAAATCCGTATCGGGATTGCCTCTCCTGCCAAATCCCCCGCCCAAAAACATCGAGTGTACTTTGACGTTATCCGGCTTCAACCCCAGTATTTTTGCCGCTGCCGCCTGTTCCATTCCCGGGGCCTGGGTTCCGGTCCAAATATCACAGGTGTCGCCATCTACTTTTATCGTGCAATTCAGCGGCTCCATCGTAGCATGAGCGAGGTAGGGAAATGTGAAATCCGCTTCGATAATTTTTGCCGCCTTTTTCAAGGAGGCTTTCACGTCCCCTTTTGTGACGACCATTTTCCCCTCTCCATCGGCGAGCTTCTTGAAATCTTCTGCCTGCGAGGCGCTATTGACACTGACATTCGGACCCAGGTCCCAATCGATGATGAGCGCATTTCTGCCTTCGAGGGCCGACCAGAAATTATCCGCGATAACGGCCACCCCGTTGGGTACCTGAGAAACCTGCAATACCCCCTTGATCAATTTTGCTTTGGTGTCGTCAACAGATTTTACTTTGCCGCCAAAAACCGGCGGGTGCGCCACTACGGCCGTCAACAGTCCTTCCAGGTGCACATCTATTCCGAATTCGGCTTTGCCGTTTACTTTCGAAGGGGCATCCAGTCTTTGAATGCCCTTGCCGATATACTTCCATTGGTCTTTGGTCCGCAGCGGAATATCTTTTGGCAACGCAAGCCCGGCTGCCAGTTGTGCCAGATCGCCATAGCTTAATTTCTTTTGCCCCGTCGAAACAAAACCGTCGGCTGTTTTGCATTGGGATTCGGGTACTCCCCATTTCTTTGCCGCGGCCTGCACGAGCAAAATTCTTGCAGTGGCACCTGCTTTACGGTACCGGTCAAATTCAGACCACGTGGTCGAGGACCCGCCGGTTAGCTGCATACCCCAGGCAGTGTGGGCATAGGCTTTATCGGCAGGAGCATGCTCCACGCTAATGGTTTTCCAGTCCGCATCCAGTTCTTCAGCAATCAGCATGGTCAGCGTCGTCCAGATACCCTGCCCCATTTCAACATGCGATAACAATATCTTTATACTGTTATCAGTGCCTATTTGCAAAAAGGCGTTGGGGTAGAACCCCACTGCCGCCCCTGGGTTGCCAAAGAGGGCTTTCAGCCGGGTGCTGGCATAAGCAGGGATCATAAATGATATAATAAGACCACCGCTGAGTCCACCCGTGGTTCTTATAAAACCCCGACGGCTGATGCTATTGGTTGCTTTCATTTTTCGTTTTAATTAATGCGATGCGTGGAGAATGAGGGATGCCAAAATCTTTAAGAAATTTACAATTTAATATTGAAACAGGAACGATTTTCTTTCCATAGCCCCGACGGTTTGGGTGCCGATACCCGGAGTTCATTTGCGCCGCGGCATTGGCCGCTTTACCACCGGAGGGAGGGCTGAACGACATTTTTAAGAGATTGCTTTCCAATACCAAACCGGTACATTCGTGATCAGTGGAACACTAATTCCGGGATCGGAAATGCAAGTCCATCCGGCGACAGCCGTCAGATATTGAGCTACTACGTATTACAAGAATACTATCTATTGCGGCTGCCCATTTCATTTGGACAAGCGCAATAACTCAAATCTAAACTTCCGACAAAGCGACGCAAGGCAAAAGGCATCGTCGCGCATGCACTACCATTTATTTTACACTGACTTGACTAATTTTGTTCATGGCTTTTGATTTGTTAATGAATTCATGTTGCAATTAAAAGTATTATCAGGGACGCCCGTTATTTAGAGACCCTCTTCAGACATTGGACCTAAATGGCGGGTCCGGGGATTTTACCCACATTATTGTTTAAAAAACATCCGTGAAAAAAATCATTCTGTTCGGTGCATCTGGGAACTTGGGACAACAAGTCGCCAAGGAATTAGTAAAGAACAATTACGATCTCACCTTAGTTGTGAGAAGCAGGTCCAAGGCAGCATCGTTGTCTGTTCTATCTGGGAAATATATAATCGCGGATGTTTGCAAGAAAGATTCTCTAAAAGGCATTTGCGACAATCAGGACATCGTTGTTTCCGCAGTCGGCAAAAGTGTCTCACCAACCGACAATGGCAAAGAGACTTTCAGGCAAGTCGACCTTGAAGGTAATTCCAATATCCTGGAGCAGGCAAAAATCAGCGGCGTGAAAAAGTTCGTTTATTTTTCTGCTTTTTGTTCGGAGGATTATCCCCACTTGGAGTACTTTCGCGCACATCATGAATTTTCATTGCTATTGATACGATCTGGGATTGATTATTCCATCATAAAGCCTCCTGCGCTCTACAGTGCATTTAAGGAGCTAATCTTATTGGCCCGGAAGGGGCGATTGGTCACCATTGGTAATGGGGATAAAAGGACCAACCCAATTTTTGAAGGGGACCTGGCCAAAATATCCGTTTCCGCTATTGAAGAGAAGAACAAAATAATCGAAGCGGGTGGGAACTGTATATATACCAGGAGACAACTACAGGAAATAATCCAGCGCATCGTCAATGATAAAAAAAGGATCAAGACTGTGCCCGTTTGGTCGATCAAAAGTGCGTTGCCAATTATCAGGCTTTTCGACAGGAACATGTTTGATAAATTTTCATTTTTCTTAGCGGTAATGAGCCAAGACACCATCGCACCCATGGTCGGGAAAAGTTCATTTCCAGACTATATCAAAGAGCATTCAAAATAGAAACGTACGATGAAGATATATATGGTGACCCTTCCCGGCATTTGTTGTCACTGCCTGTGAACTACACCGACCCTAAAAAATTGGAGTTTTCCCAAAAAAATGTATAAAATTGGGGTTCCATTTTCGGCCGGCCATAAAATAACTAACGGCAAATTAATGCCTATATTGAGTTTACAAAAATATTCCCATGCCGGCGCAAATTGACTTTAATATCAGCCAAAAGTTCAGATGCTGGTTTTTTTTGTCAATGCTGATGTTGCTTTTTGTCCACTCTTATAACCTTAACCAGCGCTATCTGCAGCCCTTTACAATAGTTGACGAGCGCCTGACTATAACCAGTTTTGTGCAATACTTTTTCTCGAATGGATTGTTCCGTTTTTTTGTACCCTTGTTCTTTTCTATTTCGGGGTACCTGTACGCTGCCCATGATAATCGGTCTTACCGTAAAAGCATCGGGAAACGGTTCCAAAACCTTGTTCTTCCATACCTCATCTGGAGCGCATGGGGACTTCTTTTGACTTATGCCCTTGAGCTGTCTTCTTATGGCCGGCATGTCGTACTCACTACTCAGCTTATGACCTTAAGTCATAACCGCATCCTGCTTCACGATTATAAATGGTATGAGATAATTCTGCGTTGGATCCTGCTCCCAGTTTCCTACCAATTATGGTTTTTGCGTGTCCTGTTCATATATAATCTTGCCTACCCCGCTTTGCGGTGGGCAGTACAATCCCATGCGAAGATCATTTTCGCCATACTAATCTTGTTTTGGCTCTCAGAAATCGGCTTCCTATTTGTTGAAGGCGAAGGGTTGCTTTTTTTTTCACTGGGTATTTGGTTACAAAAAAAGGACTTTAATATTCAGGCGCCCAACAAATGGTTAAGACCCGTGCCATGGGGCATCGCGTTTGTGATTATTGCCGCCTTTAAAACGATCCTTGCATTCAAAGGTTTTGGCTTTATCGGAAACGCCGTTTTCCCGCTCCTTCTTCTCTTACATAAAACAGTTGTGTGCAGCGGCCTTATCGCTGCATGGTTTGGCAGTGGCCCCCTGGTCAGGTGGTTCATGGCGAAGAAATGGTTTGTACAGCTCTGTCCCTTCTCTTTTATGATCTATGTCCTCCATGCCCCACTGGTTGCCTATGCCATCAATGCCCTACTCCCGTTGGTGCCGCAAGTGGCCGATTGGAGGTTGGTAGTTTACATGCTCTTGCCTTTGGCACTTCTATTGTTCTGCGTATTGACGGCACTGATAATAAAAATAACGTTTCCCAAAATGTATTCAGTAATGACCGGGGGGCGGGGTATTTAGAATTTCAACGTTAATCGGGATATATCAATGTAAACTCATGCGTTAAAAATATTTTAAACCCTCATTAACAAAAAATGAAGTTGCTTTATAGACTGGCAATGAGCCACTAAATTAATGGGGTTACAATTGGGCCGACCCGCTTATAAAATAATTCTTATGAAATATAATTGCCCGAATCGATGTAAGGTTGTTCCAATTTCATTCAGTATTACCATTTTATTTTTGCTATCCTTTTCATTTGCCTTTTTTCCCACTGTTAGGTTGAATGCACAATCAATTCCTCCCAAACCCTTGCAGAGAAACCCCACTTTTGGGTTTGTAGACAGGGGTGATTCTGTTGAATTTGTTTTCGGGCAGCAGCAAAAGGTGCGGGTCGGGGACGTTGAAATTCAGCTGGAAGAAAGATTCAATGAAATCGAAAAAGTAAATGTTGCCGGTGATTTTAATGGATGGAGCCCCAATGATGACAAGTATCAAATGGTGAAGGTTGATGGCAAGCTTTTCAAAATAAGAATTTGCAAAGCAAGGCTTGGTAAAAAAGGAGATTTGAGACAATTTAAATTTGTTGTAAATGAAAAGTATTGGATTGAACCTCCACTGGAGGCTTCCAATAAATA
>Ga0075030_100004966_pt1 | contig 11995 bp, 17 predicted proteins | sample LitLauG_LLR_2012_FD_71393 | JGI IMG/M metagenome (GOLD analysis project Ga0075030, IMG submission 71393) | Freshwater sediment microbial communities from Pennsylvania, USA - Little Laurel Run_MetaG_LLR_2012 | ecosystem: Environmental > Aquatic > Freshwater > Creek > Sediment | place: USA...
CTAGACGTCCCACCAGATGGTCGCTAACTCTCGTTGCGCGGGAGCCGGGTGCGCCGCCAGGTACTCGCGGACCTCACCTTCGCGCTCCGGGGCCAAGCACAGTCGGATGCGCGTGAAGTGTGCTGCCTGATCGAGGTTCGTCTCGACGCGCATCGGTCCGGACCAGAGCTCGCTCGACGCCGCGATTCCCATCTCGGACAACACGTCGATCAGATCATCGGGGGTCGGCGTCGTCGGCCGCGTCAGCTGCCAGAAGTGCTCCCAGGCCCCCGACAACGTCGCGAGCGGGTGCTGTTGGGGCATCTCGAGAACCACGCGCCGATGCGCGTGGTCGCTCAACGCCGTCAGGAACGGGACGATGTCACCGACGTTGTAGACCACGTGGTGCGCCGTGACCACGTCGGCGCTCGGCACGTCGGCGGCGATGGCCGGCCAGAATCCGTCGAAGGTCTCGACGTCGACCCCGCGTCGCGCGGCCTCGGCCGCGAACATGATGAGCATCTCACTCTGGTGATCGACCCCCAGGACGCGCGTCGCCGGAGGCGTGCACGCGAAGGCGGCGATTCCCCCGCCGCACCCCACGTCCAGCACGCTGCCCGTCTCGTTCAGCGCCTCACGCGCCCGATCGTGCGAGGGACTCATCGTGATGACGTCGGGCACCTCGAAGAGTACCGGCGGATGGATCCAGGGGCTCTGCGGCGCTTGGGCCAGAATCGACTCCGGTATGGACCACGCGTCGAGGGCGTCGCGCCACCGAACGGCGGCGTTCATCGACCCAGGAGTCGCGACAAGAAGCCGCCGCTCGCGGGCTCGTTCACGCACGCGCACCGGTCCGCCTTGGGCACGCCCTTGAGCGCTTGTTCAATGTGATTGCCACAGCCAGCCCAGGTGGGCTTGCCGCACTTACGACAGGTGGTGCGATGACACATGATGCATTCCTTCTCTCTGTTGGTTGATGGTGGGGTGACGCGAGGGCTCAGCAGGGACTGGCGAGGAGTTCACGTGACGCGGGCGAGTGACTCCAGGTGGCGTATCCCCCGTCGAGGTTCGCCACGTCGTACCCCAGTTGCGTCAGCAGTTGGGTCGCCACGTGTCCCCGTTGCCCGACTTGGCAGAACACGACCACCGGGGCGGCGCCGATCTCGTGGTGCCGAGCGCGCAGTTCGTCCACGGGGATGTTGAGCGCGCCGGGCAACGTTCCGCGCGCGAACTCCGCGGCGCCGCGCACGTCGATCAACACCGACCCGCCCTCGCGGCGCGCCAGCACCTCGTGCCACTGCACGGTGCGCTCGAGGCCCGAGAGCACGTTCTGGGCGACGTACCCGAGCATGTTCACGGGGTCCTTGGCCGAGCCGAAGGGCGGCGCGTAGGCCAACTCGAGGTCGGCCAGCTCGGGCGCCGTGATGTTCCCCCGGATCGCCGTCGCCAAGACGTCGATGCGCTTGTCGACTCCTTCGGTGCCCACCGCTTGGGCGCCGAGCACTCGTCCGGTGGACGGATCGACGAGGATCTTCAGGGCCATCGGCACCGCTCCGGGGTAATAGCCCGCGTGCGACGACGGGTGAGTATGGACGGCGACGAACTCGCGACCAGCGGCGGCGAGACGCTTCTCGCTCCAGCCCGTCACCGCGACGGTGAGTCCGAAGACCTTGACGATGGCGGTCCCGATGGTCGTCCGCGGTCGCACCTCGCGCCCGGCGATGTGGTCGGCGACGAGACGCCCGTGGCGATTGGCGATGTTGGCGAGGGGCACCAGGGTGGCTGTCCCGTCGAGGGCGTCCATCTTCTCGGCGGCGTCGCCCAACGCGTAGATCGCCGGGTCACTCGTCTGATTGAATCCGTTGACTTCGATCCCACCGCGCGCGCCGATCGCCAAGCCCGCGTTGCGCGCCAACGTGGTGTCGGGTCGCACACCGATGGCCACGATGACCAGATCGGCTGCCAGGCGCTCGCCGGAGCTCAGCACGACGGCGTCCTCGGTCAACGCCGCGACACTGTCGTTGAGATAGACCCGCACGCCCTGGCTCTCGAGCTCGTCACTGACCAGTCGCGCCATCTCGACGTCGAGGGGGGCGAGCACCTGGGCCGCGGCCTCCACGATGGTGGTGTCGACGCGGCGGTGACGGAGGTTCTCGGCGATCTCCAGACCGATGAACCCGCCGCCGATGACGACCGCGTGGCGAGGTTGGCCCTCGACCACCTCGCGCAGGCGCTCCACGTCCTCCACCGTCCGCAGGGGATAGGCGCGTTCGATGCCGGGTAGTGGCGGGATGATCGGCGCGGCCCCGGGACTCAGCACCAGCGCGTCGTAATCGAGGTCGTACTCCTGACCCGAGGTCAGGTCGCGCACGCGGACGCGACGCGTCGAGGCGTCGACCGATAACGCCTCGGTGCGCACGCGCACGTCGAGGTCGAAGCGTCGGTGCAACGAGTCGGGCGTCTGGAGCAGCAGGTCCTCCTCGGACTCGATGACGCCGCCCACGTAGTACGGCAGGCCGCAGTTGGCGTAGGACACGTGCGCGCTGCGCTCGAGCACGATGATCGACGCCGACTCGTCGAGACGCCGCAGTCGCGTGGCGACTGACATGCCACCGGCGACCCCACCAATGATGACGACTCTCTTCATGACAACTCCTTAGGCCAGACTCAAGAACAGCTTTTGCAATTTCTTCGCGACGGCGTCGGAGTCGACGGTGGGGTCGATGATGCACTCGCGCAGACTCGCCGAGATCATCATGAAGGCGGCGGTGTGCACGGCCTTGGAGACCGCGGACATCTGGGTCACGATCTCGTCGCAGGAACGACCTTCTTCGAGCATGCGCACGATGGCGCCCATCTGTCCGTGGGCTCGCTTGACGCGCAGACTGATCTGCGCGAGCTGGTCCTCGTCTTGCAACACGTGGGTGGGTTCCGCGACTGCCATCGGTGCTCCTTGCTCGTAGGGATACCCCCTAGGGTATCAGAACCACGAGTCCCGCGCATCACGTTGGGACCTCAGTCCCACCAGTGCGCCTAGCGGGCGGGGAAGGCCACCACCTGGGTCGCGAGGGCCGCCAGTAACAATCCCGCGCCGACGCTGGGAGTCGAGAAATGATTGGCCAGCGGCCCCAGGGTGGCGCGCTGCACGAGCGCCCCGGTGGCGATGCTGAGACCGTAGAGCACGCCGTCGTTGCCGATCGTCCACACGCGCGACGCGGCCACGATTGGCGGACCGCCGCCGTACGAGCTGTGCCAGAGGACTCTCACCCCGGTGGGATTCGCCGCGACGCGAATCGCCTCGGGCCCCGACAAGCACGGTAGGTAGATCGTCGAACCCACGGAGGCCGCGCCCCCGATGAGCACGTTGCCACACCCCGAATCCTTCACGACCAGTTGTCCACCGACACCACCCAGGTGCGACGCCGCGAGCACGTAGATACGCCCGGCCTTGCCCACGGCCACCACCAACCCGTGCGGGGCGAGGACGGGCGTCACCGAGAGGTCGGCGTCCGCGGCGTTGTCCTGAGCCCACAGATTGGGTGCGAAGAACGACACCAGGCGCATCGACGAGGTGAGCTCCAGCACGGCGTCGCTGTGGTCGTAGGCCTGCAGCGGTGACGTGGCCGCGCCGTTGCCCGAGGCGACCCAGACGCGTCCCTTCGCGTCCACCGCCGGCGCCGCCCCGCCCATCCACACGGCGCCCTGGCTCTGCCCGGCGCCCGACGCCACCACGTACGAATGCGGACCCTGAGAACCGTCCTCGCGCAGGGATCCCACCACGCCGTGGTACGTCGGACAGTCGCCGAAATTACCGCCGAAGGCGTAGATCACCGAGCCGTGGTCGAGGGCCAGCCCCGCGCGACTGAGGTAGGTCAGTTGATCGGACGTCGGGGTGGGCAGGTTGCGACGTAATTCCACCGCCCCGGTCGCCGCCGAGAGCCCGAACATGACGTGGACCGGATGTCCGGCGTTGTAGTGCAGGGCCACCACGAAGATCTCGCGGCGAGCCGCGTCGATGACCGGAGTGCCGGTGATGCCCACGCGCGGCGTGATGTCACCGCAGGGCAGCATCGCCGCGGGGACCGGGGTGGCGACGTGGTGGCGCCACAGTACGGCGCCGCTCCTGGTCGAGAGGGCGTAGACCGAGTCGTTCTCCGTGGCGACGACGACCTCGTGCCCGACGACCAGGGGTTCGCCGTAGATCTGCCCGTCGAGGACCGGCGACGTCCAGGCGCGGTGCGCCGTCTCCACCGCGGCGATACCGTAGGCCACGCCCGCACCGACACCCCCGCCGTGGTACCCCAACCAATTACTCGTCACGGGTGTCGCGCCCGCGACCGGGATCGTCGCAGTCACCGCGGCGGCGGCGAGCGCCAGGGCGCAGGATCCCACGATTCGACGCACCCGTCGGGGTGCTGAACCCGTGGCCGTCGACGTTGTCACCATGGGGCGAGACTACCCACTGCGCCTCGTCGGTCGTCTCGACCAAAATCGCCAGGAGCGGTGTTAGCGTCGCTCAATGGCGCAACGCACCACGACGGCTCGATGGGCCCACTTCGTGCTGTTGTGGCTGGGCGTCGCTCTCGTCATCGACGTGAGCTTCTGGCGCCACCAAAGCGCCAGTGGTCGCGTGGTGATCGCGTTGATCACCGCTCTCGCCGTGTGGGGCATCGCCGTGACGACCGACGCGGGACACCTGGCTCGACTGCGACTCGAGGACCCGCTCTTGGCCCTCGCGGCCGCGAGTGCCTCACTGACCTTGCTGCGGGTGGCCCACCTCTCCCCCGTCCTGAGCGCCACTCTGGTGGGCGTGGTCGGCGCCCTCGCCGTTCGCCGCGTCCGCGGGGTCCAGGACTACCACGGCGCACCCATTTACGCCGGCGCCTTCGTCGGCATCACCTCTCCTCTGGTGCTCCCCCACGTCGCGTGGCTCCTCGTCGCGAGCGTGGGCGCCGGCGCGCTCTGGTCGATCAGTCGCGAGGCGTGGGTCGGCATCGGCGGCAAGATGGGGTCCATGTCGCTCCTCGCCGTCGTCGCGACGTCGTCCCTGGCTCATCTCGTGCACCAACGAGGACCGGGCGCGAGCGCCCTGGCGACGCACTCCCTGGTCGGCGCGATGGTCGTGATCGGGGCCGTCGCCGCCCCTCTCACCTACTGGCTAGCGCACCGGCGCCACTGGGGCGCCGTCCTGGGGTCGGCGGCCCCGACGGCGGCCTGGTCGCTCGTCGTGGCGCTGAGTCACTCCTACCTCCACGACCACGGTGACGTCCTCACCTACGTGTGGTTCGGGGCGAGTTTCGTCGGGATGACGGCTCCCACTCGATGGCGGAGCCCCCGAGTGGCGATCCCGATCGCGGGCGTCGTCTTCTCACTCCTCGTCGTGCGCTTCGGTCCCTACCTCGCGGGGATGGGTGGTACCGCGGGCATCACCGCACTCGTCGCCGTGTTCGCGGTGCGCGGCGTGGAGTCGGCGGTCGCTCGACGGAAAGTGCCCCCGGCGACTTAGGCCCGACGCGAGGTCACCAGTTGCGCCACGACGCGCCACCCCACGAGAAAGAGAGTGAGGAAGACCAGCGCCACCACGATGAACGCCGCCGCGGTCCCCTGACCGGCGACCACGCGCAGCACCATCCCCAGCGCGACGGTGGTCACCACGATGATGAGGCCGTCGCGCCGCGAGGTCCCCGCACCGTGGCGCCAGCGCACGACGCCCCAGCCGGCGGCCAGTCCCACCGCGAAGGGCCAGAGGGTCGAGAGCTCGCCGCCGATCGTGAGGCCGTGGCGGTGCGCCGAGCGACCGATGCTCACGAACACCACGATCGCCACGAGGTCCAGCAGAACGGCCGTTGATTTACGCATCTCATGATGCTACGGGTCCGGCGCTACGGCTGGTCGGGCTCGCGGTAGTGCGGGTCGAGTCGGTCGAGGTCCGTCACGTACGCCTGCGAAGGTTGGTCGCGGGCGTCCATGGCCACGTCGGTGACCATGTCCGCGTCACTTCGCCCGAGGAAGCGGAGATTCCTCGACGCCGTCGACATTGTCGTGAGGACCGGATCGGACGTCGTGGTTCGGCGACGGCGATCCTCCTTCGCCTCGTCGGGCGTCGAGAACTTGGCGCGCGCCAATGCCACTCCGACGACCCCCACGAGGACGAGAAGCCCGAATATCACACTGGCGGCCACGATGGTGACCTCCCTCCCGTGTCGCTCACTTCCGCCCGCTGTAGAACGCTGCTGCCATCGTTCGCCGTTCCGACGTGGTCTCGCGCCACCGCAGGGGGTCGCCGCCAGCCCGTTCGGCGGCTGCGGGCATGAAGTAGCGTGACACCCCAGTCACCACTTCTCCCGGGGAGGACCTGTGAAGGCCTACGTCATCTACCACGCCGAAGTGCTCGATGCCGATCGCTACGAGGACTACAAAAGAGTGGCGGCGGCGAGCATCGCGGCGGCCGGAGGAACCTATCTCGTGCGCGGCGGCGATCCCGCGGCCCTCGAGGGAGCGCTGCCGAGCGGTCGCACCGTCATCTTGGAATTCCCGTCGAGGGAGGTGGCGATGCGCTGGTACGAGAGCGAGGAGTACTCCCGGGCGAAGGCGTTGCGCGACGGCGTGGCCCACGCCTCGGCGTTCGTCGTGGACGGGTACGAGTAAGAAACCCTTGAGCGACGATTCGGCCGGGACGATCAGTGACCGGTGTCACCCCGTGCTCATCTCGCCAGACCGACGAGACGCTAGCGACCCTTGCCGCTCCCGTTGAAGAAGAAGACCTTGGTGCGGGTGCCGTCGGCGCGACGCGGCGCGATCGACGAGTACTGACTGGGCTCTTTCTCGAAGAGGAAATGATTGAGACGTTGCCACCATCGCCCCGGTGGGCGCTCGGTCGTGACTGCAAGCACCGGTTCGTCATCACTGAACCCGTGCTCCGGGGGTTGCGCGAGGAATCGCTGCAGGACGTCGTCGGACTCGTCTCCCATGGTCACCACCTCCCCTCGATTCCTTGAATCTAGTTCTCGCCCACGACGAATTCCACCGTGGTGAGTAGTAACGTCGGCGCGCGTTGAACTCCGAAGAACGACGCCCGAGCGTGGTCGAATCGTCGGCGGCGACCACTCGCGTGACCCGCCGAGGGCCACTCGTGCCGGGCCGTGGGGGCACTTTCGACGTCCGTGGTCGACCGGCGTCAAGGATCAGCCGTTGTTGTGTCAGGCATCAGGTGTTGTTGTGTCAACCATCACCCGAAAGACAAATGTCAAGGCTCAGGTGTTGCAACACACCGCTTCGTAGGGCCGGTGGGGATCGAACCCACGACCCAGGGATTATGAGTCCCCTGCTCTAACCACTGAGCTACGGCCCCTCGCTCCCCAGACTAACGGAGGCCTCCCGACCCGCTTGGTCGCCAGCGAGCGGGTGACGGCGACAATCGCGTCGCGCGGGGTCATCTTCGTCATTGACCACCTCGAGTCGCGTGGCTGCTCTCACTGACCCATCATCCATCTTTCGGATACGAATGAGCGTCGGCATCTCATCGCGACAAAACTTCGAGCGCTTGACTTGACGCGCGTCATCAGGTTGATTACCTTGACACCATGAGCGGACCCACACTCGTTATCTTGGCTGCTGGACGAGCCCGCCGTTACGGTGGACTCAAGCAGCTCGCCCCCATCGGGCGTCACGGTGAAGGGGTCATTGATCTCATTGCCTCCGACGCCATCACCGCGGGATTCGACGACATCGTCATCGTCGTCAACCGTGATACCGGTCCCACCATCCAAGAGCACGTCGACAAGGTCTGGCCCAAGACGCACCGCGTCTCCTTCGCCTTCCAAGAGACTCTGCGCGGTACCGTAGACGCCGTGCTCGCCGCCGAAGAGTTCGTCGATCACTCGGTGCCCTTCGGGGTCTCCAACGCCGACGACCTCTACGGACTCGACGCGCTGATGAAGCTCGGTCGCCACCTCTCCGACAGTCCCGACTGCTGCCTGGTCGGGTTCCAGCTCGAGAACTCCCTGGTGGGCGACCTGCCCGTCTCGCGGGGCACCTGCCAGGTGGCGAACGGACGCTTGACCCACGTCGTGGAGCGGCGCAACGTGCACTTCACCCCCGACGGCCTCGAGGCCGACGACGGACTCGTCCCACGATTCCTCGAGCCCGAAACCCTGGTCTCGATGAACCTCTGGGGCTTCCAGCCCAACATCTGGCCGCTGTTGCACCGCGAGGTCGAGGAGCACGACTTCGACGCCAGCCCCGAGGTGCTCCTGCCGACCTTCGTGGCCGGGGTCATGGCCCGCGACGGCTTGGTGTTCTCGGTCCTCGAGACCAGCTCGCGCTGCATCGGCGTGACCCACGCCGAGGACCTGCCCCTGGCGCAGTTCCTCGTGCGCGAGGAGATCAAGTCGGGGCTGCGCCCGGAGTTCGCCTTCTCCTAAACGACGCGGTGTCGTCGCTACTCGTCGATGCCCCGTGACGCCTCGCGCGCGCGGCGGCGATCGCGCGGCGACTCCCCCTCCTCGAGGGCGGCCCCGGCCTGGACCGTGCGCCAGAGCGCCAGACGCGACGCGGCCAGAGCGCCCGTCTCGACGGCCGCGCGCACCGCGCACCCGTCATCGCTCTCGTGATGACAATTACGAAAACGACACCGCAGTGCGAGTTCGTCGATATCGTCGAACACCTGGTCGAGGCTGTGGCGATCGGCGACGATCTCGGGCAGACGGATACCGGGAATATCGAGCATGACGCCCCCCGACGTCAGTCGATACAGCTTGCGCGTGGTGGTGGCGTGACGACCCTCGCCGCCGCGGCTCACCGACCGCGTCAACTCGTCGGTGCCCTCGAGGGCGTTGAGCAGCGACGTCTTACCCACCCCCGAGGCCCCGAGCATCACCGCGGTGACGCCGGCGGGGAGCACCGCGCGCACCTCGTCGATGCCGTCACCCGTGAGGGCGCTGGTGAGGATGACGCGCACGTCGGGCACGTGGAGGTGGACCCGACGTCCGAAGTCCTCGGCGTCCTCGGAGTCGTCGAGCTTGGTGACCACGATCATCGGCGTCGCGCCCGATTCGAGCGCCATCATCGCGAGTCGTTCGAGGAGCCGTTCGTTGAGGTCGAGGTTGACCGCGATCACGATCATCACGACGTCGACGTTGGCGGCCATGATCTGGGGTGCGCGCCCGTAGGGGTGGGGTCGACGAAGTTCGCTGCGACGCGCCCTCACCTCGATGATCCGTCGCTCCTCCACCGCCACCCAGTCACCGGCCACCGGGGTCATCGACAGTCCCCGGGCCAGCGAACACAGCCCCGATCCCTCGGTGCCGTCGGGTTCTTGCCAGATCACGTTGGCGCTCGCCCCGTGCATGATGACGACGCGTCCCCAGGCTCGCGACGGGGCAAGGGGCCCATCCTCGTCCGCACGCCATCCCAGACTGTCGAGGACGCTCACGAGTCACGCGTCCGCGCCACTGCTCGAAGGAGGCGGCGTCGGGACACGCCGTCCATTATGGCCCGACGCCACGCGCGGGACCGGTGGCGACTCTCGTCGGGGTCCTTGGTCCCTGCTCGGAGATACGACGCGGGCGCTAGGGTCCCAAGGAGGACGTCCAAACCCCGCATCCCACAGACCTGGCCTCGCGCCAGTCGACACAGGGTGGTGCGCAGTGGGAAAAATCATCATGGCCTTTAGTGCGTCGTTCGTCGTCGGTGGTCTCGCCACCTACTGGGGGATGAACCATTCGCGCACGGGATTCGCCCTCGACGCGGCGGCGATCATCATCCTCAGCCTGGCGGGCGTCCTCTTCCTCGTCGGCGCCCTCGCCACGTGGCGGGCGCGCCACCCGCGCGCGACCTCCGCCCAACTCATCGAACGCCAACGCCAACGCCTGACCCCCGTCGCGTGACGCGACGCCGCGTCGCGCTCACCATCGCAGTACCCGAGGCGACAGACGTCCACCTCGACCCACAAAGGAGAACACCATGACCAAGCGTGACAAGGCCAGGAATGCCGCCCAGATTGCCAAGGGGCGCGCGAAGGAAGTCGCCGGGAAGCAGCTCGGAAATCACGAGCTCGAACTCGGCGGCCAGTTGGATCAATTGAAGGGCAACCTCAAGCAGGCCGGCGAAAAGGTCAAGGATGCTCTCAAGCGGTGAGCCGGTGACGACCAGGGGGGTCGAGGTGATGGTTCGCCCGACCCCTCACCTCGTCGCCGACGTCGCTTCCCCACTCGAGAGGTCACGGGGGCACGGGCGATGACCAAGTACGACCTCTCCCATCGCTCCCGCGTGCCCTTCGAGCGACGCGACGCCACTGACGCGCACGCCTCGCTCGGGACCGAGCCGAGCACTGTCGGCACGTTCGAGGAATCCGACGAGCCCCTCGAACACGCGCGCGACAGCGATCCACGCGTCCGCGACGACTTCGACTACTGACTTCCACGCCACCGTCCGTGCGGACGGTGGGTGTGGAGTGTTAGTGGTGCTCGTCGTGCCAGACGGCGTACCAGAGCTCGAGCAGGAGTCGCAGCGCCGAGCTCGACGTCGTGGTGAGGGACGCGAACGTGGTGTCGCGCTGACGCCACGAACGCGTCCGCATCATCAGCGCCCGATCTGGAGGATCAAGGTGGCGATGGCCACCACGCTCAGCCCCAGGGCCGGCGCCAGGGCGGCGGCCGGATCCTTCACCTTGAGGTGAGCGACCACCGCGCCAAGGAAGTAGAGCACCAGTCCCGCGGCCGCGGCGATTCCCAGCGCCTGGACGCCCAGACCGATGAGGATGCCCGCCGCCCCGAGGATCTCGAGGACCGCGAGCACGGGGATCTGGTTGGCCTTCACGCCCACGCGCGTCAGGGTCTCAACGACCGGGGGCGACTTGCGCAGTTTGCCCGAGGCCGAGGCCAGCGCGGCGAGCGCCAAGATGACGGTGACGATGATGTTGGCAGTTTTCATGAGGGTTCCTTACGAGTCTCGGTACGACGGGGCCGGGTGATTCAGTGGGTCAGGGCGCCCGCGAGGTGGCGACCGTGTTCGACGGCGAGGCGCTCGGCTTCGCGACGCATCTCGGCGGCGAGCTCCTTGAACTGGTCGAGCGCGGGGTTCACACCGACGAGGGCGAACTCGGACTCCACGACGCGCAGGTCGAGGCCCCAGACGTCTTCGAGAATGCGCCGCGACCAGCCCACGGCGTGGTCCCAGCCCTCGCGCGGCGTGCCCGGTCCGTAGGCGCCACCGCGCACGATCACCAGCACCGCGGGACGACCCCGCAGGGGCTGGCCGGCGCTCGCGGCCATGCGCGGATCGGTGATCACCAGGTCCACCCACGCCTTGAAGTGCTGCGAGACACCGAAGTTGTAGAGCGGCACCGCGATGAGCAACGCTTCGGCGTCGAGGAGCTCGTCGGTGAGCGTGGTGGCGAGAGCCACCGCGTCGCGCTGCTCGGGAGTCTGGTTCTCGGGGTGGGCGCGGTCGGCCGTGACCGAGGCCGCCCAGGCGGTGGCCGGGACGGGCTCGAGTCCGATGCTGCGTCGGGTGACGGGCGCGTCGGGATTCTCGTCGCGCCACGACGATTCGACGATATCGGCGATGGCGCGCGAGACCGAACCCTCGGTGCGGATGCTGGCGTCGAGACGGAAGAGGGACATGTGAACTCCTTTGGGGGGACTAACTACTCTCATTATACAGGTTACTTTTAAAAACAAAGCGCCTCGTGTGAAAATAGTCACTGGTACAATTACCTCGTGGAGTCCTCCCCAGCTGTCGAAGACGTCGCGGGCGGCGACGCCGGGCCCGCGACCGGTTCCGCCTGCGACGACGCGCCCAAGACCTGCGACAGCGCTTTGGCGCGGGCCTTCCAATTCCTGGGCAAGCGCTGGAACGGGGTGCTGCTCGGGACCTTGACCAACGGCGACTCCGGATTCGCCGAACTCAAGCGCAACGTGGGGGGCATCAGCGACTCGGTGCTGTCGGAACGCCTGAGTGAGCTCCAAGCCGCCGGCCTGATCGTGCGCAGTGTCGAACCCGGACCGCCCGTCGC
>Ga0075030_100004969_pt1 | contig 11991 bp, 14 predicted proteins | sample LitLauG_LLR_2012_FD_71393 | JGI IMG/M metagenome (GOLD analysis project Ga0075030, IMG submission 71393) | Freshwater sediment microbial communities from Pennsylvania, USA - Little Laurel Run_MetaG_LLR_2012 | ecosystem: Environmental > Aquatic > Freshwater > Creek > Sediment | place: USA...
AGCATGGGGCTAACTTCTCAGGCCCCACGTTCGGCCGTTCACCCGGGGTGCCGCGCGCCGCACTCCGTCGGCGCCGCTACCGTCGGCCGCGCGGCACCCCGGGTGAACGGCCGAACGTGGGGCCTGAGAAGTTAGCCCCATGCTCGCTACTGCGGTTGACAGCATCAGGCTCTGGCTCCACGTCCTCGGCGCCACCATCTGGGTGGGAGGCCAGCTCACTTTGGCGGCCCTCGTCCCAGTGCTGCGCGCCGCCGGACCTGACGTGCCCAAGAAGGCAGCTCGCGCGTTCAACCGGGTGGCATGGCCGGCGTTCGGGCTCCTGCTGGTCACCGGCGTCTGGAACATCGTCGCCGTCAACCACGCCGACCACCCCAGCTCGACGTACCAGGCGGTGCTCGGCGCCAAGATGCTCGTGGTGGCAGCGTCCGGGATCAGTGCCTGGATGCACACCCGGGCCACCACCACCAAGGGCCTGGCGATCTGGGGGGCTGTGACCGGGCTCACTGCGCTGTCTGCGCTCTACCTCGGGGTGCTGCTCGCAGGCTGACGGGTCGGCGACACGGCAGATGGCTGCCCGGGCTGCGGAACCAGGACGGCCGCCAAGGCCACCACGGCCAGTACGGCGAGCACCGATACCAGCGGCGCTAGCAGCCACGAACGGCGCAGACTCGACTGAGCCCAGCGTTCCGGCTCGGTGGCCTGTGGATCGGACGACAAGAAGACTCCTCGGAAGCGACGTTTGCAACGCTAGCCGCGGCGCGCGACCCGACCCGTCACCAGTGGCCAAGTCCAGACGTTCCACTGGCAAAGTCCACACGACCAGCCACTCCCTGATCGGCTATTCAGCCATCACGTCCGGTCACTGTGAGTGCACGGCGTCGGGGTCGGATCGTCAGTCGCCTTAGCTGCCCGGAAGAGGCGGACGGCATGCCCGGCCTCTCAGCTCTGCTTCTACGGTGATCCCAACACCTGTCCCGACGCCCCCGGCCCCCGGTCTCGTTCCGATGGGAAACGCGTCGACGGTCATCGCGGGTATCGGGGCTGCGCTGATCGGCGCAGTGACCGCGGTCGCCGGCTACGCCTGGCAGCCGAGGGCAGCGCGCTGCGACAAGCGCGCCCAGGAGCACGCCGAGCCGAACGGGTGCTGGCCTGGCCGGGGCCGGCCGCGACCCGCTAGACGACCACGGCAGAGGGATCGAACGGGCCCACCAGGGAAGGCTCGACGGCCCTTGGAAGGGGGCCCGACGGATGCGAGGCCAGGATCTGTCTCAGACTCGCGGCGAATCGCAGGGACTGCTCGTGCTCCCGCTGCCAGACGTTGCGCCCGAAGATGAGACCAAGGGCACCGGCGTCCATCGAGCGGCGGGCTTTGTCCAGCATCGCATCGTCGCCGGCTCGCTCCCCGCCGGAGACCAGCACCATGGTGCGGTTCGCCGAGTGGACGACGGCGTCGATGGCCTGCTGGCTGGTGAACTCCCGGTCGTACTCCACCTTGACCGACTGGCGCAGTCCTGGGTTCGGGAAGTTGACTTTGACGATGTCGGCTCCGAGCTCGCTGGCGGTGCGGGCGGCGTAGTCGACGGCGTAGAACGAGGTCTTGCCGCCCTTGGACTCGATCGCGGAGCCTCGGGGATATGCCCAGACGATCAGCGGCATCCCGAAGCGCGCGGCGTCCTCCCGGACTCCGCGAAACGCTGTGAAGTCGGCCTCCTGCGCGGGGGTGCCCACATACAGGGTGTAGCCGACGGCGTCCGCACCCAGCCGGACGGCTTCCTCCACCGTGGCATTCAGCGGCGACAAGGCGTGGTCGTCGGGAGGAATGTCGGTCTTTCCGTTGAGCTTGAGAACCAGTGGCACTTCCCCCGCGTAATCCCAGAAGAACTTCTCGGCGAGTCCGATCTGCAGGACGACGCCGTTGAACCCGCCTTCGACAGCGAGTCGCAGAATGTACCTGGGGTCGCTGGCCGCCGGGTTGGCGAAGAAGTCTCTCGGGCCGTGCTCCAAACCCTGGTCGTACGGCAGGAACAGGCCCGTGCCGTTTCCCAGGCCATGCTCGTTGAGGATGCGATGCAGCCGGGCCTTCTTGCCCGTTCCCAGCCCGCATTCGCTCAGGCCTGGCCGTGCCGCCATCTGACCCACCTCCTGGCGCGCGTTTCGCTATGCCTTTCAGTCTGCGCCCTGACCTCAACCACGTCAGGGGCGTAGGTCCCCTCGTACCGAGAGGGGCCGCGGGCCCAACGACCCTGCCGCCGCCGGGAACCAGGGCAGACGCTGAGCGTGACTCCAAGGAGGTTTGATCATGAATCGACTGGCGGGCAAGACAGCGATCATCAGCGGCGCAGCCCGCGGGATGGGCGCGGCCGAGGCACGGATGTTCGTGTCCGAGGGCGCCAAGGTTGTGGTCGCCGACATGCGCGACGACGAGGGCGCCCGGTTGGTGGCCGAGCTCGGTGCCGCCGCCGAATACGTGCACCTCGACGTCACGGACGAGGCGGAGTGGGCCCATGCGCTGGCATTCACAGAGCGGGTGTTCGGGCGCCCGGACGTGCTGGTCAACAACGCCGGCATCCTGCGCTACAGCCCGATACTGGCCATGGCCAAGACCGACTTCGAAGAGATCCTCGCCGTGAACCTGATCGGTCCCTTCCTGGGGATGAAGGTCGTCGGTGCCGCGATGGCGGCCGGCGGAGGCGGTTCGATCGTCAACGTGTCCTCGACCGGCGGCCTGATCGGGATGTCGATGATCGGTGGCTACGTGGCCAGCAAGTGGGGGCTGCGGGGACTGACGAAGTCGGCCGCGCTGGAGCTGGGAAGGTCCGGGATCCGCGTCAACTCGGTTCATCCGGGTGGGGTGCGCACCCCGATGACCGATCCGGACGGCACCGGGGCGGCCATCAGCGACGAGCTGTTCGCCGCTCAGCCCATCAGCCGGATCGGCCGACCTGAAGAGATCGCGGCCCTGGTGACGTTCCTGGCCTCCGACGAGTCCTCGTACTCGACCGGGTCAGAGTTCGTTGCAGACGGTGGGGCCGTCGCCGGTCAGGACCTTGCCGCCGGGATGGCCTCACGCTGACCTCGACCCGTGCGGCCTGCGGGGCCAGTCGGGGCGCGTCAATAGGGCCCCGAGGCTGGCAGCCCCTGTGCTTCACCGACCACGACCGTGGGGGCCGCTCGACCGGACGCCCAGGGGTTCAACCAGTAGCCCCCTCACGTTCACCCACCATTCACAGCCGCCGCGGCGTATGTTGCGGTCCATGAGCCACGAACAGACCCACACCGTCACGGGCGAACTGGCGCCCACGCAGGCCGAGGCCGGCTCGCCAAGCACCGCCACCGTGTCCAGCGTGATCAACGAGGACCTTGCGGCGCAGGCGGAGGCGGCCCTTGAGCGCGTCGGGCGGGCGGCCGCGCAGAAAGTGCTGCCGCACCCGACGGTCGAGGAGCGGCTGCGCAAGGGCAGGGTCGCACGGGCCGAGGTCCCACGAGAGGAGCTGGCGGGCTGGCAACCCCCGGCCGGCCGTGCCGACCCGGTGGCGCTACTGGAAAGCCAGGAAACCTCCCGGGTTCAGGAGCTGGTCCCGGTCCGGCACGCACGGATGGCCACCAGCGCCTTCGCCTTCTACCGGGGGGCGGCGCTGCTGATGGCGGCGGACCTGGCAGTGATGCCGCGCAGCGGCATTGACGTTCAGCTCTGCGGTGACGCGCACCTGTCGAACTTCGGCCTGTTCGCGGCTCCGGACCGCACGGTGGTCTTCGACGTCAACGACTTCGACGAGACGAACCCGGGGCCGTTTGAGTGGGATGTGAAGCGACTCGCGGCATCGTTCGTGCTGGCGGGGCGCGACAACAAGTTGGCAGCCAAGGCCGGCAGCGACGCGGCCACGGCCGCCGCCCAGTCCTACCGGGAGTCCATGGCCGGGTTCGCGACTATGGGCGAGATCGCGATCTGGTACGACCGGATCGATCCCAGCGGCCTCATTGAGGCAGTCAAGCAGCTCCCCAGCGCAAAGGGGATACGGGACGGAAAGCAGGAAGCGAAGGTGCAGGCCACCTTGACCGGGGTGGTGGCCAAGGCGCGGCTTCGCGACGCCTGGTCGGCGATCGAGAAGATCACCGAGGTCGTGGACGGTCAGCGCCGTTTCCGGGATCAGCCGCCGCTGCTCACCCGGCTGGACGTCAACGCCGACACCGCGGCCATGATCAACACGCTCTTCCGGCAGTATCGGGCCACCCTGCAGGATGATCGGCAGGAGCTGCTGAAGCGGTACGAGATCGTCGACATCGGGCACAAGGTCGTCGGGGTCGGCAGTGTCGGTCTGCTGGCGTTCGTGCTGCTTCTGCGCGGGCGCGACGAGGAGGACCTGATGGTGCTTCAGGTCAAGCAGGCGCAGGCGTCCGTCCTGGAGCCGTACACCCACAAGTCTGTGTACACCAAGCACGGCCACCGGGTGGTCACCGGGCAGCGGCTCATGCAGGCGGCCAGCGACTCCTTCCTGGGCTGGATCGACGGCCCCGGTGGACGCAGCTTCTACGTTCGACAGCTCAGAGACATGAAATGGTCACCGGACCCCGGGTGGCTGAACACCGAACGCCTACAGCGCTACGCCGTGCTCTGTGGACTCACGCTGGCTCGGGCGCACGCCCGATCCGGGGACGCGATCGCCATCTCCGCCTACCTGGGGAACGGCAGATCCTTCGACAAGGCGATCGGCGCGTTCGCCGAGGCGTATGCGAACCAGTCCGAGAAGGACTATGCCGCGTTCACCGGCGCCATCGCCGATGGGCGGCTCAGCGCCCACGAAGACGTTGCCGGAGCTGAGGGCAAGGCGGCCGCCGCGCACGTCGCTACGCCGCCTCCAAGGGCACGGCGCGGCGCGAAGCAGTCGCCTGCTACCTGACCCAGCCGATGCGGTGAAGTGACGATCCGTCGAAGCGCAGGCCAAGCGTCGTCGTCGCGTTCGACTGTCCGAGTCTCGGGTCCCGCACAGTGCATGGCGAGAGGCGCCTTGGGGGTCCACGGGCGCGCACGGCCCGGCACGAAGACGCCCGCTCACACCCTGCGCGATCCGTGCGCGGGATGGTCCGTTGGTCGTCTAGGCGGCTCTCAGCCGCGTAGAAGCCACAGTGGTCAGGACGTCGGTGCGGTGCCGGTCAGTGGGCGTCGTACTCGTCGTGGCGCAGCCACCACATTCCGTTCTCGTTGCGGCCCAGTGGCGCCCGGTCGAGCCACTGGTACATGCCCCAGAGGGAGTCCAGGCCGCGCGCGTAGGCAGAGTAGGTGTGATAGACGACGCCGTCGTCGAGGATGAATGCGCTCACGCCGGGCCCTTCTCGCCTGTAGGTCTGCCAGTCGGTGCCCACGAGGCTGGATGCGAAACCGTCGAGCCCGGCAGCATCTTCACCGGCGGGTGGGCGCAGGTCCGCCGTACGGAAGTTGTACTCGACGGCGCCGGCCTCCCACTCCTGCTTGGTGTGCGCGGCCTGAAAGTCGTAGTTGAAGTCGCTGTCGAAGGAGGACGCCCACGGGAAGCTCCAGCCCATGCGTTGCTTGTAGGCACGCAGCTTCTCGAGCGGGGCGCGGGAGACCGCGCAGAACGCGACGTCGTGATGTGCGAGATGGACGACGGAGCCGTTGAAGCCGTCAGCGATGGCCGAGCAGGACGGGCAGCCCGCGGTGTAGTCCGGTCCGAACATGAAGTGGTAGACGAGCAGCTGCGAGCGTCCCGCGAAGAGCTCGGCAAGGGACGCAGCGCCGGCATCGGTATGGAACTTGTAGTTCTTTTCGATGCGGACCCACGGCAGCTCCCGGCGTTGCTGCGCGACCTCGTCGCCGCGTCGGGTCAGCTCCTTCTCTGCTTCGAGCAGCTCCAGCCGGGCGGTCAGCCATTCTTCCCGTGTTCCGGTCGCGTGCGTCGTCATGGCTTCTCCCTGGGTGTTGAACGGCTTGGAGGTGGTGCTTCCGCGAGCGCCTTGATGGCTGCGAGACGGGTATCCCACTGGGTGGCGACCTGGTTCATCCAGCTCGCCACGGCGGTGAGCGGTTCGACGTGGACGGTGTAGCGCCGCTCCCGGCCGGACTTTGCGCTCGAGACGAGGTCGACGCTCTCGAGAACTGCGAGGTGCTGGGTCACCGCCTGGCGACTCACAGGCAGATCACCGGCCAGTGTGGTTGCGGTGGCGACGCCGTGCGTGCCGAGGCGCTCAAGAATCAGTCGACGGTTCGGTTCTGCCAGTGCAGCGAACAGCTCGTCGGCTTGACCCAGAAGGACCGTCGTCACGACGCGCCCTGTTCCGCGGCGGCCTCGATGTACGCCGCGATGCCCTGCAGGACGTCGGTCCACCCCTGGCTGTGGCTATCGTACGAGGCGAAGCGCTCGCGGCCAGCCGGGATGGTGAGCGAAGCGAAACCGCTCTCGCACACCTTCAGGCGCGTGCCGTCACCGTCGGCGGTGAGGTGGAACTCCACGAGGGTCGAGTTTGTGTCGTCGGCGAGCACGTCCGGGTATGCGCTCGCCCAGCGGTAGGCGAAGTAGTGCGGCGGGTCAGCCTTGACGACCCGTGTCAGATACCGCTCGCCGTGCCCCGGCTCGAGAACCATGACCCCGTCGGGTCGCAGGTCCACGGTGGCTGGCGTTCCTGATCCGAACCAGCGGCCGATATGTTCCGGCGTCGTCAAGATCTCCCACACGCGCTGAGTCGTCGCCGCGATGTGGACCGTCCGCTCGACACGATCTTGCCCCATGTTCTCTCTCCCGGTTCGATGTGCAAGCGAAGACTTGCACATTGCCGGAGTCCGGGCAAGCAGCAGCCAGCAGCGGGCCGCCTCGAGGTGCTACAGAGCACCCGGCCAAGTGCCGCGGTGGCTGCGCGATCGAGCGGCCGCTGGTTGAGGGCTGAAGTTCGTGTGCCGGCTTGCCCTGTCCAAGGGAATGGCCAGCGGACTAACGCAAGATCAACTGAAGGTCGACATCAGAGGGTCCAGAGCGGTCCGCGAGGTGGCGCGGTGCATTCTTGCGATCGCGCGCTCGCGGGGCCCCAGCGTTCCCTCAACTCGGCTGGACGACGTTGATACCCGCGGCATTGGCCGCAGCAACGAGTTCGGCGTCATAGGTGACCAACTCGTCTGCGCCGATGCGGAGCGCGACAGCCAGATGTGTGGCGTCATTCGACCGCAGTCGCCCAGGAATCATCCCAGCAGTGAGCAGGTCGCCGCGAGTCAGGTCGACCAGTGAGACGGCGTCCAGAACGACTCCGACCGAGTCGAGGTCGACGTCTTCCGGGTGCCGGTTGGCAGCACAGTGCAGCTCAGTGTGCAGCAGCGACGATGCGACGAGCTGCCGCTGTCCATCGCCCGACTGCAGGTATGCGGTCAGAGCCGCGGATTCAGACTCCTCGACCAGGAGCTTCATCGCGGCCGACGTGTCGAGGTAGCAGATCACCAGCGTCCTCGCGCGTCCTCGACCAGTTCTGCACTCGTCCGCTTCGCCGTGCGACGGCGAATGGAGCTCAAGTCAGCGACGCCCCGGCGCGCCCGCCGCGCCTGGCCCTGCGCCACCAGCCCATCCAGCGAGCCGGTGGAGGGAGGCGAGATCACCGCGGCGACCTGCCCGTTGTTTGTCACCTGCACCGTCTCCCCTGCCGCGACCGCACGCAGGATCTCACCGCTGCTGTTGCGCATCTCCCGGTGTGTCACGGTCCTCATGTAGCACAGCGTAGCACGTCAGGGTTCCGCCTCAAACAAGGTCAGCGACCAGAGTGCGACTGCGCCTTGCTGCCCGGGCCTACAGGTCGCTCAGCGCGAGGCGCGTCACTGAAGCAGGTCACTGATCTCGCGGGCTAGGTCGACTGAGGCTTCGATCTCGACCTTGCGGTTTGTGAGGCTCTCGACGTTGATGCCGAACGGAAGGCCGAGGCGGCGACAGAAGCCGATCAGGGCGCGGGCGTTGGTCAGGCACTGATCGTAGGACTCCGTCAGCGGGTCCTCAGATCGCGTGATCTCGGTGCGCAGCCAGCGCGGGACGTCGATGCCGAGCCAGGACATGAACTCGAGGGTCTTCATGGAGCCGCAGGGTGCCAGCGTGAGGATCGCTGGGCGCGGAACTATGCCCTCGTCCCGGCAGAGGTAGACGTAATCGGACAGCAGGTCGCGGATGTGGTCCAGGTCGTAGCAGACCTGGGAGACGAAGAAGTCGCAACCGTCCTCCTGCTTGCTCAGCATCCGTCGGTGCTCCTGGCCGGTGCCGACGTGCCGTTCGGCGATGCAGACACCACCCATGGAGGGTCGTCGGTCCAGGCCGGCGTGCAGCCGGTAAGCGTCGGTGAGCCGGGTCTTCACCGCCTGGTGACGGGATGCGGCCCCGACCAGCACCGTGAGCACTCGGTCGGCGTCGACCCCGGTCAGCCAGCGGCCCAGGTCCGCCTCGGTGTACTTGCCGACGGCGCGGTAGACGACCACCGGTCCGGTCCAGCCGGACAGGTGCCGGCCCAAGAAGTCCGCGGGATCCATCATCGGCATGAACGGGAAGGGCCTTGGGTCCGGCGAACGATCGCCTTCGGCGTCCACGTCATAGACGATCAACCCATCCAGCGCCACCGATTCCAGGCGGGTCAGCGTGGCCTGGGCGATCTCGTCTGCTCGCACCGGCGTCGTCGTCAGACTCGGCGGGGTCATCCCGTACAGAAGCACCCCGTGCTCAGCCCGTCGCAGCAGTTCCAGCGCAGAACCATCTCCACCCAGTGCCATCGGTACAGAATGTCAGCCAGCGGGTCCGGCGCGGAACACGGCGAGCGTCCAAACCAGCCCGAACCCAGACAGCTCCGCCCCCTCATTTGGCCGGTCGAGGTCACGCTGCTGCCGCACTCAATCGGGCCTGATCCGGCGCGCCGAGTGCCGCTATATCGGCGGGTCCTTGGGCGCGGCATCCGGCAATGGGCGCTGGCATCTGCCCCATGCTCGCCGACGAGGCGTCGTCGATGGACAGTGTTCGGGGGCCGCTGGTTGGATCGCATGAGCATCGCGTGCCGGTGGCGGACAGCGTCAGGCATGGAGGTGCCGAACCCTCAGGGGTCCACCATGTCCGTCTCTATCAACCACCTCATCTTGTTCGCGCACGACAAGGTCTCCTCGGCGAGATTCCTCGCCCACATCCTCGATCGGCCCGAGCCCACTTTGTGGGGCCCGTTCGCCACGGTCGCTCTCGACTCGCACTGTCACGTGGAGTTCGCCGAACCGGACTACGAGATCCAGCCGCAGCACGTTGCGTTCCTGGTCAGCGAAGAAGACTTCGACGGGATCTACGAACGCATCACCGCCACGGGCCTTACGCACTGGGCCGATCCACAGATGGCTCACCCCGGCACGTACAACCGGAACCACGGTGGACGCGGGGTGTACTTCCGTGACCCGTCCGGGCACGGGCTGGAAGTGCTTACGCGACCCTACGGGGCAGACCTGCCCTGACGAAGGTCGCCCGGACTGGTGAACCTGGGCGGGTAATGGAAGCCACCGCGCCCTGCCGTACCCGCTGATGTTCGGGCATGATTCGCGGATGCCAAACGAAGTGGCCGGAGAGGTCGAACTTTCGGCCGGATGGTCCCTGAACCTCCCTTACCCCGCCTGTCGCAGCGAAACCCCGACGGATCTTGGTCGGCGTGGGACCACGCAAGAACGGTTGACGTGCACATCGTTACCGTCGGAGGGAACGCAGCGGGAGACCCCATCGCGCCAGCGAGCATGCTCAAAGTCCCCGCAACGTCCAGCGGGGACGGATGGATCGGCACAGTGGGCCTGTCTGGAACAGCGTGATGACCAAGGCGATGCGTACCGGTTGGCGGTGCCGCCGCCGACACGAACACCTGGTTGTCCTGTTGGATCGCCTCCGCTCCGAATCAGATCGCCCGTGGGCCGATCATGTCGCTCGGTCCGGTCGACATCGAACCTGCCGATCATGGGCGCATGTCACGAGACTCGATCCGGCAGTCTGTGCGGATCTTGATGCGGCACTTTGGGCCTCGTGGAACATCCAGCGCCGCGTGCGACGGTCGTTTGCCGCTCGGCTGGCCGAGGTGATCGTCCTTGTGCTGATCCTTGGTCCTGTCGTCGCGGGCGTTGTCCGAGGTTGCATGCAAGGATGCAGATGATCATCGACTAGGCAGGAGCGGCGATGCGGGAGCCAGAGTATTTCGAAGGCGAGCCACGTGTGACCGAGTTGGGCGTCGTGACGGTGGGTCGGATCTCCGCTGCTCCAAGGTGGCGGAGAATCCCGCTCCTTCGCATGCTCGTCCGTGGGCCAAGGCCTCGTGGGCTGCCGGGGCAATGATTGGCTGCTCGTTTCCCGCATCGAGGGGAACCGCTATAGGACACGTCCTACCGCATCCGGCAGTCTGTGCGCCTCACTCGGGGTGAGTAGCCCCATATGCCGTTGGGGAACCGGTGACGGTGGACCACAGCCGGGTGCCATATTCGTAATGCCACCACTCCTCGGCCAGCACGACCATCCCGTGCGAGGACAAGGTCCAGAACATGAGCCGTCGCAGCGATCGCACTGGTCCTGGTCTGCCTTCGAATGCATCCGTCCTGGCCACGTCAGAGAAGTCATCAAACTGCGTGCCCAGCGCAAGGGGAGTCCCCCGCCAAGTCAACGTGAGGTCGACCGCGCCGCCAGTCAGGTGCGGTGGAGGCGTGGTTGGGTCAGACGACGGCACAGCGACGCCATTACCGTTGACCACGTCTGCCGATTCCTGGGCAGCATCGAACAGTTCACGCTGGAGATCTAGTGGACGCCAAGCATCAAAGACCGCGAAACCGAAGCCGGTGGGCAAGGCCTGTTGTGCCTGGACAAGCCGCTGTTCCAGGCCCATCCTGAGGAACTGCCGACCGACGGACCGAGACCAACCTGCGCGGCTGTAGGAATGCAACAGCACCAGGTTGCTTTGGGACAGCTCAACGAGAGGCTCGGCGTTGGGCTCCTGCTGTGCCCACGACGGGAAGTCGTGAATGGCCGACTCAGGTGCAAACGTCGCCAGTGGAGGTAAGTCAGGGGGCAGGTGGAGGCCTGGCACGACGCTGGCAGGACTGAGCAAAGACTCCCCGGAAGCAGTCGAGTCCACCAGCCGTTCCCCTTCGCCTCGGTGCAGTCAGGCGACGCATGCACCTCTCAGCGGAGAGGCTACGCGGGTCAAAGCGCGCGCTCGTATGCCGATCTGTGCTCGTCGGCGGGGCGCTCTATCCGGCTATTCGATACGCCCCGCAACTTGAGCGCGCTACCGTTCCGAGGTGACGGCCCAGGTTGACATGAGTCATGCCGCACGCGCCGACCGTGCGGGCCTGGTGAACGGCGACGGGCACTCGACGTCCCTGCGGGTCGCGCTGCTGGGACTCGTTGCCATCGTCGCGGCTATCGGTGGCGAGGTCTTGTACGTGATCTCCGAGCACATGGCCGCGGAGCCGAAGCCTCCAGTGCACGAAAGCGCTGCTCCCGTCGGCCCGAACGAATGGGCCGGATACGTCGCGGTCCTCTCGGTCGGGCTGTACTGCGTGGCCGCCACCGCGTTGATCATTGTGCTCGGACTTCTCCTCAAACGGCGCCGCCCGGACTCTGGGCGTCAGCGCAACCCCAGCCTGTCGCTACTCGTCATCTCGGCTACCGTCTTGGTCAGCGGACTGCTGGGAGAGTTCATGCACGTCCGCTACAGCGGGCTGGTAGCTGCCGCATCCATGTCGACCTCTGAGACGCAAAGTCCGGTGCTCGGACGAACTGACGTCTGGGCAGCCGGCTCCGTCCTCGCGTGGGGAATCTGTGCGCTTCTAGCGTTGCTGCTGGTGTCCGCCCTCGTCGCCTGGTGCTGGCAACGGCTCAGCGCACCGCGATCAGTTGGCCACCGCTAACTCTCGCCGCCTAGGACTCACGTCGCACCGAGGTGGAGCCGATAGCGTGCGGCGCCAGACAAGGCCATGATGGTCACGTCAGCCAGGGTCTATGAGAGGTCGCT
>Ga0075030_100004974_pt1 | contig 11983 bp, 9 predicted proteins | sample LitLauG_LLR_2012_FD_71393 | JGI IMG/M metagenome (GOLD analysis project Ga0075030, IMG submission 71393) | Freshwater sediment microbial communities from Pennsylvania, USA - Little Laurel Run_MetaG_LLR_2012 | ecosystem: Environmental > Aquatic > Freshwater > Creek > Sediment | place: USA...
GATCGGGGCTCTGGGGGTCGGGGTCGTCCTGATGCCGTATTGGATGGCAATCATCCAGCATCCCATCCACCAAATTCCAATTCCACACGATAGTCGTGCCAACTATCTTCTGAACTCCATCACTGGGGTGAACTATTTCGTGATTCCGTACGGAGCCTTGATTCTGGCGCTGCCGTTCATTGTAATCCGCGGCTGCTCGTCTCGGCGGTTGCGTCCCTTGTTGCTTGGTTTTTGGCTTACGTTCATTCTCGGATTAGGCGGTACCACCCCGTTGCCTCGGTGGTTGCTCGGTCGCGCCTATGAAATCCTGACCTTCGAGCGATTTACCTTGTGGGCTACATTAATGGCCATGCCGATTGTTGGCCTGCTCGCCTCGGAATTGTTGGACCGCTTCCGCTCCAGGGCAGCCGTGGGCCTTTCACTGGCCGCAGTCGGGACGCTGGGGCTCGCACTGGCGTGGCTTACAGTGAATCCCTACCGCCCACCAGGAACGACCAACGTGGACCCGGTGATTGCCTTTCTAAATCGCGACGGCCACGATTCCTATCGTTACCTCACTCTTGGTTTTGGCAGCGATTTTGCGAAAGTCTCGACGTATGCGAATGCCAGCAGTGTGGATGGCGACTACAACTCGGCCCGACTGCTGCCCGAGATGACACACTACGGTTCGGCGCAGCTCACCAATTCCAAGTTCTACGGTTCTGCAGGAATGGCCTCGCTCCGCGCCATGCTCGAGCACGCCAACCGGTACGGTCTGAAGTACATCTTTGTTCACGACTCGTACTACGAACCCCTATTGACTTTCGTGGGATGGAGAAAGATCGAGACCTTCGACAACGGCTCGATTACTGCGTGGTCAAAAGACGACGTGCCGCCGGCGCACAAGATCGAATCTGGCGCGGTTCCCGCGCCCTGGGTCGGCTTGCTGTGGGGAACACTGCCGATCGGGGTCAGTTTCTTGGCTATCTTGCTGGAGTTTGTTTTGCCCTTCAGAAATCGGGTGCTGGTGCCGATCGAAGTTCCGATTCGCGCTGAAGAACACTACGTCGCATGAGAGACCAAATGAAAGGCATCCTTCCAATTCTCTTGCTTGCCGGAACGGTCGGGCTGATGGTTCTGGCGCTGTTCGCGTCGGCGCGCTCCAGCGGTACGGTCGGCATCGCCGCGGGGTCCGCCCTGCCAGGACTTATCCCAAACGCCCTTACTCCCGAGCAAGCAGTGTCCAACTTTCTAACTGAAGTTCAGCGCCGACATTGGGATCGGGCGTATGCCGGCTTGTCCGCCACCAGCGGGGTGGACGAACCTTCGTTCGTTCAGGATTGGACAGGTTCAAACGGCAGTCTACGCACACTGTCAAGTCTGGAGAGCTTCGATGTCCGCCCCCTGCACGCATCGGATTCCGTGGCTCAAATGCGCGTTCATTTAGTTTGGACGACCCCGGTTGGCACGGTGCAGGACACTCGGGATCTCGAACTGGCTCATGAAGGCGACGGTTGGAAGGTTGTCTGGCCCACCCCTCAGATTCCGAACACCCAGGGGCAAGTGATTCCCGTCACCTATCTGCGCTGGGATCTGATCAGCGGCGGTTCCGGCGATGCGTGGGGGACCAGCAACGTGGACGTGCCGCACGTCCGAATTGTCTCCATGAACGCGATTGACTCCGCCGAAGGTTCGATGGTCATGGGGGAAGTGGTAAATGAAGACACCATCCCGGCGTTCGTGAATGTGGACGCAACCCTGGTCGACGGGACGGGGAATCCGATTGACGAAGAAAGCAGCTTCGACAAGATTGCTCATGTCTTGTTGCCGAAACAGGTTTCGCCCTACCGCATCGACTTTCCGAACTTCAGCCTGAAGAACGTGAAGAATGTTCGCATGGACGTGAAAGCGACTCTGGTTCCGGCTTCCGCAGACCCCGTGATTGGGGTGATGAATCAGAAAATCGATTCCGCACAGGGCAAGAGCGTACTGCACGGAGAGTTGCTGAACCAGAGCGGTCAGACCGTCAATATTCCTCACGTGATCGCAAGTTTCTATGACAACAACGGCAAGGTGGTGTGGGTGGCAGACGGTTACGTCGATCGTGCCCTGCTTCCGCAGTCGTCTGAGTCGTTCGCTGTCGAAATTCCCAACTCGCTGGCAGGCAAGGTGCAGAATTTTCATGTCGTGGTTAACCAGTACAGTCCTGGCAAGTCCTAACGTGCGGCGGCATTGGCTCGGTCGCATTGTGATCGTCATGTGTCTGGGCCAACTATGTCTCGCGCAAGAGTTGAAGGTGCCGGCGTCGGTCACCGCTGGAGATGAGACGACAATCTCGACCACCGGAAGCGGCAAAGCGATTTTCTACCTGTCGGGCCCGGGCGTTTCCAGTAAGACTGAGATCAGTCTGGGGCAGGATGTGCACCTGCGTCCCGGGGATTTGAGGAATGCTGGTGACTACCTGGCAATCGTGTGTTCCATTTCGTGCCGTAGCACAGCCTTTTATGTGAAGGCAGGGAAGCCGGCCTATTTAACGTTTCTCGTGCATCCATCGCGGGTGCCAGTGGTTCAGCCTGACGCCGTAAGCGGAGTTGTGTTTCCGTTTGATGAGTTCCACAACTTGGTCCTCGAGACGGCAATTGTCAGCTTTCGGCTGTCTGCCGGAAATTTGCCCGTACTGTCGCGCAGCGTACGCGTGCAGGATGGAGTCGCGTGGCTTCGAACGACTTCTGGCAAGTCGGCTGGGAAGTTGCAAGTCGTCGCAACCCTAGATTCGTTGTCTGCCACTCGCACTGTGCAACAAGTGGCGTCTGACCCGTGCAATCTGCGCATTAAAGGACAACGAACTCCGAAGATTGTAGCGGTGGAGACGGAGCCGGTGCGCGACTGTTCAGGGAATCCGGTGCCGGACGGAACCATTGTCACGTTTAGCGTCAGCGGGGATGGGGGAAAAAGCACCGTGGACTCCCCCATCAAGCAGGGAATAGCCCGAGCTCAGATCCAGGCGCCGGGCTCCCTGGTAATCTCCGCGGCTTCTGGAGCCGTGATGGGGAATGAACTGCACGTTGGGGCGCAGCCATGAAGGGCAAGGAAGTTAGCAACAGGCGTCTCGGCGGGCCCCCGAAAATACTCACATTCGTTGCGCTGTTGTTCGTCACTGGAACCGTCCTGAGGGCAGCTGATTCTTCCGTGGGGGTTCAATTGGACACGCGCAAGACTGGCCCGCGCGTAGTTGAAAGCCAGACTGAACAGGCAATTTTGCGGGACTACCGCTTAGCCTGGGCCAGCATGGCGAAGGCTCTCGAGTTCAATACTGTCGATCCCCTGCAAGGTCCATTCGTGGGCACGGCCAGGGAGCGGCTCATTGGTACAGTCGCCAGCCAGCGCCGCACGGGCTTGAGTTCGCATTATGGAGCGCAGACCCACAAATTGGTGGCGGTGTTTTACGCTCCGGAAGGCGATGTCATGGAACTACACGATACAGCCGAATTCCAATTGCAAGTCATGGACGGCGGAAAGGTGGTTCATGAGGAGCACACGATCAGACACTACATCGTGCTCATGACCCCAGGAGCCGACCGTTGGATCATCCGACAACTGCAGGCCGTTCCACAGTTCTAGTGCGTCGCTACTTAGCGCTCACGATCGGGTGTTTTGTACTTGCGAGCGGCTGTGCCACGACAGGGGCACGCCGGACTCTTCGGCAAAACGCCCAGGCGCCCTCATCACCGCCCCAAATGCTCGCCGTTTACATGCCGTGGTTCGGGGACCGGAGTCACATCGATGTCGGTTATTCGAGCCAAGATCCTGCGGTTCTCCGCCAGCAGATTCAAGAGGCTCGTCACATGGGGATCGCGGCATTTGTCGTGGACTGGTACGGTGAGAGCGCTCTCTATTCGGATCATAATTTTGCGCTTCTGCAGCAGACAGCGAGTGAAAACCACTTCCATGTGGCGCTTCTCTACAACGAAGCGGAGGATGAGGCAGCGCAGGCGACTCAAGATGCCATTGCAGCCTTCGACAAGGCCTACCGGGCGTACATCGGGCCCTCCGCTAAACACCGAGAGTCGTACTTCACCTACCACGGACGGCCTATGATCTTTGTTTTTCCGAAACGTGGCCACGTGAACTGGAATCGCGTCTGTGAACACGTCAGCAGTTGGGAGGTTGCTCCGGTTTTGATGTACAAAGACGAACCTCCGCCGGAGTACATCGATGATTTTGCCGGAGCCTACGCATGGGTGCAGCCAGGTCGGGAAGGATGGTCCCGCGACGGCAGCAACTGGGGACAGCAGTATCTCGATAACTTCTACAAGACGATGAAGGGCAAGTACCCCAACAAACTCGCGATCGGCGGCGCCTGGCCGGGCTTTGACGACTCCAGCGCCAAGTGGGGCCTGAATCGTCACATGCAAAGCCGGTGCGGAAAGACGCTCGATGAGACGCTCAGTCTCTATCGCCGGTACTATGACGATTCCAATCCGCTGCCATTTCTCCTAATAGAGACGTGGAATGATTACGAAGAGGGAACAGCCATCGAAAATAGGACGCTGGTCAACTGCGCTGAGGACCACGAAGCCCGCGCGCGGGCCACATCACAGCAAGGAGCACCCGAGCCGAGATGAATGGTGTGAAGAATTCGACGAAATGTTTCACACTTCTTTCTGAGATTCTCCTTGCGCAAGATGAGAACTCTCTTCCCTCCGTATCTTCTCCATCGGAAGTGCACGACGACCGCGCAGGCCAACTGTCTCGCGCAGTCACGGGCCTGTGTGAGGAAGAACTGGCGGAGTTGGACGCTCTGGCCATGTCGCACCACGTGGTCATGCGCGCATTTCCGAGACTGCAGCGGAAGATGTCATTGGGAGGGAGACCGGAGGGGGCAGAGTGGATCGGGAAGGCCGTAGACAAAGAGCGGGACCGCATTCAACACGCCCTGTCCTTCCTGGAGCCGATCTGCCGGGCCATGGAGGCGTCGGGCAACGTGATCGTGATCAAGTCTCTCGATCACTGGCCCGATCTCGGCAGTGACCTGGATCTTTACACGGACGCCGAGGGCGTCGACGTTGTCGCGATCATGCAGAGGCACTTCAATGCAAAGTTGGCGGACCGGAGTTGGGGAGACCGGCTGGCGAACAAGTGGAACTTCATGATTCCGGGCTTGCCAGAACTGGTCGAGGTGCACGTAGGACGTCTTGGACAGACGGGAGAACAGATCGCCACCGCGAGGTCCCTGGTCGCCCGTGCCAGATCCGTGCGAATCGCTACCTACGATTTTCGAGTTCCTGCTCCGGAGGAGCGTCTGGTGATCAGTACCCTGCAACGGATGTATCGCCATTTCTACATTCGTTTGTGTGACATCATCGACAACGCACAACTAGTGGAGACCGGGCAGATCGAATACTCTTTGCTGAGGACTTCGGGGCTCTCTGCCGGCCTTTGGGATGGCCTGGCAACCTATCTGGTGATCATTTCCGACTACGTCAAGTCTTTCCGTGGCAAGGCTCTTCCCCTGCCGACGCTGGTCAGTTCCGATGCGCTATTTGGTGCAGAGGAAGTGTATTTTCGGCGGAACTTCATCCGAATTCCGCTCTTACCGCAGGGGGCGGGTCTGTACGCTTCTGAGCTGAGACGGCTCCTGCTGAACGGGGAGATTCGCAATACCTTGCGACTGAGTCTGCTGCCCGGGCTGGCCACGGCGGCCGCAGTCGAACTGAAGCTCACGGGAAGTGACAAAGGGATCTGGTGATTCCTGCTGTCTTACTTCTCGCCCTGAGAGTAGCCATTTCTGGTCCGCACTGTCAGGTGCCCGTATCCTGATGCGCGTGCTTCCACTCGGATGGACTGATATGCGGGTCGTGCTCCCTGCTTCTTGGGCTTGTAAACCACGATGTACTGACTGCGAACGTCGTGTGCTATTTCACGCGTGATGGTGTTGATTTGATCCAGAGTGTCCGGGAAGTAAGCCACTCCTCCGGTCAGGTCTGACAATTCCTGCAGCGCCTTGCGCCCCTGTCCTGATAGTGTCCCAGTCAAACCGATGGTGTACACCGTCGGATCATCGACGTGTTGCAAGCGGCGTGCCGCCTCCTGGAGTGTTTCCTGGCTCATGTTGTCCTGACCGTCGGTGATGACGAGAAGGACCTTCTTGTCCAGGTGTCGGTTATTCTTCAGGTGGACCGCAGACGCAACGATGGCATCGTACAGGGCCGTACTTCCCTTCATGGATACTTGTTGCAGGGACGCTTGAAGCAAGTCAGGGTCGGAAGTGAAGTCCTGATCCAGGTAGTAGTTCTGGCTGAAATTGACGACGAAGATCTCGTCCTGCGGATTACTGGCTCGGATAAGGCTCATCACCGCCTGGTTCACCTTATCTCTTTTGTCGCGCATGGAGCCTGAATTGTCGACCACGATGCCCATCGCCACGGGCACGTCTTCGCGACGGAACGACGTGACGCTTTGGGGCACGCCATTCTCGAGAACGCTGAATGCGCTCCTGTCCAGACCTGGGACTAGGTGACGCCGCTCGTCCACCACGGTGGCGTGCAGAATGACCTCCTGCACCTGCTTCTTGAAGACAAACATACCTTGGTCGTTGCCGCTTGGCTCCTGGCCGTACGGTTCCTGCCCCGGAGTCGTCCCCGGGCCGTTGAAGGGGTCGGGCGCCCCGGGCGTTTTCGCCTCGGCGCGGCCGGCTGCAGCAGGAAAAGTCGAAGGTGGCTCCCGGGAAGTTTGAGAGGCGGCGGCGACAGATAGAACTACGATTCCACAGATCAGTGGGACGCTTCTACGCAAGGATACAGAAACGACAGAGCACATGGTCGCTCCTCCGGGCGTTCTTTAGATGCGGTTTCGGCTCCGCAAGGAAACCAATGAAATGATGGAGATAAAGTAGTCCTCATGCTGCCAAGTCTTGGAGGGCGCGGGTTGGGCTGCTGCTGATCCCAACCGCCATCGGTGCGCCTGCGGTACCCAACCGGCAGGGGAAAGTCTGGCAATCTGACCCATAATGAGGGTGTCCGACGGGATTGATCCCCCGGAGCCTCTACCCGAAGCGCTAATCTCCCTTTGGTCCCGGTCCTTTCGAGTATTTTTGGCCCATTTTTGCCCTTTGCATGACTGGGGGCGTCTGCTACCCTGCACTCAATCTTTCAGCCCATTTCAGTTCCCACCGATGCCCTGGTAGGGGCATTCCGCTGAAAGCAGAAATCGAACGGCGGGCGGTCGACCGTTACCACCTTCAAGAACTGGTTACGTTCTTCGCATGATCCAACCCGCTCACGAATAAAAGTCTCGTGTGTTGATTCGTGTTTATAAAGTTCGCAAGCAAAACATTCCTAGGAGACGCATCAGATGCAGAAAACTGTTCTGCTGTTGGCATCTATTTTGGTGACGTTTTCCCCGGCAGTTTTTGCCGGCGTTAACGTCACTGCTCCCGGCAATGGTGAGACATTACAGTCGCCGGTGCATTACGCTGCTTCCGCCGGCACTACATCCTGCTCTCAAGGTGTTGCATCGATGGGGATTTACACGGCTCCGGGCGTTTTGGCCTATGTCGTGAATGGAACCAGCCTCAGCACGAATTTGACTCTCAGCCCGGGTACTTATCACACTGTCGTCCAACAGTGGGATTATTGTGGCGGAGCGTCCACCACGCCCATTACGATCACGATCAGTGGTAATGCCGGGGTGTTCGTGACCGCCCCCGCCAATAACAGCACCGTAAGCTCGCCCGCGACGTTTTCGGCTACTGCTACGACGTCTTGCTCGAAAGGTGTCGCGTCGATGGGGATTTACACCGCCCCGGGCGTTTTGGCCTACGTCGTGAACGGTTCCAGCCTGAACACAAACCTGAGCTTGAGTGCGGGAACCTACAACACTGTCGTGCAGGAATGGGACAACTGTGGGGGCGCGGCCACCACCCCTATTTCCATCACCGTCGGCGGAAGCGCCTTTTCAAACCTCCAGCAGAGCGGGGGATGGGGTAAATATGGTCAAGGGCCGCCGAACTTCGTTGACTGTTCGCCCTCGCCCTGTGACGGGGTCACCTTTTCCATGGCCCAGGGAATCAAATCCCCATCGCTGAGTGGATCAGCGACTCAATTCAGTCTGGGGGGAACGGCCGTTTACTCCGATGCTCTTTTCAATAATCACCTGATCGGCGACCTATCGTCACAAGGACTCCTCGACACGAACCACACGCTGGTGCCTGCGTTGCACAGCTTTACCTACGACGTATATTTCTACGTCAGCAACATGGCCCTGTCGCAGGCCGTCGAGTTCGATATCAACCAGTTCTTCGATAATCTGGGCTTCATCTGGGGCCACGAGTGCCGCATCGCGGGCGGCCACCAATGGGACATCTGGGACAACATCAACCAGCACTGGGTCCCCACGGGAATCCCTTGTAATCCTGTCGGCAATTCCTGGAACCACCTGATCATCCAGGTGCAGCGAACCTCCAGCAACCAGCTGCTGTACCAATCGATCACACTGAACGGCGTGACCAATACCCTCAACCAGGCGTACAACCCTCGTTCGACGCCTGGTTGGTTCGGGATAACCGTCAACTACCAGATGGACGGGGACTACAAGCAATCAGCGTATTCCGTGTATCTGGATAAAATGGCTTTCACCTATCGCTGAGTTAAAAACGGAGAGTTGAGGCGTGGCAATCACCCTGCGGCAATTCGAAGGACCGCTTCTATTCACGCCGCGCGGGCAAGGATTTCTTGTTCTTCAGTGGGGCAGCAGGCCGTAAATGTCCAGTTCGTTGGATGTTCCGACGAACACTTCACCGCCGGCGATGGTCGGTACCGTAAATTTGAGGGCCATGCCGGCGGTATCGCGAGAGCCTGCCTGCGAACTGTTGTAGAGTTCCTTGGCGACATTTGTGGCGTCGTAGGCGTGCAGAACAGACGGACCCTTGCTGCCGTAATTCGTATTTTCGATTTCCCAAACAACTCCGTTCGCGGTGCCATTCGCGGACAAGGAAGCAGTTGCCCCATGCACGGAGTAGATCGGCGTGCCTACGGACACGGGCTGCGTTGACAGCAAACCATTGGTCCAGGTAAAGGCTCGCAGCACGTCGCCTTCACAGTGATAGTACAGAAAGCCGTTCCAATAAACGGGAGTGGAGAAGATGTTGTCGATTTGCTGCACACCCGTTTGTACGGTCTGGGTGACGTTGTCGGCCGTTGGAGAAAAGCTACCCATTTCATCCCGATTGATAACGAAGATCCGGCCATCTTTCCCTCCTCCAATGGTTTCATGAGGAGTGCCCGAAGGGTTATCCGGCATGAGAATAGCCGCACCGCTGCCCAAGTCAGCGTCGTTGATTCGAAGAAAGGCCTCGTTATCCGGCTGAAAATAGTCTGCTACGGCTAAATCGTACGGCGACAACCGCACAAAGGCATCGTTGAACCCGCTGGCGGGATCATTGGCATCGACACCCGTCATCAGGTAGATATCTCCGGTCTTGTCGTCGATTGCCGGTGCACCACCTCCAGCCCACAGGCCACCACCAGCGCCGTCGGGTGTGTCGTTGAAAATCGCTGCCTGCTGCAATGTTGTCGGGTCATAGGCTAATACCCAGCCGTGATTGCAGTGGCCGAATGCGATGTAGATCAAGTGACTGATGGGACTCAGGGCGAGCCCCATGCGTTGATAGCACGATGATTCCAGAGTGATACTGCCCCCGACGTTGTCCCATCCTGTTCCGGCCACGGTGCCGATGATTACAATCGGGCCGCCGAATTTCTCGGCGCCCGAAGTCACATCCAGCGCATGTAACTTAAAGGGTGCATCCGTCGTCTCAGATACGACATACATCGTGCTCGTTGCGATATCGATGACCGGCGTACTGGTAATCCCGAGCAGGGGAGAAACGCCCTCCAGATCGCTCGTGGGTACCGGGGATCCCAAATTCTTTTCCCATAGCGGCGTGGTTTGGGAGCCATCCGCGTCGAAAGCATAAACACTATCGTTTTCGGTGGCCACGAACACTACGTTGTGCTGCACGCCACCAATCTTGAGCTGAGGAAGATATAGCGGCTGAGCATAAAGTTGGCCATCTACGGGGTAGGCGTGGAGCTTTCCAAACTGAGACGAGTTAACGTTCGAAGGGGTGAGTGTCGTCTCAGCCGTGGTGACACCGTCACGGGCGTCATCATTGTGATAAGTCAGGACCGCAGCTGACATTGAGACTGCGCTCAATACTGTTACTGCGGCAGTTGCGCTCTTTGTTGCATCCGCCACGCTCGTCGCCGCGACCGAATGGCTTCCGGCCTGAGTGGGAGCGGAATACAGGCCTATAGCGCTGATCGTGCCTCCGGCGGAACTTCCGCCGCTGATGGCATCCACGGACCATATGACGGTCGTATCTCTGTTCCCCTGGACAGTCGCGGTGAATTGTTTTGTCGTCCCTGCGGGAACGCTGACCGAGCTTTGGTCCAGACTCACACTCACCTGAGACGGTGGTGTGGCCGTTGTCAGGCTGTGACACCCAATGAGCATCAGCGTCATTGCCAAGGGGAAATAACAGTGCGTCTTCGATCGGTTGAATTCCATTCTGAGAATTGGCTAGATGACACAGAATTGGAAAATGGTTGCTCCTCGTTTCCATGGAGGCCGCATCTATCTCGGTGTTGCATAAGAATGCTGCCGGTCGCGCCCAAGATGGTTCGCTGACGAATGCGAGTGTGAGCAATTTTGACCAGTCTCTACGCGTCAGAATATTGAGACTGAGTCATGGGAGTCGGGCCATGCATTTGCCGGTCGATTTGAAGCTCCAAAGCAGACTAGTCCTTTGCATCGACGATAATCAGGATGTGTTGGAATGCGAAAAAGCCTTCCTGGAAGACTCTGGATTCACCGTTCTGACCGCGCCAGGCGGCAATAAAGGATTGGAACTGGCATCGATCCATCCGGTCGACGTCGTAATTGTTGACTATGTCATGCCCGAGATGAATGGGGAAGAGGTTGCACTCGCGATCAGACGTCTGAGACCGCAAGTTCCAATCATCATGCTCTCCGGAGCCGTGGATGTTTCTGAACAGGCCTTGAGGTCGGTAGATATTTTTATCGCCAAAGATCGTTTAGCCAGCCAGTTGTTGCCTGCGATCGGGCAATTGCAGGACGGTTCGAGCACTCGCGAGGCGGCGTCATGAGACGACGGGTTGTTCCGCCGTGCTCGCTGGAGGACTCGCAAACGATCCATCGCGGGGTTGGCTTTGGAATCGTGGTTCTCTTTCTCTTGGCTCTTGCCGGATGTAAGGGTGTTTCCTCGCCAAATACTTCAGGGACGCCGAGCATCGTGTTTTCCGCGAATACGAACACCATTACTGCCGGACAGAGCGTTGCATTGGCTTGGCAGGCCACGAACTCGATCTCGGTCACGATCACGGCTGCAGTTGGTTCTGTCTCGCGAACGGTGACCACGAGTTCGCAGGCCTCCGGCAGCGCGAATGACTCGCCCACACAAACAACGACTTACACGGCGCTCGCTACGGGAACGGGTGGCAGCAGTCCGCCGCAGACTGCCATCGTGCAGGTAGTTCAGCCAGTTCAGCCGCAGATTACTCAATTTACGGCAGCCCCCGCAGCGGTCGGTGGGGGCCAAACCACCACGATCACCTGGGTCACGACCAACGCCATATCGGTGACGATCACTCCGCCCGTCCCGCAAATCGATGATACCGGTCCGCTCCCCACGTCCGGATCTTCCATTGTTCCAGTGGCTTTGACAACAACTTTCAACATTACTGCTTCGGGGCCCGGCGGCAATGCCACCAAGGGCCTCATCGTGGGAGTGCCGTTCACACTGAGCTTAATTGCTACCCCGAACACCAGTGGACCCTCGCAATCGGTGGCACTGGCCTGGCAGGTGACTGGCGGCACCGCGACCACGCTCTCCATCGACAACGGCGTGTGCGCTTCGTGCGTGCTTCCGCAGGGCGTTGCCAACGTGAATCCCGCTGCTACGACTACCTACACAGCCACAGCC
>Ga0075030_100004975_pt1 | contig 11982 bp, 11 predicted proteins | sample LitLauG_LLR_2012_FD_71393 | JGI IMG/M metagenome (GOLD analysis project Ga0075030, IMG submission 71393) | Freshwater sediment microbial communities from Pennsylvania, USA - Little Laurel Run_MetaG_LLR_2012 | ecosystem: Environmental > Aquatic > Freshwater > Creek > Sediment | place: USA...
CGGGGCTAAGAAAACAAGCTGAAGATGAACGTACTGCCCGCGTGGAATTGGAAAGCAAAGTCGCATGGCGAAGACTCGACCCGAAAGCGCAATCCGAGGTTGCATCACACCTGAGTCGCTTTGCTAAAGAACCCACATTGATTTCATACAACCAAAACGACTTAGAAGCCGTCACTTTTGCGTCGGATATCGCCACAACACTCCATGCAGCTAAATGGGATGTCCCCGAACCACTAGCGATGCTGAAGTTGCGTGAAGGCCCTGTCCCTCTGGGAACTAATCCACCTCTCCCGACAGGGGTTCTTGTTTGGTGTACTGACGATGAAGCCAGCCGAAAAGCCGCAACCGCACTTGTAGAGCAATTATCCACACGCGGATTTGATGCAACTATTTCCGTCGATGTCCGCGACCTGCTTGGGATACATGCAACTCCTACCCGCGTTGTGATGTCCGTGGAACACAAGCCGAACGGGCCACAAGGTGAATACAAACTGAAGACGCAACAACACAAGCAGCCCAGTAAGTCCCATATTTGAGTTTGGGACTATATGGCTACCTACCCAACACAATCTTGCAAGCCTCGGAACCCGGCTTGCCCGGTGTGGCACCATGGGCCGCTGAAATGACCGAAGAGAGAAAACACGCCAACCTGTTTTATTGTGGGCAGGGCCAAGCGGTGGCCGCAGCAATCCCAATCAAACCTGCGGACGACTTGTTCCGTTCCGCCGGATTGTCCTTCAAGTACTTCACCACAACTTCTTCAACTTGCCCGAGTGTTACTCCGTCGGCCAAGCACACGAGCGGCCTCTTGTTCAAAGCCGTTCCCATCATGTTCTCTCCGTCAATCACACCCCGGATATAGCCGATGCACATCGCGCCCTGTAAGGGTTGCTTGCTGGTACACGCCTCTAGCAATCCGTTGCCTTCTACTAAATCCGCCTTAGGACGCGAAGACGGAGTAGAATCAGAAATAAGCAGGAGTAGACTCAGGAAGATTGCATATCGCATTTGGCACCTTAAGCCCTTGACAGACATCCGCCCACACATTTGCTTCTGATGGCGTCAAGTCTCTTTCCATCCCGGTAAGATTTTGTATGAGTACGACCCTCGTTGGTTCCATTCTCAACGAAAACCTCAATATCTCGATTACTTTCTCTAGAGACATACGGTCTCCGTTCTCGCACCAGTAACGCACACCTATGACCGATTCGCAATCGCGTTCCATCTGAGGACAACGTCCGCCGCTCCCGCTTGTCGCAGCCCCGCGAGTCCGACTTCCGGCACCAAGCCGCGAAGTTCATCCCCGGGACGGAAGACCTCGCCCTCCGTCACAAGTTTCAAATGGCCGTCGTGGTCTATTAGCGTTCCGAAGTACCCGCTGGACGGGACGATGACTCTGTGTCGCATTCTCGGCAGTTCTGGACGATACTCATGCCAGCCCCACGCGGTAAGAACAGACAAGTTAACTAGAAAGGAAGGACTAGAAATGACAAATAGATGGGGAATTCCATCTCGGGTTCTGAGAAATGCGAAGAAGTACCGCATTCCGCCCCGGATTGTGCGGCACGTAGCACGGAGAGATAAGTCATGCGTGTACTGTAAGCTCAGATTTGGGATTGGAACGCGAAGCCGTAGCAATCTGGCAAGTTGGGAGCACATGGACGGTCGCTCCGTCAGGCAGCCAAAGGTGTGGAACATCACTCTGTGTTGTGGCAGTTGCAATACCAGTAGAGGACCTAAAGGGCTAGCGGAATGGTTCGATTCCGCATACTGCAGGAAGAATAATATCAACAGGCGGACCGTTGCCCCAGTTATACGCAGGTATCTAGGAAGAGGGTTACAAGGTCTTTGACGCCAAAGAGATGCAGGCACACGAAAGTATACTCACAAGACCTAGAATCGAATTTAGGCTTCGCATATTCCCTCCGTACGAACTGACCAATCGAGCCGCAGTATGTAACTTACTTGTGGAGTTGAACTACTGTCTCTTGCCGAGAGCGTTCTTGCCCCTGCCGTGTTGAAATAATATTCACTTTTTGTTTTGACTTCGTCCCTGGGGTCAAAATCTTGAATTTTGGCTGCAATAACGATATAAAGATGCGCCTGCTCTAGAGTTTAATCAAGGGAAAGTTGATAATCGGTAACAAGCAAGGCTAATCGCGGGGCAGCAAACGCATTGCCCGGAGGACTCGAATGATAATTGGTGACAGGCTTCGTGATTTAAGGGCAGAGAAGAAACTCTCTCAGGGCGACGTAGAGAAGCGAACTGGTTTGTTGCGATGCTACATCTCTCGCGTGGAAAACGGGCACACGGTTCCAGCCATCGAAACACTGGAAAAAATGGCACGTGCGCTTGAAGTTCCTCTCTACCAACTCTTCTACGAGGGTGATAAGCCCCCTGAAGTTCCGAAGGTTTTTAATCCGAAATCTGGGAAGGAAAGCTTGTGGGGAAGTGCCGGGAAGGACTCAAGATACCTTCACAAACTCCGCAGACTACTGAGCAAGACCACCGCCGACGACCAGAAAATTATTATGTACTTGGCTCAGAAGATGGCGAATCGCTAGGACCGCAGAGCAAAACCACATCCCACCAGCAGATAATAGAATCCGCCCACGCAGGTCGAACCCATGAATAGGCTCCCTACTCTGGGCCTGACATTGGTCGTAGCCGCTCACATCTTGGCTCAGAAGCTGACGGTGAATACTCTCAGCTAGCAGGAAACCCTCGTGGCGCAAGCTTACTAGCGCGGAAATAGCGCAATCTCGACTTCAGACTCCGGAGCAACGTTTGGAATCTTGCAAGAAGCCGCTATCTCAACTATGTGGTCTCCGTGGCCACCCTCGCCCGTAACGATGTGAAACGGTCTGATTCTGTATGCCCAAATCTGATGTAAGCGGCAAACTTCGAACAGGAGGTCCTGTTCTGGTTCATTTATTTCCGTACCTCGAATCCTGAAATGTTCTCTGACTGGAATCGGTTTACCGACGTTCACATTCAAAGTACCCTTGTAGAGATGCTCTCCAGTGGCTCTTTCGAAGACGTCAGGATACTCTCGCATACGACGAGAGAAGTGTTTCATTCCTTGCCACTCGGGGCAAACTATTCCCTTAAGTAACATCATTTTTCGAGTCCTCAAGCAACTGCAACAGGAGCCAACCGCCGACAATTATCATCGCGGAGTAGAGAATCCTTTCTTCACAGCCCGACAACAACAAGACCAAAACGGCGAGGGCAATCCCTGAGTTGCTGAACTTCATCGGCATGCCTCCTGTGCCCAACGATGAAGTGGTTCTATCACGAATCTGTGTATAATTCACGAATTGGAGGTACCCTCCTTGACACTTTGCAGAGTTCTGATTGGAGCAGCACTGGTTTGCATTCTCGCGACCCCGCCAATTGTCGCGCAGCAACCCTCGATTGGTGATGACAAACTCGCGCCGCTGCCAGAGCAGATTGTCAAAGCGAAAACCGTTTATCTAATGAACGAGACAGGAAAGGCCAAGTTCGGGGACGCTGTCTATAAACAAATCAAGACGTGGAACCGCTGGCAGGTCATCAACGACAAAGGTCAGGCTGACTTGATGCTCATCGTCACCGACAAGGGCGGGATGGCGAGCATGAACCCGAGCTTTTATTTGAAAGCGGTGGACCCCAAATCAGGAAATGAGCTGTGGACGAGTAGAACGACGATGCAAGGAAAGCTCTGGAGGTCGTGGGATTCGGTCGCAAAGACGCTCGTGGGTGATTTTCGAAAAAGAATGCGAGACTAGACCTCGATGTCACAACTTCGAATCGGCACAAGCGCGTTCACAGCAGATGGGAAGCCCTATGCATAGATTGTGAAAGCAATAGATATCTGATGAAAGATTAGTAAGAAGATGTTGAGGTCTCTAAAGCCGTGGAAACAAAACGACCGAAAGTCGCGCCGATTCGCAGTCCGACTCTATTCCCGATTGAGAAAGTGGAAGAGGCGAACGAACTCGCAAGCGAGCTAAAGGTCGAGCGCCCATACTCTCTACCAGAAATTCTTCTCGGCACCTCGGCTTTCACTGCAAATGGTTGGGAGGGTTCGTTCTATCCACGGGGCATGCAATCACGCGATTTCCTTTCTTACTATGCGACTCAATTTGCGACGGTCGAGGTGGACTCTACGTTCTACGGATGTCCTTCCGCAAACACGGTCAACAACTGGTCCGCCCGGACTCCCGAGGACTTCATCTTTTCCGTCAAAGTTCCCCAGGTCATTACACACGACAAAGCACTAATTAATTGCGATTCTGAATTCGAAGAGTTCGTGAAAACGATGGATATCCTCGGTCCAAAGCTTGGTCCGATGGTGTTTCAATTTCCGAAGTTCGACCGCTGGAAATTTCCGAAGCAGGATAATTTTCTCGCTGTGTTGGCACCCTTCTTGAAGAAACTTCCTAGCGATCACCAATTTGTAATCGAGATTCGAAACAAGACATGGCTCGATGCCAGATTCACGGACTTGCTCCGGGAATACAACGTCGCTTTGGCACTCACTGACACGTCGTTTGTGCCCCGGCCTTGGGAGATGAAGGAAAAGTTTGACCTGATTACTGCGGACTTCGCCTATGTCAGATGGCTCGGGGACCGGAAAGGAATCGAGAAGCAGACCACGACTTGGAACAAAACAGTCGTTGACCGCACTGGCGATTTGAAGAATTGGGTCGAACTTTTCAGCAAGTTCGTGGCAAGAAACCTAAGAGTGTTCGCTTACGCGAATAACCATTACGCCGGGCACGGTCCCGCAACAGTCAAACTGTTCATGGACTTGTGGGAAATGAAAAAGTAAGCTGGTTTTCCCGCGTCTCCTACCCGAAAAGATGATCGACGGGTCTGGTCAACAAGAGAGGAATTTGTAGTGCACCCCTCTAATCTAGACAGTCAGGGCCTCGTTTTTTAGTACACCTGCGAAAGCCAAGAAGGCTTCGTGCGGAGTGCGATTTTGGACTCCGCCGTGCAGCCGGTCGCGATTGTACTCCTCGATCCAGCGATCAATGCTGGTCCGCGCTTCTTCCAAGCTCTGATACTCTGACCTCTAGACTTCCTCTTCCTTCAAGCTGAGATGGAACCGCTCGATGTAGCTGTAGCCTTCCGGGGAACAGATTCGTAGCGATCTCGTGGCTCCCCGGGTTTTGACTGGACGAAACGAATTGCCAAGGCCTTGGTCTCGATGGACTAGAAGTAGAGTACGGTGTCTAGAGCTTCAAGACTCGGCACTATGCGAATGGCCGACCGAAAAAAATCAAAACCCAAAGCGCGAAAAGATAAAGGCAAAACAGAGATTGGAATCCGGATATCGCTCGCACCCAACCAACCGCCTTGAGCTCATACTCACGGCGTGTCAACATGCGCAGCCATGCCCCGACGTTGGCGTCACGGAATCCGATGTTGAATGCACTCAAGAGGCTGAAACAAAGAGAGATCTCAAATAGTCTGAATTCACGACCCAACAACTTAGTGACAGATCTCCAGCGGTGTTGAGTGCGAATGGGACGGGCGGCAAAACGAATTTGCTGTAACGGTGCGTGTTCGCTCCAATTTCGCTTTCGCACCAAGTAAACTCCACTAGCGGGACGATACCGAGAGTGCGCATTGGAACGATCCATGGAGAGCGGGTAGACAAGTGCCAATCCAAGCCAGCAAACCAAGATCAACTGAAGAGGTCGGACTGGATTCATCCCGTATTGGCATGTCCAGTCAAAAAGGACCGTATTTAACCAATGCGTGGAGAAGTTATCCAAACTGTCTGCAATGTGACATTCGTTGGAGAACAGGCGAGTGAGAATTGACAATTGTTTGCTGCCTTTTTCTCCTTCATCCTCCTCAAAGGCTCTATTCGGTTCTAGAAACCTCCCCTTGCCAAAACACGAATCCCAAGAGAACCTCGCTCGGAACAATTGCTTCTGAGCTTCGGACTGACGCATAGCATAGATGACACTCCGCTCTTGCTCGCGAAATCCGTTCTCTTCAAACTGCTTTCGAATCTGGGAGAGGGCATCGGGATTTTGTTCGTACCGTGCGAATTGCAAAAACTTAGTTCCAGCAGTCCCTCTAATCTTTGGGTTCGACTTAGGCTCAAACAGAGCCCCGCCCAGGTGCGCCCCATCTAGCTCCGCGTCTTTCAATTCGGTGTCACGTAGCGACGCGTGGGTAAGAAGCGCCCCGGATAGGTCAGCCCCGCGCAAATCCGCTTCGTCCAGATTCGCAAAGCTCAGGTCCGCATTTGCCAAATGTGCGCCCTTTAGATTTGCCTTCCTCAAGAATTTGCCGAGGAGAGAATCTCTAAAGTTATAACCTTCGGTAGAGTGAAAATATCCGATACCACCAATGTGGGCTACCTTTGTTGTTGAGAACTGCGCACCGCTGAGGTCTGCGGGGGATCCTTCTTTCCCCATGCTGGCTACCCATGTGGAGTGCTTCTCGATGATTTCGCTCAATTCTTCATCTGTGTGTCCTCTGCCGGTCGCATCCCTCCACATTGGATTGCCCGCCTTGTTTGGCGCTGTAAGGCGCATCATCTCCGTGTTGACGGAATTGACCGAAGTCCCGTCAACGACCACGTCCGCACTCGTGGTCACGAGGATGTCGTGATGTCGTGGGTGGAACCCCCCCGCCTCAACTGTCAGCCGGTATGGGCCAGCTTGAACCACCTCCCAATTGAATCTCCCTCGCAAGTCTGTATGTTCAACTGACGCATAACCGTCTTTTTCGTTCATCAGAATTAGCAATGCGCCTGGGATGGGTTTGGCGATCTTATCCTGGGTAGTGACTTCCACGTGCAGAGAACCTGTATTTTTCACTGCTCTGGTGCCAGAAAACCAGAAGATCGTAGTCGCCAGAACCAACCAAACGGCTTTCCGCCAAGATAGCAGGCGGCCTCGGTTGCGAGCTCTGACCTTGGCAATCCGGTCTGCGACGTCCAAGTCATCAGCCTTCATCATGGAAAGAATGGCAGATGCGTAGGCCTCTGTAAGGGGTGTAGCAATTCCTTGTTTGATGTTGTCCGCGAGATACCTAATTCCATTCCGCTCCGACTTTGGAACGACGCTTTTTATTGCGAGCTGTGCCAAGTGTCGGGGTTTAAGATCCGCATCTGGTATGTTCGCCGGGAGGTCAGCGTACAGCACATCATTCAGACCTGCGCATGCTACTTTTTTGATATATTTTGCAACAGTGCGTTCGCGTTTCCGGAGAAGTTCTCGGGCAACCTCAATACCCATATGCTTGAGGTTCAACACGAATACTAGCCCCTTTACAGGTTCTCCACGGGGATGAATCACAAGGGTGGGTCCGCCCCCTCGGCTCTTGCTTGAACGGGCGTACTCAATAGGCCAGGGGGTAGTCTGAGGGATCCTTGCAATTATGTGCGAATTAAGCGCGTCACCCGGCTCGCTGATGAGAGAGCCGTAAGCCATTATTCCAATATTCTCCGCATCCCATTGGGGCCCAGTTCTCAATTCATCAGTCATCGGGGCACCCCCAAAAAGCACAGCGTCGAGAATGCACTTTTCTCCACCAACGTATCGGTAAAGGCCCAAAACCTGGACCGTTGCACTTGTTATTTCGAAATCACGGAAGTTTCTCGATCAGAGGATTTCAAAGACTTCTGAAGGAACCATACCTTCTTAAGGCATGCGTATTGTCATCTCCCACCCTCATGGCGGATTCTAGCATGCTGGCTGCACCACTTTTCATCTGACATTCACGGAAGCCTAATTGTCAGCAAAGAAACTCAAGGAATCAAATGGTTTCGAGTGGTTACTCGTTCTGACCAGGAGACGCCATTGTTCGGTCCCGAAGCCGTAAACGCGAGGGCTTCATCCTTTGAAGTGATCACCCAGTGTACGCCCGGAAGACCTGAAGTAATTCTCGATTCTGGCGAAAGAGCGAGACCGTAAAGTTCGATTGCTACAATCGCCAGTGACTGCGAGCCAGGCCGCTTACGACGTGCGTGGAGACCCAAACTCATGCCCACTCTGAAGCTTGATGATGCAATAATGCATGGGCGGGATTTCGCACGGCACGAACGGCTCTGCGGTGCTCTCGTTTCAATAAACGCACCGAACTGTGAACGATTTCTTGCGAAACACATCTTGAAAGATAACTCTCGCACTGATAACGCCGCCTCGATGGTTGGTGCCCGATTAACGTCGCTTACCGGACGACAACCGTCCAGCGGCGGTCAAACTCTCCCAGCAAAACCCGATGACCGAAGAACGCAAGCACGCCATACTTTTTGCAGCGACTTTGCTGAGCGCTCGGAAACTGATGGACTCGATGGAGTCGGACAAGCCAAACCTGTCCAAGGAGTATTTCGTTGACCGGGCAGTACAACTGGCGGAATTCATCTTGCAGCAGATAGATCAGCGCTGGCCGCAGACTTGACTTGGGTGGCCCTTCGGCCAAAACGTAGTATCATCCGGCCATTAGACCGAGTGATTGACGACCCTTTGGAATAAGTGATTTGAAAGACATCCAAGGAGGCAAGAATGTCGGCAAAATATTCAATCCGCGTCGAAAAGGATGAAGCAAACATTACGGCTCGATACGACCTCAGAGTTGACATGAGTTCGACCGAGCTTCTTGCGAGTTTTGAACTAAACGTGGAAGGCAAGAACCTGATAGACGAGTTTCTCCCCCAAAAAGCGTTTACTGGAACTAAGTTTTACATCCTGGCGAAACCTTCGGCAGATATACCAGTGACATTCGCAATCACGACGAACGGACCTTGGGGCGCGGACGGCAGTGACTCCCTCAGGGGAGATAAAAGGTATGATGATGTTTCATTCCAGAATTAAGTCGATTGCTTCTTTACTGTCTCGGTTCGGAATTAAAAGGTCCAAATGAGCGATCAGTTTGGGTCCGGTACTCCCTCTTGCTTCTTTCTCTCCACCCTCGACCCTGGGTAGCTGAGCTAGTACTTCCACAGCCCGCCATAATCTTTAATAGAAATTTATCTTGACAAATAAATTACGCAAGGAGTATTCATCTCGTGACTCCCCCGCCATGGAGGTACCCGTGCGACGCCATTCTTCCATCGTCTTAGTTTCTCTCGTGCTAGTGCTCCTTCGGCCAGCCTTCGGCCAGCAAACCTCTCCTCCGCCGTCGGCGGTGGCGCTCCTGCAATCTTCTCTCGCCGCGCTCGCTGGGGGCCAATCCATCTCGGACGTCACACTCTCGGGATCTGCACGCCGCATCGCCGGTTCAGATGACGATTTTGGCACTGCCACTCTAAGAGCCCTCGCCACCGGAGCAGCCCGTTCCGACCTCAATCTCTCTTCAGGTGTGCGCAAAGAAGTTTGCGACCTCACGGCTTCCCCTCCCTCCGGCGCATGGTCAGGCCCGGATGGTTCGCCCCACGCCGCCGCTTACCACAACCTCCTCGCTGAGCCTGCTTGGTTTTTTCCAGCGATTGCCATCGGTCGCAGACTCTCTAACTCCTCGTACACCGCAACCTACGTCGGCCACGAGACACACAATGGCCAGGCCGTCGAGCACGTCTCCGTTTCCCAAACTGCTACTTCTCCCAATCCGCCGGGAGCCCCCACCTTCGAGCACCTCACCCAACTCGACTTCTTCTTGGATTCCACGACGCTTCTTCCAACCGCCATCACCTTCAATATTCACCCAGACAACAACTCTCTTCTCGACCTCCCCGTCGAAATCCGGTTCGGCGACTATCGTTCTGCATCTGGACTGCAAGTGCCATATCACATTCAAAAGCTTTTGAATAATTCCTTAATCCTCGATCTGCAAGTCCAGAAGTTCACTCTAAACTCGGGCATTCCGGCCAGCACGTTTGATTCGCTCTGAATTCTTGCGCTTCGGAGAAAATAGATGACTCGCATAGACCGCTCGCTCTGTTTGGCAATCGTGCTAATCCTCGCTGCTGGCTTGGCTTCTGCGCAAACTCCTCCAGCCGCTGGCACTCCGCCCTTCGGTTCCTTCGGTGGCGGACCAGACGTCATCAATCTCGCCAATCTCAATGCTCACTGGACCATTCCCGTCCTCCACAAACCGGGTCGCGGCACGAACTTCAACTACGACCTCAGCTACAACTCTTCGGTCTGGTATCCGCTGACAAGTGGCAGCAGCCAATCCTGGCAGCCTGTCTACAACTGGGGCTGGGTCGCCGAGACCGCGACCAGTACCGGATATATCTCCTACTTCAGAATGATCTACAACTGCGACACTCCGCCCCCTCTTCATCAATTTGTGATTTTTAGCAACTTCGTCTATCACGACGCATGGGGCGGAACTCATACCTTCTGGGGACAGATGGAAAACGACCCCACCAATTGCGATAACGGGACAACGTCCACATTGGTCTCATCGGCGAACGATGGTACTGGTTATCTTTTATCGGCCGCCATCAACAGAGCGCCGAACGTGTCGAGCGCCACGATCACCACGACTACCGGGCAGGTCACCAGCCCGCCTCTCAATGGCATCGCTGGTGCTGCCACATTCACTGACCGCAACGGAAATCAGATCACCTCCGATGGCACAGGCCATTTCTACGATACATTAAGCAGCACAACCCCCGTTCTCAGTTACGCCGGTGCGGGCACGCCGACCAGCTCCATTACTTTCACCTACGCAGCTCCTTCTGGAGCGAGCGCCACCTACACAATGAAATACACCTCCTACACCGTCCAAACAAAATTCGGCTGTAGCAATGTCGGTGACTACGGGCCCTTAATCAATAATCTTGTTTCAGAAATCGACCTCCCCGATATTGCCGTAAATCCGAACGACAAATATACTTTCACCTACGAGCAAACCCCAGGTGTCTCGGGGAATACCACCGGTCGCATCGCTTCCGTCACCCTGCCCACCGGCGGCATCATTTCGTATACTTATTCGGGTGGCGGCACTGGTGTCAACGGGATTACTTGCACTGACGGCAGCGCGGCGACCATCACCCGCACCACCCCAGACGGCACGTGGACCTATGCCCGCACACTCGGCACAGGCGCTGCCTCCGCTACGCTAATCACAGCGCCAAAGCTCAGCTACGACCCAGCCGCCAATCAGACCATCGTTCAGTTCCAGGGAATTTACGAAACTCAGCGCGACATTTACCAGGGTTCCGCCCCGACTTATACGTCGCTCCCCATTTCCGAATCCTCACTCCAAACCGCTGGCCTGATGCAGGAAACGCAGACCTGCTACACAAGCATTTCGCCCTGCACCGGCACCGCTGTAACCCTTCCCATCAGCTACCGCTCTGTCATCACCGCCCTACCGGCCCCTGGGTCTACCACTCTGCAAAGCAAACAGATCGTTAATTACAGCAGCGTGGGGATGCCCACCGAGGTCGATACCTATGCCTTCGGCTCAGGTGCACCCCCCACGACCCCCACGCGGAAAACGGTCATTAGCTACGCCTCGCTCGGCAACATCAAGGCATTCCGCCAAACCGTCACCGTCGAAGACAGCAGCAGTAATGCGCTTGCGCGAACCAACTACAATTACGACGAAACTACACCCACCTCCGCCCCGGCAAATACGCCCCAATTGGTCAGCGTATCGGGCTCCCGTGGAAACCTGACTTCCGTCCAGAATTGCATCTCGCTGTCGACCTGTACCACCTATCTGAAGTCCACGATGACTTATGACACCGCGGGGCAGGTTCTGACAGCCAAAGACCCCGTAGGAAATTCCACCAGCTTTAGTTATGCGGACAACTATTTCATAGACAGCGGTTCAAGTCCCTCAAACCCGCCGCCGACCTACCAATCTTCTGCCCCCACCGACGCATTCCCAACAACGGTTACCCTTCCAATTAGTGGAGCCATGAATTATGGCTACTACATTTATTCGGGTCAGTTAGCCGTCGCCACGGATCAAAACGGCAATAGCGGTTACAGCCACTTTCAGGACCTCTTGAGCCGCCCCACAAGTTCCTTCGGCCCGCTTGTGCCCGTCCCCAACAGTCAGACGATGTACCG
>Ga0075030_100004976_pt1 | contig 11981 bp, 8 predicted proteins | sample LitLauG_LLR_2012_FD_71393 | JGI IMG/M metagenome (GOLD analysis project Ga0075030, IMG submission 71393) | Freshwater sediment microbial communities from Pennsylvania, USA - Little Laurel Run_MetaG_LLR_2012 | ecosystem: Environmental > Aquatic > Freshwater > Creek > Sediment | place: USA...
TGTTCGCCGCGATGCTGAAGCTGCAATCCGAGCCCGCCGGGCCCGGCGTCATCCGGGTGCCCGGAGGAAAACCGGTGGCCAAGCTGGTTGCGATCGTCGGCCTCCTAACGACCACTTTCACGATCGGCATTGCTCTACTCCCGCCGCCGGATGAACCAAATAAACCGCTGGCTGTCCTCAAGGTCGTCGGCTTGTCGGGATTGCTCGTGCTGATGGGAGTCGCTGTCTTTTACGGCCCGAAAATCCGGCGGCGCTTCGCACGGTCCTAGAGCACAAAGGAAGGAATCACGCTGTATTTAATTCGCGCCGGGTGGAGGATTCCCCTGCCTCCCTGTCGACTTCAGCCCCAGGTTGCGAATCAGGCGCAGCAACGAATTCGGATGCAGCCCCAGGATTTTTGCAGCGTCCACGTAGTACCCATCCGCCTGTTCCAGAGCGTTGAGAACGAGCTGCTTTTTGTTTTCTTTGACGGCGCCGTGATACTTCGTGGCCAGGCTTGAAGCCGCGGACGAGGTCTCCAGAAGCGCATCGGGCAAGTCGTCGGCCAGGATTTCGTCCGCCGTGCCCAGAACCACGGCGCGCTCGATGGCGTTCTCCAACTCGCGCACGTTGCCCGGCCAGTCGTATTGCATGAGCAGCGTTTGGGCATCCGGAGACAATCGCCGGTTCCTCATTTTGCACTTCTTGCTGATTTTCTCGATAAAGCTCTCCGCCAGCAGGAGAATATCTTCGCGCCGGTCCCGCAGCGGCGGGGTTGTCACGGTCACGACGTTGAGCCGGTAGAACAGGTCTTCGCGGAAGCTGCCCGCCTGCACGGCCTCGGGCAAGCTCTTGTTTGTAGCCGCGATCACGCGCACATCCACCTTGACCGGGCGTGTGCCGCCCACCCGCTCAAACTCGCGTTCCTGCAGGACTCGCAGAAGCTTGGCTTGCAGTCCCACCGCGAGTTCGCTGATCTCGTCCAGAAACAGAGTGCCGCTCTCGGCCACTTCGATTTTTCCTTTCCTCTGGGCAACCGCTCCTGTAAACGCACCTTTCTCGTGACCGAACAATTCGCTCTCCAGCAACGACTCGGTGATCGCGGCGCAGTTGATCGCCACGAACGGCCGTTCCGCGCGCTGGCTGTTGCAATGAATCGCACGCGCCACCAGTTCCTTCCCCGTTCCGCTTTCGCCCTGGATGAGCACGGTCGATGTGGTCGGGGCAACCCGTTGGATCACCTGCAGAATCTCGCGAATCCGCGGGCTCGAACCCACCATGCTGTGCTCCAGATTGATTTCCGAACGGAGCCGCCGGTTCTCTTCCTGCAAACCTTCGCAGTGGCGCACGTTTTCCAACGCCAGGCTGGCCAGATTGGACACGGCGGTCATGAACTCCAGATGATTCTTGTCGAACAGCTGTTCCGGATTTCGGCTGTCCAGATAAATCACGCCCGTCGCCTTGCTCGAGGCTTTCAGCGGCACACACAGCAGAGAGCGGATACGGGGCTCGGTGAGCGTGCGCACGTCCGCAAGGGATTCATCGGTCTTCACGTCACGTACCAGCAGGCCTGCCCTTTCGCTCAACACGCGGCGCACCACGGCGCTCGCAACCCGAACCGGAACGCCCGGCCCCTGCAGACGATCCCAGGCAATAGCCGAATCGAGGCTCTCGCTCCCCTCGTTGAAGTGCAGGATCGCGCCCCGGTCGGCAGGAACCACGTCGAAAACCATCCCCAGCAACTGCCACTCGAGCGACTCCCGGTCCCGAATCGCCCCAATCCCGTTCGCAATCTTGAGCAATGTATTCAAATCGCGAGCCAGCCGGTCGGTTTCCGGCAGGGCCGCGAGAATTCGATCCGGCTGCAGGTAAAGCGCGTCTTCGGGATGAAGCATGGTCGGGGCCAGCCCCAACTCCGTGGTCTCGGTTAATTCCACCGTGCTGCCTTCGGGATGAAAGCCTTCTTCGCCCACCAGGAACACCAGAAGCGAGTCCCCGATGGAAACCCGGTCCCGATGACGCAACTCCTGCTCTTCGACGCGCACGCCGTTCAACATCGTGCCATTTCGGCTGCTCAAGTCGCGGATCGTGAACCGTGCCTCTGATTCACCGCCCTCACAACGAATCAGGCAGTGCCGCCGAGACAAGGCAGGATCGGTGGTCCAGAGATCGTTGCTGGGCTCGCGTCCGATTGATATCTCCGGAGAAGAGCACAAGAGCGTTTTGCCCTTGAGCGGTCCGGAAACGCCAACAAGTTTGGGATGCATAGGGGGAGACAAGTTCATGCGACGCCGAGTCTGGCGATTCTTTAACACAAATCGGGCGTCCGATGCACGTTCGTTTTCCAGAATCACCCCTGCTCCATTAACCGGTCAGCGAATCCATTAACCCTCTGGTTAGTGTAATGAGGGTGCCAGCCCGTTGCAGATCGACGCGCCGAAATCGACGCATTCGTCAATTCATCAAAGAATCAACAACTTGGGTGAACCATTCGCTGGACGCGCAGGGCCTTTTGGGTTTGGCACGGAGCTTGCTTTATGTAAAAGCGCATACGGTGATCAACACCGTTACAAGGTGTGGGGACGGAGACACTAAGAATAGAAGGCGCGCAGGCGCTGAGGTCAGGTCGATCTACTTGGCTTGCACCGTTCTCGACACGAAGGAGGAGATATGAAAAAGCAAGTTCTTACTCTCGTCAGCGTGCTGAGCCTGCTTCTAGTTGCCGGATCGGCATTTGCGCAAAGTGGTCAGATTCGCGCCAACGTTCCCTTTAACTTCACCGTGAACCACACAACCCTCGCCGCCGGAACCTACTCGATCTCCACCACCGGTGGAACCGACTCGATCCTGCTCATTCAGGACGCCAACGGCAAGGCTGTGAAACTGGTGAGTTCCAATCACGTACAGGCGTCGAAGCTTTCCGATCGTACCAAGCTGGTCTTCCGTTGCTACGGGGACCGTTATTTCCTGGCACAGATCTGGACGCAGGGCACCCGGATGGGACGTGAGCTTCCCAAGAGCGCCTTGGAATCAGAAGTCGCTATGGATACCACAGCCCGCAAGGTCGTTCTGGTGGCATCCCGCTGACGCGGAGAGCGACTCAGCGCACGTCCAGCACCGCAGAAGGGCACGCCTAAACGGGCGTGCCCTTTTCCTTGGTGGAAAGCGAACGCTAGACCGGCACCGAGGTTTTGCGTGCCGGGTTGAAGAACGGTAACGTGACTACCGTCGCGGTTGTTTTCAGACGCCGAGCCTCAATCGTGAGTTCCATCTGCAGCTTCGTTCCCGGCTTCGAATACGCGGTCTCCACACTTGCCAGGGCGATCAGTTTCTTCAACAGCGGAGAAAACGTGGTAGTGGTTGCCTTCCCTACGTGCTTGTCGCCGGCGTAGACGGGCACGGCGACCCGCGACGCCTGGGTGGGCGCCGCCGGGGTCAGGCCGAACTTGTCATGCTGCTCTTCTACTTCCACCCAGTCCACTTCTAGACCCACCAATTGGCGCGGCACGCCGTTCTTGTCGTCGTTCTGCAGGGCGCGCTTGCCGATGAAGTTCTCTTTCTCCAGGTGCACCATCTTCCCGAACCCGAGTTCGTAAGGCGAGAACTTCTGCGACGGGATCAACGCTTTCTTCGAGCTGGTGTAGTCCACTTCGATCAACAGCAGTCCCGCTTCAACGCGAGCGACATCGAGGGCCAACATGCCTGCGGCGTGGATGTCGAACTGCCTGCCTTTGTCCATGAGCGCGTCCCAGACCTTCACCGCGTCCTTCCACCCCACCCAGATCTCGTAGCCCAGGTCGCCGGTGTAGCCGGTGCGCGAGATGTCGACCGGAATACCATTGATCTTGCCGCGGGTCACCCGGAAATACTTCAGGTTGGCGATGTCGGCCTCGGCGACGGTCTTCAGCAGCTTCCCCGAAGTCGGCCCCTGCAAGGCCAAAGCGGCCACCTGCTCGGAGATGTCTTCGATCTGCACGTCCATGTTCAGGCCGTTCTGCTTGAACCAGCGCAGGCTCGGATCGGCCGCGGTCCAGCGATAGACATTCTCGTCGAGCCGGGAAATGGTACCGTCGTCGATGACCTTGCCGTCTTCGTCGCACCAGCAGCAGTAAATCACCTGCCCCACTTTGACCTTGTTGATGTCGCGCGTGATGACACGATTCACCAGCTTGGTCGCATCTTTCCCCGTGACCAGATATTTGTAGAGCGGCGAGATGTCGATCGCGGCGCAAGCGTTGCGGATGGCGTTGTACTCGTGCTCGTGATGCACCTCGTACACGCTGACCGTGTAGTATCCGGACCACTCGCGGTAGTTCAGGCTATGGCAGAGGGGAAAAGTGCGCTCGTGAAACGCAGTTCCGATGGGCAAGGGAGTCCTCGCGATGAAATGTCGAAGGCGGATTATAGCAGCGATTAACGCTTGAGTAAGATTCGCCTTGACTGCTTCTGCGGTGTCTAATACGGTCATGAGCTTCACGCGCCGCTGGAGAATTCTGCTGCTCCTTCCGATTCTTGCAGTCAGCTTCTGCCTGTTTCTAATCGGCGCGAACTATTACTATGCCCAACGAGCAAGACATTTGTTGGAACGCATCCGTGCTATGCCGCTCGACAACTCCGCCATAGCAGAACTCAAGAGGCTGGGATCAGAACACGGGTTTCGTTATGAAGAAGCCCATGACTGCGACAAGACGCCATGTATTCATTTTGTCGCTCCAAACAACTTATGGATGCAGTACCTCCTAACTTCGCGGATCACTGCGAAAGTGGGTCGCGCGCTTGGCCTCAGAGCCTGGTTGGCGGTGGGAGACATTGAGATTGAAGGCCAAAAGGTTGTCGGCAAGATCTACGGTTTGGCTTTCTTTGAAGGTCGATACGATCCGTCAATTCAGGTTACCGCATGGGAGAAGCGCAACTTCGATCTCACCCCTTGTTCCTACCCCCCTGTGAAGCGGCACCCCGGTTACGGATTCAGAAATGCCAGCAACATTCGCTCTTTCACCGCTGTGGTCTCGTCGGATACGTCGACTGAAAATCGTGGGCGGGCGTTTCAGTTCAATCTCCGCTGCTTAACAAGCTGGCACGAATGTGATCAATTCTCACAACTTATGCCGACGGCTTGGGCCGACCACGAAGAGGATGGAAACTGGTTAGAAGCCCACCCAAGCCATCTCGTTTGGAAGGTTGGGGAGAAATGCCCATATTGAGTTAAGCCTCCAGCTGCTTGAAGGGGCTCGGCTACAGCCGCTGAGGTCGGCGGGGCTCGTGCGCAACGGCCGCGACCAAAGACACCCCAACCGCATTCTCAAAGACAAACACGAGTTCGTCAGCTAGAATGTGTGACTACTTTGATCATGCGCCGCACTCTCATAGCCTGGTCCGTGCTCCCCAGCGGTCTCTGATCTGCGCCGTCTTAGATCCGCGCACCGCGCTCCTGTCTGTTGCACTGATTCCACAGCAAGCTACCAGCTAAAGGCTCAAAGCTAATGGCTAAATACGACATCATCGTGATCGGCGGAGGCCACAACGGCCTGGTCAACGCCGCCTACCTCGCCAAAGCGGGTAAGAAAGTTCTCGTGCTCGAGCGCCGCCACGTGCTGGGCGGCGCGGCCGTCACGGAAGAAGTCTTCCCCGGGTTCAAATTTTCGGTTTGTTCGTACGTGGTGTCGCTGCTGCGGCCGGAAATCATCCGCGACCTCGACCTCCCGCGCCATGGCCTCGAAATTCTTCCTCTCGACGGCACCTTCACTCCGATGCCCAGCGGCGACTACCTGTGGCGCGTGAACGATCATGGCAAGACCCACCGCGAGATCGCCCGCCACTCGAAACTCGACGCCGAGGCCTACGACGAATTCGGCAAGGCTATGCAGGCCATGTGCCGCTTCGTGAAGCCGATCCTCGGCATGGTGCCGCCCGATCCTGCAACGCTCAATCCGAAAGAGCTGATGAAGTTGCTCTTCATCGGCAGGCGATTCAAGGATCTCTCCAGCGGAGACAAGTACAACCAAGTGCAGTTGATGACCATGAGCGCGATCGACTTCCTCGACCAGTGGTTCGAGACCGACGTGCTCAAAGCCACGATGTCCGCGTCGGGAATCATCGGAACATTTCTCGGCGTGCGCTCGCCCGGCACGGCCTACGTCCTCCTGCATCACTACATGGGTGAGATCGACGGCGCATTTCGCGCCTGGGGCTTTGCGCGCGGCGGCACGGGCGCCATCTCGAATGCGATCGCCGACGCAGCACGCGAGGCGGGCGTCGAAATCCGCACCGAGGCCCCCACCGCGAGAATCCTGGTAAAGAACGGTAGAGCCAAAGGCGTCGTCCTTGCGAATGGCGACGAGATCCACGCCGATATCGTCTCTTCCAGCGTCGATCCCAAACACACCTTCATCGACTTCATCGAGCCCGGCAACATCGCCGACGACTTCCTCGACGAAGTCCGCCGCTACAAATACCGCGGCTCTTCCGGCAAAGTAAATCTTGCCCTCGACGGCCTGCCGAACTTCAAGTGCATGCCTGGCGAAGGCCTGCATCTGCGCGGGGCCATGTCGTTCTCACCCAGTGTCGAGTACATGGAGCGTGCCTACGACGACGCCAAGTATGGCCATTTCTCCCGGCGTCCCTACATCGACACGGTGATTCCATCCCTCACCGATCCGTCAGTCGCGCCTCCGGGCAAGCACGTGATGTCGTGCTTCGTGCAGTACGCACCCTACAAGCTCGCGCCCGGCCTGCACTGGGACACGGAAAAAGAGAAATTCGGCGACACCGTGATCGACACCATCGCCGAGTACGCCCCCAACATCCGCGACATCATCCTGCACCGGCAGGTGGTGACGCCTCTCGATCTTGAACGCGAGTTCGGCCTGACCGAAGGCAACATCTTCCAGGGCGAGCTCTCCCTCGAACAACTTTTCTTTCTGCGGCCGGTCGCGGGCTGGGCGCAGTTCCGCACCCCGATCAAGAACCTCTATATGTGCGGATCGGCCACCCATCCGGGCGGCGGCATCATGGGCGCTCCCGGCCGCCTGTCGGCGCTCGAGATTCTCAAAGACGTCAAAGGGGCTGCCTAGACCATGGCCGATAAGCGCGACGTAGTCATCATCGGTGGTGGTCACAACGGTCTGGTCACCGCCTTCTACCTGGCCAAATCCGGATTCAAGCCCCTCGTCCTCGAACGCCGCGCGCAAGTCGGCGGCGCCGCTATCACGGAAGAATTCCATCCCGGCTTCAAGTGCTCCACGCTCGCGCACAGTGCGGGACCCATCCGTCCCGACATCGTGAGCGACATGCAACTCGAGAAACACGGCCTGAAGCTGATCACCCCAGAGATCGGCGTCGTCTCGCTCAGTCCGGATGGCCGTGCCCTCACGCTCTACAACGACGCGCAAAAGACGGCGCAGGAGATCGCAAAGTTTTCTCCGAAGGACGCTGCCAAGTACCCCGAGTTGCAGGAATCCATCCGCAAGATGGGAAGCGTGATCGGCGACGCACTCAAGCTCACGCCCCCGAACATCGACGATCCTAGCAAGACCGACCTGTGGGGCATGCTGCAGACCGGACGCGCGCTCCGCAAGCTAGGGAAGAAAGACCTGTACCGGCTACTCCGCTGGGGTCCCATGGCCGTCGCCGATCTGGTTGCCGAATACTTCGAGACCGACCTGCTCCGCGGGACGGTCGGAGCCCGCGGCGTTTTCGGCACGTTCCTCGGGCCGTGGTCGGCGGGCAGCGCGCTCGTGCTCCTGATCCGCGGCGCGGGTGACCCGCACCCCGCAGGTTCCGCGCATTTTGCCGCCGGAGGAATTGGCTCAGTCACGCAAGCCATGGCCGCTGCCGCGAAGGCAGCGGGCGCCGAAATCCGCACGGGCACCGAGGTAGCAGAGGTTCGCGTCAAAGACGGAGTCGCCACCGCCGTCGTCCTGAGCTCTGGCGAGGAGATTCCCGCGAAGGCCATCATCTCGAATGCCGATCCGAAGCGGACCCTGCTGAAGCTGGTCGACCCCACTCACCTCGCGCCCGACTTCGCACAGAAGCTGCAGCACTACCGCATGATGGGTACGGTCGCGAAGGTGAACCTTGCCCTCAGCGGCCTGCCCGATTTCCCCGCGCTGAAGAATGGCAACCGCGCCGCGCTCTCCGGACGCATCCAGATCAGCCCCGGCATCGACTATCTCGAGCGCGCCTTCGATGAGTCGAAGTATGGCGACTTCTCCAAGCAGCCTTATCTCGAGATCACCATCCCGTCGCTCACCGATCCTTCGCTCGCCCCCAGCGGCATGCACGTGATGTCCATCTATATGCAGTACGCGCCCTACAAACTGAAGGGCGACTGGAATACGCAGCGTGGTCCGCTAGGCGAAACTGTGGTGAAGACGATCGCGCAATACGCACCCGGCGTCACTGGGATGATCCTGGCACAGCAGACCATCACGCCGAAAGATCTGGAAGACACATACGGACTGACCTCCGGCCAGATCTTTCACGGCGAGCTGGCGCTCGACCAGTTCTTCACCATGCGCCCCCTGCTCGACTGGGCGCGCTATCGCACTCCGATCGCAAACCTGTATCTTTGTGGGAGTGGGACCCATCCCGGCGCTGGCTTAACGGGCGGTTCCGGAGCAAACGCAGCGCGGGAGATCCTCAAAGACTTGAAAAAGTAGCGCCGGCATCTTGCCGGCTGTCCCGAGGGCGTCTCGACCCGGCATCCGTGGACGAGACACCCGCAAAATTACAGAGATTCCACGCACTCCAACCATCATGAGAACCAGCGCCGTCCTGCTCATCAGCTGCCCCGACCGCAAAGGCCTAGTCGCCACCGTCTCTGACTTCATTTACCGGCATGGTGGAAACATCCTGCACACGGACGAGCACACGGACGCGGACTCGGCATGGTTTCTGATGCGCGTCGAGTTCGATCCGGCCGGCTTCGACATTCCACTCACCGACCTGCCCCAACTCTTCACGCCCATCGCGCAAAAGTTCGACATGGAGTGGCGCCTCGCCCAGCCCGGCGAGCGCAAGAAGATGGTCATCCTGGTCTCGAAGTACGACCACTGCCTGGTCGACCTTCTCTATCGCCACAAAGTTGGCGAACTGAACTGCGACATTCCCCTGATCATCTCTAACCACGCCGACAACCGGCCCATCGCCGACTTCTACCAGATTCCCTTTGTGGTCATTCCGGTTTCGAAAGACAACAAGCGTGAAGCCGAGCAGAAACAGATCGCGCTCATCCACCAGCACCGCGCCGACTTCACCGTCTTGGCGCGCTACATGCAAGTCCTGTCGAACGAGTTCGTGGCGGCCTTCCCGCATCGCATCATCAACATTCACCACTCGTTTCTGCCCGCCTTCGTCGGTGCGAAGCCCTATCATCAAGCCTTCCAACGCGGCGTAAAGCTGATCGGCGCGACGAGCCACTACGTTACCGAAGTACTCGACGATGGCCCGATCATCGAGCAGGATGTCGTCCGCATTTCCCACCGCGATTCCGTCGAGGACCTCATTCAGAAAGGCCGCGATCTCGAGAAAGTCGTGCTCTCGCGCGGCGTGCGCTGGCATATCGATGACCGCGTGCTTGTGTACGGGAACAAGAAGACGGTGGTGTTCGACTAGCTCCCTGGGACGGAGTCAGAGTGGCCGCCAACCATTGTGTAATCAATCACTTCCAGGCAGCCCATCCTCGCGCCTCGGGACCGTCGGCGTCGTCCTGCCTGGCGCGACCCAGTCCCGGATCGAACCGGCAACCAGCATCCCCCCCAGGCTCCTCGCATTCTCACATCTCCCTGCAAGCCAAAGGGTTCCGCCGTGGAAGTACCTACACCGAAGTAAGCTTTCGATTTTTTGAACCTCGGTTACCCTAGATTACTGAGATTACTGACAGCCTGCGCGGATCCCCCAGATTCCGCAAGGAGAGGGTGTGGTCGAAGACCCGAAGTGGGAGTTGTCGATCCTGGCCAACGTCAGCGGCTTCTATCAAAAGCTGCTGCGCGACTATCTCCAGGGAGAACTTCCCGTGCATCCCGGACTGGAAGACGAGGCCATTCATCAGGCCAACTCCAACCTGCGCGAAATTCTCGGCAAGATGCACCGCTGGCTGCAGTTGCTCGACATGGCCATTACCCCGGCGATGGTGCGCCAGGCTCTGACCACCGATACCGATCCGGAAATTGCCGAAGCGCTCATCCGCTACTACACCCGCAAGCGAGAGTTCTCCGACAACGACCGCGACAAAGCCGACTTGGTCGCAACCTTCCTTTATCGTCATCCGAGGGTGCCCGGACAATGGGAGAAGCGCGGTTATGGCCTGGACGGAAGCCTTCCACTCTCTCCCTTTGAGATCGCACTCATCGAAATCCTCGCCGACTCCGACGCTCCCCTGCTGCCCGAAGAGCACGTCCAGTTGCTGCGCGAATTCGAACCGCTCCGGGAGCAGATTCAGAACTTCCAGAGTTTTAACGCGCTCATCGACTCGGCCATCCTGTCCCGGGTGCGCGAGCTGAAACAATCTTTTGGACGCTCTTTTTACCACCCGGGCGTGCTCGCCACCATCGCTCCTTACAACGTCGTCTTTGGCGACCGCTTCGACGAGCTGTTCCACGGCGCCATCGCCGAAATCAAGACCTTCGCCCACACCGTGGAGGAACTGGGCGGCAGTATTCTAAGCAATATCGACGGCGTAGACGTCACCGTCGAACACGTCGAGGCCATGGAAGAGCGGGAACTGCTGAAGATCGACTACGTGGCCGCGCTCGACAAGTTCCGCCGCGTCTCCAAGCTGAAAAAAGAAATCGACAAGCGACCCAGAATCCGCCGCGCGAATCCGCCGGCAAAGGTCGCGTCGCGTTCCGGAGGAGGAGCAGCGGCCGCGGCCCAGCCCGCGCGCGCCCGGCCGGTGGCCGTGCCCGTCACCGCACAGCAACTTTCTCTCGAAGAAGCCAAGCTCCGCCGCGTGGAAGAGTCCATTCGCATCTTCGTGCGGGTCGCCGATCCCAAGTTTCGCCAGGTGGTCCCGATGCGGTTCTTCAACCTGAACCTTACGCCTGCCGAAGTCGAAGCCTATTGTGCCGACTACTTGGAAGAGAAGAGTGTGCGCGCCGACGTAGGCCGCACCCTGTTGCGCAGCGTAGCCGTCATCGCGCGCATTCAGACCGAGATCGAAGAGCTGAAGCGCTGCCAGCCCGCGACCTCCCTTTGGAAAATGCGCGCCGACGCCCTCATGGTCCTGCTCGAAGTTGCCCGCTTGGTGCACGAAGCCGGCGGTGAAGTGGTCACGCACGCCCAGAACGCCGGTGACACTTCTCACGCCGACGCGGTAAGGACCTCCATGCGCAAACTTCGTGAGCGCGCGGAGTTTGTGGTGAGGACGCTGGCGGTAGCGTAGTTCAATTCCCTTCTTAGCCTTTCAGTGGCGTAGTCCGGACGTGCCCAAGTCGGTGATGGAGGATTGGAAGCAGTGGCTCGCCACCGTTTATAAACAAGGATCAGACGACGTTCGCAAATGTATCGTCACCGCAACCCTAGAACACTTAGCGGTAAGCGGGTCGAGTAAAGCGAAGGACGGGCAAGGACGCCCGTCCAAAGCCTTTCGCTGAAAGCTGACGACTGATGGCTGACAGCTAGTTAATGTCGAACTGCTCGGCGTGCAGCGCGGGATCCGACTTCACGATGATGGTTCGCTTGGTCAGCTCTTCCATTTCGTTCAGCCACCGTCCGCTGGGCGCCTTGAGAGCCTTCGCCACCTCCGGGTTCACGCGCAACATCACATCCTGGTGCTCCAGGTGCTTGGCCATTTTTCGCATCTCCACGTAGATCTCGTTACAGACCGTGGTGACCGACTTTACGAAGCCCGTGGATTCGCAGTACGGACAGGGCGACCCGATGGTGCGCTCGAGCGACTGTTTCACCCGCTTGCGCGTAATCGCCACCAGTCCGAAATCGTTGAACTGCAGGACCTTCGAGGGAGCGCGGTCATTCCGCAGTTCTTCCTCCAGCGCCTGCAT
>Ga0075030_100004979_pt1 | contig 11977 bp, 8 predicted proteins | sample LitLauG_LLR_2012_FD_71393 | JGI IMG/M metagenome (GOLD analysis project Ga0075030, IMG submission 71393) | Freshwater sediment microbial communities from Pennsylvania, USA - Little Laurel Run_MetaG_LLR_2012 | ecosystem: Environmental > Aquatic > Freshwater > Creek > Sediment | place: USA...
GAGATGATGTACGGCGAAGCGATTGCCACCGCGATGATCGAGGAAATGCAGCGCGACGATAGCGTGGTTTTGTACGGCCAGAATTTGGCCATGACGGAACGCGACCCCATGTTGAGAAAGTTCGGCAAGAAGCGCGTTCGCATCGCCCCCATCTCCGAAACCGCGGAAATGGGCGTTGCGGTAGGAGCCGCCATTACCGGGCTTCGGCCCATCGTCGAGTTGTGGATGAGCGAGTTCATGCTCGTGGCTTTCGATGAATTGATCAACGAAGCGCCGCGGCTCCGCTACATGTCGGGTGGGCAGGTCAAAGTGCCGTTGGTTTTCAAAGCGGGTTACGGATTCGCGGCCGGCTGGGCGGGACAGCATTCGAATTGCGTGTATCACACGATGATGGGAATTCCCGGATTGAAGATCGCGCTGCCCTCCACAGCCGCGGACGCCAAAGGATTGATGGCCGCAGCGATCCGCGACGACAACCCCGTGGTGTACTTGCACCATTACATGCTGACGCTCGACAAAGGACCCGTCCCGGAAGGCGAATACGTGATCCCATTTGGGATCGCGGATGTGAGACGCGAAGGTTCTGATGTAACCATCGTGGCCACCGGGTGGATGGTAAAGAAATCTCTGGCCGCGGCCGAACTTTTGTCGCAGCAGGGAATCAGCGCGGAAGTGATCGATCCGCGCACCCTTGCACCGCTGGACATCAACACCATCCTTAAGTCCGTGAAGAAGACCGGACGGCTTGTGCTCGTGGACCAGGCAACCCGCCACGCCTCCGCTGCCGCGATCATCGCCGCGGAGATTGCCGAACACGGAGGAAACGCGTTGAAGGCGCCGCTGAAGATGGTAACAGCGCTCGATACTTCGATTCCGTTCAGCGAGCCGCTGGAAAATTTTGTTTTGCCGAACGAAGAGAAAATTATAGTGGCCGTGAAGTCGGTGATGGCGCGGCAGGCGGCGGGCGTTTAGCTTGATTTCTTGAAGCGGCCCAGGTGCAGGCGTGCGCGTGGTTTGTGAATCATGATTTTGCAGCTCAACCATCTGCAAAGGAAGCCTGCCGCGAACACCACCCAGGAAGTGGTGGACGTGCTTTATTCGCTGTTGGAAGAAGGGCGCATTGAGCAAGAGCAGTTTGCCCGGCTGCACGTGCAGTTAGATTGGATTCAGTACCGCCAGAATTTTCGTGAGTGCGTGATGGCCATCATGGCGACGAGTGACCGGCCTGAACAATTCCCTCCGCTTGACGTGCATGTAGATACGCGTCAGGTGACGCCCGGATGCCTGCGCGAGGCAATTCTCCGAACGCTTCCGAATACCGGCGATTCGCCACATTCTGATCCGGAAGGCGTGCTCCTGGAAGACTTCCGTTCATTTAGGGAAAGCATCGCGTGGGGATTCAACCGGCTTTACTGGCATCGCCTCGCGGATTGGGAGCAATTCACCGGGAGAGGTTACGAACAGGCGCTGCCCGGGGGCAAATCGGACGCCAACCATCCCTCTGCCGTGGCGGATTGCGTTGCGGATTTCTGGACCTTGCTTCGGGATCTGGAAAATCGCAAGCAGTTACCGGAAGAACTTTTTGTCATGGAAATTGGCGTGGGCATGGGTACTCGTTCCGGCCTCTGGCTGGAGCGGTTTCGCTCGCTTGACCGGGAACGCGGCACCAACTATTACCCGCGGCTGAAATTTCTTCTCGGCGACTATTCGCTCGCCACCTTGGAGCGTTCCCGCCCCGCGGTCAAGGAACATCTCGATCTCTGCAGCTTCGTGGTTCTGGATGCGCTGAACCCGCTGAAGAATCTCGCGTTCCTGCGCCACAAGATTCTTCACATTCATCTGACAAACGTCTACGACAACCTTCCCGATGAGGAATTCGAACGAAGAGACGGGCGCTTCTACGCAGTTCAGGTCCGGGCCCACATTCCGGCGGCGGACGCCCAGCGCATCAGCAAAGAACTGGAAATTCCTGCGCAGCAAATCCCGCAGACGGTAAACCGGCTCCTTGAAGGCGGTCCCGATTATCTTTCGGATCGCCGGCGCGGCGTGGCCTTCTGGCAAGAGGTCTGGAAAGCGATGCGACTTGAAGAACGGCTAGTGAGCCTGGACGACCTCCCGGATGTGGCCATCCCAGGTGACTTTCGGGCTTCTCAGCTTGAGGAAGTTCTGGGTGAGGCTCCCAGCGATGTCCGCTTTCACTTAAGCTCGGGTGCACTGGAAAGTTTTCACAACACGCTTCCACTTCTTCACCCGCGCGGTTTCCTGCAGGTGCAGGACATTTTTGTCACCAACTTCAACGAATATCGGTTGGGGTTTCACGGGCCGGGAAAATTGGACGGATCCATCGTGAACTGGGTGAACGGCGTATTGCTTCGGGAAGTCGGCGAACGGGCCGGATACGACGTGCACTTTGCGCCGTTTCACTACCGCAAGGGTTCGAAAACGTCCATTCTCTACACGACGCAACGGGAGTAATGCTGATGACGCTTCCCATTCTTCCGACAACCGTGGTGGGCAGCTACTCGATGCCCGGCTGGCTGGAGCGGCTCAAAACCGAATACTACGCCCGGCGGATCAGCCGCCGCGACCTCGATGAAATCCACGATACCGCCGTGAAAGCCGCCATCAAGGACCAGGAAGTCGCGGGGCTCGACATCATTACCGACGGTGAGTTGCGTCGCGACAATATGATCGATTATTTCGCCGAACGCCTCCCGGGAGTGCAGATCGATCATGCCTCGAAGAAATTTCACTACGATTTCTACGATAGCAAGGTGCTTGGCAAGCTCCCCATGGCTCCCCTTGGCCTGGTGGATGATTACAAATTCCTGCGCGTAAACACGGAGAGGGAGACAAAATTCTGCGTCACCGGCCCGCACTCTCTCTCGAAACGCATCCGCAACGAGCACTATCCGACCGAGGAAGAGTTTGCGATGGACCTGGCCCGCGTTATGAATCCCGAGCTGAAGGCCATCGCAAACGCCGGCGCGCATTTCATTCAGATTGATGAACCCAACTATTCCGGGTTTCCCGAGGATTTGGCCTGGGGCGTGAAGGCCCTCAACGCACTGGTGGAAGGAGTTGACGCCAAAATTGGCGTGCACATTTGCTATGGAAACCGCTACGGGAAGCCGTCCTGGGAAGGAAGTTATCGTTATTTGCTGCCGGGAATTCTGGATGCGAAGGTGCACCAGCTCACACTCGAATTCGCCCGGCGCGGAGGCGAAGACCTGGAAGTCTTCCGCGAACTGCCCGCACGATTCGAACTTGGAGTCGGTGTGATCGATGTGAAGACCCAAGCCATCGAAACGCCAGACCAAGTTGCGGAGCGCATTCGAAAGGCACTCGGAGTGATACCGGCGGATCGGCTTTTCGTTTTGCCCGATTGCGGCTGCCTGCACCTGCCGCGGGACGTTGCTTTCGCGAAGCTCAGTGCCATGGTCGAGGGGACCCGCTTGGTCCGCAAGGAATTGTAAAACTGAAATGCTCGCACCGAACCCATTGCGGGAAACTTTGACCGCCGGCCGGTTCTGCTACGTCGTCGAATTGGTGGCCAGCCGCCTGACTCGCGAGGCGCGCCTGCTCGAGGTCGCTTCGAAACTGGCGCAGGTCCCCGGCGTCGTAGCCGGAAGCATCACCAGTTATGCCGGGGGCGCACTCGGTCATGATCCCGTTCGCGTAGGCACCGCCGCGAAGGCCCGCGGTCTAACGCCCAATATTCATCTCACCTGTGTCGGCCGCGAGCGTGCCGCGGCGTGGAGAACGCTCGAAGATCTTCACGCGCTCGGCATCGAAAATGTTCTGGCACTGACCGGAGATTATCCAAAGACGGCTGGTGTGCAACCTCCCGAATCGCTGTTTGATCTGGACTCCGTGCAACTCGTACGCCTCATCGACGCGGCCCGCCAGCGCGGGATGAACTTCTGGATTTCTGTCGCCGTGTCCCCCTTTAAGTACTCGGAGGCGGATTGTTCCTACCAGTACTTGAAACTCGAAAAGAAAATTGCCGCCGGGGCAAATTGCGTCATCTCCCAGCTTGGTTACGACGTGCGCAAGTTCCGCGAACTGAAAATGTACCTGGATGAACGCTCGATTCGAACGCCGATCTTGGGAAACGTGTATGTCTTGAGTGGCAAGGCAGCGGAAAAAATGTCCAAGGGCGAGCCCCCAGGATGCTGGGTTTCTCCCGAGCTATTGGAAAAGATTCGCGCGGAAATTCAAGCGCCTGACGCCGGCTTGGCCGCGCGTCTTGAACGCGCGGCGCGCATGGTCGCCATCCTTCGCGGTCTCGGCTATGCGGGAGCCTATCTGGGTGGAGATCATCAAGCCGACCGCGTCCGCTGGATCATTAAACGGTCAGAAGCGCTCGCCCCGCGCTGGGAAGAGTTCGCGGAAGAATTGAACTACGCCCCGAAAAACGGATTTTATTTCCTGGGTTCGCAACCACCGCCCCCCAAACAACGCGGAGTCGTTCCCCGCCTTCTCGACGCATTAGGCGCTGTCTTTCCCGTTAATCGGGAAGGCCACCTGCGGAATGTTCTGGTGAAGCTGTTCCGTTGGATAGACAAGAAGCCCGTCCTTTCCCGCCTAGTCGAGCGATTCGAATGGGTCATCAAATCCCCGCTCTTCGGTTGTCAGATTTGTGGAAATTGTGTTCTGGGGCAAATGGAATATGTGTGTCCGCAAACTTGCCCGAAAAATATGCGTAACGGACCCTGCGGCGGAACAAAAAACGGCCGATGCGAAGTTGTGGACAAGCCTTGTATCTGGGTGGCCGTGTTCGAGCGCGCCAAATTCTCTAACCGTCTGGAAGATTTGAAAATCTACATTCCTCCGCCGAATCGTGTTTTAAAAAATACCAGTTCCTGGATTAATTTTTTTCTTGTCCGCGATATTCGCCCGGGAAATCTTTCCGGCGGATTCGAATCGATTGCTGCTCTTCCGCAGCGCCAGAATCCTGCGGAAGTCGAGCACCGAGCTGCCATGACAACGATTCGAACGGCAGACTCCGAGGTGCCAGTTGGAAAAACTGATGCCAACCACCGATAGGAATTTGGGGGTAGTCGTGATCGAAGCCCGTGATGCTTGGAACCATCCTCTGCCGCTTGAGCAATACGGAAGTATAGTCATTCGAATCGAACAGCACGGGATTGAGGGGAACTTTTCTGAGCGATATTCGCACAAATGCCCGATTAAAGGCTTGACAAGGGGGGCGGGGGAGCGTTAGACCTGCGCGAGGGCGGGGTGTATTTGAAAACTGGTTTTTCAGAAGTGGGGATTCGAATCTTGTTTTCAGGATTGAAGATTCGAATGGTGCTTCAGAAGTTGGGGTTCGAATCGTTTGCATAAGGGGTGAATCATGAGGCTACGTCTAGGTTTACTAGTCGTACTTGGGATGGTCATTTTGACAGGATGGGCGAAACCTTCGGTCGCGCAGGTTGGCGCAAGCACGGCGCAACTGAATGGCACTGTCCGTGATGAAAGTGGAGGCTCGGTGGCGAAGGCGGGCATTACCTTGCGAGAAACGGAAACCAACCGAACGTACACCGCCGTTTCGAACGCTAACGGGCTCTATGTTATCGCCAACCTTCCTCCCGGGCGCTATGAATTGACGACAGAGGCTACCGGCTTCTCGAAGTCGACCCAGACAGGAATCATTTTGACTGTCGGGCAAGTTGCCACGATCGACGTCACTGTGAAGGTGGCGGCGAGTTCTGAGAAAGTCGTCGTCACAACGGAGACGCCGCCCGTCGAGCCAACGCGGACGGAGGTCAGTCAGGTGATCAGCACCAGCCAGATTGAATCTCTGCCGATCAGCGGCCGGCTGTTCACGGATTTTGCGCTTCTGACGCCGGGTGTAACCACGGGGCGCACCAGCTTGCAGTCAACGATTACGGAAGCGGAAGTCACGCGCATATCGTTTGGAGGCATGCGCGACCTGAGCAACATGGTTACCGTGGACGGCGCCGACACCATCAATACCGCCACGGGGTCGCAGCGCTCAACGCCGTCGCAAGAAGCGGTCAGCGAGTTTCGCGTCGTCAACAATGGCTTTGGAGCGGAACAGGGCCGGGCCATGGGTGGAATCGTCAATATCATTACGAAATCGGGAACGAATGATCTGCACGGCTCCGTGTATGCCTATCTCGAGAACAGCGCAGTAAATGCACGCAGCCTGCTGCAACCTGCGCCCCTTCCGAACACCCTGCGACAGGGCCAGTATGGCGCCACGTTTGGCGGTCCCCTCCGGAAAGACAAGACGTTTTTCTTTATGAACTTCGAAGGCCAGCGGCGGGCGGAAGCTCCGGTGCAGTCTCCAGTGTTGATGAGCAATTTGACTTTAATCAACCAAGCGAGAGCGGAACTAAAGCTCCCGGCCGAAAACGTGAACGCGCTGAAGACACAGGATTTCGATAAGGGATTCTTCAAACTCGATCATCAGATCAATAAAGATAACCGGCTCTCGCTCCGGTACAACATCGAGGACGGGCGGAGCCTGAACGTGCTGATGGGCGACACGCTGGACGGCGGGGGCATTGGCACGCAGAGCAGTGCGCACAACAATTATTTGCGCGATCAGTCGCTGGTCGGCAGCTTGTCCTCGCAGTTGAAACCCGACCTCATCAACACGGCGCTTGCACAGTACGCGCGCCGGCATTCCAACTTCCCTGGTGCGACGGGCCAGCCAAATCTGGATCTTCCGAACTCCCTGCTGATGGGACACAACTTCGGCGTGTTCGATGCCACGTTTGAGAGCCGCGCGCAATTCGCCGATTCCGTCTACTGGGTGAAGGGAGCGCACCTGGCTAAGTTTGGTGCAGACTACAACTACCTGAACGACCACATCATTTGGCCGGGGTTTTCTCCCATGCGAATCATTCTGCCCGGTGTTAATTGCCTGGTGGACTTTGCCAACTACGTCTCGGGCGGCACGCTAGCGGATTCGCCGAACCCTGGGAACATCTGCCCGCTTGCACCGTCTTTGCACGGCGTGCCAGTCGCATTCTGGCCCGCACCTCTCGGACCGGCTGATAATAGCGTCGTTGACGGCACGATTCCGCCGCCCGTCAATACCAACTGGCAGACCGCGTACCCGGCTTCGGCAATACCGAGTTACGTTTCCGCGTTTAACCACAGCTACTATGGATTATTCGCGCAGGATCAATGGCGCGTTACTTCCAAATTCACCTTGAATTACGGTGTGCGGTGGGATTTGGAAAAGGGACTGGAGCAGGAGATCAAAACCCGATACACCGGATTTCAACCCAGAGTCGGGCTTGCGTATTCGCCAGACAAACACACGGTCATACGCGCGGGATTCGGTTTGTTTGATGACCGATACAACCTCTCCTTCTTCTTTGTAACCCATCCGCAGAGAGCAGTCACGTTCTGCTTGAATGCAGCCTGCTCGCAAACGTACCCGTTCCCAGGCGTTCGTCAGGGCGGTTTGAATGGGACTTACTCGTTGAATCAGTTGCCCTTTATTCCGCCGAGCCCGGGCCTTCCCAATGGGCCCTTTGGCATCGAACCTGCTGATGCGGCCAAGAACCTAATTCTGTTTGGAACCTACCAGCCCGTTCAGATGATCACCAACCTGTTTAGTGGACCTCCCACAGTTTCACCCGTGGGCAATGGGACAGTGGAACGGAACAGCAAGATTCCGTATGCCGAGCAAGGCAGCTTAGAAATCGACCGGGAACTAGGGCACGGGTTGGTGTTCAACGTTGGCTACCTGTTTGTATCCGCGCATCACCAAGTACGTGCGGAAAACTTGAACGTTTGTCCACCAGGAGGTAGTACCGGGGCCAATAGCGGGGGAATTGGCTGCGCACCAGCACCAGCGCCACCGCCAGGGTATGCGGCAGGCAAGGACAATTTCAGCGGCGTGCTACTTCCCGTGGGATTGATCTATTACACGGACAACAGCGGCAATAGTGTCTACCATGGCGCGACGGTGTCGATTACCGAGCAGGCCGGACAATATTTCCGGATCAATGCCAACTACACGTTCTCAAAAACATTGGATGACGGGACGTTTACGACGTTCGTCAGCACGCCCCAAGATTTGTACAAGAGAAACCTGGAGCGTGCCAATTCGAACCAGGATGTTCGTAACCGCTTCATAGCGAACTTCACGGCCTCGGGACCAAAGCAGACCTTTCTGCGCAACACGGAACTGAGCGGGATCGTGACGTTGCAAGGCGCTCGTCCTTTTACGGAGTTCGTGGGATTCGACGCCAATGGCGACACTAATCCGGTGACCGATCGTGTGGGACTCGCCGCCCGCAACACCTACTGGGGAGACAAACTACAGACGTTCGATCTGCGGGTTTCGCAGGCCATCAAGTTCCGCGAGAAGCAAAGGATTGACGTGGCCGTGGATGTCTTTAATGCATTTAACAGGCCAAACGTGAATGAAGTGACCTCGGTGTACGGGACCTATAACTTCTGCAATGGAGAAGTGCCGGTGCGCTATAAGGACGCGATTTCGCGTGCCATTCAAGGGGTTACGGTGTTCAACTGCCCGGCAGCGGGACCTCCGGTCCCGAATCCCGCGTTCGGCACGCCGAGGGTGATGTTCAACCCGCGGCAATTTCAATTGTCGCTCAAGTATTCTTTCTAGGTTCGCAGGGTAGGGCGGCGGGCAAATCAGCATTTGCCCGCCGCTTTGTCTTTCGACCCTATTCCGCCAGAGCGGGAGCGAGATCCAAGAACCAGAAATGCGGGCACTTACGAAACGACACAATGCTTTTTTGTCGGTGAAGAGACGAAGGACATGCTGAAGCTGGATGCGAAGCCGGAGGCGGTTGAACTTGATTTGACGAAGGCTGCGGTCGTGGTCGTGGACATGCAGAATGCGTTTGCGGCGAAAGGCGGGATGTTGGATATTTCGGGGGCAGATATTTCCGAAGCTCCGCGGGTCGTACTTTCTATCAAACGCGTTCTGGATGCCGCACGTAAGGCAGGCATACTGGTGGTTTATGTGCAGATGGGCTACAAACCAGACTTGAGCAATAGCGGAGGGCCGAATTCTCCCAATTGGCACAAGGAACTAGCGATGTGCTTGATGAATAGCCGGCCGGAATTAAAGGGCAAGCTCTTGACGGAAGGCACATGGGATTTCGCGATTGTGGATGATCTCAAGCCAGGGCCAGGAGATCTCGTCGTACTGAAAACCAGGTACAGCGGCTTTGCTGGAACGACGCTGGATTCGCAGTTACGGACACGGGGCATCCGGTATCTTTTTTTCACAGGCATCGCCACAAACGTCTGCGTGGAGTCCACTTTGCGGGACGCGTATTTCCTGGACTACTGGCCGATTCTGATCTCCGACGGAGCCATGCCCGCGGGGCCGGCGTCCCTACATGAAGCCACTCTATTTAATGTTGAGAATTTTTTTGGCTGGACCGTTGGTGTGGAAGAATTTCTCAGGATGACGAAAACAACAGAGTGACGAGGCCAAATTGCTGACGGCGGATATTGACATAGGCGGAACGCTCACCGATGGAATTTTCATTGATGACAAGAAGCTTGTGTGCGTAAAGGTTGATACCACTCCGCATGATTTGACGGTCTGCCTGTTCGAGTGTCTCGCACAGGGCGCCAGCCAATTGGGCTACGCCGACGTGGATGCGCTGCTCGACAATCTGGAGTTGATTCGCTGGTCAACCACGATTACTTCCAATGTCCTTGCGGAATGCAGCGGGCCGCGGATTGGATTATTGGTTTCTGGAGGACACGAAAAAGATCTGTACGGAAATACGCCGCGCAGCATTGTGTTGGACAAGATTCTTTCTGAACGCGACGTGATCGGAATCGGGGAACGCACCAGCGATACGGAGATCATGAATGGCGTTCGTTCGCTACTGGAAAGCGGAGTGCGGCGCATCTGCGTCAGCTTGAAGAATGCTCACCGCAATCCAGAGCACGAGATGCAAATCAAACGAATTATCGATCAGCAATACCCGGATCACTTTCTGGGATCGGTGCCGGTGCTTGCCGGAAGTGATATTTCAAAAAGCGCGGACGACGCGACGAGAACCTATTGCGCGATCATCAATGCCTACACGCACGGGGCTTTGGCGGCCACGCTTTTTAAGGCGGAGGATGAACTTCGCGGGGACCACCGCTACGCGGGCACGTTTCTTGTCAGCCACATTAATGGCGGGGTAGCGGGAATTGCCAAAACGAAAGCGATCGACACCATCGAGTCCGGCCCGATTCTTGGCATCCATGGCAGCGCGTATCTGGCCAAGGTTTACAAGACGAGTGAAGTCATTGCGCTTGACGTTGGCGGAACTACGGCAAAGTTGAGCGTGCTGCGAGATTCGGAATCAGTGCTGAAGAAACCGTCCGATTTTTTCGGCATCCCGGTGCAGCTTTCGCTTCCGTACCTGCGCTCCATTGCGCTGGGCGGTGGTAGCGTCGTCAAAGCACAGGCCAACGGTGGCCTCGGGAAGATTACGCTTGGACCCGAGAGCATGGGCTCCATGCCGGGTCCGGCTTGCTATGAGCTGGGAGGGGACAAACCCACACTCACGGATGCTTTCGTCGTTGCGGGGCTGATCAACCCCGATTATTTTCTCGGGGGGAGCAAACCGATTCGGCTGGAAACGGCGCGGAAAGCCATCCAGGAATTGGTGGCGCAGCCGCTGAACATATCGATGGAAGAAGCGTGCCGGTCCATCATCGGAGTGGCATTCGAATCCGTAGCGAAGTTGATTGCACACGCGAGCGCGGAGTTAGCGCAGCAAGTCGCGGGTCATTCACTTTTTGCATACGGAGGGAACGGCGGGCTGTTCGCATGTGGTGTGGCAGAAAAGGCCGGCTTGAACCAAGTCTATTTTTTCAACCTTGGTCCGGTGTTCAGCGCGTTCGGTTCCTCCGTGTCCGACATTTCCCACGTGTATGAACGAACACTGCAGATCACACCGATTTCCGAAAGTGCAGTCAGCGAACTAAACGGGATCCTCGAGCAGATCAAGGAGGAGAGCCAGCGAGATCTGCTTGGCGAAGGAATGAAGACGGACGGAATTGAATATTCCATGGAGCTGGAGATTTCTCGTCCAGGGAAGCCAGCTATTGTTGGAGCGTATCCGGAGTCCTCATTTCGGGATGCAGAGAGTTTAGGCACGTTCTGCGAAGCGAGAGCTGGCGGCGTCCATGGCGAGTGTGCACTCGAGCTGATCCGGGTACAAGTTCGCAAGGCCATGCCGAAACTCGCGCTAGTCGAATTGCCCGTGCAAGGAAAGGATTCTTCTCACGCGATCAAGGGAAAAAGGACTGTGGCTTGGGGAAGTGCGAACCATGTGGCGCAAGTTTATACGTGGGAGTTGCTGCAGCCCGGGAATCGCGTGGATGGTTGTGCCGTGCTAGAGGGCGCAAACAGCACGTACTTTGTTCCGGAAGGGTGGGCGTTGGTCATCGACCGATTTGGAAATGCAAAAGTGACCAGAGGCTAGAGATCTGAAGACACCAGCACGGTGAGTTTGAGCCGAGGGAAACACGATGCCATCCGAAGAAGAAAGCCGAATCAGAGTCACCGAATATCTTGATTTGGAACTTGAGGGAGAGCGCTGGCTTTGTAATCGCTGCGGACATGACATCGGGCCTGCTCGGGAGAATTACAAAAAGGGATGTTTGCTCCACGATCGCGACCCGCGAGAAATTCATCCACCGCTGGTTTCCGGTGAATTCAATTTTTCGCCGGATCCGCTATGGGTGCGGATCGTGGAGATTTATTGTCCTGGCTGCGGGATGCAGATCGAGACTGAATACCTGCCCCCGGGGCATCCCATCACCTGGGATATTGAGATCGACCTCGACAGCTTGAAAGAGAGGCTGCAAAAAGGTGAGTTTGTCATTCGCGGACAGCGGCTCGAGGTTGTCGAATGAACTCGATTGATATCGATGTGGGCGGGACGTTTACGGATCTTGTTCTCACTTTCGGTGAAAAAAATCTAATCAAGAAAGTTCC
>Ga0075030_100004980_pt1 | contig 11976 bp, 9 predicted proteins | sample LitLauG_LLR_2012_FD_71393 | JGI IMG/M metagenome (GOLD analysis project Ga0075030, IMG submission 71393) | Freshwater sediment microbial communities from Pennsylvania, USA - Little Laurel Run_MetaG_LLR_2012 | ecosystem: Environmental > Aquatic > Freshwater > Creek > Sediment | place: USA...
AGACTGGACAACTCCGGCAGCGTCGTGGCGCGGATCAAATACCGGACTTTCGCGAAGGCCTGCACCACATTGGGCGCGACTCCACCGGCATCCAGGATGGCGGCGTGAACACGCGCATCCGACGGCATGTGCTCGCGCATGTAGTTGACGCCGACGCTCATCAACTCCACCGCATCCAGCGCGCTCCGCCCCAAATGCGGTGACGCCGCCGCATGCGACGTTCGGCCGTGAAACGAAAAATCAATGCGAGTGTTGGCCAGGGAGTTCGCCGGGTTGACGCCGGAGAACGACGACGGATGCCAGGAGATCGCGACGTCCACGTCGCTGAACGCGCCGGCACGCGCCATGAAGCCTTTCGCGGCGCCGCCTTCCTCGGCCGGACAGCCGTAGTAGCGGACGCGGCCCTTGATGCCGTTGGCTGCCAGAAAATCCTTCACCGCCGTGGCGGCGAGCATCGAGGCGGACCCCAGCATGTTATGACCGCAGCCGTGGCCGAAGCCGGCACCGGGGAGAGGCTGTTGTTCAGCCACCCCGGCCGCCTGCGACAGGCCGGGCAGCGCGTCGTATTCGCCCAGGATGGCGATGACCGGGCCACCCTCACCGGCCTCGCCCATGATCGCGGTCGGAATGCCGGCGACTTCCTTGGTGACCCGGAAACCCTTGGCTTCCAGCATGGCGGTGTGTTCCGCGCAGGACCGGAATTCGGCGTAGCACAGCTCCGGCATTTCCCAGACGCGGTCGGACAGGGCGATGAAATCATCCTGGTGAGCGTCGACATGACGCCAGATTTCCTCTGTATTACGCATGGGGAGGTGACTCCTGAGTGTGCCGGAAACAATTTACCAAATGGTCGTCCACCATGCCGGTGGCCTGCATGAACGCATAGCATATGGTGGAGCCGACAAAACGGAAGCCGGCTTTCTTCAGCGCCTTGCTCATGACGTCGGAGATTTCGGTCGTGGCGGGGACCTCGGACCGGTCGGCGCGGAGGTGGCGTGTGGGTGTGTGGCCGACAAACGACCACAGATAACGGTCCAGGCTGCCATATTGGGCGATCGCCGCCAGGGCCGCCTTGGCGTTGCCCCGCACCGAGAAGATTTTCAGCCGATTGCGGATCAACGGCGACTCCGTCAGCAGTTTTTCCAGGTCGGCGTCGGTCATCGCGGCGACTCGTTCGATGTCGAAACCATGGTAGGCGGCGCGGTAGGCGTCTCGGCGGACCAGGACGGTGCGCCAGGACAGGCCGGCTTGCGCGCCCTCCAACGTCAGCAGTTCGAACAACCCGCGGTCGTCGTGATGCGGCACGCCCCACTCGGTGTCGTGGTAGGTTTGCATCACGGCGTCAGCGGTCTCGGCCCAATGGCAGCGGGTGATGTGGCTGGGCAATCGGCTGGGGATCGTCATGGCATTTGCTTGCACGCCGTGATCCAGCAATGTCAACGATCGCGGCTCCCTTTGTTGTTCGGTGATTGCCGGATCTTCGCCGGCGGCATTAGATACCCGGACATTTATTTGGTCATCAAAATCGATGGAAATAAGTGCGTGTCACCAGCGAGGCGATCCATGAGCAACCCGCCACCCACCGGTCAAGACCACGAGGACCTCGATCGTCTCATTCACGGCTTTCAGGTATCACGCATGCTCCGCCTGGTCGCCGATCTTGGGATTGCGGACACAGTACCGACCGAGGGTTCTGTTACCGTGACGGATCTCGCCACGGCGTGCGCCGTTCTGCCGGATGCCTTGTTGCGCGTCCTGCGGGCTTTGGCGGCTTTTCAGGTCTTTCAGATCACCGGCAACAGCGTGGCCCACTCTGCCCGGTCCCGCCTGCTGCGAACGGATACGCCGAACAGCCTGCACTACAGTGCACGGTTCTGGGCCGGCTCTGGTTCATGGCATGCCTGGGACAAGCTGGATGCGGCGATGACGGGCGGCATCCCTCACGAAGCGGCCTGGAACACGACCCGCTTCGCCTACCTGCGGGACCACCCGGACGAAGCCCGCGCCTTCGACGATATGATGGCGAACTTCCCGGACAATCGCCATGCCGCCATCGCCGCCTCCTACGATTTTTCCGGCGCCCGCCTGATCGCCGATATCGGTGGCGGCAATGGTGCGGCACTGCGCCATATTCTGGGCCGCTTCGCGGAACCGCGCGGGATCATTTTCGACCGGGAGGACGTTGCCAACAGGATCACGCCGGAAGACCTGATGCAGGGCCGCATCACCGTTCGGGGCGGCAGCTTTTTTGACGCCGCGCCCGCCGGGGCGAACATCTACCTGCTGATCCGGGTGCTGCATGACTGGTCCGACGCAGACAGTCTGCGCATCTTGCGGACCTGTCGCGCGGTCATGGACCCACACGCGCGGTTGCTGATCGGCGAGCAGGTGCTGGAACCCGACCCCGCCCGAGGCCAGGCCGCCGCCTACCTTATCGACATGCAGATGATGGCGATGTTCGGACACGCCCGCACGCGCACCGAGGCGGAGTTCAATGACCTGCTGAGCCAATCCGGGTTCACGCTCCGCCGCGTCATCCCCACCGGGTCACCGGTTTCGATCATCGAGGCAGCGCCTGGTTAACCCGGCTTCACGGCCATTCAGGTCATCCTGAACTCACCGCCGGAGGACGCTGTCGCCTAACCGCGCCTGTCTCGCCAGACGGGGGCCGTGGGCGATGGACAGGATCGCATCGAGGTCGCTCATCGCCGCCAACAGGGCGGTTGCGTTCGAAAAGCCCGGCGCCATCGCCCTCAGTCTCGACACGATGTCGATCGCCAGCACGCGCAGTCCGACCAGTGTGGCGTCCCCGGTGCGCAATCGCCTGGCATCCAATGCCGCGACGACCGACGCCGCTCCGGCTTCGAACACGGCGGTCAGGGCGACGATGGCCCCGAGGTCCTGTGCCGGCGCCACGGTCGCGCCCGCGAACAACCCGATAGCGTAGCGGAATGCGCCCAGGGTGGCGAAAGTGCCGACCGCATCCTCAATATCGCGGAACGGGAGGGCCATGCGTTCGTAGGCCGATCCGGGGTCCCCGAGCATGGCGCTGTCCGGGACCGGGCATTGGTCGAGCGTGAGAAGGCAGTGTTGCGAGGGGCGGAGGGCGTGGAAGCCCGGCATCTCCGTCATGGTCAGGCCGGGTGTGTCGCGCGGGACGATGAACGCGCTGTAGCGTTTGCGGCCTTGGTCCTCGGCGGTGATGGCAAAGACGATGATGGCGTCGGCGGAGGGGCCGTTGGTGACCCAGGCTTTCTGCCCGGTGATGCGGTAGCCTTGGCCGGCGGGTTCGGCGCGTGTGGTCAGCAGTTTCGGGTGGGCGCCAACTTTCGGTTCGGAAATGGCGACGGACAGGGCTTTGCCGGACCATGCGGCGCGTTGGGCGTCGGTCCCGAAGCCAAGAAAATGGCGGGCGACGAGCGGTGGGCCGGCTTTGACACTGGCAAGACCGAGCAGGCCGGTTTGCTCGACGACGGTGGCTTTTAGGTGCGCGATGGTGGCGTAGTCAGGGGCGGGTTCCGAACGCGCCGCGTCTCCTTCATCAATCGAAAAATCCGGTTCGTGCGCCGATCCGTTCATGATTCACCTACGTCGCTGATGGGTGCGGCGCGAACGACCGTAACGCCAATTCAAGTTCTGCGATCGTGGCCAACGCGTCGGACAATTCCTCTATGGTGGGTTCCGGTTCGGGCTCGTCTTCTCCCGGATAGCGATATGCGACACTCCATGCCGTCCATGCGCCCATCGTAGCAAGCAAGGGCCGCAGCATCGGGAAATGCGGCAACACTGCTTCGCCTAATGTGTCCAGATCGTGTGTCTTGCGGAAATCGGTCCCGGCCAGCACGAGCAACCCCTTAAGCAATTTTTCCGCCGCTTGCTGGCAATGGTAAGCGGCGCCGCCCCGTGCCGGTGGATCGAGAGCTAGGCAGCCGCAAGCAATCCGTGCGTCATCGGCGGCATGGCGTATCCAGCCTTCGACCCGATGCCATCGATCGAGCGGGTCAGGGCCGCTCATAGACCACCACTCCTTCAAGAACCGCAGCCCGAGACAGCGTCCCCGCGATTTGCGAATTCCGCTGGAAGACAAGCTCCCGCACCGGGATCACGTCGGCTGGTTCGTGCCAGGATTTTCGGGATTCGTAGCCCGCCTTCAACGTGACCTTCTCCGCCGGCGTGTCGTCATCGACAATGACCAAAAGATCGATATCGCTGTCAGGTCCAGCCTCGCCCCGGGCGACAGAGCCGAACACGATGACCCGGCGCGGGTTGAAGTACGCGACCACGGGATCGAGCAACGCCGCGGGGACAAGCGGGATATGATCGGGTTTGGATCGATCTAACATGGTGTCGGCCGGCCTCGGTCAGACTGCGCTGTATGGATCATCGGATGGTCTTCCAGATATCGATGCGTTGCTTCCTCCGGAGACTGTTGCACGGTCGAGGGTTGGATAACAGCGGCTGGCGCGGGCGGGTCATGCGGGATCATCGTATGCCGCCGTTGCTCCGACAGGACCTCTCGCCTATCGTCGTTCCATGATACGCCTGATCAACAAACCGACATGACCGCCGCCCCCGCCGCGACAGAAACCTTCATCGCCCGCTGGCAGGGCCAGGAGGGCGGGCAGGAACGCGCCAATTACGCGCTTTTCCTGTCCGAACTCTGCGACGTGCTGGGCGTGCGCCGCCCGGCACCCGCCGCGGCCACGACGGAAGAGAACGACTACGTCTTCGAACGGGTCGTGAAGCGGGCGGCGGCCGACGGCTCGAACGGCTTGGGCCGGATCGATCTTTACAAACGCAACAGCTTCGTTCTGGAAGCCAAGCAGTCGCGCCAGACCGGCGGGGCGAAGCAACTCGTCGAGTATCTGCCCGGAATGGAACCGCCAACCCGTGGCGTGCGCGATGCCAGCCGCACCTGGGACGTGTTGATGCTGAACGCCCGCCGCCAAGCCGAGGGCTATGCTCGGGCGCTACCCGTCGATCATGGCTGGCCGCCGTTCATCCTGGTCTGCGACGTCGGGCATGTGATCGAGGTCTATGCCGACTTCTCCGGCCAGGGGAAGAACTACGCGCAATTCCCCGACCGGCAATCGTTTCGCATTTATCTGGAAGACCTGCGGCGTCCCGACATCCGCGAGCGGCTGGCGCTGATTTGGAATGATCCGCTGCATCTGAACCCGGCGCGCCATACCGCCAGGGTCACCCGCGCGATTTCGGAACGATTGGCGGCGGTGTCGAAGGCGTTGGAGGACCAGGGACACGACGCCGAGGACGTGACGATGTTCCTCATGCGCTGCCTGTTCACCATGTTCGCCTGCTCGCCGGGGATCGAACTGCTGCCGGAGTCCAGTTTTCGCGATTTGCTGCAACGCTGCGAGGCGGACCCGTCCCGTTTCGTCCACATGGTCGGACAGTTGTGGGAGGCGATGGACAAAGGCGATTTCGCCTTCGCCCTGAAGCCAAGGTGCGCCGCTTCAACGGCGAATTCTTCAAGACCCGAACGGTCCTGCCGCTCGGGCGAGAGGAAATCGGGGAGTTGCGCCGCGCCGCCTCGGCCGATTGGAAGGACGTCGATCCCTCGATCTTCGGCACGTTGCTGGAACAGGCGTTGGACAAGACCGAACGCCGCCGGCTGGGTGCCCACTACACGCCGCGCGCCTATGTGGAACGGCTGGTCGTTGCGACCGTGATCGAGCCGCTGCGGGTCGATTGGGACACCGCGCTGTCCACCGCCGAGCGACAGAAATCCGCGGGCCGGGCGCGCGAGGCGGTGGCGACGGTGCGGGCGTTCCACGACAAACTGTGTCAAACGCGCATCCTGGACCCCGCGTGCGGGACTGGGAATTTCCTGTATGTGTCGCTGGAGTTGCTGAAGCGGCTGGAGGGCGAGGTGCTGGAGGCGCTGGCCGATCTGGGCGGGCAAGAGTCCTCAGCTCGGCAGGAGGCGTTGACGTGGCTGGCAGGTCACTCGGTAGACCCGCACCAGTTCCTGGGGCTGGAGATCAATCCGCGGGCGGCGGCGATCGCGGAGTTGGTGCTGTGGATTGGGTATTTGCAGTGGCACTTCCGGATTAGGGGCGGAATGCCGGAGGAGCCGATCCTTCAGGCGTTCAAGAATATCCGAGGCAAATTCGATGCGGTGCTGAAGGCGGATGTCAGTTTGGCCCGCGACGCGTCCGGCGTGCCGGTAACACGAAGCGGGTCGGATGGATCGGATGTTGAGGTCTATGTCTATGCAAACCCCCAAGCCCCAAAATGGCCGGACGCAGAATACATTGTTGGCAATCCTCCGTTTGTAGCGGGACAAAACTTCAGAGAGGAATTTGGAGACACTTATTCGGAGGCATTATGGCGTCTCTATGGCGATATTTCTGGTGGCGCCGACTTCGTGATGTATTGGTGGCATCACGCCGCTGGTCTCTTGATAGATAAGACAAGCGTGCTCCGGAGATTTGGCTTCGTTACGACCAATAGCATAACGCAGGAATTTTCAGGCCGAGTGGTGACGCGGTGGCTGCGTGGGGCGGTCCCAATATCCCTGAAAATGGCGATTCCCAACCACCCGTGGACGAAGGCAACCCGCGGTGCCGCTGCGGTCCGGATTGCAATGACCGTTGCGGAAGCCGGCGAGTCGGATGGGCGTTTGTGGGATATCACGGCTGAGGATGGGTTGGAGACCGACAACCCCAACATTGTATTCCACGAAACCACAGGACGCATAAATCCCAATTTGACCGTCGGGGTCGATGTCTCAAGTGCCGCAAAGTTGCGAGCCAATCACGGCATTTGCCACGATGGCGTTAAGTTGCATGGAAAAGGATTCATAGTTCGTGAACACGAGGCGTCGCAGTTAGGTGCCGACAGACGATCGGGCATATCTACCGTCCTGAAGCCATACCTGAATGGGCGCGACGTCAATCAGCACACAAGGAACGTCATGGTAATTGACTTGTTCGGATTATCCGAAGAGCAAGTGAGAGATGATTTTCCTGAAATTTACCAATACATATCGATTAAAGTGAAACCGGAGCGACAGAAAAACAACAGGCCGACCTACAAGGAATTTTGGTGGATTTTTGGTGAGCCGCGTCGAGAACTTCGCTCTGCATTAGCTGGCTTATCATTTTACATTGCGACTGTAGATACATCACCCCATCGCATTTTTCAGTTCCTGCCGGTATCTACGGTATGTGACGACAAAGTTGTGATGGCAGCCTCAGAGGATGGCTATGTTCTGGGCGTAATGTCTTCGCGAATTCATGTCGCCTGGAGCCTAGGCCAACGAACTCGCCTGGGACAAGGCGATGATCCCGTCTACGTAAAATCCCGCTGCTTCGACCCATTCCCCTTCCCGGCCGCCGACGACCTGCAGAAACAACGCATCCGCGCTCTCGCCGAGAAACTTGACGCCCACCGCAAACGCGTGCTTGCCGAACACCCGCACCTCACGCTGACCGGCCTCTACAACGTGCTGGAGAAACTCCGCGCCGGCACCGCGCCCGATGCCCTCACCACCGAGGACCGCCGCATCTTCGACGACGGCCTGGTGCTGATCCTGAAAGATTACCACGACGAGTTGGATACCGCCGTTGCAGCCGCCTATGGCTGGCCGGCCGACCTGTCCGACAACGACATCCTGGTGCGCCTGGTCGCGCTCAATCAGGAACGCGTCAAGGAGGAAGCCGTCGGGCAAATCCGCTGGCTCCGCCCCGACTATCAGATCCCCCGCTTCGGTAGCAGCAAAGACAAACTGACGCTGGTCGGCGGCACGATGAACCAAGCCGTCATCGTCGAACCCACCGGCCCCAAAACCCGCCTTCCCCACCAGCGAACTCGAACAAACCGCCGCCGTCCTGTCGATGCTGTCCCGCGCCGCCGAACCACTCAGCGCCACGGCCCTAGCCGTCCGGTTCAAACAAGGCCGCCGGGTGCTACCCCAGATCGAGGCCGTGCTCGCCGCCCTCGTCCGCGTCGGCAACCTGGTGCACAGCCCCGACGGCGGCCGCAGCTTCCTGCCACGCCGTGCTGCCTAACGGGGTCTGTCCCGAGGTTGCATTCAAACCCCGGTTCAAGCGTGGCCCCGGTTCAAGCGAGGACGACGGTCGGGTACTGCATGCCGCGCCCAATGGAGAAAAAAGGCTTGCCAAATACGCGTAAAATGCATATTTTGTGTAATCAAAGTGAGGTGTCATGCGTGAAGTTCCGGCGACCGAATTCACCCGCAACTTCGGCCTTTATCGAGAAATCGCCCAACGCGAGCCGGTTGCCGTGACCAGCCACGGCCGGGCGACTGGGTATTTCGTTTCAGCGGTGGAGTTCGAAGAACTACAACGGATCAAGGCATCCGCACGCCGCAGCCGTGCGGTGGTCGATCTGACGCGGGAAGAGATCGACCAGATGGCGGCGCAAGGCATGTCCTCTGAACATGATCATCTCAATACGCTACTCGATAACCACTAGATCCGCGATTTACGCCGTTTCCTGAACCGGCGCGCGGCCTGGTCATTTCCTATACGTATCTTTGGCATCGAGAACACCGAGCCGGCCGGGAGGAGGGAGTCAAGGACCGGCCATGCGTTATCGTGGTTGCGGTCCTAAGGCCTGACAACGGCACCACGCTCGTGAGGGTCGTCCCGGTAACGCATAGCCCACCCGTTGACGCCTCCACTGCGTTGGAATTGCCGATGGGGGTTAAACGGCACCTGGGCCTGGATCATGACCGATTTTGGGTCGTGCTTGACGAGATCAATGAATTCGAATGGCCCGGCTTTGATCTGCGACCAATTCAGCCGTTGCGCGACCGCTTTGGCTACGGATTCCTCCCACCCCGCCTGTTCGATGAGCTCTTGGTGAAGCTGCGTGGGGTGTGGAGTACGGGCCAGGGTAAAGCCACACCGCGATGACATTGCCAAACAAGATTGACTGCACTCATCCGGTTGGGGATGACCTCGGGACGGCTATCCGATCGCGGTGCTCATCGCGACCCTGGCTTGGTGACAGCTGTTCCTCAAGCAGAAATGGCATCCTCGCGAGCCGGGCCGCGTAAACGCTTGGCCCGACGCTGCGGTGGAGGATATTCAAACGCCGGCTCAAGGCCTGGAAGCAGTCGCTGGCAGCAGCGAATTTCGTGTCAAACTCGTGTAATATCGCGGCGAGAATATAATTGCGGAGCGCGTCCCCCCGCGCTTACGATCGACATCGATATCAGTCTCTAAAAGCCCAGACGGGGCGGGGAAACAAAGTCATGCGAACAACCGCCGGGCGAATCGCGGCCGCCGTGCTCATACTGAACACCCTGGCAACCAAGGCCGGCGCCAAGGATCTGTTCGACCTCAACCTGAGCGTCACGACGCCGACCGTCGCGCAGGCTCAGGCCGCGTACGACAGCATCACCAACCTGGCGAACAGCCTGACAAATTCCAGCCTCTCGGCCCTCAGTCCGTCCTATACTTCGACGTCAGCCGCCACCTCGGTGCTGAACATTCGCGGCCTGACCGCCAGCGCGATCTATGGCGCGGGGTCGCCGGCCTTGGTGTTCCTGGTGCCGTCGCAGGGCATCAACCTCACCTTCAATGGCGCCACGCGCGACCAGAGCCAGCAGCTCTTCAAGAATTTTCTGCTGAAGGATGGCGGGTCCATCTTGTCCAGGTTACTGCAAGGACTGGTCGCGCACACGCCGATCGACCCGATCGCCGGCAATCCGAACAGCCTGCAAAACAGCATGGCGGCAGCGGATTTCTCCATCGCAACCGGGATCGGTCTTGGCGGGACGGAAATCCCCGGCGGCGGGCGCACCGGTGGCCTGCTTGGCCAGCCGAACCTGGTCACCGCGGGCGGCGACATCGGTATCGCGAGCGCGGGCGGATACACCACGTCGATCGTCAGCCTGCCGCTTCGCTATACGATCCCATTCGCCGACCCGCGCTATGCGCTGACCCTGGACTCCTCGATCACCTGGCTGAAGACCGGCACCGCCAGCAGCTATTTGGGCGGCATCGGCGCCTCGCTCCGTATTCCGGTCACCGATGACTGGTTTCTCTCGCCCAGCCTACGGTTCGGCGCCGCCGGGTCGGTGGACCTGGGCGCCGCGGCGCTGGAATACGCCGGCGGCCTGGCCAGCCGCTACGATCTGTATTTCGGCGACCTGAACGTTACCATCGGCAATGCGGTCTCGATCATGAAGACCGGTGGGGTGTCGATCGGCAGCGTCAACGTCAATTACGACCTGACCAACGAGGTATTCACCAACGGCGGCCAGGTGGAAGGATCACTGCCGGGCACGATGTTCGGCAAACCAACCAGTTGGCAAGCCTACCTCGCCGACACCTACGTCGCCGGCAGCAAAGTCTACATCAACCACTATGACGAGATCGGCTTCACCGTCGGCACCCGCCACGGGCTGAATACGCAGGACTGGGACGCGTTCCGCGTCGGCGCCGGCGTGACGTTCGGAGCAAACTACAATGCATTCAAGGCTGGATTCACCTATCGGTTCTAGTCATCCGAACCGATGGCGGATGGTCGCGGCCCTGGTGGCCTGCCTGTGCCTCGGCGCCTGCGGCAGTGCCGTCTATCTGGCCGATCAAACCATCGCCCGCGGCCGATCCGACTTCTCGGCCCAGGACCGCGCCGATCTCGATGCCGGCAACCTGGGGGACATTCGGGGCCGGTATGAGAACGCTCCCCTGGCCAGCCTGTCGCTGCCGCAACTCGCTTTGCTGTGCGACGTGCTGCTGAAATACCAGGAACTCGGACGCGCCGACGACTGCCTGGCGGCCACCGAACAGCGGGTCGCAGCCGACCGATCGGCTGCGACCGGGGCGATCGCAGCGGCCCTGCCGGGCAAGCGGGCGCTGCTCGCCCTGGCGCTGGGACAGCCGGAGACCGCCCTCCGGCTGCTGAAGGACAACACGACCAACGGCGGTCGTTACGTCTACGCGCTGGCCTCCGCCCGTACGCACCACGTCCAGGAAGCCCGAGACATCGCCGATCATCTGCGCCGGGACTTCGATCCCGCGCCGGTGTTCTACGCCGCCTCGATCTACGCGGCGGTCGAGGATTGGAAGCAGGTGCGGGACGTGCTGTCGGACCCGCGCCGCCGGCTGCTCAGCGATTACGGAGTCAGCGGTCACAGCACGATCCTGAACGAACACGTCGCCGCCGCGCCGTTCCGCCTGGACGTGTTCGATGAGTTCGATTTCGGGGTGTTCGGAAAAATCAGCTTCGCCCCGGCCGCCAACGTCTACGTCGAATACCTCGCCGCGCTGTCCGATGACAAACTGGGTGATACCGCGGCCGCGCGGCGGCGGCTGGACGCCATCCTGGCCTACCCCGGCATCGCCGCCTACCGCGACGTCCTCTGGCGCGCCCTGTTCGATCGCGCCCGCATCGCTCGGGGCGACAACGACCCCGCCACGGCCGAAAGCCTGGTCCGGCGCAGTATCGACGTGATCGAGCAGGTGCGCGGCTCCAACGGGTCCGAGGCGGCCCGCATCGCGGTGCTGGCCGACAAAACCGCGCCCTACGCGCTGATGGTCGATCTGTTGCTGGGCCGGGGCGATGCCAGCGGCGCGGCGGTCTATGCGGAGCGCGCGAACGGCCGCGTCCTGGTCGAATTGCTCGCCACACGCTATCGTTTCGACCACGGGCAGGCCGAACACCGCCAGGCCAACGCGCTGGTCGCGTCTTATGACCGGGCGGCGGGTGATATCCTGCTGTCGGCGGGCGCATCGCAATCGGCGACCCAGCAGCGTCTGGCGGACCTCGGTCAGGCCCGCCGAGCCTTGCAGGACGGCGCGGGCGATGTGGCGGAGCTGGTCACGGTCAGCCCGGTGGACATGGCGGCGGTGCAGCGCACCCTGCTGCCCGATCAGGCGGCGATCGTCGCCTTCAAGACCGATGCGCCGGGGCACGACGTGATTCACTTCGCTGGTCATGGCGAGTTCGTGATCGACCAGCCGCTGCAATCCCGCCTGC
>Ga0075030_100004984_pt1 | contig 11970 bp, 12 predicted proteins | sample LitLauG_LLR_2012_FD_71393 | JGI IMG/M metagenome (GOLD analysis project Ga0075030, IMG submission 71393) | Freshwater sediment microbial communities from Pennsylvania, USA - Little Laurel Run_MetaG_LLR_2012 | ecosystem: Environmental > Aquatic > Freshwater > Creek > Sediment | place: USA...
GGCCAGTAGTACCGCGCGAACAAATTCACGATGTGCCGGCCGTAGTGCGCTCCGAGATAAGCAAGGATGGCGAACCTAATACTGCGCCCCACGGCCAGAGCGGCCAGGAACTTCCGAGTCGGATACTGCATGGCGCCCGCCGCCAATAGCATGGGTGTGATAGGAAACGGCGGCGGAAGGATCGCAGGGATCGCGACCGATGCGAAACCCCAACGTTCAAAAATCGCGTATACCTTCGCGGTCCTCTTCCTCGAAAACCTCTTTTCCAGAGTCTCCTTGCCACCTTTGCGAGCCATGCGGTAGGTAAGATAACCGCCGAGAACGGCTCCGGCCGTCGGCATGATTGCGTAGTAAACCCACAGGTCGGGACGATGCGCGGCCAGCAGAATGGTGACGATGTCCGTGCTACCCGGCAGAGGGACGATCGAGTTGTCGGCGAGCCCAAGCAAAATGAGGCCCGGCCCGCCGAGATGGATCAGCCATCGCAGGGCACTTTTCTTCGATGCGAGCAGGACGATCGCAAGCAGGTGCATCGTACTTATTAGAGCAAGATCGCGGCCTTCAAGTTGCAATGTAAGAAAAGCAGCGTTCCCAGCTTGGAAGACGATTCCCTATCGGGTAAGCCTCACTATAAACAAGGATGAACTCACCATAGCACCAAAGTGGATGGCGCCGCGGCTTCCTCTGAAAACTAGGCTAGCGCTTCTCCGACTCCATGGTTGAGACGGTTTCGGCTGGTTTCGCCGGCATTGTGTACGCTCCGCGAGGCTTGGCGGCTGGCAAAAGGAAGGGCCGGAGGTGACGACGCAAACATGCGTGGCATCGCACAAGTCTTAGCAAGAAGACCGAGGAAACCTTTTCCCACGATGCCTTGGGAGCAGAGACGTAGACCTGGGAGCTCCCGCAATACGGGCACTTTCTTAAGCCTATTCGCCGCATCTTATCCTCGTAGGGCAGTCATTCTGCGGGAACACCTCCGGCCTTGTCTCAGTTCTGCACGATTAGAGTTCCGACCGCTACGACGCGAGGCTTTCATCAATGTTGAGTTCAGCCGGTTGGTAACAGCCTCTCGCCGTCTGGCCTTAATGCGTTGCCAGGTACGTCCCAGTTACGTATCCGAGAGTACCGCCCACCAGGATGTCCGAGGCAAAATGTTTCTTCCCCCCGACTCGTGCGAGGCTGACGCCCGTCGCTAGCCCGTAAACACTCCACTTGAGCCAACGCTTGTTCGGGTAGCAATGTGCGATAACGCTCGCGAATGCGAAGCTGGTCGCGGCATGCCCCGAAGGAAACGACTTGCCGCCCTCCCAGAACTCGCCGTGGGTGTTTGGAGCGTAGGCATATTGACGGTTGGTAGCCGCTTTGATTCCAAACGTCATCAAGGAGGCCACTCCCATAGCTTCGAGAGCAGTGAAGCCAGTGTTTGCCGCATAGGATGAGCGGTGCCCGGAGCAAGCCACTAAGTACATCAGTCCCGCCGCGCCTAGCTCGATTCCAAGACCAACGTTTGATCCGCGCGACGCGGCCTGCGCGAATGAGGGCGAATGAATGTGGTTGTTGATGTGATCGTCACCCGATGCGATTAACAGCCCGGTGGCCGCCGCGATTGGTAGTTCCCATTTGAGATTGCTCGGCCGGATTGCATTGCGAGGCGCCGCTGCAAGGCCGTGACCGAATGTGGCTGCGGTATGAGGTAGCTGGCCTGCGATCTGCCAGCATCCACTATCGCTTGTGCCCGCTGGGTCTTGTGCTACCGAACTTATGGCCGTGCAGATCACAAGCAAGAGCAAAAGCCCGCGGATTAAGCCGAATTTCATATCTTCACATCCAATCCGTGAGAAAAAGAAGGCACCCTGCGAAAACTCAGGATGCCCAGAGTATTACGTTACCGTCTGGAGCCAAGACGACCGCTGTTACTGTGGCGGTTTCTCGTCTTTCTTTGGCTGTACGTCTTTTTGCTTCTTTTCTTCCGGCTTCTGTGCCGCCGGCTGCGGGTGTTGTTGTTCTTGCGCTACATGCGGCTGTTCAGGTGGAGGAGTGCGCTGGGGCTGCGGATGCATGCTCGGAGGAGGAGTTTGCGACGGCTGAGCAGGCTCGTTACGGCCAGGCTCAGGCTGGACTGTCGGCGGACGGGCCGGCTCGGGCGGATCCGGTCGCTTGTTCGGCTGGATCGTGCCTGGACGATTGGGTTCTGCACGGTTCGATTCCGGCTGGTCATTCGGCATAGGCCGATCCGGGCGAGCGACGTTGTTCTCCGCACGCGCGGGCGGCGTATTGGCCGGAGGCTGAACTGCGGCACGATTGCCCACCGGGTTGTAAGGCGTCTCTGCCGGCTTGGCCGGTACGATTGCGCGGTCGTTCAACGCTCCAGGCTTAGGCGTTGCAGCGACGGGTGGTGTGCCATGGTTCCTGGAAGCCCGTAGCTCTGGTTGCACGCGGGCAGCCTGCACATGTTGAGTCTGAACGGCTACCGGCGGAATGCGTTTCTCATGCGCCACCATCTCTTCTTGAGGCGTTGGACGTCGGTTGATCCCTCCGTTGCCGCCGTTGTAGCTGACCCGATTCACCGTGGTGCTGTTGATCACCGTGGTGTTGTAAACGTTGTGAATGTTGGTGATATTCACGTTGTTTACTGAACGGTTGTAATAAAACTGTCGGTTCTGCCAGCGTCCGCCTTCATAGCCGTCACCAAAATATCCGTAGCCGTAGTTGATCCCGCCATAGAAACCTACCTGCGGACCCCAATAGCCATCGTAGAAGATATATCCGTTGCCGCCCCAACCCCAATAGGCCGGAGTCCAGAGCAGACCGACTTCCGGAGCCATCACCCATGTACCCGGCACCCAGTAGTAATCGTCGTCGGCATAGGCCCAGTAGCCGGGTGTCCAGAGATAACCATCGCCGGGACAAAGCGGCTGTTCGTAGACGGGCAGTTCTGGCGGGGCGATCGTAATGGAGATACCGATTTGCGCAAACGACACTGCCGACATGGCCAGCATTACGAGCGCGAACAACAGCGAACGAATGGAGGGGATGATATTCATTAGTGTTTCCTCTGCCCCATCATCCTTCGCGTGCCCGGTGATGCTCTGTTGCTGCGGGTTGCACGGATTGAGGGGCACGATTTCCGGACGAAACGTGCTGATGACTGCGTCTCGCGCGCAAATGGTTTCGATACAGACTTTCTCATTCCCGAGATATCGAAGTCTGGTCAAAAAAGCTCAGTTCGAGCATGCGTCCCTTCTGTTCTCTGTGGTCAGATGTCCGGAAAAGCGCACGTCTTCTCACTGTGCAGGACTGCCCGCAACAATCGGAATCGGGGTCATGGACTTCAACTCGTCCAACTCGCTCAATACGCTTTTCCAATCGCCCTGGTCCTTTTTCGTCGCGATCGGTGCCGAGATGTCGGAATAAAAATCGAGAATGTTGGTGCGAAGCTCGGGCGAGGTCCCAGCAAACTTCCGCTCCGAGAGCTGACCCAACAACTTTGCGTAGGTATCGTCGGTCAGCGAATATTCCGCCGGCGTCGTCGGCTTGCCAGTATCAAGATCACAATCAGGCAGCACAAGTGCGTCCTTGCGCACTTCTTCGAGAAGAACCCGGTATTGATCGACGGTTGTATTGATGCTCTTGATGTACAGGTCCTCGGTTTGCGGGGTTGGGGCATTGAACCCTAACCCCTTGAAGGGACCAATTTTCGGCATATATCGCAAGAACACTGCCAAAATCCGGCTGCCTACGCCCGGCTTCACGTAGTCCTTGCCCCACTGCTTTTCGTAATCAGAGCGCGAGAGACGGTAAAGGAACTTCCTTTTCGCAAAATTAGGAGTCTCGCGCATCAGGTCCTTCTTATGGGTTTGCAGCGCGACTCGGGTCATTTGCGGAATCAACTGGCTGACCGCGAAACGATACGAACCCACGGCCATATCCTCATGGGTCAGCACGTCTTTCAACTCCACTCCGTACACGACGGGAAAGACCCGCTCCAGCAGGGACTTGGACACTTGGAAACCGATGAAATCGTGGTACTGCTGCGAAGCGTAACGATTCTTGGCGACCTGCACCGTGTCGAATCCAAACTCTATTTTCAAATGCGCAGTCTTGTCCTGCGCATACCGGACCGATTGGCCAAACTTCGCCCGCAGCTTCGGATATTGCATGGCGACGGACTGGTTGACGGCCGGGTGGCCGGCGATATCCGACGCATAGTGCGATAGCGCACCCAGCGCAAAGGCGTACTCATTGGCATCCTGGCTTTCGAGCAGCAACTCCCGAACAAAGTCTCCGCTGCGGACGTAATGCACCAGATTGCTGAACTCGGTGCTGCCGAATGGATAGTAGCCGAGATCCTGGATGACGGCGCCTCCGTAGGCGTAGGCATGCGCCTCCCGAATCTGGTCTTCCGAAAGTCCCGGATAGCGCTTGAGCAAGAGGGGTTGGATCTGATCGCTCCAGACCAGGTCTACGATTTCCTCGTGCGTCAGAACGGAATACGCAAACAATGCGCCGCTACCCATGAGCACGACCAGAACGAGTGCCACTGCACGGACAGACCGCAGGCGCCACCCGTCACCTATGACGCCGCGCGATGAAATTGTCTGCTGGAACCTCATAGACCAGAGACCTAGCTGTCTTGTGATAGATTTCACGATTTTCGGCCCTCGAATCTGCCGTCCTCACGCTGCCCCACTCCAAACAGGTTGGCTCAAATCCCTTCGAAATACTGTGCAGAATGGATCATTTCACGAGCAGGTTAGGGAGCGAATAGATGTAAGCCCGGATGGGCTGAGCTCTCGCAGGTGATCACTATTGACCAGACTCGCCAGGACGCGCGTTTATATTGTTGAAATCTTCTGCAAAGTACGAGGCAGCGTGTTCCATGTTTGGAAGCCAACGCAAAAAACCGGAAGAGCCCCACATCATTGCCATAGTGGAATTGGATATGCAAAAAATGCGGGTGCGGATTGTGTTGGCACGTGAAGCGATCAACGAACGATTGCGAGAATTAGAACACTCGAGCGACCAATATGGGGAAGGCAGGGCATCGAGCACGCTCTAAATAACTAAAGACCCGACAAAATGCGACGAAAGCAAGACACTATCTTTTCCACAGAAATACCACGATGTATTCCGCGTTCTTCGCCGAGCCGTCTATAAGAATCGGGCTTTTTTGTGCTCGCTCTTGATCGTCCTTTGAAAAGTTGCGGCGTAACAAGCCGATCAATATTGCTCAGTAATGTCAAGACAGAGGCTCGATACTAGCGATCGACAGCACTCTCCACGGTTGAGAAGCCGCCGGACTATCCGGCGGTAGAACTCTTGTGAGCCCGATACCCACGAGTTCCCAAAACCTACCCACCGCCGTGCGAGCGACTCGGAGAAAATTTTAGGAGAGAACAATGAAATTCTTTAAGACGTTAGCAACCGTATTCTGCCTCGTTGCGCTCTGTGTACTCGTCGTGCCGGCAGCAACGGCTGACGACTGGAACAGGGAAACAGTCATCACCTTCAGCGGGCCCGTCGAAGTTCCAGGCGTGGGTGCTCAGACCTTGCCGGCCGGTACCTATGTCTTCAAGATCTTTGATTCACAATCCGACCGCCACATCGTGCAGATCTTTAACCAGGACAAAACCCATGTCTTCACCACCATCCTCGCAATCCCGAATTACCGCTTGAAGACGACTGACAAGACGGTAATCACGTTTAGCGAACGGCCTGCCGGACAGCCGGAAGCTTTGAAGGCATGGTTCTACCCCGGGCGTGAATGGGGCGAGGAATTTGTATATGCGAAGTCGAGGGCCGTCGAATTGGCGAAAGAAACGAACGAGCCCGTGCTTACGACCCCGATCGAACTCGCATCGGCTCCCATCGAGGCTCTGAAAACGGCGCCTGTGGAAGCCATTGACCCGAAAGGCGAACGCCTTGAGTTGACCCAGGTGGTTGAGCCACCCCCAGTGGTTGCCGCTGAACCAGTCACTGTGGCGACCGCCGAAACCCTACCGAAAACAGCCAGCCCGCTGCCGCTCATTGGCCTGATTGCGCTACTGACGATTGGCGTCGGCTTTGCTCTCTCGGCTTTTTCGAAGCGAGCTGTTTAAGCCAAGCGAACGGGTGGATCCGGGAGCGAGACCCATCCATCTAAGGTGACCGGATGCCGGACGGCGAACTGCGCCCGTCCGGCTCCTCCGGGCGCGACTCACATTGCACGACATGAAAGGACTACACGGATGATAGAGCTTTCCTCATCCGCGCCGCCTCTGCAACGCAAACTCAGGCCGCAGTCTGCAGAACGTGCCGCCGCAAGAGTGCGGGTCAGGGAGGAGTTTGCCTCTTCACTCCGATGGCTGGTTGCATTTCTTGTCCTGATCGCGTTACCAAGCTTTGCTCGACCTCAAGAATCTTCTCCGCCGCCGAACCTTCCAGACGATGACTACACGATCAATGTAAATGTGGACATGGTGGTCCTGCACGCAACCGCTCAAGACCACAAGAACATTCTTGTTTCCGGACTCGACAAAGACCATTTCCAGGTTTACGAGGACGGAGTGCTTCAACAAATCAAGTATTTTAGCCACGAAGATATCCCCGTCACGGTCGGTCTCGTCGTCGATAACAGTGGAAGCATGAGCCCGAAGCGCCAGGACGTTATCGCTGCGGCCTTGGCCTTTGCCCGCTCCAGCAACCCGCATGACCAGATGTTCGTGGTCAATTTCAACGAAAAGGTTTCATTTGGCCTTCCGGTCAACATGCCGTTTACAGACCAGGTGACGCAGTTGGAAATTGCTCTCTCCAGAATCAAAGCCACAGGTGAGACGGCGCTGTACGACGCGATTGCTGCCGCTCTCGAGCACCTGAAGAAGGGGAATCGTGACAAGAAAGTGCTGATCGTAATCAGCGATGGAGGCGATAACGCCAGCAAACATAGGCTGACCGAAATCCTGCAACTGGTCGGGCAGCCTGGCACAATCATCTACACAATCGGCATATTCGACGAGCAAGATGGCGATCGAAACCCGGGTGTGCTCAAGCGGCTTGCGAAGGATACGGGCGGCGAAGCTTTCTTGCCGGAATCACTGAAAGACATAGTCCCTATCTGTGAACGGATCGCTCACGATATCCGTAATCAGTACACTCTTGCCTATGTCCCGACGAACAGGAAGCGGGACGGAACCTATCGGGCCATCCAAGTGAAAGCATCCGCGCCGGGTCGTGGACGTTTGTCGGTCCGCACGCGCAGCGGTTACTACCCACCCTTGGAACCTCAATTTTTGCCGGCAACGAGAGCAACCAAGAATGAAGTTCAGAATTAAAAGAAAAATGCGTTCAACGCGGAACCAAGCGTTTCTTCGTGAGAGTCGATACCTTTGTTTCATCATAGGTATCCTCGCGCTGAGCTACTGCAGCTATGTGCTGCTAGACGCAAAGGTCTATCAGGCGTATCAAACTCGGCGATTTCAACAAGAGCTAAAAGACTCGCACGCGTCGAACGGCAACGGTGAACCTGTCCGCCCCTCGCCGCTTCCGCCCCTGGAGGAAGCAAAGCCTGCGAGGGCTGAGAGCCTTGGTCGAACTGACCGCCGACGTTCTCCGTTGGGTCGAATCGAGATAAGTACGATCGGCCTTTCAGCGATGATCCTCGAAGGCATCGATGAACGGACGCTCCGCCGCGCGGTCGGGCATATTCCGGGCACGCCACTCCCAGGTCAACCAGGCAACGTCGCCCTCGCCGGGCATCGGGACACTTTCTTCCGAGCGCTGCGAAATATCCACGAAGATGATGAGATCACGTTGGAAACGTTAACTGGGCTCTACCGTTATCGCGTGGACTCCACCAAGGTGGTTGATCCCGAGGAGACGCGAGTGCTGGAGCATTCCGATGATGCAGTTCTGACCCTTGTGACCTGTTACCCATTTTCATTTGTGGGCCCTGCACCGAAGAGATTTGTCGTGCGAGCGCACAGACTAACAAACGGGGTGGGGCCTACCGCATATTCTCCGAGTGGTGAACGCCTGCCTCCAAGTAAGAGAAAAACGTGACCAAGGACGAGCTATTTTCGTTTCATCATCCAGCCGATCAACGCTCCTGCGGTGAAGCCGACTGCAAACGTAGTCGCGACGGTTAGCACAAAGTGACGCTGGAGGCGTTCAGTTGTGTCATTCAAGAGTTCTTCCGCCGCGTCGCCACCCTGTTTTGCGGCACGCTGCGCCACTCCTACGCCATCCTCGATGATTGCGTCTGCGGCCGCGCGGGTTGCGCGAGAGGCCCGGCGAGCTGATTCGGCAATGTGTTCAGCTGTTCTTTCCACTACGGTTTGTGACATGGTACCCTCCTTACGTTTTTCTGCGAGCCAGTCCTAACAGGCCCTTCGATCTACGATCAACACAAAACTGAAAGTCGACTAGCGTGAGGAACCAGGCGCTCCGTGACCATTATTTAAGTGCACGCGAGAAATCAACGAGTGGGGTCCGCTGTAGAGGAATTCAAGAGCGATGTTTCCGCCTATATACTCCAGCTTGGCACCCGAAGGCGTGCTCGTTCCTACAGGTTCACCAATCGGTCAAAAAACGAACGATAGCGCTGGAGGGCAAGCCGCAGGTCCTCGGTGGACACGCTGTCGCCGCGGTCCCACTGCTTTTCCAAGCCCGATCGCTCACTGGCGAAACCTTCCGCGAGTTGCTGCATCACCTTAGCGACCAGCTTGTCCGCGTCTTCGACCGTCTGGCGTGGCTCGTCCACGAAACCAGTCTGTATGCTGGCCCACTGGGACCGGAAATCTCCCATTTCTGATTCAGAAAACAAGGGCATTGGCTCTGAGGCAGCAGCCAGAGTCTCCGGTTCGTTGTGTTCCACCAGGTTGGGTCCGTCGGGCTTTGCCTCAATGCCAAAGGTCGCCAGCTGGGCTGCCGTTAGCTCCCGTTCTTTTGTCTGCAATTCAGCCATTACGCCACTTCTTTCTTTTCAACAACCACCGGCACCTGGACCAACTCCTCAAATAGAGAGCGGTAGTGAATCATCGCCGTTCGAAGATCTTCCGTAGTTGCTGCGTCTTTCCCGACCCGCAGAGCAATCTCATGCGCAGACCGGTAGTTCTCCACCACCCGGGGGTGGTCAACAGAAATGTCGGCGGCACGTTGATCGAAATCGGATACGGGATAGCCCCGAGTTTTCATTACAGAGGACACCAAGTCATCGGCCTCTGTGACTGCCCCCTTTGGGGAATCGACGAAACGAGACTGTACGGACTCCCACCGCTTCGAAAAGCGTTCGTGTTCCGTCGGATCAAGATCGCGAATGTTGAGTTTTTCAACCCGCTTTTCGCGATCCGTTAATTTCACTTCTGCTTTTCGTTCTGACCCATGCACCAGCACCGCCCGATCGTACTCGGTGCCAAATTTGTGCCGGAGGTTTGCAGTGGCGTTCTTCCGTTTTCGCACGTACAGCAACGCAACCGCCGCGATGATCAGGATCGCCACGACGGCTAGCCCAATCAGCTTCGGATCCATCAGATTCAGATTCATTGAAAGCTCCCTGCATCAAGAATGTCTACAGAACCAAGTTTGCTCACGAAGTTCCCTCTACCGGCAAAACCTGGTGAGCCGCCAGTATCAGACTTTTGTCTTCGGAAAACTGGTCAGAATTGATCGTCCGGCAAATCAGTGCTCATGGAATCGAGTCGAATGTTTGGGACGAATGCAGAGGAGGAATCAAGAACGGCTCGCTTACAAGCAGACGCAAGCCGGCCAAAGGTTGGACTGCGACTGGCGAAAGCAATTCAGTGGCAATCCGGCAGCTCTTTCCGGTGCTTTCTGATCAACTAAGGCTGGCAGAGGCCAAACGCTGTGAAGCTGCACCAGTCGAGCCGAACACGTGATATCATGCATTTGAGGTGGTTACCGCCTTCTCCTCTTTCAGGTTCCCTGAACTAAGTCAGCTCATCTGAAGCTTCCTCTCTCCTTAGGCTCTTCGGAAATCGGGTACACAATGCCTTCGAGTGCGATCCTGCAAGAAGCTCTGCAACTCCACCAGGTCGGTGCTCGTCTTGACTTGCTGGCGGAGCAACATCCCGCGGTCTCAGAAGCACTCCTCATAATTTCGGGAAGCGTTCGTAGCACCGCAACTCTGCTGGAGGTGCTGGTGGCGACGAAAATGGGGACGCTCGCCGGCCTAGATCCGGCAGAGGCCTGATCTGCTCATTGCTGTCCTTGCGCTGGGCTGTGGCATTTCGCCGCGGAAGCTAGTCGTGGAGAACGACGTTGAGAAGGGAGCTGTGAACCTGCAGGCCGCTCCCGCCATAGTTCAGGAAGCCTAACTTTCGGAACCTGTTCATAAAGAAACTGACCCGCGACCGGGTTGTTCCTATCATGGCCGCAAGGGTGTCCTGACTGATCTTGGGGATCACAGTTTCGGGCACGCCTTCTTTGCCGAAATGAGCAAGCAAGAGCAGGAGCCGAGCTAGTCTTTTTTCGCTGGAATTGAAGAGTTGGTCAACCAGATCCTCTTCGTACCGGATGTTCCGTGCCAGCAGATACGCTACGAACAGATCCGAGAATTTGTGTTCGCGGTGGAGCGCAAGCATCATGGCCTTCTTGTCAATGCGCAGAACTTCGCAATCCGTGATGGCGGTTGCAGACCCCATACGCAAAGCCTGTCCCGCCAACCCGCCTTCTCCGAAAAACTGTCCCTGATTCAATATGCCCAGAGTTGCTTCCCTGCCGCTCTTGGACACGACCGTGAGGCTAACTTTGCCTTCCTGGATGTAAAACACTGCATCAGCAGCGTCCCCCTGCGTGAAGATTGTTTGTTTCTTGGAAAAGGCGACGACCTTCCTACCCTCGCCGATCGTGGCAAGGAATTTCCTTGGCTCGAAGTCGTACGTTTTCTTGGCTCGCACAGCAGATGCCATCAATCGTTTCTCCTGGGCGTGGAACTACACTCCTAGACATTCTGTCAGAATGAAACTCACCAAAGATGTGCACTTTTGCTCATAATTGACAAAAACGATGGTGGCCCAGTGAAATCTGCCGGTCGGCGAAATAAACTGTGGACAATGAGCAATATTGAACATTGTCCAGTGGTTTGAACGTTGCATGATGCAGAAGTGAAAAGCAGGGAACTCACCTCTAAACAGATATTATCCGTGCGTTGTACTACGTGTGGTGCAGCGATCGGGGAAGCTTGTGAACTGCATACGGGTGCGCCACGCACCGAGCCACACCGCGACCGGAAACTCTCCGCAGCCGAGGCCCTGGAAACGAAGCTCAGCACACGATAAAAGCTAAGGTGAGGCTGCGCGGCACAGTTCAAGATTGCTCGGTTCAAAAGACAGTCCAGCCCAGGGGGCGCGTTCTTTCGGATTCCTGGGTGGAGTTGACTTCTCTGGAAGACCCTGGCGGCTGGTACCACTGCTGCCCACTGTGCATAAACTGTGAGCGACAGATCTCTGCAGGACCTCGCGGATCATAACATTCCTCGCGGCTAGAATTTGTGAAGGGACTGAAAATGCTCGCTTTTGAGCGACTTAGCCGAAGCGCCTCTCCGACTCAAAATCCGCCGGGCTTCGGCCCTTGGGGGTTCGATTCCCCCTCCCGGCACCAGTATTTCTCTTGTGTTTTGAATAAGCTAGGGTTCTCCGGAAAACTCATCCTTTCCCCGTACGTTGTATCCGCTTCGATTTGTTGCACTGCCCGCTGTAGAGTTTGTTTTCATTGTGACTGACTAATCTTCGGCTTCATAGGTCCAGACTTGGGCTGGCTCATTTCCTTTTGCAGGAACCCCAACGTAGAAACGATCGCGTCTTGCGAAGAAATAACCGGTGCGAATGCCGATGCCGGAGGGAACACGGGCAACTTGGCTGTAATGATCCGGGTCATTCTGCTGAAACACACTGATGAATCCTTCCGCTCCGATCACGTAGATACGCTTCCGGGATGCATCGAAGTAAACATCATCACACTCGCCGGCGGCGCGTA
>Ga0075030_100004990_pt1 | contig 11961 bp, 10 predicted proteins | sample LitLauG_LLR_2012_FD_71393 | JGI IMG/M metagenome (GOLD analysis project Ga0075030, IMG submission 71393) | Freshwater sediment microbial communities from Pennsylvania, USA - Little Laurel Run_MetaG_LLR_2012 | ecosystem: Environmental > Aquatic > Freshwater > Creek > Sediment | place: USA...
GCTGGAGAGCGGTGCGGTATTGAGCGCGGCGACCTGGCCCGAGGTCAGGGCACTGAGCTGCGTTGCCGACAGCGTTGGGATCTGGGTGCTGGTCAGCGCACCGATCTGCGCCGTGCTCAGGGCCGCGATGTCCTTGGCGGTCAAGCCGGCAAGCTGCGTCGTGCTCAGCGCGGCGATGTCGGCCGTTGTGAGCCCGGTAACGGCGGTCGAGGCCAGGGCGCCCAGCTGCGTGCTCGAGAGCGGTACGGTGTTGAGCGATGCCACCTGGGCCGAGCTCAGCGCCGCCATCTCGGCGCTCGTCAGTCCGGCCAGCGAGCCGCTTTGCAGTGCGGCGACGGCTGAGCTGCTGATCGATACGATGGCCGCCGGGTTGATGGCGCCGATCTGTGTCGAGGACAGCGCCGCGGCTTGCGCCGTGCTCAATCCCTGCCAGTCCGCCGCTGTGAGCGAATGGATCTGCGACGTCGTCAGCACGCCGACCTGTGCGGCCGTCAGATTGGTAAGGATGGATGACATGCCTGACCCCTTATTCTCGGAACAAACGTCCTGGGCACCTGCGGCACACGGCAAATTCGATACAGGGCCCGACCGCCATGTCGCGAAGCAGAGATTCGCGCTATGTCGAGAAGGACGCGCTGGCTGGATCCGGCGCATGCGAGACGAAGCGGTTGCTTCGCCACGAATGGTCTTCGGACCACGCCCGGGAATCTTTAACTTCCGCTGCCTTGGCGGGTGCAATTCGCCGCGCCAACCCCAGTCGATCGGCAACCGAACGGCCGAAAAGCCGGGTCTTTCCGGGTCAATTCCGGCGAAACCCTCAAGCGGTATGACGCGACGGCGCTTGCCGACAGCCGGCCTGGCGGCCATGCCGCCGGGCCCACTGGGCAGCGTTCCTCGAACCGCAGATCGCGTAGCCGCGTGCGCTTGCTGCCGCCGCACCGGCATCCGATATCACGAATTGCCCGGATACGGCCGCCCGGACCGTGCACGCGACGCAACGCGCGCAAGGGTAGAGCTCGAGCGGACCGTGCCGCTGCCGCCTTCGATTTCGATCATCGATCGGCCCTGCATCGCGACGGCAACCACGATTTCGTCGTTCGGAACGACGAAGCTTTCGCCGGGACCGAGGATCACGTCGGCGCTCTGGCCATCGACCGTGATCCATGTCACCCCCTCGATTCCGGTCATGCGCACGTTGCGCGCCCGCCGCAGTTGCGCGTGGCCATGCGGCCCCAAGGGCAGGTGAACGCGACCGGTATCGATCCTCATGCTGGCCTCCGTTGCGGGTACTTCCCCTTTTGCATGACCCTGGCGCATACTTCCGCCCGCGCCATGCCTTCAACCCGCAACATGTTCGTCTATGGGATTGGCAAGGCGCAAACGATGTTTTGGACTCCTTCGCATTCCTTGGGCGCATGCAAAACCAGACCCCACGGCTGCCCCCGCTCGATCTGTTCCTGAGCTTCGACGCGGCCGCGCGCCATCTGTCCTTCACGCGGGCGGGCGCCGAGCGATTTGTCACGCAATCGGCGATCAGCCGGCAGATCCGCTTGCTGGAGCGCGAACTGGGCGTGGCGCTGTTCCGCCGCCAGCACCGCGCGCTGGCGCTGACCGAGGACGGCGAACGCCTGCACGCAGTTTGCCGGGGCGCCCTGGCGCAGTTGCGCGAGGCGGTCGGGCAGTTGCGGGCGCCACGGCGCGCAGTGCTCTCCGTGTCGACGACCCCGGGGGTCGCGGCCCTGTGGCTCATTCCGCGCTTGCCCCGCTTCACCGCGGCGAACCCCGGCATCGATGTCCGGATCGATGCGTCGATCGAACGGCGCGATCTGGCCGCCGATGGCATCGACCTGGCGATCCGCTACGCGCGCGTCGGCTCGGCGCTGGGAGCGCCGCTGTTCGCGGAGACCACCACCCCGGTATGCAGCCCGGCGCTGCTGCGCCGGCCCCATCCGCCGTTGCGCAAGCCGGCGGACCTGCGCAGCCACACGCTTTTGCGCTCGACCGCCCGGCAAAGCGCCGGCATGCACGCCGACTGGGTCGAATGGCTGCATACCGTCGGCCTGCCGGATCTGCAACCCGCCTCGGTCCTGACCTTCAATTCCTACGCCGACCTGATCGCCGCCGCCGTTGCCGGGCAGGGCGTGGCCCTGGGCCGCTTTCCGCTGGTCGACGGCCTGGTTCGCGAAGGGCGCCTGGTGGTGCCGATCCGCGACCGGGGTGCCTCGACCCATGGCTATTTCCTGCTGCTCGGCCCCGGCGCTCGCGACCGGCCCGCCGTGAGAGCGCTCGAACAATGGGTGCTGGAGCAGGCGACGGGCGAGCCGCCTTGATGGCGGGCCGGCGGCGCCGACCGTTTTACGGTTCGGCTTGCCTCGATCATCCGCAGCCGGGTCGAATGGCGGTCCGGTTCGACTCGTGTTTTTCCAGAGGGTTGCCATGATGGAATTCGACTTTGAATACCGGCGCGAGGACGAGATCTATCGCGTCAGCCAGTTCCTGCGCCGGCAAGCCGCCGCCGGAGGGTCCTTCGCTCGCTCGGGGCTGGGCTGGAGCGCCTCGGCGGCATTCGTCGCCCTGGCACTGGCCGTCGCCTTCGACCTTGTCGACGCGGCCAGCGTCGGCGCGACCTTCCTGGCCGTGTTCATCTGGCTGATGTGTCGCCGGCGCTGGGCCTTGCAGGGCGCCGCGGGCGAAGCCGATTCGCCCATCTATGGGCGCAAGCGCTGCCGCGTCGACCAGGCCGGGATCTCGATCGAGTCGCCGTACACGCGCCACGAATTCCGCTGGACGGCCATCCGCGAGATCGAAGATTCGCCGCACCACGTGGCGTTCTACATCGACGCCGCGCGGTGCCAGGTCATTGCGAAGAAATCCTTCGCCGCGGCGGATCAATTGCAATCCTTCCAGGACGAGTTGCGCCGCAATGCGACCGCGGCGCGCTTCGTCGCGGCCGCCGCCGCGTCGCCCGTTTCGGCCTCGGCAGGCTGGCGCCTGATCCTGTTGATCGTGGCGTTCGTCTGCGCGCTCCTGGCCATCGCGCAGATTCGAACGCGGTCGAGCCTGGCCCCGCCGCGCGAGGCCGCCCGTCTGGCGATCGCGGTGGATCACATCGACGCGGCCGCCGCAGAGGTCGTCGTCCTGGGCCGGGTGAGCAACCCCACGCGAAAGGGTTTGCAGGTGGTCAGTCTCGGGCTGCAGTTCTTCGACAAGGACGATCGTTTCATCGACCAGTGCACGGTCTTCACGCTCGGCCTGATCGTGCGCGCGGCGGGCACGGAAAACTTCAAGGCAGGCTGCTCGGTGGCCAACGCGGGGTCGCCCCAGCGCGGCGACGCGATCCTCGCGACGACGCCCAGGAACTTCGCCCGCGTCGAAGTGAAGGCAAGTCGAACGCTGCCGACCGACGGCTATTCCTTGCTGCGCCAGGACGAGTAGCCGCGGCGCGCTGCGCTCGAACCGGGTCGCCGCCGTACAATCCCGCGCCTTCCACCCGTCGTCCGACTGCAGGATGTCCGCCATGCCGCCAGCGCTCCCGGCCCAGGCCCGGGTCATCATCATCGGCGGCGGTGCGATCGGCACCAGCATCGCCTATCACCTGGGCAAGTCCGGTGTGTCCGATGTCCTGTTGCTGGAACGCGACCAGCTCACCTCGGGGACCACCTGGCATGCCGCGGGGCTGATCGCTTCGGCCGGCATGGCCAGCGAGACGCTGCTCTGGTCGCAGCAGTACGGGCGCCGCCTGTACGAGACGCTCGAGGCCGAAACTGGCCTGTCGACGGGGTTCCGGCGTACGGGCCACATCCATGTGGCGAGCACCGACACGCGCCGGCAGATCCAGCGCCGCGAGGCCAATTTCGCGCGCTCGCGCGGCCTGGAGAAGTTCGAGATCTCGCCGAGCGAGATCGGCGAGCTCTTTCCGCTGATCGACACCGACGGCGTGCTCTCGGGCATGTACACGCCATCGGACGGCCGCGCCAATCCGGTCGATCTGACGATGTCCCTGGCCAAGGGCGCCCGCATGATGGGCGTGCGCATCGTCGAGGGCCTGGCGGTGGACGATTTCGTGCTGCGCGGAACGCGCATCGTGGGGGTGCGCACGGCGCAAGGCGAGATCCGCGCCGAATCGGTGGTGCTCGCCGCCGGCATGTGGTCGCGCCAGCTCGGCGCCAAGATCGGCGTTTCGGTGCCGCTCCAGGCCGCCGAGCACTACTACCTGCTGACCGAACGTCTGGCCGGTGTGCGGCCGGACCTGCCGGTGGTCGAAGACCCGGAGTCCTATGCCTATGTGCGAGAGGAAAACGGCGGTCTTTTGTTCGGCCTGTTCGAGCCCGCGGCGGCCTGCTGGGCGCCGGGCGGCGTCCCGCCGGACGCGAGCTTCCTGCACCTGCCGCCCGACTGGGAGCGCATGACGCCGCACCTGGAGCGGGCGTTCCGCCGCTTTCCGGTGATGAACGAGGCGGGGATCAAGTCCTTCTTCTGCGGCCCCGAGAGTTTCACGCCGGACGGCAACTTCCTTCTTGGCGAGAGCCCGGAGGTCGATGGGCTGTACCTGGCCACCGGGCTCAATTCGCTGGGCATTCTCTCGGCGGGCGGCATGGGCCACCTGCTCGCCGAGATGATCGCGCACGGCAATGCCAGCCAGGATGTCACGGCGTTCGCGCCGGCCCGGGCGCCGCGCCACGAATCGACGCGCACCTTCCTGGCCCGGCGCATCCCCGACGCGCTGGGCTACATCTTCAGCCACGCGGGTCTGCCCAACTTCAAGCACACGTCGGCCCGGCCGGTGCGGCGCCTGGCCTTGCACGACCGCTACGAGCGGCTCGGCGCCTATTTCGTGCCCTTGAGCGGCTGGGAGATGCCGCTCTGGTTCGCGCCGGACGGGCGCCAGCCTGCGGTCGAATACCGCTTTGGCCGCCAGGAATGGTTCGGGTACAGCGCACAGGAGCATCGCGCGACGCGCGAGGCGGTCGGACTGTTCGACAAATCCTTCATGGGCAAGCTCGTCGTGCAGGGCCGCGATGCGCATGCCGTGCTCGAGCGGGTCAGCGCCAATTCGGTGCCGCGTGCGCCCGGCCGCAATGTGTATACGCAGTGGCTCAACGCGCAAGGCGGCATCGTCGCCGACCTGACCATCACCGGCCTGGCCGACGGCTCGTTCCTCGTGGTGACGGGCGACACGCTGCAGCGCTTCGCCGCGGCCTGGCTGCGCCGCAACACCCTGGACACCGAGCACTGCACCGTCACCGACGTGACCTCGGCGTACACCCTGTTCAGCGTCCAGGGCCCGCAGTCGCGCCGCATCCTGGAGACGGTTTGCGTCGAGGACCTGGCCACCGCAAGCCTGCCCTTTCGCGCCAGCCGAGAGGTGAGCCTGGGCCCGGCGCGGGTGCTGCTGGTGCGCGTGACCTACGCGGGCGAACTCGGCTACGAGCTCTACGTGCCGGTCGAGTACAGCCATGCGGTCCATGACGCCCTCGTGCAGGGCACCGAGGCGCTGGGCATCCGCCCGGTGCACTGCGGCATCATGGCGCTGGAGAGCCTGCGCCTCGAGAAGGGCTACCGCGACTTCGGTGTCGACATCGACAACACCGACACGCCGCTCGAGGCCGGCCTGGGCTTTGTCGTCGATCTGGCAAAGGCCGATTTCGTCGGCCGCGCCGCGCTCCTGGCGCAGCAGGCGGCGGCGCCGCTGCGCAGGCGCCTGGTGCAGTTCCTGCTGCGCGAACCCGAACCGTTGTTGCGCGGCCAGGAGCCGATCCTGTGCGATGGGGCGTACTGCGGCTATGTCCGCGCCGGGGCCTTCGGCCACACCCTGGGTGCCAGCGTGGGCCTGGGGCTGATCGAGGTGAACGAAGGCATCAGCGCCGACTTCCTGCGCGCCCATCGCTTCGAGATCGAGGTCGACGATCGGCGCTTCCCTGCGCTCGCTTCGCTGGCCCCGCTGTACGACCCGCGCGGCGAACGGATCCGCGCCTGAGCGCGCCGCGGCGGCACAGGCGGGCCCGCGTCGCGGGCGAGTCGACCTGCGCTGCTGGCGCGCTCGGGTCGTCCGGTCAGTAGCTGGTCGCCGTGCCCAGCGCCGTGCCGCTGATCGCTGTCGTCGCGGTGATCCGGTTGTTCTGGTAACTGAGCACGGTCCCGGCGTTCGAGATGCCGGTCGTGTGGTTTTCGAAGGTGTCGTCGTCCAGGTAGGCGAAGGTCGAACCCGCACCGCCGACAAGCTCCAGGCCCGTGGCGCCGTACTGCGTCGTGGACTGGCGGATGCGCGCGCTGATGAGGTCGGCCGCGACGCCGCCCGACTGCAGAAGAATGTGCGCGCCGGTAACGGAACCGGTGAGCAGGCTGGTGTCGACGCTCAGCAGGCTGAGGTGAGAGCTTGCCGTGGTCATCTGGATCGAATGGCTGGTCGATCCGGTGATCACCGAATTGCGCACCGCAACCGCGGTCCCGTCGGTCGCATAGATGCCGTCGTTGCCATTGCGTCCCAGCACGCTGTCCAGCACATAGGCCGAAGCGGACGTGCCGGTCGCGCTGAAGGTGGTCGGCAGCAACTGGAGGTCGTTGTTGGTCGAAAGGGTCACATTGGACTGTTCGAGGAACACGTCGCCTGCGGTCACGCTGATGCCGTTGGTCATGCTCGCGATCGTGCAATCGCGCAGCACGACGCTATGGGCGTTCAGCACGTTGACGCCGTTGTTCGCGCCGGCGGCGCCGACGATGGTCAGCCCGACCAGTCGGACGATCTGCCCTGGCGCGTTGACGACGATGCCGTCGCTGCCGGCCGCCACGGCGACACCACCGTATACGCCCGCCGGTGCCTCGATCGTCAGCGCCTGGGTGATCGTGACCGGGCCGTAACCGGCCGTATCGAGGATCACGATCTCGCCGCCGGCACTGACCACCGTACTGGCCGCCGCAAGCGTGCGGCAGGGGTTGGCGAGGGTGCAGTTTCCCGGGGCGTTGGCGTCGATCCCGTAGGACGCGACGAATGCGCGCACAGTGGTCGCGCCGGCCGGTCCGGCGGGCAGCAGCGCCGCGACGACGAGCAGCGGAAAGAAGGGGCGCAGACTGGACACGGCGGTCTCCTCGGGTCGGGCGGGCGTGACGTTGGCGCGCAGGGGCGTGCAGCGGCTTGGCCTCGAATCTAGGCCCGGCGGCAAGCCCCGTCAATTTTTTCCGGCCTCCTCGACCGCCGGCGCCGCGGCGCGCAGCGCGGCGATCTGCTCCTCGAGCTGGGCGATCCGCGCATCGCGCTGCGCGATCGCTTCGGCCACGTCGCGCGCCTCGAAGCGCTGCGGAATGTGCTGCGGGCAGTTGGCGTCCCACGCAAGGACCCGAAACACGATCACCTGCGACGGCCGCGCCGGGTAGCCGGCGGGCATGAGTCGGGCCGCCAGTTCCGGGTCGTCGTCGACCACGCGCGCCTCGCCCCAGATCTTCACGCGCCGGCGCTGCGCATAGTCGATCAGGAAGAGCTGCGCCTTCGGGTTCTCGGCAAGATTGCCCAGGGTGATGTACTGGCGGTTGCCGGCATAGTCGACGAAGCCGATCGTGCGGTCGTCCATGACGCGCAGGAATCCGGGTGGACCGCCGCGGTGCTGGACGTAGGGCTGGCCCTGGGCGCTCGCGGTGGCCAGGAAGACGCTGGTCTGGGCCTCGATGAAGCCGCGGATGTCCTGCGTGATGCGCGTCTCCCAGCCCTCGCCGCGCTCCATGCGGGCAAGGGCCGGGCGCGAACCCTTGCGCTCCTGGATCGCCTTGACGGCGGGGCTGAACGCGACATCACTGGCCACGGCGGTGGACGGCAGCCGTCCGGGTGTTTGCATGGCGACCTCCTACCCTGTTGGACGACGGGTGGCGCCCGGCCGTCCGGCCTTGGCCGGAGCGCCGGGCGCCGCCCGGGTTTGGCGTTGCCGCGATTACCGGGCGCCGCCGGCAGCCGAAACCGGCAGGTAGTCGAACTTGCCGTTCTGGCTGATGAAGAACAGGCACTCGTTGGGCGAGATGCACTTGGTGACATGCACTTCGCCGCCCTTCTGGAACCAGTACGAGCCGACCGGCAAGGGAACGTCGCTGCTGCCGGGCACGCCGTTGACCGCCACGCCCGAGATGACCACGCCCCAGTAGTCGTCGCTGTGCGTATGCAAGGGGCTGACGAAGCCCGCCGGCATGCGGATGAAGGTGCCGTGCTGGCCATGGGCCAGGTCGCCGTAGGCCGGTGCGGCGCGCAGCTCGCCGTGCGTGCCGTCGCTCACGCCCGTGGCGCCGTATTGCAGCTGGGTGACGGGCGTGTTCAGCGAAGGAGCGGCCAGCGCCGCGGCACAGCTTGCGGCCAGCAGGGCCGATCCGAGGGCGATTCGAAGTGCGGTTTTCATGATGCAGGTCTCCGGTTGGTTGGAAAATCGGTTCAGGCCGCGAGCGCCGCGCTGCGCGCTTGCGGCGCCACGACCGGGAAATCGATCTCGGTCTTGGCCACTTCGTTGATGTAGTTCGTGAACGTGTTCAGCGCCACCGCCAGGACGATCTCGACGATCTCGGCGTCGCCATAGCCGGCGCCCTTGAGCGCGTCGAGCTGGTCGCCCGTGACGTGGCCGCGCGCCCGGACGACTTGCGCCGCAAAACGCACGGCGGCGTCGGCGCGCGGGTCCTGCGAGGCCCCGTTGCGATTGGCGCTGATCTCGGCATCGTCCAGGTGCGCGACGTTGCGCGCGAGATAGGTGTGCGCCGACAGGCAATAGCCGCAACCGTTGACCTCGGCGATGGCCAGGGCGATGCGTTCCTGGGTCGGCGCGTCGAGCTTGGCCGAAGAAAGGGCGGCGCCCAGTCCCAGGTAGCCCTTGAGGGCTGCCGGGCTGTTGCCGACCAGTCGAAACAGGTTGGGCACGCTGCCCAGGCTCTTGCCGACGGCGTTGAGCTGGGCGCGCGAGCCTTCGGGCGATGCATTGACGTCTTGCGGGGTGTGCAGGCGGGACATTTTGGACTCCAGTTCTGTGGGTGGACGGGTGCTTGTGGATCTGGCTGTTGTTGGGCACGGGACGGAGTGTGTTTTATCTCTCTGGAAATGATAAGAGCCTATACTTGATAAGTAGATTCTCATTTTTTGGAATAATGTGGACCGTTTTGAGTCGATCTCCGCGTTTGTCGCGGTGGCCAGGGCCGGCGGCTTTTCCGCGGCCGCCCGCCAGCTGGGCGTGCCACTGGCCACGATCAGCCGGCGCGTCGCCGAACTCGAAACCGATCTGGGCGCCCGCCTGCTGCAGCGCTCGACGCGCCAGGTCGGACTGACCGAACAGGGCAAGGCATTTCTGGGCAGCTGCGAGCGGGTGCTCGATGACCTGCGCGACGCACAGGAGGCCGTGACCGGCGAATACCGCAGTCCCAAGGGCGAACTCGCCCTGACCGCACCGGTCGGCTTCGGCCGCATCCACCTGCAGCCGATCGCGCTCGACTTTCTTGCCGCCTATCCGGAGATACGGCTGCGTCTGCTGCTGGTCGATCGCGTGGTGCAGCTGGCCGAGGAGCACGTCGATCTGGCCTTGCGCATCGCCCAGCTGCCCGACAGCAGCCTGATCGCGCGGCCGGTGGGCCACATCCGCATCGTCGTCTGCGCCAGCCCGCAGTACCTGGCGCGGCACGGCACGCCGGGCCATCCGCGCGAATTGATCCAGCACGATGGCATCTCCTGGACCACGCTGGGCCTGCCCGAATCCTGGTCGTTCCGGGTCGGCGCTGTGCCGCAGCGCTTTGCCGTGCGCACCCGCCTCGTCACGACGACCGCGGACTCCGCGCTGGCCGCGGCCCAGGCCGGCCTGGGCCTCTTGCAGACCACCAGCTACCAGGCCGAAGCGGCGCTGCGCGATGGCCGGCTGGTCCGCGTGCTGCGCGAATTCGAGGATGCGCCGACGCCGGTGAGCCTGGTCTACGCCGGCAACCGGCTGCTGCCGCTCAAGCTGCGTGCCTTCGTCGACTTTGCCGTGCCGCGGCTCACGGCACGCCTGCAGGCGGTCGACACCGCGTACGTGGAATAGGTCTCGTTCCGCCGCGGCCGGCGTGGTGCTAGATTGCGCAGCCGCCGTTTGCGGTGATGAGGAAGGATGTCATGCGCCCCCCCCCGGGTTCCCGCTTCTACACCTTGGCCGGGTGCGGTCTGGTCGCGCTGGCGGCCGGCTGGGGCGTGCGCGAAGATCCGCTTTGGCTTTGGCTGGCAATACCGGCGGCCCTGCTCGCGGCGCTCGGCGTGCGCGACCTGTTGCAGGCGCGCCACGCCATCATCCGCAACTACCCGATCCTCGGCCACCTGCGCTTCTTCCTGGAATTCATCCGCCCCGAAATCCGCCAGTACTTCATCGAGAGCGACACCGACGCCCGGCCGTTCTCGCGCAACCAGCGCAGCATCGTCTACCAGCGGGCCAAGCAGGAGTCGGACAAGCGGCCCTTCGGAACGCAGCACAACCTGTACGCCAGCGGCATGGAATGGATCAATCATTCCCTGCTTCCATCCCGCCTCGAGGACGACGACTTTCGCATCGCCATCGGCGGGGCCGATTGCCGGCAGCCCTACGCGGCGTCGGTGTTCAACGTCTCGGCGATGAGTTTCGGCGCCCTGTCGGCCAACGCGATCCGCGCCCTCAACCAGGGCGCGAAGAAGGGCGGTTTCGCCCACGATACGGGCGAGGGTTCGATCAGCCGCTACCACCGGGAATTCGGCGGCGACCTGATCTGGGAGATCGGCAGCGGCTATTTCGGCTGCCGCAATGCCCAGGGCCGCTTCGACGCGGGGCATTACACCGAGCAAGCCCAATCGCCGCAGGTCAAGATGATCGAGGTCAAGCTCTCGCAGGGCGCCAAGCCGGGCCATGGCGGCGTGCTGCCCGGCCCCAAGGTGACCGCCGAGATTGCCGCGGCGCGCGGCGTGCCGCCGGGCGTCGACTGCGTATCGCCCGCGGCGCACGCCGAATTTTCCACGCCGGCCGGCCTGCTCGAATTCGTCGCCCGCCTGCGCACATTGTCGGGCGGCAAGCCGACCGGCTTCAAGCTGTGCATCGGCCATCCCTGGGAATTCTTCGCCATCGCCAAGGCCATGCTGGCGACCGGCATCACGCCGGACTTCATCGTCATCGATGGCGCCGAGGGCGGCACCGGTGCGGCGCCGGCGGAGTTTTCCGACCACGTCGGCGTACCGTTGCAGGAAGGGCTGGTGCTGGTCCACAACACGCTCACCGGGATCGGCCTGCGCGATCGCGTCCGCCTGGGCGCGAGCGGCAAGATCATCACCGCCTTCGACATGGCGCGCACCATGGCCATCGGGGCCGACTGGTGCAACAGCGCGCGCGGCTTCATGTTCGCCATCGGCTGCGTCCAGGCGCAGACCTGCCACACCGGGCGCTGTCCCACCGGCATCACCACCCAGGATCCGCTGCGCCAGCGCGCCCTGGTGGTGCCGGACAAGGCCGAACGGGTCTATCGCTTCCATCGCAATACGGTCAAGGCACTGGGCGAGCTGCTCGCCGCCGCGGGTCTTGCGCACCCCAGCGACCTGCGGCCGCACCACATCGTTCATCGCATCTCGTCGACCGAGGTGCAATTGCTCTCGGCCCGCCTGCCGCGCATGGGGCCGGGCGATCTGCTGGGTGCGGCGCCCGGACGGCGCAGCCATCCGGTGTTCGAATTGTGGTGGGAGCGCGCCAGCGCGGATCGCTTTTCCCTGCTCGACGCCGCCTGAACACCGGTACCCGGCGCTCGTCATCCAGGTGACGGCGCCCTGGCGCATGTCATGCGGACGGTAATTCTGGACATGTAACGGTCATAAATCAGTCTCAGACTCGAAATTCCGGGTCGGCCGACCCGCGAACTCCCGATCGGGTCTTCCATGAGCGTCCACGCACCCGCCGCGCCCGTCCCGCATCCAGCGCATCATCCGGGCCGTCCGGCACTGGACAAAAGGCCATCGCTGCTCACCGT
>Ga0075030_100004991_pt1 | contig 11960 bp, 11 predicted proteins | sample LitLauG_LLR_2012_FD_71393 | JGI IMG/M metagenome (GOLD analysis project Ga0075030, IMG submission 71393) | Freshwater sediment microbial communities from Pennsylvania, USA - Little Laurel Run_MetaG_LLR_2012 | ecosystem: Environmental > Aquatic > Freshwater > Creek > Sediment | place: USA...
CTCATCAGTGAATTAGAATCTCTTACTCCGAATAAGCAGGAGCTTGTCAAGCGGAGAAAGGCGTCGTAGAGTGGGTTACACGGGAGTCGCGACTTTCAACGGAGTTCCGGGCGTTCCCTCGCCGGACTGAGCGCATGCGATGGTAGCAACCGGAATGTTCCCCTGAAGGGGCAGATGGACGAGATTGATGTTTTCAATAGAGCTCTTTCTCTGGCGGAAATCCAGTCCATCTTCAATGCTGGCACGGCTGGTAAGTTCAAAGGACAGGTTCATCCGGAATTTGGAGTTTACAATATTGCTGATCCTCAGTCGTATGTAGGGGCGACGTTTGTTGCGCCTAATAGCGCAGTACCGCCCCAGCCAGCAACAACAGTCATTGAGTATGCAAGGGCTTGCGGTTTTGATCATTTCAACTGGCAGAACCAGATCACACACAACTCTGCCGCCCGTGCAGGGAGCGATGTCGAGCCAAGAAATCCCGGACCGTTGATCGCTTCGGGAAACGTTGCCTACTTTGGGATTCCCGTTTCCCCGCAAGACAACCATTGCATTTCTGATTGGATCGGTTGCTCTCTGATAGCACCTCCTACCTTTTTCGACCCGCCGCAAGGATCATATACTTACCTGCAGTTTTTGTGGAATCCCTATCCTTATTACATTCCCTCTGCGCTCCCTAATCTACTAGTGCCTGGTGCGTGCCTGGTCCCAGGGGGTTGTCCTCCTTTGCGAAATGTAATCAGCCTTGACGGCACAACCCTTTCGTTTGCCGATGCTCCTAATCTTTCCCACTTATCGGGGGAGACGCCTTCCACGTTTCCAAGTGGGGCCTTTATAGCCTTTGCGACTGCACTCGTAGGTGTGGACAGCCTAGGCAATGCACATTCTTTTGGTGCTGCGGCTTCGTTTACATGGAACTCGACCTTTAATGGGAGGGCGGGGGGAGTTCATCAGACGGCCCTCGCTCACCTGACTGATCCTGGCAGTGGAACTGGTGGTGTAACGATCACAGGGATAGGTGGCGTTGCGCTTCCGCCCGTGGTGCCCATCGATCAAGTTGCTACGACCGCCTCGGGTCTGGTCTACAGCCGGGTCAGCCAGACCTTCAACGGTACCGTAACCATCAGGAATACGAGCAGCCGCGGGATCAGCGGACCGTTGCAAATTCTATTCTTTGGGATGCCCGCGACTGCGACGCTGATGAATGCCACGAGAAACATTACGGGGACGCCGTACCTGACGGTTCCAGTCGCCAGCCTCGCGCCCGGGCAGTCAACAACCGTCACCGTACAGTTCAAGAATCCTTCGAATGTGGCGATCACCCTTAATCCAGTGGTCTATGCCGGGAGCATCAACTAACATGCGCCGAAGCTTCTCAGTGCTCATCGTATTCCTTTGCTTTGCGCCCATAGCGTTGGGCGGTCCGATCACCTATCACGCGACGGTCAATACCTCTTCCATTTCCGGTACCGCGGGGTCGCTGGATTACAACTTCAACCCCGGTCCCTTCATAACCCAGGCGGCGACGCTCCAGATCGTCGGCTTCTCCAGCAACGGCACGCTGGTGGGTAGTCCGGTCCTGACCGGAGATGTCAGCGGCACTTTGCCGGCGACGGTCACCTTCGATAACGGCACTGCGTTCAATGACTACTTCGGAGCGTTCACGTTCGGCACGGTCCTTTCCTTCGACCTGAGTTTCTCCGGGCCCGGACTGGCTGCTCCGGATGGGACTTCGGCCTCGGGTAGTGCCTTTGCTTTCAGCATGTTCTCCGATGCGGCCGGAACAATTCCGGTGTTGACGAGCGACACGACCAACGGGTTCGCCTTCACGGTGAACGTCAACCTTGATGGGACAACCACCGTGACCAACTCTTCAGCTCAAACTGCGGTCGCGCCGGCAACCAGTGGGACTCCTGAACCGGCCAGTCTGGTTCTGATGGGGATAGGCGTAGTGGTCGGGGTCTTGCGTTTTCGGTACCTCCAATAATGGAGGTCTCAACTGCCCCAAGCGACAAGAAGATCCTGTGACGCTGCTGCTTCCGGCATAGATCTTTTCGCCACAGGAAGAACAGACCGCAAGTGAATCGCATCTAACGGAATCTGACGCACGTCAACAATACGACCACAGTTACCGCAACCGCTGAGCAGCAGTGTCCCATGCCGTGCGCAAACCGTGACGAAGGAAAGACGCCACTCCCGCCGGTAGTACGGAATGGCATCCTCTTTCAGACATGTACCGCAAAACCGGAGCCACTTGCCACGCTCTGCTTCGTCGAAGAGACGTGGCACGGGCGGAGTGAGGTGCCGTTCGTATGATGCTAATCTTATACCCACAACGCGTTTGTAAGGCGTCCCAGTCTTCACCGCCACGACACGTAACACCTGCGCGTCAGCGTTGGCGTCAATGTCGTCGCACCAGACGGGTTTGGACCACCTGCTGGCAAAAGCAGTCCACGGTTGTTCCGAATCCGCGGGCGATTCTGACGAGCCAGCATGACAGCAATTCATCAGGTAGCGGCTTCGGGTGGACTGGCCAGACCGTTCCCGAAAGGCCCGGAGGGAATGTGCCCATCGCATCAGACCACCTCTCAACTTGCCGTTTCCGTTCCGAAGGCGGAGTCCAGTCCAATTCCGAAAGCAAGTCGCCGTCTATACGCTCCCGACCTGTCCGGATGGCATGCACAGCGGCGACTATGAAAAGGGATGATAGTTCCACGATTGTCCCTTCGCTCATTGCGAGGAGCCGGGCAGCCAGAGCCGGCTCCCACAATGTCGAGACGTCGCGTAAGGGTAGTGCTCGTTCGAAGCTCGCCAGCAATTTCACGTAATCGAGATCCAAGTTCCAGCTCAGCTACTTGGGTTGGAGACTGATCCGGTAGATCCGGTTTCCGACACTCACATCTTGCCCTGGGGCGATTGGTAGAAAGGGAACCATGGAGCGTATACGATACCATGCCACTTGTATGAATTAAAGGAATCTGTCATTCGAAAGCACGAATTATTGTGCGTCCGTAGCATGAATCAGTGTGAGGTTGGAGTTGTAAGCTATTGAAACTATGAATGGGTCAGTAGCAGGAACTGATGGAGGTCACACGTGGCGCCGGCCGATCGCGCGGCGCCATGTTCGACAACGAACGCGGCCGTCCAGAAAGTCATTCACGGTGACGCCGACGCCGTTCTTCGAATTCGTGCCCGGCGCCGAGGCCGACTTCGCGCGGGGGTAAACCAGCCGTCCTTCGGCATCCCCAGCGACGCGCGCTTCCCGACCTGTTGGCCGTCACCGACGGTGACGCCATCCCATCGCCATCCACAACGCCATCGGACGCCGTCCGATCGCCGCCTTCGGCAACTCCGACGGCGACCTCGCGATCCTGGGGTTGACCACTTCCTGCGCGGGGGCGCGCCTTGGCGTCCTCATCCACCACGACGACGAGGCCCGCGAGTTCGCCTACGACCGGACCTCTGGGCAAATTGGACAAAGTGCTCGACACCGCCAGCGCCCAAAAGTGGACGATTCGTCAGCATGAAGAACGAATGGAAGCGGATCTTCCGCTGAACCAAGCCCACGGCGGGCTCAATCCTTGTGGTTGTTGAAACGGTAACCCAGGATCGCCTTCACCAGAAGATGGTCGGTGGCCTGTGTCACGCCGACGCCCACGCCGAAGTTGAATTCCCAGTTCTTGCCGAAATCGATATCCATGTCGGGCAGGAACTGCTGCTGCTGATCGCGGAGCGGGTCGAACCCGGTGACCGGTCCATAGGCTCCGTAATATTCCACGCCCACGTTAATCTTCTTGGTCACGTCGAAGCCGACCTTGACGTTGGGAGAGAACTCGAGACCATTCGCTTTGCTTGGACCGTGTAACGAGAGATCGAACGTCGGGTTGAAGGCCAGATACCACTTGCCGATTTTCTTGTCGACAATCGGGCGAATCTCCCACGTCCAGGTATCCGCCGAGAAGATGGGCCGCTGCCACCCGATTTCGTTGGAAATACTGAGACCCACGGGCAGATGGTAGCTCTCCGGCACGGAAAACCGCGGCCGAATGTGCGAGCCCACGTACTTCCAACTGCCGTCCGGTTGAATGCTGGTGAAAATGTAAAAGCCGGTCTCGAACCATTCGTTGAACCCGTGGGTGATCTCCACGGTTTCGTGGACCTGATGATTGGTGGGGAGCGTGCCGTCCGTGGTTTCCTTGGAGCCGCTAGCCGTGAAGTTGGAATGCAATTCCACCATGGTCACCCCTTTGGGCACCAGGTCGGAACCGTAAACCTGAACCTCGTAATTGCCCTGGGCGCGCCCAACCGCTGCTCCTGCTGCCAGAAACACGCTCACCGCGAAAAAATAACGCAATGCCCAACTCCCTCGGCCTGATTTGTGTGCTCCATACAATGTAAACCATCAACCCTCGTATTTGGGCTACACTCATCCCTGTATGAAGATTCTCATCCTCATTGCGGCGGCCACGGCGCTTGCCGCACAGCAGCCGCCGGAGCAATCCAAGCGACCGGCGCGGCCGGCGGGGAACACGATACCCGAATCGGCTGGCGACGATGTCCGCGGCTACAACGACACTCCCCAGATCCCCGGACAGAAATGGAAGGTACACGACATGGATCGGCCGCGCGCGCGAAAGGTCGTGCCCGGACCGAGCGGAGCGCCGCCTTCCGACGCCATCGTATTGTTCGACGGCAAGGACCTCTCCCAGTGGGTCCAGCGCGGCCGCGATGGTCAAACGCAGGAGCCGAAGTGGAAGGTCGAGAACGGCTATGTCGAAATCGTCCCGCGCACGGGAAGGCTGGTCACCAAGGAAAAATTCGGCGATTGCCAGCTCCACGTGGAATGGATGGTGCCGAAAGGGACGACAGGACAGGGACAGGGCCGCGGCAACAGCGGCGTGGAATTGATGACGCGGTACGAAATCCAGGTGTTGGAGTCGCACGACAACCTGACGTACGCCGATGGCGCGGCAGGCGCCATGTATGGCGATTGGCCTCCGATGGTGAACCCGGCGCGGCCTGAAGGCGAATGGAACGCGTACGACATCGTTTTCGAGGCGCCTCGCTTCGAAGACTCGAAGCTCGCCAAGCCGGCGTATTTCACGGTGCTTTTCAACGGCGTGCTGGTCCACAATCATCAGGCGCAACTGGGCACCACGATTTGGAGGCAGGTCGCGAAATACTCGTCGCACGCCGCCGAGGAGCCGCTCAGTTTGCAGGATCACTCCCAACCGGTGCGCTACCGCAACATCTGGATTCGACGGCTCAAAGGTTACGACGCTCAGTAGCCCACGACTCTGGTAGTCAGCTTGGCCTTTATCGTCACAAACACCGTGACGACTTTCAGCCACACGGTGAGCATGAGGCCTCACCTCCTCCTGCTTCGCAGATTCGGAAGCCCGGGCCGCTATCCCGGGCTTTTCCGTTGAAGCCCGAGTGCTTCGCCGGAAAACAACCCGCCCTTCTGCCTCCTCCGCCAAGCGAAAACCGGATGTTAGCATCGTATAATCCCGCTTGCCGCGGCAGCCAGCAGTTTGACAAGCACCCGATTGTTGATGTAGCCTCGAACAGTTTGAAGCGTTTCAAACTTGAAGGAAACCTATGAGCAGCTCCTCTACCTACGCGTATCCCAAGCTGCATAACGCGATGTGGCCGGGCCTGGTCGGGAAAGGTCCCGACTCCGAGCCGCCGATCGATCTGGAAACCATGCTGAGCCTCACCGCCGCCGCCGAAGTCGACGGTGTCAAGTTCGATGGCGTCGATCTTTTCCTCTCCCTGCCCCACACCGATATCGATTCATCAGACGACGATCTGGCGCGCCTCGCCGACAACCTCGCCTCCAAGCACCTGAACGCCGGTTCCCTGGTGGCGCCGGTTTGGCCGCCCACCGGGGGTGGTTCCGCCATGGGCAGCGAACAGGAGCGGGCGGCCTTCCTCACCCAGGTAAAGAAGTCCTGCCGCATCGGTCGCAAATTGCGCGACCTGGGCATCCGCAAATCGGGAATCGTCCGCATCGATTCGGCTGCCGGAGCGGGCGATTGGGCCAAGAACCCAGACGCCAACACGAAGCGCATCGCCGAAACCTTCAGCCAGGCCTGCGACATCGCGGAGGATTTCGGCGAGCAACTCGCAGCCGAAGGCGAGATCTGCTGGGCCGGCATGCACAGTTGGCGACGCAACGTTCAGTTGCTGGAAATGGTCAACCGCCCGAAGACGCTCGGCTTCCAGGCCGATATGGCGCACACCATGCTTTTCACCATGGGCTACAACGCGCCCGAAGACGCCCTGCTGCCGGCCGACTTCGACTGGGGGAAGGGCGACGTACTGGCCGCCGCGTACCGGAAGATGGCCTCGTCCTTGCGCCCATGGACCCTGGATTTCCACGTGGCGCAGAACGACGGCACCGTCAAAGGCTCTGGCTCCCACGACAAGACCGGCCGGCACTGCCAACCTCTGGACCCGAACGGAAAGCTCGATATCGTCCGCGACGCCGGCGCCTGGATGCGCGGCGACGATGGCCAGCCCACCCGCGCCTTCGCCCACATCTGCTGGGACGGCTGCATGTTCCCCAACGCCGTTATGCTCGACCAGAAGACGTGGAACGACGTGCTCCGCGTGATGATCGCCGTGCGCAATGCCCACGGCTGGAACTAGCCATGAGAAACGTCAATATCGGGATGGTCGGCTATGGGTTCATGGGCCGCACCCATTCCAACGCCTTCCGCAGTGTCGTCAACTTCTTCGATCTGCCTTGCCAGCCCGTTCTGAAGACCGTCTGCGCCCGTAATGCCGAACGCGCAAAAGCCTTCGCCGCCCAGTGGGGGTACGAATCGGCGATGACGGATTGGCGGCAACTGGTGGACTCGAAGGACGTCGATCTGATCGACATCGCCAGCCCCAACGATACCCACGCCGAGATCGCCATCGCGGCGGCCAAGGCCGGCAAGATGGTGATGTGCGAGAAGCCGCTCGGCCGCAACGCCGCTGAAGCCGAAGCCATGGTGCAGGCCGTCGAGGCCGCCGGCGTGCCCAATATGGTCTGGTACAACTACCGCCGTGTGCCCGCCGTTACCCTGGCCAAGAAGCTAATTGAAGAAGGGCGGCTCGGCCGCATCTTTCATTACCGCGCGAAGTTTCTGCAGGACTGGACCATAGCGAGCGACCTGCCGCAGGGCGGTGAGGGTCTCTGGCGGCTCGACGTCAGCGTTGCAGGCAGCGGTGTCACCGGCGATCTGCTGGCCCACGCCATCGATACCGCCCTGTGGCTCAACGGCTCCATCGATGAAGTTTCCGCCCTCACCGAGACCTTCATCAAGAGCCGCAAGCATAACCTCACCGGCAAGGTGGAACCGGTAGGCATCGACGACGCCAGCCTATTTCTGGCGCGTTTCCGGAACGGCTCGCTGGCCAACTTCGAGGCCACTCGCTACGCTCGCGGCCACAAGGCGTTGTACACCCTGGAAATCAACGGCGAGCACGCCTCCATCATGTGGGACCTGCACGACCTGCACCGGTTGCAGTATTTCGACCACCGCGATGAGGGCCAGGTCCGCGGTTGGCGGAGCCTGCACATTACCGATCGCGACCATCCCTACATGTCGCACTGGTGGGTGCCCGGACTGCAAATCGGGTACGAGCATACGTTCATTCACCAGGCCGCGGATTTCCTGCAGGCCGTCGCCGAAGGGAGGTCCTCGCCGCCCACGTTCCGGGACGGCATGTTGACGGACGACGTCACGGATGCCGTACTGGCCTCGGCGGCCAATCGAAGCTGGGTTAAAGTCCGAAGGAGGCACCAAAATGCATAGGATGAGTTTCATGGCCATTCTTGGCTGTGCTGTTTTTCTGGCCGTAGCCATCGTGATCGCCCAACAACCTCCCGCGGGCCGCGGACCCGGGGGCCGCGGCGGTGGACGTGGGATGGGCCCCATGATCCCCCCCATCGAAGAGACCGGATTCCGGCCCATCTTCGACGGCCAGAGCCTCAAGGGCTGGGATTGCGATCCGGATTTCTGGAAGGTCGAGAACGGCGCGATCGCCGGCGAGACCACGGCCGATCACCAGCCCAAGCAGAACATCTTCTGCGTCTGGCGCGACGGCAAGCCGGCCGATTTCGAGCTCAAGATGCAGTACCGGCTGACGGGCGCGGGCACAGGCAACAGCGGAATCCAGTACCGGAGCGTGGAGTTGCCAGATGTCGCGAGATGGGTCATGAAGGGCTACCAGTTCGATATCGACGCGCAACAGCGGTATACCGGCCAAGTCTACGAGGAGCGTGCCCGCGGTTTCCTGGCAATGCGCGGCCAGTTCAACTACGTTGGAGACGGCGGGAAGCCGGCCAACATCGCGTCCGTCGGCGACAACGCCGAGTTGCAAGGCTTTATCAAAATCATGGACTGGAATGACATCGATATCATCGCCCGCGGCAACGTGATCGTCCAACTGATCAACGGCCATGTGATGAGCCAGCTCATCGACGACGACAAAGCAGGGCGGAAGATGGACGGCCTCATCGGCATCCAGCTCCACCGGACCACCGGTCCCATGAAGATTGAGTCACGCAACATTCGAATCAAAGATCTATAGGGTGACAGGCGATGGCTTGCCTGGCCTGAAATTACATGCCAACCATCAAGGAAGTGGCCGATCTGGCCGGTGTGGCGGTCGGGACGGTGTCGCACGTGATCAACGGTTCGGTGCCGGTCAGCGAGCAACTCCGCCGCAAGGTTCATGAGGCGATCCGCGAACTCGACTATCACCCGAATCACGTGGCGCGCAGTCTGAAGACCAGCAAGACCCGCACCCTCGGCATCATCGTGCCCGACATGACGATTTCGTTCTACCCGCAGGTCATCCGGGGGGCGGAGTTCGCCGCCCGCGAGCGCGGCTACTCTCTGATTGCGGTGAACTCGGACGAGGATGGCGACCGGCAGAAGGAGCTTCTTTCCCTCTTGCGCTCGCAACGCGTGGAAGGCATTCTGATGGTGATTGCGGCGGCGCCGACGCCGGTGAACCAGATTTCGCGAATGATCAGCTCGGGCATGCGGCTGGTCTGCCTCGACCGCATTCCGGACCGGGTGCCAGTCGATTCGGTATCGGTGGAGGACACTTCGGCCGCCGAGTTAGGTGTGGACCACCTGATCGAGATGGGCCATCGCCGCATCGCGATCGTGACCGGGCCTCAGACGCTAAAGAACGAGCGGCAGCGGCTCTTGGGCTACAAGCAGTCCTTACAGCGCGCCGCCCTGGCGTTTGATCCCGGGCTGATCTGGACCGGAAACAACCGGCCGGAAGATGTTGGCGCCATGTGCCGCGAACGGTTGCGCGACCCGGCATCGCGGCCGGAGGCGATCTTCGCCACCAACGGCCCAACCGGGTTGGGCGTCCTGCGCGCTTTTCGCGACTGCGGCCTCGATACCCCCGATGACATGGGCTTCGTGACGTTCGATGCATTGACGGTAGACGATCTGTTCAAGCCTGCGATCACCACGGTGGTTCAGCCGGCCTATCAAATCGGCTTCCGCGCGGCGGAAATTCTGCTGCAACGGATCGAAGGGCCGGCAGCGAGCGCGGAATCGATCACGGTCCGCCTACCCGCTACGCTGGAGGTGCGGGCATCGTCGGGGCTTCCCCAGTCCACCCGTCAACGCCGCCTCTCAACGCCGTCCTGTGATTCAGACAGTAGATTAACGCATTCCTGCCGGTAGAGATCCACCGGCGGCCGGGGACGGGGTGCGCCGGCAAGCCCTCCTGTCACTGCGCCTGCGACCAAGGGCCACTCCACTCCTCCCGCGTGATTTCCTGGTCCGAACACGGTAAGACCCGCCTGCCCACCCTGCCGTCCGGCGAACTCGGTCACCTCCGCCAGTGGGCGGAAACTATCGCCGCTTGCGCCAGGCCCGCGCCGCACTCGTCAAACTGCACCAGCGTGTCACTTTCGGAATTATTTGGCACAAAAATTTCAGCGCTATTTGGCATAGGCGGTCTTCGATCTCGGCCGATCCTTTGCTTCCTTGGCCGCCGCCAGGCGTGCCTGTGACAGTAGGCGTGACACTGTAGCGGGATGGATCTTGAACAGCCTTGCGGCATCCGCAGCCGTTTTCTCACCCCTGGACACCATCCGAGTGATCTCGGCCTGCTGTTGAGGGGTCAGTTTTGGGCGACGCCCGCCAATGCGTCCTTCCCGCCGGGCGGAATCCAAACCTGCCTTTGTTCGTTCGCGCAGCATGGACCTTTCGAATTCGGCAAAGGCCCCGACCATCTGCAGCATCATCCGTCCTGCCGGCGTTGTGGTGTCGATCGCCTCGGTCAGGCTCCGGAAGCCAGCTTCGGCTTCACCCAGCCGTTCCATGATCGTGAGCACATCACGCAGCGAGCGGGACAGCCGGTCGAGCTTCCACACCACAAGCACGTCTCGTTTGCGGAGTTGATCGAGGAGCGGGTGGAGTTCCGGCCGATCCCACCGTCCCCCGGAAGCCTTCTCGCGATAAATCCGCTCACATCCGGCCGCCTTCAAAGCCGCCACTTGTGTGGCGGTCTCCTGATCATTGGTTGAGACTCGGGCGTAGCCTATAAGCATTGCAATAATGTATTGCCATTACTTTACATTGAGCAATAGGTTTCTGCAATGCCGATATCCACAGAAACGAGGGCTTCGCCTATTCGTTGCAGAAACGAACGTTTGAGCAATGATACAGTTTACGCCACCCCGAGAGAGTACTGGTTTCTCGACACCAGGCGACTGATCGTTCTTTACTGCTTTCACGTAAGCGGCTCGAAGCAGGAGGAGGAACTTTCGTTGGTGCAGTTTCGATCAGCCGGACGGTCGTGTTGAGTGCGGTACGAATTTCGCGTTCGGTAAACGGCGCGAGCCGTAGCACGGCTACGGCTTGGCGTCGAGAAAGCCGTTCACCATTGGGACGATGATGGGTATACGCTGCATCAGTGTCACGTGGGTGGTGTCGGGCAAGATGGCCAATCGCGACGCGGAGCGCGGCTTCATGTCGCCGTGGATCTCGCCACCCTTTAGGCGAAACATCTCCGCGACGTGCGCGAGCCGCACGCCGTCAGCGTCGCCGTGGATGAAAAACATGGGCGTCGTGGTGGCCTTAAGCTTGTCGGCTCCGAAGTCGTACTCTTTCGAGGCCGTGGCGACGATTCGCTGGACGAAGTTCGGAAAGTCGTCCGGAGTCGGACTCAGCTTCTTGTACTCGGCCTCAATGGGCGAGCCTTTGAAAGCGTCCGCCGTGAGTTTCGGGATAGCTTCGAGCGCTTCCGCGATCATGCCGTCACGGCGGAACGTGGACGAAATGATGACTGCCCTTCGCACTTTGTCCGGATGGCGGATCGCACACTGCATCGCCACGGCTCCGCCCATGCTGTAGCCGATAAGGTCCGCTCGCGGGATCTTGAGATAATTGAGCAGTGCGGCCACGTCGTCGGCGAGGTTTTCGTAGGTGATATCTCGTGGGACGTCCGCCGTGCGGCCGTGACCTTGCATTTCGACGGCAATGACTTTCCGTGTTTTGGAGAGCTCGCTGATCCACCCGGCCCAGTTGTTGGTGATGGTCATGAACGCGCCGTGAAGCAACACCACCGGTTCGCCGCCGCCGTGGACTTCGTAGTACATGTTGATTCCATTGACTGGCGCGTAGCCCGTCGTTGGCTTCTGCTGCGCCGACACGTCAGTCGTAACGAGCGTCACTAAAAGGAAAGCTGTCTTCCGCACTGCTGAACGCCGCCCGTTCTGTCGCCGACCGGAAGCGTTTGTTTGATGGATTGGCTGCGTCATTTTGTCTCCGTAGTTGATCCCAGGCTGGCGAGAAGCTCGTCGAGTTGGTCGAGCGCCTCGGGCATCGCGCCCGTCGATCCGGAGTCAAGCGCTTCCTTCGAGGGATAGCGATCGTGCACGACCAACAACGTCTTGCCTGCGTTTTCATCGAAGGTCACCGTGGTGACGGTCT
>Ga0075030_100004993_pt1 | contig 11959 bp, 11 predicted proteins | sample LitLauG_LLR_2012_FD_71393 | JGI IMG/M metagenome (GOLD analysis project Ga0075030, IMG submission 71393) | Freshwater sediment microbial communities from Pennsylvania, USA - Little Laurel Run_MetaG_LLR_2012 | ecosystem: Environmental > Aquatic > Freshwater > Creek > Sediment | place: USA...
GTCGCGTTTTGGTGGAAGTTTGCTCCCGTAATCGTCAGGCTCGTTGATCCGGGCAGCAGGCTTGCGGGAGATGCTTGATCGATGAACGGCAGAGCAAGGGGAGGAGCCTGGCCAAATGAGAGTGAGCCTGTCAGGACTGCACATACAAAGAAGTGGAGTAGAAACTTCATGATGGGTTCTCCAGGTTACCGGCCGTTAGAGCTTTTCATCCGTGCCTATCGCGGCAAGTAATGTCATGAGTCGGAATGTCGAAGGGAAAGGGAAAGAGGAGGATTTCTGCCAACGGCTATCGCGGACCGGCGTAATTATCTGGCGTCGTGTCGGCGAAAACTCCTAGGCAATTTCGGTAAGCATGCAACTTCGGATCAAGTTCGGACCAGAGTACAAGAAACACCCTTTAAAGGACCGCCGCGTTTCCCGTCGCATGGCAGATCACTTTCGTCGTACACCCTATTGACCCGAGGGATGGGAGAGAAGAGTCTCGACTGGTTTTCTTGGGGCAGTGGAAGATTGACAACATTTCGCGCAGCGCTCAGTAAGGGTTATTGAGCAGTAACCTGACTCGCCGTTCCAGAGTCCGGTTCTTGGAAATTGCTCGACCGCCTTCTGGATCAGTACGGATAAACGCGCTAGGGACGACTGAAAGCTTCGCGAAACAGAAGCCGTGAGCAGGTCTTTCGGATCGGAGAGACTATTTCCCAATGAAGGTTCTTAGCGGACGAACGGGCCTCGCGCGCAGGAGATCAAAAAGTCTGTGGTACTGAACAAACCGGTAGGCCGTTTCAACCGCGTCTGCTATGTCCGCAGCACATGAGCGTTCGCCCCGTTTGATCTGAATACGACTGACTGTTGACACCAAGAGCGCGTCGTTTGGCGTGCTCTTTTGTTGGCACCCGCTTGAATCTGGTGGCGGCGGTAGGACTCGAACCTACGACCTACGGATTATGAGACCGTCGCTCTAACCACCTGAGCTACACCGCCACTGGCTGCAAATCGGGGAGAATGTGCGAAAGGAACTTCGCTGACCGCAGGCACTTTCGCTGCTTGGATGCAACGAACCCGTCGGAGCGTTACGTCCAATTGTTAATTCTAAAAGCGGCTGCGAAATTGGTCAAACGCACTGCGCCCGCCGGGATATACTCTGCGGCATGATTATTGGCGCTCATTTTCTGGTCTACAGCAAAGATCCGGAAGGGGACTGTGCCTTCTTTCGCGCCGTTCTGAGGTTCCGCTATGGGGACGTCGGCGAAGGCTGGCTGATTTTTGCGATGCCTCCGGCCGAAGGGGGCATTCACCCGTTGGACGGCGAGTTCTCGCAGCATCATGCTGGGCATGATCTGCTGGGCGCGGTGCTGTACCTGATGTGCGACGATCTCGAGGCCTTTGTCGGATCACTCGAAGCGAAAAATGTTCATTGCACCGAGGTGGAAAGAGCGCCCTGGGGCATTAAGACTACGATCCCAGTGCCGAGCGGCGGCGCGATTGGCCTGTATCAGCCTGCCCATCCGACTGCTCTGAACCTCAATTCGAAATAACCGCCTGACCATGAAAGCCATCGCCGTCATTCCTGCCCGTCTGGCTTCGACTCGTCTGCCGCGCAAGATGCTGCGCGAGATCGCCGGCCGGCCGCTGATTGGACTGGTCTACGAGGCGGTACGGTCCTCGTCCTTGCTCGTCGACGTCATTGTGGCAACTGACTCGGAGGAGATACTGCGTGTCTGTCACGAGCGCAGCTGGAAGGTGCTGTTGACTTCATCTACGCACCGCAGCGGCACCGAACGCGTGCACGAAGTGTCGAATCGCGAAGCCGCTGACGTGTATATCAACGTTCAGGGAGATGAGCCGCTCACTCGCCCCGAGCATATCGCAACGCTGCTGCAGGTCATGCAGAATCCCATGGCGCAAGTGGGCACCCTGATGACGCCGGCGGCGGAAGTTGACGTTGCGAATCCAAACGCGGTAAAAGTTGTTACCGATCTGAACGGGAGAGCGCTCTATTTCTCGCGGGCTACAGTTCCTTTCGATCGAGATGGCACCCGGCCGCGATATTTCAAGCACCTGGGCCTATACGCTTATCGTAAGTCTGCCCTGGACCGCTTTGTGACTCTGCCCGAGTCATCGCTCGAAAGGAGCGAGCGGCTCGAGCAACTTCGGTTTCTGGAAAATGGCATTCCGATTTTCGTCGGCGAAACTCCGCACGACAGCGTGGGGGTGGATACGGAAGAGGATCTGCAGCGCGTGATTGAGATACTGCGAACGCGCTGATGCGGACGATGTCGAGTCTCGATCAGAGGTGTGGATCTGCGGTTTGCGTGCGTCCCCATTCGTCGGCTGCCGCCAGGCGCCGCGAGATGGAAGGGTGCGAGTGGAAAAACCATTCCACCCATTTCGCCGGTGTTCGCTCCGCCAGGTTCTGTTCCGCCAGTTTATTCATGGAGGAAATGAAAGGCTCGACGCTGGCGATGGACTCGAACGCATAACGGTCCGCCTGGCGCTCGTTATAGCGCGAGTAGGCGTTGAGCGCCGGCATCAGCAGGAATGAAAGCACTGTTGCCACCAGCGCCAGCAGTGGCAGGTTGGCAAAGTCGGAAACCTGCACGAACTCGAACAGTTGGCGATCCACGGCATAGTGCAATGCCCAGTTGGCCGCCCAGAAGCCGAACAGCGTGATGGCGGCCTGCACGAAAATGCTCTTCAGAATGTGGCGGTGGACGTGGTGCCCGAGTTCGTGGGCCAGAACGGCTTCGATCTCGTCCGAAGTGTAGTTGTCGAGTAGCGTGTCCGCCAAAATGATGCGGCGGGTCGCACCCAGTCCGGTGAGGGCGGCGTTTGCCTTCCGACTCTTTTCCGAGAGTTTCCACCGATAAACGCCGCGCACTCGGGTCCCGGCACGCTCGCTGAGCACGACGAGCCGCCGCCGCAATTCTTCATTGTCCAGCGGTTCGAATTTGTAAAAAATCGGAAACAGCACAACCGGAGCCAATTGAGCTAGAACCACGAACAGCACCATGAACAGCGCCCAGGCCAGCAACCACCAATATTGCGGCCACTGCCCGATGGTGAAATACAGCAACTCCACGACCAAGCTGCCCAACACCAGTCCTACGAGAAAACCTTTAACTTCGTCCCAAATCCAGGCGCGAAATCGCTGGGTCGAGAGTTTGTAGCGCCGCTCCAGTCGGTATCCGTAATAGTCCAGCCCAATGCCCAGAACCTTGCTGATCAGCAGCAGCAACAGCAGGTAGATGAAAACTGCCAGGGAATAGTTGTGGGGCGGTAGTTTCAAGGCCAGATCGCGCAGCCAGCCCGACCACCCTGTTACCAGCAAGACGACCAGAAATACAAAGCCGATGATGAAGTCGGCGATGCCCAGCCACCGCCGGATTCGGTTATAGCGGCGAGCCTCAGGAGAATCGGTCTGAACCGGAATGGAGACGTTAGTGGTCACGAATCGTTGCTCAGATGCGTTACCTAGCAGTATCGCACTATTTGCGGCGAAACCAGACAGGCTGATCAGCCTAGAATCCTCGTTCTCAACCCAGATTACTGGTTGTTTACGAAACTTTCGCCCGTGGTCAGAAGTTCGTTGACCAGTTCGGGGGACGAAGCTTCAGTGTAGAGCCGCAGCAACGGCTCGGTTCCCGACGCGCGGAATAGCGCCCATGCTTCCGCTCCGTTGCCGTTCGTAGGCGCATCGAGGAAGAACTTAACTCCGTCGACGTGTTCCTTCTTCAGTATCCGGTAGCGGCCGAGAGTTCGTGTGCTGTCCGCGCGGGCTCGCTGAATCGCATTCTGTTTCACGTCCTCAGGGATGTGCAGATCGCGCCGCCCGTAGTAGTGCGGCCCAAACTCACGCTGCAGATCTGCCACCAACTGACCGAGCGGTTTGCCTTCCTCCGCCATGACATTGGCCAGAAGCAGGCAGTTGAGCACGCCGTCACGTTCAGGCAGAAAGCGCGAATAGCCAATGCCACCCGACTCTTCACCGCCGATCAGAATCTCATGATCCATCATCAGATCGGCAACGTACTTGAAGCCGATGGAAGTCTCGTGCAGCTTTCGTCCATACCTTGCAGCAATGCGGTCGAGCATGCGGGTCGTGTTGAACGCTCGAACCACATCCCCGGGCCACTTCTTGCGCTCCAGCAGCCAGCGGAGCAGCACGCAGAAAATTTTGTGCGAATCTACGAAACTGCCGTCTTCGGCGGCGGCACCGATGCGGTCCGCGTCACCGTCGGTGGCCAGGCCTGCGTCGCACTTCTCGCGAACGACCGTGTCCTGCAACATCTTCGTGTGCGGCTCGATGGGCTCCGGATTGATCCCTGGAAACAGCGGGTTGAGTTCCTGGCGAATCGCGACATAATGCACTCCGCGTTCGGCAAGGATCCCGGTCAGAACCCCGCGCCCGGAGCCGTACATCGCGTCCACGGCGAACTTGAATTTTGTCTTGGCGATAAGGTCCAGGTCGGCGAAGGCGCAAACGGCGGCGACGTACGGCTTTTTGAAATCGACCTCTTCGATGGCGGCTTTGGTTCCCTTCGGCGCGGCGTTGGCAGCCAACTCCTCCTCGATCCTCTTCATGATCGCGGGCGTTGCTGACCCGCCGAAATTACCCTTGAACTTCACTCCGTTCCAGTTCCACGGGTTGTGGCTGGAAGTGACCATCACCCCACCGGCCGCGCCCTGGTGTTTCACCGCATAGGAAACTGCAGGCGTGGGCGTGAAGTCATTGGCGAGCTTTACAGGAATCCCGGCAGCAGAAATAACTTCAGCCACGATTTGTGCCGCTCGGGGCGATGCAAAGCGAGCGTCATATCCGACAATCACGCCGCGCTTCGCTTCTTCGTACTTCAGCACGTAAGAAGCGATCGCACCGGCCACCCGGCGAACGTTGTCGAAGGTGAAGTCGTCGGCGATAAGTCCGCGCCAGCCGTCGGTTCCGAATTTGATCTCTTGCGCCAATGGTCAGGATTGTTCTCTAGGTCAGATTGTGCAGTTTCTTCTCGTCGAGATGCTTAACTACTTTCCCCACGTCCTGGGCATGCTGCCGGGTGGTGATCAACAAGGCATCAGGAGTTTCCACCACCACCAAATCGCTCACGCCGACTGCGGCAACAAATTTTCCGGGCGCGTAGACGTAGTTTCCGCGCGCGTTCAACAGAAACATGTTAGAGCACGCTACCAGATTACCTTCCGGGGGATTACTCTTCGCAGTGTGATGCTCGTGCAATGCCGTCCATGAGCCCAGATCATTCCAGCCAAAATCGGCCGGCAGACAAAAAATGTTTCCCGCCTGCTCACCCTTGGCCGAGCGCGGTTCCAGGACGGCGTAATCCACACTAATGTTTTCGCATTTGGGATACAGCCGGCGAAACGTGGACGCAAACTTGCGCGTCCCGCAGGCCGACGCGATCTCTTCCAGCAATGGCGCAGTCTTCGGCAGATGTTCGCGCAACGCGTCGGCGAGTGTGCGCGCGCTCCACAAAAACATGCCGCTGTTCCAGAAATAGTTTCCAGCCGCTACAAATTCTGCTGCCTTGTTGGCGTCAGGTTTTTCGGTGAAGCGTCTCACCCGCAAAGTTTCACCTTGAGACGCGCTCCCCGCTTCGACGTAGCCATAGCCGGTTTCTGCACGATTCGGACGGATGCCGAGGACAACAATATTGGCGCCGGCAGCCGCGACCTCGATTCCGCGTTCTAACGTCTTGCGATATCGTTTCTCATCCGCGATCACGTGATCGGAGGGGAACATACCAATCACGGCGGTGGGATCGTCGCGCAACAAAAGAAACGCTGCCAAACCAATCGCCGGGGCGGTGTTCCGGCCGACCGGTTCGGCCAGCACCTGGTCCTTGGGAAGCTTCGGAAGTTGCTTCGTGATCGCGGGGCGTAGATCTTCGTTCGTAATGATCCAAAATTTCTTCGCCGGAGCCAGCGGCTGCAGTCGGGCCACCGTCTGCTGAATCATGGTCCGCTTGCCATCGAGCGCGAGCAACTGCTTGGCGCGCTTCTTCCGGCTCAGCGGCCAGAAGCGTGTGCCGCGCCCTCCAGCCAGGATCACGGGATAGAAATTCAAGTTCTTAGCCACGGATTCCCACGGATCTTCACGGATCAAATATCTAGTCTGAACAGAGCTGGAGCTACATTCTTGTTTCCGGCTCGGGAAGCGGCTTTCCCGGTACGTACGCTCGAAGAAACTCAAGCGACCACTGCGGGCGCACGCCGAACTCTGCGATGCACGCCGGGACAACGATCGCGTCGCCCTTCGCCAGCGTAACAGGTTCGGTTCCGCGCACCTCCACCACTCCGCAGCCCTCGACCGCGACTAGAATCTGCACGGAACTCCGCCCCGAGTCGTCGCGCGTCGAAAGTTCCAACGGTCCCTTTGCCTCAAACATATCCACCACAAAATAAGGAGCCGCAACTAGAGGCGCCAGCCGACTTCCGCCGCGAAGTTCGGTCGGCGCGGGCCGAACTACCTTCCCCGAACTCACCTTTTCCTTTACCGCGGCCATGCCATCTTTCAGATGCAATTCGCGCGGTCGCCCGTAATCATACAGGCGATAGGTCGTGTCGGATTGCTGCTGGGTCTCGACGATCACCGAACCCGGACCGAGCGTATGCACGGTTCCACCGGCGACGTAGATCATGTCACCAGCATACACATTGATCCAATTGAGCAATTCCTCCGCACGCTGCTGATGAATCGCTTCTTCTAATTGCTGCGCCGTCACCTCGGGCTTCAGACCCAGCGCGATTTGCGATCCCGGACGGGCATGAGCCACGTACCAGCATTCGGTCTTGCCCCAGGGTTGGCCGACGCGGGCCGCCTGTTCGTCGTCGGGATGAACCTGTACCGAGAGCTTTTCGTGCGGGAAAAGGAATTTCAGCAGCAAGGGAAACCGCCGCGGATCGCGCGCTGCTTCGCCGACAAGCTCACGCTGATATTGCTCGCTGAGCTGCGCCAGAGTCTGGCCGGAGAGCGGACCGTTCGCCACCTTGCAATCGTCCCCGCTCAGCCAGGCCTCGCCAATCTTTTCCGCGAACTTGTGGTTGGGATAAATCGGCGACAAATCCTCCGTGCCCCAGGGGCGCGGATCAAATGCGGCCGCCATCAGGAGTGGGTAGAGTTCACTCATTTGCGACAATTCAGTTTCAGAAGGTCCAGCCGTCTGATGATTCGGCGACCGTCACCGTTCCGCCCGAAGGCGTTGCCAAACCAGCTTGCGCTCGTGCTCTTCCCCCATCTCGTGCGTCTTGGCTGTCAAGGTCAGGCGATCGCCGTCCAGGACGAAATGCCGCACTCCATCTTCGCCTAGTTCCCCAGGGTACAACGATTGGTCTATGTGGTGAGTAACGGTGGCGCGGGAGGCGTCTACGGTCCAAGTGCCACAATACGCATAATAAGCGTCGACTGCCGCGACTTTCTCGTTGACTGGCGCGGCAATGAAACCCTCGCGCGAGTCCGCCTTCGGGACGGTTGGAGGGGGGTCGGAAACGATCTGTACACTCATCCATCCACTCCGGTCGTAGACGATGAGCCCTCGAGGGTGTTTGCCGTAGAAAGGATAGATCACCTCACCATTCGGCCGAACCGTTTCTATACTCACGAGACGCCAAGCACCGAGCAATTGTTCATGCACCGACGCATCAGATTCCATTTGACCGGCATGCACCGGCAATGCCAGCAGCGTGCCAACCATGAGCGCGCAGAGTAACGGCGATCGTCGCAATAACAAAGAATCCTCCATGCTGGAAGAACCCTGGGGCGCAAGAGTCTCCTGCTTCCCTTTAATGTGGAAGAGGGTTTTGCCAGATTGACGCTACAGCGCCGCGAAAAACTTCCGCATGCGCTCGAGGCCGCGATCCAGCTCCGCTTTCGAGGTGGCATACGAAACGCGAATGTGATCGTTGGTGCCGAAGCCTTCTCCGGGGACAGTCGCGACGTGAGCTTCTCGCAATAAGCGTCCTGCCACATCTGACGCCGACTTCAGGCCGCCCCGTCCCAGAAACGACGAAATATTCGGATAGGCGTAGAACGCTCCTTCCGGCAGTGTGCACGTTACACCCGGAATCGAGCGCAGGCCTTTGACTACGTGGTCGCGCAGCTGGATATATTCGCGGCGCATTTGTTCGACGCACTCCTGGGGGCCCTTCAGCGCAGCGACAGCTGCTTTTTGCACGATAGAGGTTGGATTCGATGTCGACTGGCTCTGCAGTTTGGCCATCGCACTTGCCACTGCTACCGGTGCCATCGCGTATCCCATGCGCCAACCAGTCATGGCGTAGGTCTTCGAGAGCGAACCCAGCAAGACCATGCGCTCCTTGTACTCGCGCAACACTCCCACGGAGAAAATCTTCCCCGTGTGGTTCAGATACACATAACACTCGTCGGAAAGAACCCAGATGCCGCGCTGGTGCGCGAGGCGAATCACCTCCGTCATGTCTTCCAGGCTCATGACCGCGCCCGAAGGATTCGACGGCGAATTGAGAATGATGGCTTTCGTTCGCGACGTAATCAGTCGCGCCACCATTTCGGCGGTGACGCGGAATCCCTGGGCCTCGTCGGTTTCGAGAAGCACGCAACTGCCGCCCGCGTAGCGCACGATGTCTTTAAACGAAACCCAGTAAGGCACGGGCAGAATCACTTCATCGCCGTGATCGACCAGAACCTGAATGGCATTGAACAACGCGTTCTTGCCACCGGTGGAGGCGATCACTTCTTCGCGCCGGTAGTCCGAGTCAAAGTCCACGTTGTGCCGATGAGTAATGGCATCGCGCAGCTCGGTCGTGCCGGCAACCGCTGTGTACTTGGTGAAGTTGCCCTGGATCGCGCCGATTGCCGCGTCCTTGATGTGCTGCGGCGTGGCAAAGTGAGGCTCGCCCGCACCGAAATCGACCACATCGATTCCCTGCGTGCGCAGCTTTTCGGCCTCGGCCACCACCGCCATGGTGGCGGAGGGTTCGATGCGGTTGATCCGGTCGGTGAGTCGCAGTGCTTCCGTGGTTGCCGTGGTCATGCCTTCTTCTTCCTTCTCCTCGGGACTTCGATCAAATCTGCTTCCCGCAGCTTGTAGGCGGGATCGAGCTTCTCGCGCAGCTTTTGCTCGACGACTTCCGGTACGAGGCCTTTCACCGGGCCGCCTGCCTGCGCCACTTCCCGCACCAGCCGAGAACTCACGTAGGAGTACTTGTCGGCGGGCATCATGAACACCGTCTCGAGCGTGGGCTCGAGCTTGCGGTTCATAAGCGCCATCTGGAGCTCATACTCATAGTCGCTGATGGCCCGAATGCCACGCAGTACACACTTCGCGTCGATGGACTTGGCGAACTCCACCATGAGTCCGTCGAACGTATCCAGCCGCACGTTCTTCAAGCCGGCCGTCAGCTCCCGCAGCATCTCCAGCCGTTCCGCCACGCTAAACAACGGGCTCTTCTCCGAGTTGCGCAGGATGGCGACCACCAGTTCTTCAAAGATCTTGCTGCCCCGCTCAATCAGATCAAGGTGCCCGTTGGTGGGCGGATCAAACGAGCCGGGATAGACAGCCGTGCCTTTAGTCAATCGTCCTCACAGGGAAAAATTGCGCGGTCGAGCAACGATGGAGCAATAGGAGATTCTATGCGGGCGGGACCGAGGATGGCAATCTTCCCCTTTTCACATTAGTAGTCGTCATCGCGAGAGTAGTTGTCATCCCTAGCAAAGCGAGGGACTTGGGTTCTTGCTTGCGCTGCGAGGTCTTTCCGGTACAAACAAGCACCGAGGTCCCTCGCTTCGCTCGGGATGACAAGTTCGGCTCGGGATGACAAGCCGCTTCGTGGATTGGAGGATCAGGCCGTCTTAGGCACAAAGCGGAATGTCTGCGGCTGATCCCACTCGCGCGATAAGTCATCCCACTTCGGGTTGGTGGACTCAATTAGCGCGACCCGCTTGGCCCGGGTCCAAGCCTTGATCTGCTTCTCGCGCTCGATCGCGTTGCGCACGTCTTCGAAGGACTCGAAATACACGAGTCGCGTGATGTTGTATTTGCGGTGAATCCGGGAGTGCGTTTCAGCTTGTGCTCCCTCACTTTGCGGCGGAGACTGTTGGTGATTCCGGTATAGAGAGTGCGCGAAGGATTAGTCATGATGTACACGAAGTAGCGTCGCTCTTCCCGCATGATGGCCTCCAGTTCTCTGTCATCCCGAGCAACGCGAGGGACCTAGGTTCTTGCGGTGGCCGAAGCCAGTGGTGACGCAAGCAGGAACCTAGGTCCCTCGCTTCGCTCGGGATGACAGTTCGGTTAATGATCGATCATCGAACGCTTAGCCCTCAACTGTCCACGCAGACCAGGGCCACTCTTAGCGCTTCGCGGCTACCGGGACCTTGACCGGCTCCGGCGGAGCGCTCGGCATGGTGGTAACGCGGCCCGTCGGAGGGGTGGCTTGGGCCGTGGGCGTTGATTGCGCGTGCGGCGTGGTTAGTCCAAGTGCCTTGCGCACCTCAGTATCGAGTTTAGCCATGACGTCTTTGTTGTCTTTCAGGAACTGGCGGGCGTTTTCGCGGCCCTGGCCAATGCGCTCGCCCTTGTAGCTGAACCACGAGCCGGACTTTTCGAGAATGTTGTTGTTGACCGCGATATCGAGCAGATCGCCTTCGCGAGAAATGCCCTCACCGTAGAGGATGTCGAATTCCGCCTCACGGAACGGCGCGGCGACTTTGTTCTTTACCACTTTCACTTTGGTCCGCGAACCGGTAACCACGTCGCCTTCCTTGATGGCGGCAATGCGGCGAATGTCGACACGTACGGACGAATAGAACTTCAGTGCTCGCCCGCCGGTCGTGGTTTCCGGGTTGCCAAACATCACGCCAATCTTCTCGCGGATCTGGTTGATGAAGATCAGGCACGTTCGCGACTTGGAGACCGTTCCGGTCAGCTTGCGCAGCGCCTGCGACATCAGGCGCGCCTGCAGGCCCATGTGGCTGTCGCCCATTTCGCCGTCGAGTTCGGCCTTGGGCACCAGGGCCGCCACGGAATCTACGACCAGCACGTCAATCGCGTTCGAGCGGACCAGCGCTTCCGTGATCTCCAGTGCTTGCTCGCCGTAGTCGGGCTGCGACACCAGCAGGTTGTCGACATCGACGCCGAGTTTCTTGGCATAGGCGGGATCGAGCGCGTGTTCGGCGTCTACGAATGCGGCCATGCCACCCGTCTTTTGTGCTTCCGCAATCACCTGCAGCGTGATCGTAGTCTTTCCCGAGGACTCCGGGCCGAACACTTCCACCACGCGCCCGCGCGGGAAACCGCCCACGCCCAGGGCGGCGTCGAACGAGATCGAGCCCGTCGGGATCACCGCGATGGGGACGATCGCTTCCTTGGAGCCCAACCGCATGATCGAACCTTTGCCGAACTGCTTTTCGATTTGTGAGACTGCCAGTTCAATCGCCTTGCCCCGCTCATCCGCCATGGAGTGGCTCCTTTAAAAGTGCCAAAACAAGTGCTGTCTAAGTCTGGCCGGATTATACCCGTGTTTGGAAGCGAAGAAAAGGCGAATCAAAAAGATTTTGGTGGAAATCGTTCCGAATCGGGCACGTGTGGAGCGGGCACCCTCGCCCCGAGCTAAATCGACATCCGGTTCCTGCGGGCTTGGGTTGCCCGCCAGGCGAATTGTGCTCCCAGCCCCGCCACGATTCCATTCGTCAATACAACAGCCAAGAATCCCCCAACCCAACCGATAATTGAATTCCTGTCGATTGGGCCTTTGAGCATCGCCATCCACGGAGTAAGGCCTACGATCGCTATGGGAGCGGGGTAATCCTTTGCGGAGAAACCCACGAGCGCGCCAACGACAAGCGCTACGGCGGGGTTGCAAAAGTAGCGAACAATTAAGGATAACTGGTACTCGCTGCAACAGGCTGACATGCGGGAGAGAAGATAGCCCTGCACCGCAGTCAATGCGAAACTCGCGATCATTGCCATGA
>Ga0075030_100004996_pt1 | contig 11958 bp, 10 predicted proteins | sample LitLauG_LLR_2012_FD_71393 | JGI IMG/M metagenome (GOLD analysis project Ga0075030, IMG submission 71393) | Freshwater sediment microbial communities from Pennsylvania, USA - Little Laurel Run_MetaG_LLR_2012 | ecosystem: Environmental > Aquatic > Freshwater > Creek > Sediment | place: USA...
AATCGCCGCTGGCTGCAAATCGTAATTGGGATCGGGTTATTTTTGGCGGGGGGGGCGGCCGGCAGCGCCTTCAACCAAAAGGTCTCGGCGGTCAATCACTTTGGCCAGCCCAAAACCGTGATTCACGTGGTGGCCTACAAATTCCGCGCCGCCACTTCCCAGAACGACCAGGAGCAGGCCATCATCGGCATCCGCGACATGGCTGGCAAAATTCCCGGCATCAAAAATATCTGGCTCAAGACCGAACGCAATCAATTGCAGGATTGGAGCGGTGTTTACGTCATCGAGTTCACCAGCCCCGATGCCGCCGCCGATTACGCCGAAAGTCCACTGCACGACGCCTGGCGCAAAAAGTGGGAAGCCCTCCGCGAAACCAGCGTCTCCTTTCAAATCTCCAACTAGGCGTGCCTTCTTGCCGTATGGATTGGCCGGTCTTTAGACCGGCTATCCCGTCACCCCAGTGCCTGCAACAAATCCGCAATCAAATCGTCCGGGTGCTCCAATCCAATCGAAAGCCGCAGCAAATTCCGCGGCGACGTCGATCCATTCCCTTCCGCCGAGGCCCGATGTTCAATCAAGCTTTCCACCCCCCCAAGGCTCGTGGCCGGCTGAAACAACTTCACTCGAGAGACTACGCGGACGGCCTCGTCCCACCCGCCGCGCACCAGGATGGACATCATCCCGCCGAACTGCTTCATTTGCGCCGCTGCGATCTCATGGCCGGGATGCGAAGGCAATCCGGGATAAAAAACGCGCTCCACATCCTTCAATAGGGAAAGAGCCCTGGCCACCGCCATCGCGTTGGCCGAATGGCGTTCCATGCGGCATGGCAGCGTGCGCAGGCCCCTTAAAATCAACCACGAATTGAACGGCGAGCACACCGCCCCCAAAACCGTTCGCGTATACAGCAGCCGCTCATACAGAGGCGCGCGCTGCCGGAAAACCAGGCATCCGCCCTGCACATCGCTGTGTCCACCGCAATATTTCGTCGTCGAGTGCATCACCACGTCGGCGCCAAGCTCCAGCGGCCGCTGCAGCACCGGCGTGGCAAACGTGTTGTCCACCACCAGATGCGCGCCCGCCTGATGCGCGATTCTCGCCACCGCGGCAATGTCCATGATCTTCATTTGCGGGTTGGAGGGAGTTTCCGTCCAGAGCACTTTCGTATTCGGGCGCAACGCGGCGGTGATTGCGGAAAGCGATTGCGTGTCCACGGTGGAATATTCCAGTTGCCAGTTCTTGAAGTACGCGGCCGCAACGTCTCGCACGTGCACGTAAACGTCTTCCGGAATGATCACGTGGGACTGCGGCTCCAGGCTCTGAAAGAGCGCGCAGGTTGCTCCCATCCCCGACGAAAATGCCAGCGCGTCTTCACCGCCTTCAAGCGCGCTCATCGCCGCTTCCAGGCGATCCTGCGTCGGATTCTTGTCGCGGATATAGATATACCCGTGAATCTCTTCGGTCGCCGGCCCGTGCACAAACGTGCTGGAAAGATGCAGGGGCGGCGCTACGCTTCCGGTAACGGGATCGGCTGCGGCGCCCGCGTGAACCGCCAATGTTTCCATTTTCATGAATGCAAACCTCGCAAGTGCGATTTCGTCGCCAACAGTTTAGTATCCCCGCCCCGCGGAAGATATCGCGTATACAAAAACCACGGCCCCAATTTGGCAGTGGGTACCTTGCTCAAAATGTGCTGGTGGCGGATTCTCCTCGCCTTGTGTAGTGGCCGGTCTTCAGACCGGCGCTTCCCCAGGTATTGTGCGGACTCGGATCCCCAATCTGGCCCTAATCCTCATCCAGATCCTCCCGTACAATCCCAAATTTCCGCCGCAAGAAAGAATCCAGCAACGTATCGGGCAGCACGCGCCGCCCAAACGCCGCCCATTTCGCCAACGGCGTCACCGTGTAGCGCGCCTTCGGGTGGCTCGCTTCAATCGCCCCCAGAATCACCCGCGCGCAATCTTCCGGCGTGGTCTTCGATTCCTTGCGGCTGCTGCTCGCTCCAGCGATTGCGCTCGCATAAATCTTCGCGTACGGGCTCTTGTTCGATCCATCCACATACGGCTGCGCAAGTTCCCGGGCCGTCTGCTGAAAGCTGGTCATGATGTAGCCGGGCTCAATCAGAATCACGTCCAGCTGAAATGGATACAATTCCAGGCGCAGCGCGTTCGATAGCGCTTCCAGCGCATGCTTGCTGCTGCTGTACGCGCCGTAAAGCGGCGGCGTCATGATGCCGGCCACGCTGCTGAGCATCACGATGCGCCCCTGGCGGCGTTCCCGCATGTGCGGCAGCACTGCCTGCGTCACGCGCAAGACTCCGAAAATATTCGTCTCATAATGGCGGCGCAGATCGTCGAGTTTCAGCTCCTCGACCACGGCCATTAAGCCGACGCCCGCATTATTAATCAGCACATCGATCGTGCCGGCCTTCTGCAAAACGCCCTGCACGCCGCGCGAGACCGAATCATCGTCGGTCACGTCAAGTTCCAGCGATTCCAGTGAAAGTTTCTTGCTTGCGGCAATGCGGTCGATTTCCGCCCGCTTTTCGCCCGAACGCCCCGCGGCAAACACGCGGTATCCCTTTTCAGCCAATAGCAAAGCCGCCGCGCGGCCAAGCCCGTCCGTTCCGCCGGTAATCAGCACCGTCCGTTGCGGTTCACCCATAGGTTTCTCCCGTTGTGAGAGCCATTCTACGCATCGCCGCCGATCCATGCCAGCCGATTCACTCGGCACGTCAGCCTTTGCGCTTCTTTTTCCCAATCCGCGCGACGCTGACCATCGTTTGTGTCTCTTCGCGCAATCCTGCCACCAGTTCTTTTGCGCTCTTCGAAAGAGGACGGCGGCGCGGCAGAATCACGTCCAGGCTCCGTCGCAGTGGCTCCGAATTTACAATAGTCACGGGTGCGAGTTTCCCGCGCCGAAGCTCTTCCACCACCGCAATCTGCGGCAGGAAAGCCAGTCCCAGCTTTCGCAGCACCATGCGCTTGCACGCTTCGATCGTCTCCACTTCCAGCACCACGTTCGGCAATAATCCGTCGCGGCGGAAGAGACCATTCATCAATGTCCAGTCGCTGGAGCCGCGGTCGTAAGAAATGATGGGCACAGATTCGAGTTCTTCCAGCGTCACCTTGCGTCGCGCCATCGCGGGGTGCCCGGGATGGCCAACCAGAATCAGCGGATCGTCGCGAAGCTGAATCGTTTCCACCTCCGGATGGTTCAGCGAGCGCGCCAGGCCTAAATCAACTTCGCCGTCGAGCACCATTTTCAGAACCTGCGCGGAATTCCCGCTGCGCACGCTCACCACCACGTTCGGATGGGTCACCTGATATTTCTTCAGCACCTCGGGAAGCAGGTACGTGCAGATCGAAAGCGAAGCGGCAATGGGCAGAGCGCCGCCGGCAATCGGATGCAGTTCGTGCACCGCTTGCCGCGCGACCGCCACCTGGCGCAGCAGTTGCTCCCCATGAGGCCGCAAAGCCTTGCCAGCCAAGGTAAGCGAAAACTTGCCATGGTCACGCTCAAACAGCCGTGCGGCGAGTTCCTCTTCCAAAGTACTAATCCGCGCACTGACCGCCGGCTGGCTGATTCGCAACGCCTCCGCCGCGCGGTGGAAACCACCGTACGTGGCCACTGCCAGAAACGTCTCAATCTGCAGGATTTCCATGGCTACTGTGCTCCTCGCTCGTAGGGCCTGCCTTCTCAGGCGGGCCGCTCTTCCTCGAAAAATCTTCCTAGACGTACTGATAAATTCTATCTATCACCATGATAGTTACAATCCGTTTGACTGACCAGAGCTATTTCTCCAAACTGGCTACCTCTGAACCCGAATTGCGCGGTACCGGGATTTTCCCGGTCTCAGCGTTCAAAGAAAGCGAGACTTACGGATGATCACCAACCAGGTCCACGACGTTGAGGCTCTCGAGAATCAGTGGCGGTCCAATCCCCGCTGGAGAGGAATCACCCGGCCCTACAAGGCTGAAGCCGTTTTCCGGCTCCGCGGTACCGTGCAGGTCGAACACACCCTCGCGCGCCTTGGCGCCGAACGCTTGTGGAACTTGCTGCATTCCGATTCGTACGTTGCGGCCCTCGGCGCCATGACCGGTAACCAGGCGATCCAGCAGGTCGAGGCTGGTTTGCAAGCCATCTATATCAGCGGATGGCAAGTCGCGGCCGACGCCAACCTTTCGGGGGAAATGTACCCGGATCAGAGTCTGTATCCCGCCGACAGCGTGCCGAATCTGGTGCGCAAAATCAATCAGGCCCTGACGCGCGCCGATCAAATCCATCACGCTGAAGGCAAGAACGGCAAGTATTGGTTTGCGCCAATGGTGGCCGACGCGGAAGCGGGCTTTGGCGGCAATCTGAACGCCTTTGAACTGATGAAGGGCATGATTGAAGCCGGCGCGGCTTGTGTGCACTTTGAAGATCAACTCTCTTCGGCAAAAAAGTGCGGTCATCTCGGCGGCAAAGTGCTGGTGTCCACCACCGAAGCCATTCAGAAGCTGGTAGCGGCGCGGTTGGCGGCCGATGTGCTAGGTGTGCCGACTCTGGTGATGGCACGGACCGATGCTGACAGCGCCAATCTTCTCACCACCGACACGGATCCGCGCGATCGCTCTTTCTGCACCGGCCAGCGCAGCGCCGAAGGCTTTTTCTACGTGCACAGCGGCATCAAGGCGGCGATTGCCCGCGGCTTGGCTTACGCTCCGTACGCCGATCTACTCTGGTGCGAAACCTCCAAGCCCAATCTGGAAGAAGCGCGGGAATTTGCCAAGGGCATCCACGCGAAATTCCCCGGCAAGCTGCTGGCCTACAATTGCTCGCCTTCCTTCAATTGGAGAAAGCACCTGAGCGACGCGGACATCGCCCGCTTCCAGCGCGAGCTCGGCGCCATGGGCTACAAGTTCCAGTTCATCACCCTGGCCGGCTTTCACGCGCTGAACCATTCCATGTTCGATCTGGCCCGCCAGTACAAAACCCACGGCATGACCGCCTACTCGCAATTGCAGGATGCGGAGTTTGAGAGCGAGCGCGTTCACCACTATTCCGCCGTGAAGCATCAGCGCTTCGTCGGCACTGGTTATTTCGACGCCGTGCAGAACGTTATCTCCAGCGGCACGGCCTCGACGACGGCGCTCGCCGGCTCAACCGAAGCGGAACAATTCCACGATTTGCCGATTCCGCAAATCCAGCAGCCGCAGCACGCCGCCGCCAGCAACGATTAAACCGACGAACCTTACAGAGGCGCGAGATCCGGTTCCACCCAGCCGGCCCGCGCCTCTGGTGTTTCCAGCCGCCCAGGAGAGTAGTGCTTGGCGAGCAGGTCGCGCTCGAGCAGTTCCGGGTGGCTTTCAATCCATTCCAGAAAATGAGCAGCGCGTGGGCCGCCTTCGTGCGCGGCGGCTACCAGTCGCGTCCAAGCCACCGTGGTGGTGTAGAGAAATTTCTGCGGCGCGTTCACATGCAGCGCCATCTTGCGAATCCCAGCCAACAATCTGGCCTCCGCTTCACTGCCGCCTTGGCGACTGACATAAATCCACGCCAGGCGAATGTGATCCGCGTGATGGAACGACGCGTGGTTCAACTTACACTCTTCAAACGCCTGCAGAAACTCCGCGTCCTGCAAATGCCCGCAACCCAAACGGACTTCCATGCGTACTCCTCCCACGGAACATTACTTCAGGCGAAAACAAAAAGGCCCCGATCCCGCCGAGCGGTATCAAGGCCTCTTTGTAAGTTACCACAGCTTTTGAGCTGCATCGAACGGTTTGACGGCAACTCCCGACCGGCGATAAGTTGATCAGCTTACTGGGAGATCTGGCAGGAGGCGTGCGGCATGAAAAATCTGTTTGAAGCGGCGACGGCGAAAGAAATCAAGGAGCGCATCGCGAAGCTGGGGCCAAACAGCGAGCGGCAGTGGGGCAAGATGACCGCTCCGCAGGCGATGGCGCACTGCTCCGTGGCTATGGAGTGGGCGGTCGGCGACAACAATCCGCCGCGCATGTTCATTGGCCGCGTTTTCGGCCCGATCGCGAAGTCGCAACTGCTGAAGGACGAAAAGCCCATGCGGCGGCATACGCCAACCGCGAAAAGTCTGGTGGTGTCCGATGAACGCAATCTGGCCAAAGAATGTCAACGACTCTCCGCGTTGATCGAGCGCTTCTGTACGGGCGGGCCGCAGCACTGCACCAGGCATCCGCACACTTTCTTTGGCGACCTGACGCCGGAAGAGTGGGCAGCCTTAATGTACAAGCACGTGGACCATCACCTGCGTCAGTTTGGCGCGTAGCCAGGTAGGTGGTGAACGGGAGCCAGTTGCAATACCAACATGTGTCTCAAGGGATGTGTGCAAAGCTTGGCCCTAGTACTTGCCCAAAATGGCAAAATTTTGCACACATTCGGTGCTTAACCTGCTTACAATCAATGGCTTGGCTTTGGTAATGCGAATGCAATAATTTATTGACTTGATGTAGATAAGACGGAGACCCCTATGCGTAAACTATTACTTATTCTCATGCCGCTGGCCTTCTTGGCATTCGCTTCTTGCGCCCAGGCCGACACGGTCAACTACACGGCCTCCAGCTCCATACTCGGACAATCTTTTACCTTTACGTTCTCGGAGCCCGGCACCCTTTCCTCGCTGGATACCTTTGTCAATGTTAACTTCGTTGGCTCGGGTCTGACGCTGAACAACCTGCCCGCTGAAGTCCAGTTTTTCTCTGCGGCAGACATGGGGTTGTTCAACATTACTGTGAACATCGAGGGGACCGACACGTTCGAGTTCTTTGGCGATCAGAGTTATTCGGGCACGGGGCCCTTCACTTTGCTGACGGGAACCTTCCCGCTCTCCTCCGCCTTTGGCTTTGGCGATCTTACAGTCTGCAGCAGCACCGGCACGACCTGCATGCCCTCGGTGCCCATGAACGGCGGCACGGTGACAGCGACGACGGTAACGCCTGAGCCCGCTACCTTCGGCCTCCTGATTTCCGGCCTGTTCGGCCTCGCTGCTCTTCGCAGGAAGAAGCTCGCGGCCTGATCTTCGGTCCCTAACAGTTTCCCAGCTTTTCAGAAACTCTCTGATTCCGGCCCCCCAGCCACCAGGAATCAGGGAGTTTTTGTTTTTGTCCTCAAGCCCCAAATTCACAAATCGAACCCAAAGCTGCCCGGCCGCCCGCCTTTTGAAGATCGCAAACAGCAACCCCCAAGATTTAGGGAATAGGATGTGCACCCACTGCGCTGCTAAGTTTATGTTACGCTTTACTTCGATTTGTTTCGTTTGTTTGCGGCAGGGCGTGATCCGCATGGACGGGATCCGCGGGGGGAACTGAGATGCAGCGTAGAGATTTCCTGAGAAACGGTGTTGCTCTCGCGGTGGCGGCAAAAGGCGGAGTGGCCGGTGCGGATGGAATTGTCCCCGCGCACAACTGGGGAAACTACGACTTTGGTTCCGGCCCAACGGTAACCGATCGCCTGAATCAGGGACCGTTTCCGCAATATCCTCCGGATGCGGTGATTCCCACCGACGACGTGGTGATGACCACGACTCCCTCCGACGATGTGGTGCCCAACTACGGCAAGGGACTGATCACCTACATCACGGCGGATTCGGGGACGGATGAAATCAAGTCCGACAACATTCCGCAGGCGATCGAGGATCTGGTGAAATTTCCCCTGGGCCAGCAGCTTTACATCCGCCCGACCTGGCGGGAAATCCAGCCGCGCCCCGGACGCCTGGAGATGCCCGAATACTTGAAGCTGGTTTTTGACCTGGCCAGGAAAAATGGCAAGCGCATCGGAATGCGCGTTCAGATGTGCGCTCCGGACTATACGCACGACCCCGCCCTGCCGGATTTTGTCCTCAACAAAGTGCCCAAGGTGGACCTGGTGCTGACCGATCAGCGGGAAAGTTCCTCGGCGCAGCGGTATCTGAATAATCCGCATTCGCGGTACCAACCCCGTTATGACCATCCCGTCTTTCAGCAAGCGTTCGAAGAACTCATCGGCCTGCTGGCAGCGGAATACAACGGCAATCCCCAGATTGAGTTTATGGATACCTTCATGTACGGCTTTTGGGGAGAAGGGCACACCTGGCCGTTTAGCAACACTCCTTTCCCGGATTATCAAACGGCGGAACGCACCTGGATGCACATGCTGGAAGTGCAGCTCGAGCACTTCACGAAAACTCCGCTGCTCACCAACACGCAACCCGACTTCAGCCGCGTTGGCAATGCCGCCATGCTGGATCGCAGCGTGCGCAGCAACAACTGGATTCGCAGCGATACGATTTTTATCGAGAACGAGCAGATTGAAGCGCTCAGCAACCGGCCGCCGTGGATCGCCGCGCTGCTGGAACAAGGGCTTCCCGGCAAGCCTCCCGACACATCGGCCGCGCAGGAGGGCATCTCCCCGGCGGAGAACATGATCGCCCATGTGCTGGACATCGGCGCAAACTATTGGTCGCTTTGGAATTTTCATCAAATCAGCGCGCGGAATTTGCTGAGCTACTACCAGGCTTCTCCCGCCTGGTTCGACCGCATCAATCGCCGCATCGGCTATCGCGTGCGGCCGTCGTTTATCTGGAGCTACGAGGACGCGGGTTACCTGGGGATTATCGTGGGTTTCGCGAACGACGGAATCGCCGGCGTTCCCGGCGTTTTGAGCGTCACCATCGAAAGCGAGGATGGGAAAGTGCTCACGAGCGGCTGCCTGGATCCCGGCCTGCCATTGCCCGGAAAGATCCGCCAGGCGCAGTTCGTGTTGCCCCAAGGAACGAAATTCAAGGGCCTAAAACTGCGAGCCGAGCTTGAAGTCAAGGGCATGCGTTATCCCGTACGCTGGGCCTGCCACCAGAAATTGAACGATGATGGCTCACTCACTCTGCATCCCAACCTCCGGCAGGCGGAGTAATTCCTGGAAAACCGGAAACGGACGGAAGGGTTCCTTGCACTTCGGTAGGGCCAGAAAGACCGGAGAAGCTTCCCGTCTGTCCTCTGATTCCTTACGAATGGTGTCTCAGTAGCCTTAGAAGTGTATGACCACGACGAGTCAGACGAAAAGAGTAACGACTAAATACCAAACTTGGCGAATTTCCGGGAATCTGCGCTGACAGACCGAAGCCTACTAGCCTGAAACAGTGTGAGTAAAAGTCTTCTGTGAGGAGTTTCTCTCTTTCCGCGTCGTCGATTACGTTCTGAAACGGAGAGGTAGGCGGTGGAGATGTCTGGGAAGCCAGCATGGAACCAAAGTTTTGGGCCACGGACGCTAATTGCTCGAGAACACGAATATCACCTTCAGATAGTTGGGTAATGTCACGGATAAAAGATGACAGGTCGTCATCAGTCCGTTCCGCTTCAGGTTCCAACCCGTTTGCCAGTACTCTTCCGAGTCTTTTGATTTTCTCGGCATTCGTACTCCTGACGGCTTCCTCAGCCGCCGCGATTACAGCCTCGGCAAACTCTGAAGATTTCAGGAAATTCGACTGAGCGTCGAGCGCCTGCTGGTTTCCGGAATACTCCTTCTGCAGAGCCTCGAGTTCAGCCTGGAATACCAAGAAGGTTTCCTTAATGCGCTCAAATCGTTTGTGGTTTAAAAAGTGTTCTCGCAGTGTGTCGGCCACAGCCACCAGTGGAATTATGGTGGCCAATTTCAGCGTGATCTCCAAGGGAGTGCTCTCGGGGTTGTCATCAAGCTGGCTAATTGAGACGTCTAACGGATTATCGATCCGATTCATGAGTTGTCAGTCCTTTATAGCTAGTTAGCTGCTTCTGCATGTACCCAATGCTTTAAGACCGGGACAGACGGAGGGTTTTCTTGCATTCCGGTAGCCTGAAAAAAAATGAAAACACTCTCCGTCTATCGCCTGCTCCCCCTCCGCTAATCTCCGAGGCGCGACTTGAAGTCGTTTGCCACAAGGTTATAGCACGCTAGGGTTTTCCCGACCTTCTGCGGGTCGTATCCGCCCATGTGAATCATCCCGTGATAAACTTGGAGGGTCTTGCCCAGATTCTTCTTTATAAATTTGACTGGGTCGCGCCCGTGTCTCCACTGAACCTTTCCATCTTTACACTCCATTAGCGCGCTAAGCCCCCATGCGATAGGCATCACGAACCCTTCGGGGAAGTCATAGGAACACTCGGCGCCATAGAATTTGGTTCGAGGAGGATTGGGGAGATACTTAGGGTCTCCCGACCTGGCTTTTGATTCATCCCAAATGCGAACGCTGCTGATTCTTCCAAAGCCCGGCGAAGCTTGATTGTAGGCTTCAGGGAACTCGGAGTAGATCAAGTCGAAGAGATGAGGAATATCCTTCATCAAGCCGAGTGCACTTTTTACTCCCTTATGCGTCAGCTCCCTTATATCCCCCTTTGTCCTCACACTGATGTCGTCAGATTCCATGAGTTTGTTGTACCAGGAAACGCACGCCCCCTTATTCCGGTACATTGCCACAGGGCTGAAATCCTTCTTTCCGGGCAAATCTTCGTCTATCTTAGACAGAGGGATCCAGCTAAGAGCGACGAGGTCACGCACCTTAATGCGGCCCCCATCGTTTGTTTTCCACTCAATTTCGCTTACCAATTTATCGTCAATTGAGTCACGAATTGCATCATAAAAGCCGGCCTTATTAGCTTTCGTCTCTTCAGTCAACTGCGCGTTATTGTTCCTGGCGCGGGCGACATCGAGAACTGCATCCTCAAATTCGTCACGGCCTGCTGCACCATCTTGGGGATAGATAACTTCGACCGGCGTAAGGAAATCCAGATCTTGCTTGATCTCGTCGATCTGATTACGGTGAGCTCTCCAAATGGCAGGCACTTGTTCCCACCGCTTGACGCCTCGCAATACCACTTTTGCTCTTTCAACGCCCAATGCTATTCGAAGGATATGGAGCGCAATCGCAAGTAGATTGTGTCCGCCGTCTAGGACGCCCTCAATGTCCTCATCCTCAAAAGTCAGCTCAAAACGCTTTCTTTCGCGAGGCATACAGTTGGCAGCCGCGATGAGTATGCCCTTGGATTTAAACTGGAACCACTGCGGAGTGGTTTTCAATGTCTCTTCGATTTCGTCAGTGACATCCCCAACCTTTGCTTCACGAGGATTAGCCCTCAGGTCGGCAATGTCGATCAGCTGAATCATACTTGACGGAACGGCAGTGCCTTCTAATCGACGTAATCCATACTTGTCTCGTTGCGAAACTTCATCGAACCGGATCATTACTCGCTGATTATTCATTTGATTCTCCTTTTTTACATCGCTTTTGGCCAAAGCGTTAAAAGGAGTCGGAAGGTGGGTAGACTAGTTTCGATTTTCAACTTTGCACCAGCCGACTATCCAGTCTAGCTTCAAACCTGCGTTCCATCCGGAACGCTATTCATCGCCTTTAAGACGAAGACTCCTAACCGGAGCTTTACCAATATATCAAAGTTAGATAATACCTGCAACGCTGCCACGAATTCTCGCCCACAAAAACGAAAAGGACCCGAGCCGGAGTTCGGGGCCTTAGTAAATTATCCCGGCGGCGACCTGCGTGCTCACACAATTACCCGTGCGGTATCATCGGAGCGGGTGGCTCGGAAACTGATTTGTCCTCTTGTTGGCGACTGCTGAATCGAAGTGAACAGTTCTTTGCAAGACAGAAATTGAATTAGCGCGGAGGGTGGCTGTAGATGGTCAAGACATTGGCCCTATTTTTTCACTGGCTCGGGCCAGTCAAAAACAATATTCGGCTTCTTCCCGGCTTGCTGTGAGGCTAACGCTTCCTTGAAGCATCTCTTCCAATCATAGTCCACGTCTCTTGCTTTCGCGGGAACCTGAAAATGGTATTCCTCGAAGCCACTGTAATCCACGTCCAGCAATCCAGCTTGCACAAGTGTCTCCTGGGCCCAACCGCCGTCACCATGACCTTGCAACCAGATGAGTGGAACACCGTCGTTGGAACTGACCGGGCGATTCGTATTATAG
>Ga0075030_100004997_pt1 | contig 11957 bp, 8 predicted proteins | sample LitLauG_LLR_2012_FD_71393 | JGI IMG/M metagenome (GOLD analysis project Ga0075030, IMG submission 71393) | Freshwater sediment microbial communities from Pennsylvania, USA - Little Laurel Run_MetaG_LLR_2012 | ecosystem: Environmental > Aquatic > Freshwater > Creek > Sediment | place: USA...
CTAAGCAATCCCGTTTTGAACTGGTGAAATCCAGCCCTCCCGAAGCCCTGCCCGACTTGCTGACGGAAGACTCCGGCCTCCGCGAAATCATTTCCAAGATGAACGATCTGCGCCGCCAGATTGCCGTCTTCACCGCTGCCGTCTACACGCCGAAATACAGCAAAGTCAAAGAAGCCCAAGCCGAACTTTCCGTCCTCCAAGCGGCGTTTGATCGCGAACGTTCCGACACCCTAAAGCGCATTGGCGGCGATTTCCAAGAAGCCCTGCGCAAAGAAAACTTATTGGCCGACGCCTATAACTCGCAAGTTCGCGAAGTCACTGGCCAAAGCGAAAAAACCATCCAATACAACATCCTCAAGCGCGACGTCGAAAGCAACCGCCAGCTCTACGACAACATGCTCCAACAAATGAAGCAGGCCACTATCGCCGCCGCCGTTCATGTGAGCAATGTTCGCGTTGTCGATAAAGCCGAAATCCCGAACAAGCCCATCTCCCCCGATTTCCGCATCAACTCAGCTCTCGGCCTGCTCGCCGGCCTGTTTGTCAGCGTCTTCACTGTCATCATTCGCGATCAGACCGACCGCAGCTTCCGTCGGCCCGAAGACATCAAACTCTTTACCGATATGCCCGTGCTGGGCACCATTCCGTCCGCCATGGCCGTGATGAAAATGCAAAACCGTTTTCGCGCGGTCCTGTCCCACTCCCAAGCCGTGGTCCCTCTGCAGCAAAGGTCGAGCCTGACCGCCGACGCCTTCCGTTCTACGCTCGCTTCCATTCTGTTCCTGGGCAAAACCAATGACGCCAAGGTGCTCGTCTTTACGAGCGCAAATGCCGCCGATGGTAAAACCACAAGCACGACCAACATCGCCATCGCCGCCGCCGAAATCGGTAAGCGCGTGCTCGTAATCGATGCCGATCTCCGCCGCCCTCGCATTCACGAAGTATTCGATCTGCCGAACGATCGCGGCCTCTCCAACGTGCTCATAGAGCAACTACCCGAAGATCGTATGCAAAGCTGCATTCAGCAGACAGGCATTCCCGGCCTTGACGTACTCACCTCCGGATCGGCCATCGAATCTGCCCCGCACCTGCTGTACTCGCCCACGCTCGGCGTCCTTCTGCGAGCCGTGCAAAGCAAGTATGACCTTGTCTTGATCGATACGCCGCCCATGCTCCAAATGCCGGATGCGCGTGTTGTCGGAGCGCTGGCAGATGCCGTGGTTCTGATCGTGCGCGCCTCACAAACTGACCGCCCCACCTTCCTCGCAGCTCAACAGCGATTCCAGCAAGACCGAACCGCCCTGCTTGGAACGATCCTGAACGGTTGGGATCCGCAACGCGACCTGAATGATTACCACCGCGATTATCACCAATATCGAACCGCGGCGGGTGCGCGATGAACGTTTCTATCGTCATTAACAACTTCAACTACGCCCGATTTCTCGAAGCTGCCATCGAAAGCGCCCTCGGGCAGACCTACCCGCACTGCGAAGTCATCGTCGTCGACGACGGCTCCACCGATGGATCGCGAGAATTGCTGCGCCGCTTCGAAGGACGAGTTCGTCTCGTTTTCAAAGAGAACGGCGGACAGGCTTCCGCCATGAATGTGGGTTTACAAGAGTCTAACGGCGAACTCATCGCTTTCCTCGATTCCGACGATGCGCTTTTCCCTTACGCCATTGAAGCCGCCGTGAATGCCTGGCAAAAAAATGTTGTAAAAGTACAGTTCCCGCTCGAAATTTTGGACGAGAACAATCAAGCTACCGGACTGCGCATGCCCAGAGTTAAACTCTCGCAAGGCGTGCTCATGCCTGAGTTTCTGGAAACCGGCCGCTATGTGGCATCGCCCACGTCCGGCAACCTGTTCTCGCGTGAATTCCTCAACAAAGTCTTTCCGATTCCAGAAGACGAGTGGAGCGAAACCGGCGACGGCTATCTCAACACCTGCGTTCCTTTCTTTGGCAGGATCGTCGCTCTCGCAGAGCCCCTGGGCTTTTATCGCATTCACGGCAACAGCATGAGTACTGTCGTGGGCAATGGTTCCATTCGCCTCCACCAGATGCAAAAGATGATGCGTCACGCCATGGCCGAGAAAGCTCTGCTCGAAAAACTCGCGCATGATCGCGGCTTGCCTTTTTCCAAGCGCGCCGTCGTTTCGCATTGGATGCACCTCAAGCTCAAGATGTCGTTAGACCGCCTCTCCCACCCGGCCAGCGTCATCCGCTTTAGGGCTCTCGTCGAATCCGCCTGCAGCCTATTCGTATCTGTCGCCAAGGCGGACGAACTAAGCTTCGCTAGAAAAACCCAACACGTTCTGTGGGCCTTTGCGGTGGCGACGCTGCCCTCCAGCCAAGCCGCGAAGTTTATCGGCTACGCCTTCGACCGCGCCCCAGTCTCACGCTTGTCACGCTTCCTGCGCCGGATGTAATTTGATGCACGTTTCTTTCACACCCTCAACCCTCCCCTTGTTGCTGCTGGCAACTTGTCTCTGGTATCGGGCCAAAGGGCAGTTTCTGCCGGTCGCTCTGTTTATGTCGGTTTTTCAAGCCGCCTCCGTGGTGAACCTCACGTTCGGAGGTTTGCTGATTGGCGTCCAACCTACCTACATCGTCCTTTTGTGTGCTCTGCTGGCGAGGCTCTCGGGACGGCGGCCTGGAAGCATCAACACCTGGATTCCCGATACCAACACCACGCTCTTATTAGCCGCCTTTGTTGTCTATTCCACCGCCAGTGCGCTTCTACACCCGTTCCTCTTCGAAGGCGTCCTTGTCTCCAATCCAAAGCTCGGCTTCGGCATCCCATTGAAGTGGGAATTAGGCCACCTCAATCAGTTGTTCTATCTCCTCCTTTCGTTCGCAATCTATCTCGTAGCTGCTTATTGGACTTCTCCTGCCGAACTAACCAAATCGCTGAATTGGTTCGTAGCCGGCGTCGCTTTTTCGTCGCTCATCGGTCTTTATCAACTCATCTCGACCAAGACCGGCTTGCCGTTTCCGCGCGAAATCCTCGACACCAGCCCAACCTACTCAATCTTCACCGCCTATGAAATCGACGGCTTCCCTCGCATGAATGCCACTTTCACCGAAGCCGCCGCCGCCGCGTTCTCCATGAACGTCGCTCTCGCTCTGACCCTCTGGCGCTTTCTCCACCGTGCCGATTCCGTCCGCAACATCACCCGCCTTCTGTTGATCTTCATCGGCCTGTTACTCACCATCTCAACCACCGGCTATATCTGCCTCATCTTCCTGCTGCTGGTCGCGGCTTTTCGCTACTTCACGCCTTCCAAAGACAGCGCCGATGGCCAAATCGCTCGCCTCTTTCTAGCTCTTCCAGTCTTCCTGGCTCTGTTCGCCGTGCTGGGTGTGCCTGCGGTTCGCAACTCCTTTATACGTTTGAGCCACACAGTCCTCTTGGACAAAACGTCTACCAGCTCCTACCAAACCAGAACTGAGTGGAACCATGCTGCCTTTCAAACCGCCGCCGATACTTACTGGCTCGGCGCCGGCTGGGGTGTTTGCCGCGCCAGCAGCTTCGTGCCCACTGTCGTGGCCAACGTCGGCCTCCCCGGCAGCCTTCTATTCCTAGCCTTCTGGCTCAAACTGTTCTGGCCAGCCTTACGTCTCTCGCGGATCAAGATTAATATCCACGCCGCCGTCCTGATTGCCCTCGCCGCCGTTCTCCTCGATCTCGTCGTTTCGGCGCCCGAAGTGGCGCACCCCATCATCTGGCTGCTCTTTGCGGTAGCCGCCAAGTTCGCCGGCAATCGCACCGCGTTGCCTACTAAAACTATTTCGGCCTATGCCCAGCTAAGGAGTCTTCAAGCTACAGCCTAATGTCACGCCTCATCCCACACTCCACAATCCGCCGGTTTGTCTTAACTGTTTGGCATCTTCTACTGCGCACCTTCGCTCCAAGGCGAACGAACGACCTGCCGCTCGATCCCAAACGGATCCTGCTTGTTAACGGCGCCCATCTGGGTGATGTTGTGATTGCAACTTCGCTGATCCCCATTCTCAAAAGCGCCTTCCCTGATGCGCAGATCGGTTTCCTCACAGCCAGTTGGTCTGACGCAGTCGTCCAAAACCATCCAGACGTAAACTACACACATTGTGCCGACCATTGGCGCATGAATCGCGGCAACGCCAGCTTTTGGCAAAAGAAACTGCAATACTGGAAAACCCGTCAACAAGCCCTCCGCGAAATTCGCGAAATCGGCTACGATCTTTCTGTCTCGATGCACCCCTGGCGTGCCGATTTCCTCCCCCTAACCTGGCAAGCCGCCATCCCAAAGCGCGTCGCCTTCAGCGACAGTCTCTTTGCTCCCTTAGCCACCGACCTCGCCCAGTACCCGGAGCACGAGCGCTTCATTCATCAAGGTGAGTGCCAGGCACGGCTACTGCGCGCCCTCGGCATTGATGAAAAGCACTTCAAACTCCGCCGTTCGTCACTCGCGCCTAGCAGTCGCAAAGCGGTCGCGGAGGTCTGCCACTTGCTTGGGGTCCAGCAAATGAGCGAGGTGACTTACAGTGTGATTCACATGGGCGCGGGCAGTCCAATTCGCGAATTGCCCACTGCCTTCTGGCGAGACGTCGCGGGGCGTCTTTCGGCCAGTCACTATGTGCTGTTCACTGGCAAAGGCCCGCGCGAATGGCGTAATGCCGCTATCGCCAGCGCCGGCCTGCCCAAATGCCTGAATGTCTGCGATCATCTTTCGTGGGAAGGTTTCGTCGCCGCCATTCGCCACGCCCATACGTTCTACGGAGTCGATTCCATGGCCTCTCACGTAGCGGCGGCCGTGGGGACGGAATGCGTTGCCCTCTACGCCGGCATGAACAATCTCGCGCGCTTCCGGCCCGAAAGCGGCAAAGCCATAGTTTGGTCGAATGCCGTGCCGTGTTCCGCCTGTGCGCGCCAGTCTGGCTGCGCCGAAATGACTTGCATGCAAGGGTTCGATGCCAAACAGATCGTGCAAGTCCAAGTTCCGCAGGTTCGCAAGGTGAGGGCGTCTTAGATGTTTGCACTCATCGGGTTCTTTTTGCCTATCCTGTTCAACGTTCACACCGTCTCCGCAGCGCCATGCCCAGCCGACCCTACCGGCGTCGAAGACAGCACCGCCGCCTTCGCTAAATGTCTCGCCGCCCATCCAAATGGCGAGCTCTTCATCCCAGCCGGACACTACAAAATCAGCGGAACCATCACTATGACCCGCAATCAAAATCTCACCGGCGAAGGCTCTAGGGCCTCGGTGTTGAAGTGCGAATCCACCACCAGCGCTTGCATTGTCGCAGCCGATAACTCCGGCGGCGTCAATAACTACTCCGTCTCCAACATTCAAGACCTCGGCATCGAAGGCCCTGGCCCCGGCACTTCCAGCATCGGAATCTTCCTGGGTGGCGATCCATCCGGCAAAATCAGTTCCAAACAGGCGTTCGGCGATTCAGTCAACCTCGTCGGCGTACGCGTCGCCCGTTTCAATCACGGCGTCGAATGGGGCAACAACGCCTATCTCAACAAAATCGAGCGCAGCCTGATTCTTGAAAACGACGTGGCTCTCTATGTTCCCGCCGCCCTCCACAATTCCGGTGAAGCCATTGGCATCGCCGATTCCGCTATTTTCAACAACAAGCAGAACGGCATTGAAGATCACGGCAACTTCGAATGGATGATTCAAAGCACCAGCTTCGATTACAACAACACGGCCATACAGTTCTATGGCGCAACCATCCACGCAATCAACTGCCATTTTGAGCAAGAGCGCGCCCAGGTCTTTTTTCAACCTTCGGGCTTTGCCACATTATCCATTCGCGATAGCGAAATACTGATTCAGTCGCCTGCTGGCAGCGACAAATATATTCTCAGCACTTGGCCCCAGTCGCTAAACCTGATTGTCGACAACGTCAGCATCTGGTCGAATCACGCCGTTAGCTACTTCATGCGCATGCAGGGTTCAATCTCAGGCTCGGTTACCAACCTGTACGGCAATGGCAACAAAAAGATCGGCGCATTCTCCGACGACCCGCAACGGCCGTCGTTAAGGCCGAACGAGGCGTTTTAATATGCAAAACGGCAAAGTTTCAATCATCATCAGCAATTACAACAATGCTGAATTTCTCGAAACCGCCATCGACAGTGCTCTATCGCAGACTTACAAAAATCTGGAAATCATTGTTGTCGACGACGGCAGCACCGACAGTTCGCCTGCCCTGCTGGAGAAGTACAAAGACAAAGTGAACGTGATCGTCAAAGAGCACGGCGGCGAAACCACCTCACGAAATCTCGGTTTTCAACAATCCACCGGCGGCACCATCGCCTTTCTCGACGCGGACGATTTCTACCGTCCCGATGCCGTAGAACGCGTAGTCGAAAAGTGGCGCTCGTCGTATGCCAAGCTGCAGTTCCCGATGCGTGTTGTGACCCAGCAAGGCGCGGCGACCGGTCTTCTGATGCCCCGCTGCCGCGTCGACGAAGGCAAAGTCGATCACCTGCTTCTCCGCACCGGCCGCTATGTCACCAGCCCCGGCAGCGGCAACTTCTATTCCCGCTGGCTGCTGGAACGGATCATGCCCGTACCGGTTGCTGAATGGCCGCAAAGTGTCGATAGCTATGCCTCCACCTATGCCGGATTTTATGGCGAAATTGGCGCCATTCAGGAACCCCTCGGTTTCTACCGCGTGCACGATTCCAACATGACCCGCTCGGTGGCGGATGCTGCCATCGATCTCTCCCAAATCGAGCGACTTATGGGCAGGGGCCTTCGCCTGCGCGCGCTCATCCAACGCATCGCCCAAGACTTGCAGCTTTGTCCAAATCCCGGCATCGTCACTCGTCATTGGCTTTATCTCAAACTCGAACTAACGCAATTGCGCCTCACCAAAGGTGCCCCTGCCGCCAAGTTATTGGCAAAAGCCTGGCAGATGATCGTCTCTACTTTGACCTCGCCCGAACTAACTCTCATACGCCGCGCGCAACTGATCGGCTGGACATTCGGCACTGTCGCGCTACCCAAGCGCGTTGCTATGCCGGTCATCAGAACCGCGTTTGAACTCGCCCCCACCAGTTGGATGCCCCGCGCCCTCCGCCGCTTGTAGTCAATATGAACATCTATGTCAACGGCCGCTTTCACGCCCACAGAATTACGGGCGTGCAAAGAGTGGCCCACGAAATCACCCGCCGTCTCAGCGGCAGCGTTGAGATTTGCCGGCCCAAACGTAAACTCGCGGGCTGGCAGGGCCACTTATGGGAACAAACCACCTTGCCCCACCAGTGCCGCGACGGCGTCTTGTGGAGTCCCTGCGCCTCGGGGCCTATCACCAACGCCCGCCAAGTCGTCACCTTCCACGATTTGTTTGTCGTTGATTCACCCGAGTGGTACAACTCTGCGTACGCCTCTTGGTACGGCTTCACGTTGCGCAAACTGGCGCACACGGCCAGGCATATCATTGCTGTTTCCGAATACACCAAACGTCGCCTGATCGCCCGCTTCGCCGTCGACCCCGCAAAGATCACCGTCATTCACAATGGAGTCGACGCAGCCTGGTTCTCGGCTCCACCCGACGCCGCTCTCGCCGCACGCGCCACTTTGGGCCTCCCCTCCGACCGTTATTTACTTTCCGTCGGCTCTCTCGAACCGCGCAAAAATCTGAAGACCCTCTTCGCCGCCTGGAAGAGCGTGATGCACGAACTTCCCACCGATCTATGGCTTGTAATCTCCGGCACCCGCGATGAAAACGTCTACCGGAATGCTGGTCTCCGCGAACTGCCCGCCCGCGTATTCCTCACTGGCTATGTTCCCGATGAATGCCTGCCGGGCCTTTACAGCGGTGGCGTAGGCTTTGTCTATCCATCGCTCGCCGAGGGCTTCGGTCTTCCTCCTCTCGAAGCCATGGCCTGCGGCCTTCCCGTACTAAGTTCCAACACCACTGCACTGCCGGAAGTCTGTTCAACATCGGCGCTCTATTTCGATCCCACAAGCGCCGACGAGCTCGCGCGCGCCATCAAACTCCTGGTAAACAATCCGGCTCTCCAACAAAAGTTGTCCCATCTTGGTCTTGAACAGGCCGCTCGTTTCAATTGGGAACGTACCGCTGAACAAACCTTGCGTGTCCTGAGAGCGATTGCGTCTCCCACCCACTGTCTGTTTTGCTAGCGGCTTCACATATAACAAAACAAGGCACATCGCCATCGGAAGGCACGCTATCGATCACGGAAAACTCCTTGCCTATTGCCAAGGTCCGCGTTGCTGTTGTGCATGACTGGCTTACTGCTTATGCAGGCTCTGAGAAGGTGCTCGAACAAATTCTTCTCCTCTTCCCGCACGCTGAACTGTTCACTCTCGTCGATCATCTTCCTGCCTCCCAGCGTGCCTTCGTCAACGGCCGCATCATCCACACATCCTTTCTGCAGCGCATTCCCCTTTCGGCCAAACTCTTCCGCAAGCTACTCTGGCTTTTCCCGCTGGCCATTGAGAGCTTCGATCTGTCCAGCTTCGATCTCATTCTTTCCAGTTCGCACGCCGTAGCCAAAGGCGTCATCACTGGCCCCGACCAACTCCACATCTGTTATTGCCACAGCCCCATCCGCTACGCCTGGGATTGCCAGCACGAATATTTGCGCCAAGCCGGTTTGCAGTCCGGCCTCATGTCTGCCTATGCGCGCTCCGCTTTGCACTACTTGCGCATGTGGGACGTAAGAACCGCTTCCGGCGTCGATCACTTCATCGCCAACTCAAACTTCATTGCGCGCCGCATCGCCAAAGCCTATTCGCGCACGTCCACAGTCATCCATCCGCCGGTGGAAGTCGATAAGTTCCCGCTGGTACACCAAAAGAGCGACTACTATGTCACCGCCTCCCGTCTCGTCCCCTATAAGCGCGTCGATCTCATCGTGCAAGCCTTCGCTAGCCTTCCAGACCGCCGCTTGCTGGTTATCGGCGATGGCCCGGAACGGCGTGCCTGTCAAAAGCTCGCAGGCAGCAACGTTCAGTTGCTCGGCTACCAATCCGACGAACAATTGCGCGCCATCGTCGGCCGCGCCCGCGCCTTCGTATTCGCCGCCGAGGAAGACTTCGGCATCAGCCCTGTAGAAGCCCAGGCCTGCGGCACGCCCGTGATTTGCTACGGCAGAGGCGGCGTGCTCGATAGTGTCGTAGATCGCACAACCGGCCTCTATTTCCCCCATCAAACATCGGAGAGCATTGTGAATGCGATTCGCCGCTTTGAAGCGCTGAAGACGTCCCTCGATCCCTTCGAAATTCGCGCACAAGCCGAGCTGTTTAGTCCGCAAGAATTCCAGAGTCGCTTTCACCGCCACGTGGCTGCGCAATGGGCCGGGCATTGCGCCCGCCTCAATTACGGTGCGGCAAGGGCGGCCGAAGAGACTCTCGCCATGAGTGCCTAGTCGACAAAAAAGTGTAACGACCCAATGAGTACCAAACCAGTTTTTCTGCCATCCAGCCTATCGCCGGCCGCAGCCCACAAACTCGATATCCAGTCCGATTGGAAGACCGCCGCGTGTATGCTGGCTTCTGACGCTTCTGCCCTCGTACTGGTCTTCGGATCCCTTGTAGTGGCGCGGCATCTGGTCAGCGCTGCCCATAAGATCAGTGCCGGTCTCGACCTCCTCCCGTGTCTCATCATCGTGATGATTGCGTTCTGGGCCCAAGACCTGTATCCGGGCGTGCTGCGGCATCCCGCCGAAGAGATGCGCCGCGTTTACACGTCCATCAGCATCGTCTTTCTCGCCATGGCCTCCACTACCTTTCTTTGGCGAACCACCGAAGCCTATTCGCGCCCCATGCTGCTTATCGGCTGGCTCGCCGCACCGCCTGCCGTCCTGCTAGCCCGCTACACCCTGCGCCGCGCTTTTGCCGCTAAGTCTTGGTGGGGTGTGGGTGCGGTCGTGATGGGTTCCGGTCCAACTGCGCAGCGGATTCTCGGCTTTCTCCGCAACGGCATGCTCGGCGTTCGTGTTACCGGCCTTTTGCCGAGTGAGCACATGCTCGCCTGGTCTTACGACTCTCCGCGCATCATGGGCGAGAAGTGGTCGCGCACTCTCGAATCGCAAGAACGCCCAGCGCAATACGCCATCGTAGCTATTCCCGAAAGACTATCTGTGGAGTTGAGCGGCGCGGTCCAGCACTACTGCAAGGGATTCAGCCGCGTCATCGTCATCCCCGATATGCCCGGCCTCTGCAGTCTGGGTATCTCCGCCCTCGATTTAGGAGGCGCGTTTGGCATCGAAATGCCGCAGCGTCTCTTTCATCGCGGTGCCGCCGTCGTCAAACGTGTGATGGATATTGTTTTAGGAACCGGTGCGCTCCTCGTGGCTGCGCCGCTCCTCTGTGCCATCGCTCTCGCTATCAAATTGACATCAGAAGGCTCTGTTTTCTTCTCCCATGTGCGCATCGGCCGAAACGGTGAAACCATCGAGACCTGGAAATTTCGAACCATGGTCAAGAACGCCGACGAAGTTCTAGCCGATTATCTCGACAACAATCCCATCGCTCGGGGCGAATGGGAACGCGATCACAAGTTGCGGAACGATCCACGGGTGATCCCTGTCGGGCGCCTGCTGCGCCGCTTCAGCCTAGACGAATTGCCCCAGCTTTGGAACGTGTTGACTGGGCAGATGAGCCTCGTCGGCCCGCGCCCAATCGTCGAATCCGAGATTGAACGCTACGGCCCGCGCTACGAATTCTACGCCCGCGTACGCCCCGGCATCACCGGCCTGTGGCAAGTATCCGGCCGCAACAACACCACCTACGACGAACGCGTATCCTTCGACGAATACTATGTCCGCAACTGGTCCTGCTGGCTCGACGCTTACGTCCTCGTCTGCACCATCAAAGCCGTCATCAGCGCCGACGGAGCCTACTAACCATGGAAAGCAAAAAGGGGACAGGCTTCTCTGACCCAACACCACTATCTACCGACCGTCCAATTTCCATCTCCGGTGAACAGCGTGGCCTGTCCCCTTTTTGCCCTTTTTGCGCTGCTCATCGCCTCACTGCTCCAATCCTCTCCCCACTTCGCCCCCGTTAAACCATGCCCTCCCTCACCAAACAATCCGCCTCCGGCTTCGCATGGCTGCTCATCCAAAGCGGTGGCGCTCGCCTAATCGGCTTCTTCTCCCAAATTCTCCTCGCCCGTCTCCTCAGCCCCGCAGATTTCGGCGACATTGCCCTCGTCAGTTCCCTAACCGCCGTCATCGCCACCCTCGTCGGCTTCGGCGTCGACGATGTGCTTCTCTCCCGCACCCGCCACATTCGCGTTTGGATCGCTCCGGCATTCTGGGCAAGCTTGGCGTTTTCCTGTGTCGGCGCAATCTCATTACTCGCGTTAGCGCCCATAGCAAACCATTTCTACCGAAGCCAGTCCCTCTTTGGTTTACTAGCCGTGCTTGCCGGGAGCTTGCCGCTCGCGGCTTTCTCCACGGTGCCGCGCGCTTATCTGCGCAAAGATCTGCGTTTCCGCTTCATGGCCACCTACGCCACCGCCGAGTTACTCGCCACCCAGTTACTTACGATTTTCCTCGCGTGGCGCAGCTTCGGCGCGTACAGCTTCGTCATCCCTACTCCACTGGCGGCTGCCGTTCGCACGCTCATCTTCTGGTACGCAGCCGAAGCGCCGCAAAGGGCGCGCCTACGTTGGTGGCATTTGCGCGTACTGCTGCGCAGTGGTTCCACCGTGTTCGGCCAGAAACTGGTCACCTCGCTCCGCGAAAACGGTGATTACCTTCTTCTGGGCTTTGTGGCCCGCAAGGCGGAAGTCGGCCTATACTTCATGGCGTTCAAATTAGCCGCTGTTCCTGTTTACACGCTGGTGAGCAGCCTGTCCGGCGTACTCTTTCCCGCTCTAGCGCAGCTTCGCAGTGAGCCAGATCGCCAGTGCGCAGCGGCACTAAGTGCCTCCCGCGCCATTGCCCTCGCGGTCATCCCCCTTTCTTTCTTGCAAGCTGCG
>Ga0075030_100004998_pt1 | contig 11956 bp, 9 predicted proteins | sample LitLauG_LLR_2012_FD_71393 | JGI IMG/M metagenome (GOLD analysis project Ga0075030, IMG submission 71393) | Freshwater sediment microbial communities from Pennsylvania, USA - Little Laurel Run_MetaG_LLR_2012 | ecosystem: Environmental > Aquatic > Freshwater > Creek > Sediment | place: USA...
CCGTGCGACACGAACAGCGTCGGAGCGCGCATGCCGGCCAATCAATCCTTCGGGAAATGGCCGCCGGCCATTTCCCGAAGGATTGATTGGCCGGCATGCGCGCTCCGACGCTGTTCGTGTCGCACGGTTCACCGATGTGCGCGTTGCGCACCAGCCCGGTGGCCGGGCCATGGGCCGCGTTGGCGCGCGATCTGCCGCGACCGCGCGCGCTGCTGATCGCTTCGGCGCACTGGGAAACCGAGCTGCCGATGGTCGGCACCGACGAGCGCCCGCAGACCGTGCACGATTTCGGCGGGTTTGCGCCGGCGCTGGAGCGGATCCGCTATCCGGCGCCGGGCGCGCCGGGCGTCGGCCAAAGGGCGCTGGAGCTGCTGGCACAGGCCGGGCTGCCCGCCTCCGCCAGCGGCTGCCACGGCCTGGACCACGGGGCCTGGGTCCCGCTGGTCCACATGTTCCCGCAGGCCGACGTGCCGGTGTTCCAGGTTTCGATCCAGACCTCGCTGGGTGCGCCGCATCACCTGCAACTGGGCGCGGCGCTGGCGCCGCTTGCGAGCGAGGGCGTCCTGATCATCGGCTCCGGGTCGATCACGCACAATCTGCGCGACTGGAGCCGATTCGTGCACGAAAACGGGCTGCAGCCGACGCTGCAGGAACCCCTGACGTACGTCCGGGAATTTCGAGAAGCGGTCGAGGCCGGGTTGCGGCGGGGCGACCTCGAGTTCCTCGCCAACTACCGCGAGCGGGCGCCGCACGCGCAGCGGGCCCACCCGACCGAGGACCATTTCCTGCCGCTGCTGGTCGCCTACGCGGCGGCCGGCGACCGGCCGCAGGTCGAGAGGATCGACCTGGGGGTCGATGGCGGAGCCATCGCGATGGACGTGTTCGTGTTCCGGCCTAACGGTCCGGGCCCGGCACGACCGGCGTGACCGTGTAGCCGCGGGCGCGCAGGCGCTCGACCAGGCCGTCGGCGCCGAAAAAATGCAGGCTCCCGACCGCGACCAGGTAGGAGCGCCCGTCCTGCAACAGTCGGTCGATCGACTCTGCCATGGTGGCGTTGCGGCCGGCGATCATCCGTTCGAACTCGCGGCGCTCGGCCGGATCGGACGAGTCGCGCTCGTGCTGCTGGTATTCATTCATCGCCGCGGTGTCCGAGTCGCGCCACGCCGCCACCAGCGCCTTCAACTCCTGCGCGGCTTCGCCGTCCAGGATCGAGCCGACCGCCTGGCGCAGGCCGTCGACCTGCTCGTTCCAGGGCTGAGCGTCCATCATCTGAAACTGCGCGTCGATTCCTTCCAGCTCGGCAATCGGTTTGCCGCTGTCGCCGGCGAGCGACACCAGATAGGCCTCGGTCGAATAGGCGGGTGAGTAACCCAGCTTGGCCGCCTGCAGCACCACCAGAGTGCTGCCCAGCATCCAGGGTTTCATGCGCCAGGCGCTTTCGGGCGGAAAACCGACCCGTTCGAGCGCGCGCTGCGTATCGGCCTTCAGGCCAGCGTCGATGCGGGTGTCCAGCCCTGGCGCGCCCGGCGCGTACATCGCGCGGGCTCGCAGCGCTTCTTCGGCGCTTCGAGCCTGCGAGATGTCGGCCTCCAGCACGATCACGTCGACCGCATCCAGGCGCTGCCGGATCGACCGGTCCGGAGGATAGTCGGACTCCAGGCCGACATGCAAGGTTCCCATCAGCAGCGCATGCCGCTCGCCCTTGCGGGCCTCCCACAGGAAACCGTGGCGAGCGCGCGCCTCGGGCGCCGCTCCGGCCTCGGGCGTGGCCGCGTTCGAGGCCGCGGCGCACAGCGCCAGCAGCGCAGCCAGCAGCGCCGGCACACCGGCCGCAGACAGGCGATCGAGCCAGCCCCGCGGACCGATCCGGCTAGGCAGCGACCACCTCCCGCCCGGCAGGCTTGTCGGGCAGCTCGCCGCCCAAGGGCAGCGCGAAGCGGATCACGTGGGTGTCGTCTTCGTCGCGGTGCGGAACGTAGCCGCGCGCCACCATCAACTCGCGCATCGGGTCGTTATCCTTCAACACGTACCCGAAGATCTCGGCAAGATGCCGGTCGCGGCCGCAATTCTCGAGGGCTTCCATCATCGCGCTGCCCAGGCCGCGCCCGTGCCAGGAATCCTCGACCGTCAACCCGAACTCGGCTCGCTCGCCGTCCGCCAGCCGCGTGTAACGGGCGATCGCGCGGATCTCTTCCGGCTCGCCCTGGGGATCGACCGCGACGAACGCCATTTCGCGGTCGTAGTCGATCTGGGTGAAGCGAATCAGCTGCTCGACCGACAATTCGCGTACCGGCGCGTGCATCCGCATGTACAGCGTGCGATGCGACAGGCGGGCGACGAAGCGCCGCTCGGCTTCCGCATCCTCCGGCCGGATCGGGCGCAGCAACAGACGCGTTCCATCGTGAAGCGCGAGCTCGCGTTCGAGCGACTTCGGGTAGGGGTGAATCGCCAGGTGCGAGTAGGCCGCATCGGGCGCGATCGAATGATCGTCCACCACCACGCGCGCGTCGAGCGCGACCACGCCCTGCTCGTCGGCCAGCAGCGGATTGATGTCCAGCTCGCGCAGGCAGGGCAACTCGCAGGCGAGCTCGGAGACCCGCACCAGCGCGTCGATCAGGCGGTCCAGATCGATCGCCGGCATGCCGCGGAAGCTGCCCAGCATCCGCGAAACGCGCGTGCGGTCGATCAGGTCGGTCGCCAGCACGCGATTGAGCGGGGGCAGCGCCAGCGCCGAATCGGAAACGACCTCCACCGCGATGCCGCCCATGCCGAACGTCAGAATCGGGCCGAACGAGGGATCGCGCGCGATGCCGACGATCAGCTCGCGCCCGTGCGGCCGCGAAATCATCTTTTGCACCAGCACTCCGGAAAAGCGCGCCTGCGGGGCGCGCTTTTGCACGCGCTCCCGGATCAGCTCGAAGCCGAGTGCCACCTCCTCGGCGGTCTTCAGCGAGAGCAGCACGCCGCCCACGTCGCTCTTGTGCGTCAGGCCTTCGGCCCGCACCTTCAGCACGACCGGGAATCCGATCCGCTCGGCCAGCTCGCGCGCCTGCGGCGCACTGGTCGCCAGCCGTCCCTGCGCCACTTCGATGCCGCATGCGGCCAGCATCGACTTGGCCTCGTCTTCGCTCAGCACGTTGCGCCCGGACTTGCGCACCGTTTCCACGATCTGGCGCGCGGCGGCGATGTCCAGTGGCCTGGACCCGGCCGGAGCCGGATCCACCGGCGGGGGCAGCTGCAATCGGAGCTCGCGATTGTGAACGTGCTGCGCCAGGTAGGTGAAGGCTTCGACTCCGTGCTCCGGGCTGCCCAGCGACGCCAGGCCCGCCTCCTTGAATACCGCCCGCCCCTTGGCCGCATCCGCTCCGCCCAGCCAGGCCAGCACGACCGGCTTGCGCGCGGCAGCCACCGGCGCGAGCAAAGCTCGGGCTGCGTCCTGCGTGCTCGTGCGCGTGGTCGGACAGAACAGAACCAGCACGCCGTCGTTTTCGTTGTCCTCGGCCAGGACTTCGAACGCGCGCGCCAGCCGCTGCGGGTCGGCGTCTCCCATCACGTCGACCGGGTTTGCATGCGACCAGGTCGCAGGCAATAAGGCGTCGAGCGCTGCGCGCCCGGCATCCGACAGACCCGCCAGCACCGCTCCCTTGTCGGCCACCGCGTCGGCGGCCAGCACGCCGGGTCCGCCGCCGTTGGTCAGGATTGCCAGGCGCGACCCCTTGGGCATGCGGCCGCCGGCCAGCGTCTCCGACGCGACGAACAACTGGTCGTATTCGCGGATCCGGATCGCGCCGCTGCGTCGCAGCGCCGCGTCCCATACCCGGTCGTTGCCGGCCAAGGCCCTCGTGTGACTTAACGCCGCATGCGAGCCGATCGTGTGGCGCCCGGCCTTCAGCACCACGATCGGCTTGACCCCGGCCGCGGCCCGAACCGCCGACAGGAACAGGCGCGGATTGTGAACGCCCTCGACGTACAGCGCGATGCTGCGCGTCTCGGAGTCCATCGCCAGAAAATCGAGAATCTCGGCGAATTCGACGTCCGCCCCGTCGCCGGTGGTGACGACCGACGAGAATCCGAAGCCCGCCGCCCACGCATGGTCCAGCAGAGCGGCCGCGACGGCGCCCGACTGGGACACCAGCGCAACGCTGCCGGGCCGCGCCGATGCGCGCACGGACGTTGCATTCAGCCCGATCGATGGCCGCAGGATGCCCAGGCAATTCGGGCCGATCAGCCTGACGCCGTGACGGCGCGCGGCGGCGAGCGCTTCATCCTGCAGCTTCTGGCCTTCCGGCCCGATCTCGGCGAACCCGGCCGACATGATCAGCACGTTCGGCACGCCGCGGTCGCCGGCTTCGGCGACAAGGCCTGGCACGGTGCGGGCGGGCGTGGCCACGATGACCAGGTCCGGCACCTGGGCCAACGCCTTCAGCGAATCGACGCAAGGCCGCCCTTGCACCGACCTGTATTTCGGGTTGACCGCGTCGACGCGCCCCTTGTACCCGCCAGCCAGCAGGTTGGCGAACACGTCGTAGCCCAGGGCGCTGCGTCGCTCGGTCGCTCCGATGACCGCCACCGAGCGCGGTGCGAGCGCCGTCCGAAGATAGTGTGCGTCCTGCATGGATGCTTGCCTGGCTGGCGTCCCGTTCTGAAAATCCGCAGGCTCGAACCTGGACCGGATCCCGTCCGAATGCAACTGGGATGCGTTCAGGGTCACGCGCTCTGAAACCTTCCCGATGGCGCACTGCAACATTACACCTGAATCCGTCCGGAAGCGATCGACTGTGGCGTCGGTTGCGGCACCCGAATTTGACGCTTCGCAATCCGAAGCGGTTCTCGTTCGCGCCGGACGCGATTCGGGATGGCTCCATAATCGAGCCATGAATGTTCACGGCATCGCATACCGCTCGATCTGGCCGGTCGGGCAGCGGGCGGTGGGGATCATCGACCAGACCCGCCTGCCGTACGAGTTCTGCACGCTCGAACTGGTCGATGCCGAGGACATGGTGACCGCGATCGCCTCGATGCAGGTGCGCGGAGCCCCCCTGATCGGGGTGGCCGCCGCCTACGGCATCGCGCTGGCCATGAACCGGGACGCGGCCGATGCGCGGCTGGATCACGCCTGCGAGCGGTTGCTCGCGAGCCGCCCGACGGCGGTCAACCTGCGCTGGGCCGTGCAACGCATGCGGGGGCGCCTGCACCGGCTGCGGGCGGATCAACGCGCCGAGGCCGCGTGGCGCGAGGCCGACGCGATGGCGCAGGAGGACGTCTCGAGCAACCGGGCGATCGGTTCATACGGGTCGGCCCTGCTGGCCCAGTTGCATGCGCGCACGGGTCGGCCCGTCAACGTGCTGACCCATTGCAACGCCGGCTGGATCGCCACGGTGGATTTCGGAACCGCGCTGGCCGCGGTCTACCTCGCGTTCGACGCCGGCGTGCCGCTGCACGTATGGGTCGACGAGACGCGTCCCCGCAATCAGGGCCTGTTGACCGCCTGGGAGCTGGCCGCGCACGGCGTGCCGCACTCGCTGATCGCCGACAACGCGGGCGGCCACCTGATGCAGCACGGCAAGGTCGACCTCGTCCTGGTCGGTGCCGATCGCGTCAGCGGCAGCGGCGATGTCTGCAACAAGATCGGGACCTACCTGAAGGCGCTCGCCGCGCGCGACAGCGAAGTGCCGTTTTATGCCGCGGTGCCGTCGCCAACCATCGACTGGCAGCTGGGCGACGCGCTGCACGACGCGCCGATCGAGGAGCGCGCCGCCTCGGAGCTGCGTGTCGTGCGCGGGCTGGACGCTGCTGGCAGGCCCGCCAGCGTCGAGGTGGCCGCGCCGGACACGCCGGTGGGCAACCCGGCGTTCGACGTGACGCCGGCTCGCCTGGTCACCGGTCTGATCACCGAGCGCGGCATCGCCCGCCCGGGCGACCTGCGCACTCTTTTTCCCGAGGCGAGCGCGGCGCCATGACCGATCCTGCGCGAACCGGGTCGGGGCCGGAGCTGGCAGAAGACGGGCCGGCGCTGCGTGCGCAGCTCATCCGCGTCGCACGTACGACCATCGCGCGCGGGCTGAACGTGAACAAATCGGGCAACGTGTCGGCCCGATGCAAGCGCGGCGGCGCCGAGGGCCTGCTGGTCACGCCCACTGCGATCGCCTACCGCGAGCTCACCGAACAGGACCTGGTGTTCATCGGCCTGGCTGACGGTCGGTGCTCGGGCGCGCGCACGCCGTCCAGCGAATGGCGGATTCACGCCGACATCATGCGCAGCCGGCACGAGGTCGGCGCGATCGTGCATACACATTCGCCGTCCGCGACCGCGCTGTCCTGCCACGGCCTGGGCCTGCCGCCCTTTCACTACATGGTCGCGGTGTGCGGCGGCCCGGACCTGCGCTGCGCGCCTTACGCCACCTTCGGCACGCAGGAGCTGTCGGATCACGCGCTGGCCGCGCTGCAGGACCGCAAGGCGTGCCTGCTGAGCCATCACGGAGTCTTGGGTTGCGGCGCCGACCTGACCGAGGCGCTGACCCTGGCGCAGGAGGTCGAGCACCTGGCCCACATCTACCTGCTGGCCCGTCAACTGGGAGAGCCGCCGCACCTGAGCCAGCTCGAAATGCTGCGCGTGGCGGAGAAATTCCGCACCGCGTATCGCCAGCCCGATTGACGTTGCGCGAGGGGCGCCGGACCCCGTTGCCCAACGCGCGCATATCCTCGAAAATGCGCGGTGAGAATGCATTGCTAGGCGGGAATGCCGCCTCCATGGATGGTCCTGCGCCGGTTCGCCCTGCACCGCTTGCAATCGACCCGATGACGGCCACCATAAAGCGCTGGTCGGCACGCCCGCTCGCTCGCGACAGCAGCCACCCGCTCGAGGGAGACGTGTGCGCCACGATGTGGCCCACCCGCACGCTGGCCGAGCGCGAACGCTGGTTCGACGAGCTTTACGTCTGGACCGAGGGATTCCAGGCCTCGACCACGCAGCGCGCGCGCATCCAGGTGGCGGCGCTCGATCACGCGCTGCGCATGCTCGAATGCGAGTCCGCCGACTCGGTCGCGGTCACGCTGTCGTTCGGAACCGTGGAACGGCACATGGATGCCATCATCCGGCGACTGCAGCTGTACCCGCTGGTTTCGCACCGGTTGGTGGTCATACTGCGCGGCGTGGCGGACCGCGTGCGATCGCAGTACCGGATCCGGGCGCTGATCGACTACCTTCGGTCCGGGCAGATCACAGTCGGCTACCGGGTGTCGGCGCCGCGCGTGACGATGGAGATCCGGGCGCTCGATCTGGTCCAGCCCGAGTTCGCCAAGGTGCTGGCGCCTGCCTCCGACCGCGAGGAGTTCTGGAAAGACTTCGTCTCCGAGGCCAGGGTCGCCGGAATCGTGCCGCAGTCGTTGATCGTCGCCGGGCTGGAAACCGAACGACAGCTCGAGCTGGCCCGGCAGGCGGGCATCCGCTTCGGTCAGGGCAACGCGGTCCGGCCGTCGTTCCAGCCCCCGCAGACGCGCGAGCGAAGGGGCGGCGCGCGCGACATGCCCGACCCGCCGACGCGCTCGCCGTTTCTTTGAACCGGGCGGCCGGCTAAAGACTGCTGCCGCGCCGCCGCAGCCGTTCAAGACGGGTTTGCGCCTTCGGCAGATTGCGCCGCAGGATGCTTTCGGACCACTTGCGGGCCAGGCGGGCGATTTCGCGCGACCGGGTCAACGACGGCAGCATCGTCATCGCCACGTGCGCGTCGTTGATCTCGCCCAGCAGCTGTTGCAGGCGCGACAGCTGCTTGAGCGTGCGCGCCGCCGCATCCGCCCGCAGCGCGGGGGCCAGCAGCTCGAGCGCGTAGCGCTGGCGCTTGGCCAGGATTCGCAAGCGGTGGCGGCCCTTGGCCGGCAGCGCCGACAGGTTCTTCACGCCGGCGGTCAGCCGCTCGTGACCGCGCTGGATCGCGTGTCGCGCCCGATCCATCAGAAGCTCCGGGGTCGGCGCCGCCGGCGTGTCGGCCCATTGAAGCAGGCGCAGCGCGGCGCTCGCGAAGCGGGCGCTGGCCAGCGCGGTGCGCAGACGTTGCCGCTGTCGCTCGCGACGTTGCCTCGCCCGCTCGATCAGCCCGTCCCACAGGGATGGGTCGACCGATCCGACCGCCTTGCGAATCGACGGCAGGGTCTGGGTCAGCAGCACATCCCAATCGCGCGTGCCACCGAACAGATCGGCCATCCAGCGCAGGTCGCGCGCAACCGGATCGTCGGCCGCCGTCGCCACCCCGAGCAATCGCAGGGCCGAGCGGGTGCGACGCAGCGCGACGCGCGCCTGGTGCACGTATTCCGGATCGTCGCGGTCGGCCGCCCCTCGCACGTTGGCCAGCACGCGCTGAACCCCGTGTCCGACCAGGCGACGGGCGACCTCCTGATGCGTGCGTTGCGGCTGCAACAGCGCGCAGAACCCTTCGGCGTCGGCACCCGTCGGCCGTTCACCATGGCGCTGGGCCAGACGGTAGCCGCGAGCGGCCTTCGAATCGATCGCGGGCACCAGCGCCAGCGCCCGCGGCCCGCGGCCGATCAGGTCCAGCGCCAGGGCGAAGACCGCCGACGTCGCACCCTCGAGCAACTCGAGCTCGAGCTCGCAGATCGGCTCGGTGCGCCGGCCGGCGATGATCTTGCCTTCGTCGAGGGCCACCTCGATCCGGGCGCCCCGATACTGCACCGGGCGCGCGGTCCGCTGGAAGCGCGTGCGGAACACGGGAACCAGCTTCCCGGGCCGGCCTTCGAGCAGACTTTGCAGCGGGGACTCCGCAAGGTCGGCCGGGCACGGATGCGGGCCGGGCACCGGGCCTTCCCATTCGCCGCGCCGTGTCAACGCCCCCGGCATGTCAACGGTCTTCAGCGTCTGGAGCCAGTACGCATCGGGACCGTCGCCGACCCGCCGCACGCGCAGCGCCGCTTCGCGCGCCGCCAGGCGGCGATCGGCGGTGTCGAAGTAGACGCTCTCGAGCGTCACCGGCGGCTGTGCACCGTAAGTGCTCAGCTGCCGGCGTATCGCTTCGAGCGCCGAAGCCGGCACCGCCAGCTTCAGCTCGATCTCGAGCGGCGGCTTGCGCGGCCGCTCCGGCTCGGCCGCCGGCGCTGCATCCGGCCGCCCCGCGAGCGTGCCCGTCGCGTGCATCGACTTCATGGCGTCGACGCGCCCGCCGGGCGCCAGGCGAGGCTCGCGAGCAGCAGCGCAGCCGCGCACAGCGTGGCTGCCGACGCAAAGCAAAGGCTGTAGCTGCCGCTGGCCCGTTGCAACAGCCCGAATGCGAGCGGCCAGACCATGGATCCGATGAACGTCACAAAAAGGCTGCCTCCCGTCGCGGCCCCTGCCTGCCCTGGCGGCGCCCTGCGCGCGACCTCGGCCAGGAACACTCCATTCCACCCGATCGCGGTCGAGCCGAGCAGCGCGCACGCCGAGTACACCGCCAGCGCGGGCCAGCGCGGCGTGAACGCCGCTGCCAGCGCGCAACCCAGGCACATCAATGCCCCCAGCGCCTGCAGCGTGCGACGCGGCGCAAGCCACCGATCGGACGAGATGCCCCACACGATGCGCCCCGCGACTCCCGCCAGGTTGGCGGCGGTCAGCCCCACCCCGGCCGCCACCCAGCCGTAGCCTAGACCCTCGACCAGGTAAGCCACAATGAAGCCGGAGGTGCAATTCTGCAGGCCGGAATAAACAAATGAAAGCGCGGCCATCGACCGCAAAGGGCGGGACGCGCCGACCAGGCGGACCCCTGCCAGAAGGGCCGATGCCTCGAAGCGCGCGCCGCGCTCACGATCCTGATCCAGTCCTGCGCGCAGCGGTTGCACCGCGGCCGCGCACACCAGGCACAGGCCGGCCACCGCGCTCAACGCCAGTTTCCATTGAACCCAAACCGTCAGCGCCGGCACCAGGATTCCGGCCAGCGCGACTCCCGCCGGAACGCCGGTCTGCTTGACGGAAAAGGTCAAGGCGATCCGATCCGGATGGGCGGAGCGCGCCAGCAGATGACTGGAAGCCGGCGTGACCGGCCCGTAGCCGAGGCCGAGCACGACCGCCGAGACCGCCAGCGCGGGCGCTGTGGCCTGCAGTCCGAGCAACAGGCCCAGCGCGCACAGCAGCAGCGACCCTTGCGACAGTCGCAAGGCTCCCAGCCGCTGCACCAGGGATCCGCTGATCAACGCCGCCGCGGCCGATCCAAAGTACACCAGCGCGATGTAGGTGCCGACCACCGAAGTCGGCTCGCCGCTGGCAGCGGCAACCGCCGGAGCGATCGCGGGAACGCTCAAAGCCGCCAGGGCGACCATCACCTGGATCGCGGTGGTCGCCGCCAACGTGAGCGCGGGGCCGGGAAAGCTGGCGCCCGCGCGCTGCGGCTGCGCTGTGGAAGCGGTTTGCATCGTGTGGGCCCGAGCCTATACTGAATACAGGATTCCGCGTTGTCCGGGCGCGCAGTCGCGACCGGCGCGCAAGTGCAGGGGATGTCGTGACACCGATACGGCGCCGTTTCGCCTGGTTGGATGCATGAGTGGCATGGTGGAGCGCGCGCTGCGAATTCTGATCGTCGATTCCCACGGACAACCGGTCCGCTGGGCGGCGTTGACGCGTGCCGCGCGTTACTACGCATCCGGCAAGGTATTGACCGATCTGGGCGAGAACCTGTTCGCGATGAACGGGGGCTACCAGGAAAGCTCCGGGCTGCGATCCGAATTCGTCACCAGTTCGATCGTGATGATTCGCGGCCGCCATCGGCTGCCGGTCGACCACGCGCGCGTGGGGCTGACCAAGCACCGGCTGTTCGCGCGCGACCGCAACGTCTGCGCCTATTGCGGCGGCCGCTTCGCCGAATCCGACCTGACCGTCGAGCACATCGTGCCGGTCTCGCGCGGCGGACGCCACGAGTGGACCAACGTGGTGACCGCCTGCCGCTCGTGCAACACGCGCAAGGGCAACCGCCGGCCGGAAGAGGCGCGCATGCCGCTGCTTTTCGTGCCATACGCGGTGTGCCGCAACGAGGGATTCATCCTGAGCAATCGCCGCATCCTCGCCGATCAGATGGCGTTCCTGCAGGCAAGCCTGCCCAAGCATTCGCGCTGGGCACACGGCTAATACCCAGCGCGGAGGACGATCACCCCAGCCGGGACTGCAGCAGGCGGAAGAACGCGCCGACCGGCTCGGCCCGCACGTACGCATCGTGCTTGAACGAGCTTTGCACCGCCGCCGGCTGCAGCACGCACTCAACCTCGCCGCCGCCTTCGATGAGCGCCCAGAGCGTGGCGCCGGACACGCCGTCGAGCGCCGGCGCGTGGATCTCGAGCCCGTCGACGCGGCGGGCGATGCGACGGTAGCTGACCTTCAGTTGCCCGGCCTCCAGGTCCCCGCGCGCGAATACGACGACGGGCCTGGCGTGCAGCACGGCCCCGACGCGGCGCATCTGCGCATACGGAAAGCCCGCCAGCACGTAAGTGCGGACCCCCGCCTCCGAAGCCAGCGAGTCGAACGAGGCGGCGCGCCAGTGACGGCGCAGCAGCCCCGCGCAGCGGCGGCATCCGATCCGGACCGCCGCCAGGTCCGCCGCGGGGTCGACCAGCACGCGGGCACGCGCCTCGCGCAACCACAGGATGCGCCCGCTGTCGCCCAGAGGCAGACCCAGGTCGCCGACGCTGACGCCGTCGTCGAACAGGTGCCGGCAGGTCAGCAGCAGTATCGAGGTGCCGAAAAGATACAGCGCGCCGCTGGCGAGCGGCTCGGCGCGACCATTGCGCAGCGCCAGCAGCGGCACCGCGACCCGCTCCAGCGCGGCGCCAATCGCGCGCGCGCGTTGCGCGTCGACGTTGCTGTCGATATCCAGCGGCTCGGTGCCGACGCGCGCCCAGCTCACGAACGCAGATCCCTTGCGCGCCCGGGCGCGCAAGGGATCTGCGTTCGTGAGCTGGGCGCGCGTCGGCACCGAGCCGCTGGATA
>Ga0075030_100005002_pt1 | contig 11954 bp, 10 predicted proteins | sample LitLauG_LLR_2012_FD_71393 | JGI IMG/M metagenome (GOLD analysis project Ga0075030, IMG submission 71393) | Freshwater sediment microbial communities from Pennsylvania, USA - Little Laurel Run_MetaG_LLR_2012 | ecosystem: Environmental > Aquatic > Freshwater > Creek > Sediment | place: USA...
GTTCATGGGCGCGGCCTCCGCCAGATCGGCGGCGATTTCGCCCCAGACCCTGCGCTGGTCATCCGTCAGCACGAAGGGCAGCGACTGCAGCAGGGCCGCGGTAAGCCGCCCGTGCCCGGGCAATGCCGGCGCGCCATCGCGGCGGCGGCGTGCGCGCGCCTGGCGCAGGGCCAGGTGCTGGGCCAGAAGCTCATCGAAGCGCAAGCGCCGCCATGCGGCGTCCTGCTGCGCTTCGGGTGCGCCCGAGCCCGGACCCGCCGGCGGACGGTGCAGCAGTGCAAGGGCCTGGCCCAGTTCCATGAGGTCGTACGAACGGCGCAGGGCCTCGGGCAGGTGGTCAGTGAGCTTGCCCGCGTCCAGCGCACGGGCAATGCGCCGGCGCAACCACAGCTGCGACACGCCCTGTGCAGCCGGATAGACCGGCGTGAGGTGCACCGGCAATGGGGCGCTGCCGTCGACCAGGCGAACCTGGGGATGCACCATCTCGACGCCCAGCAGGCCACCCCGCACCTGGCCCAGCGCGCGCACGTGCCGTCCCGGTACGAGTTGGGCCTGCAGGGACGCGTAGAAATTCACCCAGCGCAGCAGCAGATCGCCGCTGGCATCGCGCAGCCGCACCAGCAGCTGGCGGCGCCGGCGCACCGTGACCTGCGCGTCGATGATTTCGCCTTCGACCTGGCCACTGGCGCCCGCGGCGAGGGACGCGATGGAAACAATGCGGGTTTCATCGACGTGGCGCAGCGGCAGATGCAGCAGGAAGTCCCAGTCGCGCACCAGACCGATGCGCGCAGCACGCTCGGCCGGCGTGCCGGCGGCTGCAGTGGGCGCCGCGCGCGCGGCGGGGTCGGGCACCGCCCCGCCTATCGCGGGTATAGCGGCCGCCGATGCCGCCTTTTCCTTGCCGGTGCGACCGGCGCCGATACGAGAGCGGATGGTGCGGACCTCCACTGCGGTTTCTGGCGGTTCCGCAGGCAGCAGCCGGTTCGCGACCGCACGCACCGGCGGGAACCGGGGCCGATGCATCCCGTCAGGAAAGCACCAGTATGGCCTCGACCTCGAACTGGGCGCCGCGCGGAAGGCTGGCCACGCCGATGGTCGAGCGCGCTGGAAACGGCGCGGGCACGAGCTCGGTCATGATCTGGTTGACCTTGGCGAACTGCGCCAGGTCGGTGAGAAACAGGGAAAACTTGACCGCGTCGGCCAGGGTGCCGCCCGCCGCGCGGGCTACGGCGTCGAGATTGGCGAATGCCTGCCGCACCTGGGCCTCGAAATCGTCACCGACCAGCTCCATGGTTGTCGGGTTGAAGCCGATCTGGCCGGAGAGAAACACGACCAAGCCGGTCTTGATCGCCTGGGAATACGGGCCGATGGCAGCCGGCGCGGCCGCCGTGGCGATGACTTCCTTGTTCATATGCACTGCCTTGAATGCCGGACCGGCCTTCGGTTCCGGGGTTGAGAAACCACGTGACCCGGCATTTTGCCCGGGACCGGCAGCGCCCCGCCAGACTTGAGCGGCCGATGCTGCCGAATTGAGCAAATAAACACCCCATATTCACGGTACTCCCAGAGGGCACCCCACCCGAAAATTCATCCCAGATGTGCTGGAAAAGGCGAGGAATTCGGACGGTTAGCGAGCACCGATCCGCCGCCGCGGCCCCACTGCTCCACGGGTCCGATCCAGACAAGTTTCACCGGAAAAGCCAAAAAAGAGATTCCTATGACGCCCCTTGTCCGCTGTGCACACATGGTTCGCGGTTATGTCGGCCGCCCCGCCGGATTCACTCTTGTGGAATTGCTGGTCGCGGTCCTGTTCCTGGCTACCGTCGTTGCACTTGCCGCGCCCCGCCTGTGGAATTTCGGCTCGGAAGCGCGCACGGCCAAGCAGCAGGCGATATATGGCTCCGTGCGCGCCGCCGCACAAATCACGCGTGCCGCCGCCCAGGTGCACAACCAGCTGGGCGCGACGGGTTCCGTGAACGTCGACGGCACGTCCATTTCCACCATATTTGGCTATCCGGCGGCGACGGAAGCGGGCATCGTCGCAGCGACCGGCCTCGATCTGGCCAATGACCAGGTTTCACTCATCGGCGGCGGCGAACCGGCGGGCAGCACCATATCGGTGGCGCTCAATGGCGCCCGGGGCACCTGCACCATCGTGTACGCATCGCCTGCCTCGGCCGAAGCGCAGCCGGCGATCAGCTTCGTCAACAGCGACGGCAGGGGCGGCGTCGGCTGCTGAGCGCCGGCGCTCCGAGGCACTTCCCATGCCGCGCCAATCCGCAATACGCATTGACGAGGTCACTGGTGCCGGTGCGGGCGAGGAACCCGCAGCCCTGGCGCGGGATGCCGCCGAATCCGACGGTAATGCCCTGGGACTGCCCTGGCTGTTTCCCTGGCTGCTGGCGCTTTCCGGCATCCTGATCACGCTCGCTCTCATGCGCTGATCGGCGCGGCCATCCCACGCCCGGGCGCGCAGCGCGCCGCGCGGAAGATGGCCACCCGGTCGGGATCGCGACGCTACTTGACCGCTACAGGACCGCCACGGGAGGCGTCTGCACGATACTGAGCAGCCGCGCGTCCGTCATGGGGCGTCCGAGGAAATACCCCTGTCCTTGCGTGCAACCCGCGTGGAGCGCCGCGGCCGCCTGTGCGGCATCCTCGATTCCCTCGCCGATGACGGTGGCGCCAAAATGGCGCGCCAGGTTCGCAATGCTGCGCACGACAACGCGTGCATCGGGATCGTCATCGAGTGCGCGGATCAGGCGTGCGTCGATCTTCACATAGTCGGCACGGCAGCGTCGCAGCAGGTCCGGGCCGCTTACCGCCACGCCAAAGTTGTCGAGCACGACCCTGATTCCGCGCTCGCGCAATGCTGTCAGGCGCGTGAGCGAGAGGTCGGTCTCGTCGATCGCCGAGTTGCCGTTGCCGCGCAGGCTTGCTTCGGTAAGTTCCAGATGGAAGCGCTGTGCCTGCAGTCCGGACTGGACCAGCGCATCGTCGACGATGGTTTCCAGGCGGGCGCCGCGAAACTCGCGGGCAGACAGGTTCACCGACAGGGCAATATGAGCGGGCCATTGCACGGCATCGCGGCAGGCCCGGTGCAGCACCGCTTCGCCGATCGGCGTGATCAGGCCGGTCTGGATGGCGACGTCGAGAAAATTGCCGGCTGCCAGCAAGCCGCGTTCGGGATGATCCCAGCGCAACAGCGCCTCGACGCCGACGATGCGCCGGTCGTGCAGTGAGCGACGGGGCTGGTAGTGCACGCAGAATTCGCCGCGGTCGAGGCCGCGATGCAGTTCGGCCTCCAGGCGCAGCATGCGCAAGCCCTCGGCTGCAATGGCAGGCCGGAAGAATTCATGGGCCCGGGTGCCATGGTCGCGGGCAAAATGCATCGCGGCCTGGGCATGGGCGAGGAGCAGGTCCGTGTGCATGCTGTCCTGCGGATAGCGGGCGATGCCGATGCTCGCGAGCAGGCGCAGGTCATCCACACCGACGCGAATCGGACTGTCGATCACCGCGATGAGGCGGTCGGCGAGGCGGGCCGGATCCATGCCGGAAAGCGCCGCGTCGGAAGTGGCCAGCGCCAGGGCAAAGGTGTTGTCGCCGATGCGCGCTACCGGCGCGTCCTCTCCCAAGGCGTCACGCAGGCGCTCGCCGACGCGGCCTATGACGGCGTCGGCGGCGGCGTAGCCCAGGGACTCGCGCACCCGGGCAAGGCGTTGCGCACCGATCACCATGACAAAGGCGGACGTGCCCGCGGCCAGGCAGGACGCGGTGAGTTGCTCGAGCTGCCGGGAAAACTGCGCACGATTGGCCAGGCCGCTGGCCGGATCGCAGCCGTTTTGCGCCATGGCGGCTGCCAGCTGCGCACGCAAATCGTCGATCTGGGCGAGGAGGCTGCCACCCGAAGCAGTGAAATCATCCGCGCGGCCGAAAGCCGCCCCGGGCGTCGCACCCGCCGTACTGTCGTCCCAATCCGCTCCCGGAGCGTCCATCGATGACCCCTGCCGCATTGCCACGCCAAGCGCAGTGCGCACGTAAGCACGGTTAGCGTGCGCCGGTGCGCTGCCCTGTGAAACCCCGAATCGCCGGAGCGAAACGGTCCAATTCATCGATTTGACCGGGTCATGGCTCAATTTGCGGTATTTGCGGCCGATATACCGCGGGATGGGCTGGCATACGGCCTTTACTTTGCGGGGGGGTGGCGCGTGATCCTGTTTCTCGACTACGACGGCGTGCTGCACCCGGATCCCTGCACCGAAGCCCGGCGGCTCTTTGAAAATGCGCCGCGCCTGGCCCGTGTACTGGACGGCTTTGCCGGCGTTGGCGTCGTGCTGTCGACCTCCTGGCGCACCGTCCGCAGCGAGCAGCAACTGCTCGATCCACTGCCCGAATCGCTGCGCCAGCGGGTACTGGGAATGACGCCGCGTTGCAGTGACTTCACGCCGCCCAAGGAATTGCTGCCGTACCGGCGCCATGCCGAATGCGTCCAGTGGCTCAGGGAACATGGCATGGCGGCCTGTCCCTGGTGGGCGCTGGACGACCGGGTCGAGTGGTTCCAGCCCTATTGCGAGAACCTGATCGCGTGCAATTCCCGCATCGGCCTGGACGAACGCGTGGCGGCGCGCCTCGACAGCGCGCTCACCGTGGCGCGGGAACGGATCAGCAGCGATATCGACCTTATGCTCGCCTAACCCGACGCGCATGACGAAACTCGCGTAACAGCATTCGCTTGGCTACCCTTCCCCGGCTAAACTCGCACAACATCACTGGCTCGGTCGCCCACTTGCACGCGCGCTGCGTGTCCGTATGCAGGGCGCGTGGCTGGAATCCCCAAATGATTTTCCGATACCCGATTGACGATGGCGCAAGCGCGCGTTTCGTAGCCCTTGCGGCCGCGCTGGCATTGGCAATGGCGATCCTGCCCATAGCCGCCCGCGCGGCGCTGCCCGACGAAGTCCAGGTGTATGTCGATGACCTGAACGACCCTGGTCAACTGGGCCTGCAGGAACACATCAATACCACGCCGGTCGGCAACGCCGACCCGGAATATCCGGGAGAGAGCGTTGCGCGCCACGGTACGCGGTTCACCTCCGAGTTTGCCTATGGCCTCACCCCCGACCTCGAGGCCGGGGCGTACCTGCCGGTCGTGATGGAATCGGCGGGCGACGTGCGGCTTGCCGGCCTGAAGCTGCGGCTTAAATGGGTTCCGCGCAAGCCCGCAGCAGACGGCGCTGGGATATTCGCCGGGCTCAACGGTGAGTTGTCGCAGGTCGGTTACCGGTTTGACGATAACCGCCGTACCTTTGAACTGCGCCCCATCCTGGGGTGGCGCGACGCGCAGTGGTTGCTGGCGGTAAATCCGGTGTTCGAGTTCTCCCTGCAGGGTCCGGACAAGGGCCAGGCACCGGGATTTTCGCCGCAGTTCAAGGTGGCGCGCACCGTTGCAACGGGGATTGCCGCCGGCATCGAGTACTACGCCGACCTGGGACCCATTTCGAACGTCGATCCCTACTCGGAGCAGATACATACCCTGTATCTGGCCGTGGACGTCAACCGCAATCCGTGGAACCTCAACTTTGGCATTGGCCGCGGACTCACCACCTCTACCGACCGCTGGACGATCAAGGCGATCATCAACATCCCGCTGGGATCCTGAACTGCGCGCGGTGCTTTGCCGCAGGCGCGAAACAGGGGGCTTTTCCAGCCAGTGGCCGCTTAAGGGGATTCAGGGGCGGCCGATTAAAGTCCAGGGACTGGACTGCCGCCAAAACGGGCCGCGCAGCGACGAAGCCCCGAAAAGCGGGTACGGGCAATGCGCAACACCCTGGCACGTGTCGGGTTCGTGCTGCTGGGATTCCTGGCGGGGCAGCACTTTGCCCTGGCGTCCGGCGATGCCGACTGGTCGCTCGAAGGCGACCGGCTGTTCCTGCCCGCCGTGGGTTCGGATGGCGCCACCGCAATGGCACAGGACCGCCAGGGGTTTCTCTGGGTAGGAACCCAGGGCGGACTGCTGCGCTGGGACGGCTACCGCTTTCGCACCTACGCACCGGACCCGGGCGCGCCCGGCGCGCTCCCGGATAACTTCGTCACCGCGCTGTACATCGACGGAAGCGATCGCCTCTGGGTGGGCACGAGCGCCGGCGGACTTGCCCGGTACGAACCCGACACCGACGGATTCACGGTCGTGCCCCTGGCCGTCAATGGGGCCGTGGAACGGAACGTGTCGGCCATCGTGCCCGACGGCGCCGGCGGGCTCTGGGCGGGCACCGGTAGCGGGCTCATGCACATCGATGGCAGTACCGGGCGCGCACTGCCCCGGGACGACGTACAGCTCGAGGGCCAGCAGGGGCGCATCGAAGCGCTGCTGCGCGATCGCGATGGCACCCTTTGGGCCGGGACGCGCCACGGCCTGCTGCGCTGGCCGCTGTCGGCCGCGGGCTTTTCGCCGCTTGCACTGCCGCTGGCCGATGGTCCCAGCCCGGTCGTGACGGCCTTGTTCGAGGACAGCGCCGGAACGGTCTGGATCGGCACCAGCCGCCATGGCGCGTTCACCGTCGCCGCGCGGTCGGCGATCGCCCGGGCCGTGCGTGAAAACGGCACGGTCAATGCGCTGGCCACCGATACGGTGCGGTCCATCGTCGAGGCACGCGACGGCGAGGTGTGGCTCGGCACCACGGCAACCGGACTGGTCAGCGTCAACCGACTCACCGGCGCAACGACGCGGGAGCGTCACGACGGCACGCAGGCAACCAGCCTGCCAAACGACACGATCTCCTGCCTGTTCCGCGACCACAATGGCCTTGTCTGGGTGGGCGGCGCCTCGACGCTGAGTCACTACGATCCGCACCAGCGCATGATCAGCACTTTCTTTGGCGGCGGCCCGGCGCGCCGCGCGATCCGCGACGGCAGCATTGGCGCGGTGATGGCCCTGAGCGACGGACGCATCTGGCTCGCGCTCGGCGAGGGCGGAATTGAGATCCTCGACCCGGTGCACGGCACCGCGAAGCGGATCGCGGCCGATGCATCCCCCGCGCTGGCCAAGGGCGAGTTGACAACGATGGGAGCAGCGCCCGACGGCAGCGTCTACCTGGGAACCAGCGGCGGCCTGTACCACGCCAGCGGCGACGGCAATTGGATACGCCCCGTCGCCTTCGGCGCACGCGGCATCACCGACCGCATCGAGCACATGTACTTCGACGGCGACCGCCTGTGGGTCGGCGGCGACGACGGCATCTGGGAGGTGGACCTCGTTCCGAACCGCGAACCGGCGGTGCGCCGGCACTACGCCAGCGAGCTGGGCGACCCGCGCGTGACGGTGATCCAGGCTGGCAAGGGGCCTTATCTGTGGATAGGCACGCGCAGCGGGCTGGTGCGCCTGGACCGCTCGACCGGAACGCTTTGGCGGCTCCCCGCCGATCCGCTGGATGCAGGCGCCCTGCCGGGCGGCATGATCAGCTCACTGCTGCTGGACCATCGCGGACGGCTGTGGGTGGGCGCCTTTGGCCGGGGCATACAGGTCGAGGACGGCGCGGATCCGCAGGGACGCCCGCGCTTCCGGCGACTGAGCATTCGCGACGGGCTGCCGCAGAACCGGGTCGACATGCTGCTCATGGACCACAACGGCAACGTTTGGGCGAGCACCGATGACGGGCTGGCGCAGATCGATCCGGAACGGATGACGGTCCGCGCGTACCGCGCGGAACAGGGCGTGGGCATCCGCGGCTACTGGGTCGGCGCCGGCGCGGTGGCCGCCGGGGGGCAGCTCGTCTTTGGCGGCATCGGCGGGATTACCGTAGTGCATCCGGACCGCGCGGCGCCGGCCAGCGTGGCGCCGCGGCTGGCCATCACCGAGGCGCGCGTGGGTGGACAGTCGGTGCCGGCCGGCGCGCTGCTATCGGCGCAGCCCCTCCAGATCGCGGCGCACGACCGCAGCCTGCTGCTCGAATTTTCCGCCCTCGACTTCGCGGACCCCGGCCACCAGCGCTACAGCTATCGCCTCAGCGGCTTCGATCCGGATTGGCTCATTACGCCCAACTCGCGCCGCCTGGCGAGCTACACCAACCTGCCCCCGGGCGATTACACGCTGCAGATTCGTGCCGCCGGCCCTGACGGCCAGTGGCTGGCGCCGCTGGAGCGCGCCGTCCACGTCCAGCCGGCCTGGTACCAGCAGACGGCTGTGCGCATCGCCACCGCCGTGGCCACCATGCTGCTGGTGGTGGGTCTGGTTCAGCTGCGCACGCTCTACCTGCGCCAGCGGCAGCACGAGCTGGAGCGACTGGTGGCCGAGCGCACCGCCGAGCTCGAGCGCCGCGGCGTCGAATTGCGCCACAGCCAGGAACAGCTCGAGCAGATGGCCTATTTCGACTCGCTGACCGGCCTGCCCAACCGGCGCATGTTCAACGACGAACTGCGGCGCCTGATCGCCCGATCGTCGCGGGGACAGGGCGACTTCGCGCTGCTGCTGGTCGACCTGGACGGATTCAAGCAGGTGAACGACGGGGATGGCCATGACGCCGGCGATGCGCTGCTGGTGGCCGTGGCCGATCGGCTCAGGAATCTCATCCGCGATACCGACAGCGTCGCGCGGCTGGGCGGCGACGAATTCGCGGTGCTGCTGCCGCGATCCGACGAGGACAGCGGCATAGAAGCCACCTGTGTGCGCATGATCGCGACGCTGGCGCAACCGCTGCCGCTGGGAGAGCGCACCATCCAGGCCACCGCCAGCATCGGCGTTGCGGTATGCCCGCAGGAAGGCACCTCGCCCGACGACTTGTACAAGTCCGCCGACCTCGCGCTCTACGAGGCCAAGCGCGCCGGACGCAATACTTGGCGCTGGCGCATCAAATATTCGATGCCCGCATGACAGTGCCGCGGCGCCGCGCGCACAACCGCCGCACGTTCCGTCACCCAAGCGCGCAATACGGCAATACAAAAATTACGCAATATCCGGGCGGGCCGCTGCATAGCGACGACCGTCCCGGCGCGACCGGGCGCCCGCGGCCTCCTCCATAAGCCAGTCGTCCCCCGCGGGCGCCCGGTCGCGCCGGGACTCGCAGCCCTGCGGATACTACGTTTCACGCAATTTGGGCGGCGTACTAGATTGCCTTGAAGCGGCGGCGCAGCCAGCCGACCGGCGCACCGATCAGCGGCAGCTTCTGCCAGAGCTCTTCGGCCGGATCCCAGTAATCGCGATGCTCGGTGACAAGCCCATCGAGGTCAAATCCAAAGCGCGTTGCGCCATGCACGATGACGCGCCGGCCGCGCAGGCCACATTCAAATTCCCAGGTGACGAAGGCGCGGTGCGCATCGGCAAGCTCCTCGCGGATGATGAAGCGCGGCGACTCCGTGCTGGCGAACATGTGCTCGAAGATCCGGCGGATCTGGTCCAGGCCCTGCACGTCATTGAACGGATCCTTGAATCGCGCCTGCGGGTGGTAGAACTCGTCCATGCGCCCCAGGCTCCGGGCCGTCATGGTTGCGTACCACGACAGGAGTGCGTCCAGGCGGATCATCAAGCCCCCAGAATCCTGCCCAGCAGGGAAAAGCGCAGCCGATACGGCAGGCGGCTGACAAAACGCACCACACGGGTAAACCGCCACGGGAAATCGATCTCGAACCGGCCGGCGGCAAAGCCGGCGAGTATGTACCCGGCCGCCTCCTCCGGCGTGATCAGGGCGGGCATGGGGAATGTGTTGCGCGCGGTGAGCGCGGTCTGGACGAAACCCGGATCGATGAGCGTGACGGCAATGCCGCGCGGATGCAGATCCAGGTACAGCAGTTCCGCCAGGTTGATGAGCGCCGCTTTCGTAGGGCCATAGACGGTGGCATTGGGCAGTCCCATGTAGCCGGCGACGCTCGAGACGATGGCGAGCCCCCCGGAGCCGCGCTCGAGCAGCGCCGGCAGCACGGTCTCGATGCCGAAATACACGCTGGCCAGGTTCGACTCGAGCATGCTGCGCACGCCCTCGGCGCGGATCTCCCAGGAACGTTCCGGCTGGTATTGCGCCGAACAGAAGATCACCAGGTCGATGCCCTGCCATTGCGCCTGCAGCAGGTCCATGCCCGCCGTCCATTGCGCCGGCTGCGTCGCGTCCATCGGCAGCACGAGCGCATTGCGGCTGCGGCCGGCAACCCCGAGCAGCCGTTCGCGCGTGCGCGCCGACAGCGCGACGCGCGCGCCGGCAGCAAGCAACGCGCGCGCCAGCGCTGCGCCGATGCCGCTCGATGCGCCCACCAGCCAGACCCGCTGGCCGTGCCAGTCGCGCACGGGCGGATTCAGGGGAGAAAACCAGTCGCGCGGCGCCACGGCGGCATTACTCGCGGTTGCGGAAAAACAAGGTGACCTGCCCGACCTCGAGGCCGAACTTGCTCACGCGCGCGCGGTTGATCAGGGTGTTCTCGTCCATCAGGTACATCCAGTCGTCAAAATCCAGCTCGTAGGTGGTGTCACCCACGGGCTGGCGCAGGGTATAGCGCCAGTTCAGCGCATTGCCGGCAATGCGCCCGAGCGCCTCGCCGACGACGTCGGGCGCGGTGCCATGCCAGACGCCGTCGGCGGACCGCCGCAGCGTCCAGCGGCGGTCCTGCGTCTTGCCGTCGCTGTAGAGGAAATGCTCGTCGAGCACGAGCTGATCGCCCGTGCCGCGCGACTCGATGCTGACGGTGAACCGCTTCTGCACCTCGCCACTGCGCGCCTGGAACATGCCCCACGCATGGGTACGGGCGGCGAAGAACTTCTGCAGGTCCAGCAGGGGCCGTTCCGTGGCGTAATGGCTGACGTCGGGCGCAGCGCAGGCGGCAAGCATCGCCGCCCCCAGCACCCCGGCGGCAGCGCGGCGCAGTGCGCGCGCGGGATTTTGCTTCATGCGGGCTTTTCCTCTCGGGGTATCACGTGGATGAGCAGCAGAGCCAGGGCCAGCAGCTTGAGGGCGCAGGGAACGACGGCGTAGGCCAGGATGAGCGCCCGGCCGCCCGAGCTGGCTGTGCCCGGCTGGTATCCCAGCCACGCAAGCAGCGGCAATGCCAGCGCCGAAACGGCGGTGGCGAGCTTGCCCAGCAGCGTCCAGATGCCAAACTGCGCCGCCGGATCGTGCTCCGGCGGGACGGCATTGGCCAGGAGCACGGGCGGCAGCACCAGGTCCGCGCCCAGGGCCAGGCCGGAGAGCACGCACACCGCGGCGTAGGGCCAGGCGTCGCCCGGTCCGAGCAGGCTTGCCCAGAAAAAGGTGCAGATTGCCATCGCCATCGAACCGGCCCAGGTGCGGGCCGGCCCGAACCGGCCTGCAAGGCGCGTCCATGCCGGCATGCCGGCCGCGCCGGCCACGAAATACGCGGCGAGGAAGGCGCCGGTCCACTGCGGGCGCGCGATCTGGTCGCGGATGAAAAACAGCGCAAGTGTCGCCGGTATCGCCACTGCCAGGGCGTTTACCGTGTAAGGCAGCCACAGGCGGCGCACGGCCGGCAGGGTCGCCCGGCGCAATGCCGGCGCGGCCGGCCCGGACGCCGGAAGGTCCGCGGGGCCAGGCGAACGCTGCCAGGGCGGCGCAAGCCGCAGCAGCACCGCCACGGCCCAACCCAGCAGCACCGCAAAGAACGCGGCATAGGCGGCCATCGCCATGCCGGGCGTCCACCCCGAGGCGCGCGTCATCCACGCGGGCAGCAGGCTGGCGATCACGACCCCGCAGAGTCCTGCGGCTTCGCGCCATGCGCCGGCACGGGTGCGGCCGCGCGTATCGGGCGCAACGCGCGCTCCCCACGACAACAGGCTGATATTGAGGAAACTGTGGGCGCAATACGTGAGCGCGAGCGTCACCGACAGCCATGCCACCGGCAGCCAGCCCGTGCCGCCAACGGGCGGGAACCACAGCGCCGCGAAGGCGCCGGACAATATGGCCGCCGCGGTCCACAAAGCGGCGCCCAGGCGGCAGCGCGCAGCCAGGCGGCCGGCCGCC
>Ga0075030_100005004_pt1 | contig 11953 bp, 12 predicted proteins | sample LitLauG_LLR_2012_FD_71393 | JGI IMG/M metagenome (GOLD analysis project Ga0075030, IMG submission 71393) | Freshwater sediment microbial communities from Pennsylvania, USA - Little Laurel Run_MetaG_LLR_2012 | ecosystem: Environmental > Aquatic > Freshwater > Creek > Sediment | place: USA...
GTTCGAGCAATTTCTGGGCCTTCTTCTACCGCGCCCGCTTGGTGGCTGCGGCGATGCCGTTCTGGCGGGTGGTGGTGGAGGCCAAGCTCGACCGGCGGGTTAAACGCTGGCCCGAGCGCTATGATTGCGCGGTGACGGCGGTGTTTGTGTGGGCGCGCACCATCGAAGAGGCCGAGGGACTTGCTTCACTTGCGTTGGAAGCCGAAGGGCTGGTGGCTCTGACCGCGGACGCGAAGAAATGTCCCCCGGCTGCGGCGCCCAGGAAAACGCCGGCTGCGGTGGCGCGGAGCGAATTGGGCTTTCTCGAACGCGCCGACAGCGCCGGCGCCAAGCCGTCGCGCTCACGCGCGTGAAGCACGGCTGCGGGGAGAAGCAATGAGCGGGGAAATGAACGCCGCCGGCGGCTTGGCCGCAGCGGGACTTGTCGCAGCCGCCTTAGAGGGGTCCGAGCCCGGCGCGCCTGGACAAGGGGCATGCCTCAATTGTGCGGTCGCGCTCAATGGGGGACGTTTCTGCGCCAATTGCGGTCAGCCCGCCCACGCCAATCGCAGCCTGTGGACGCTGATCGAAGAGCTGATGTGGAACGTGTTCAATCTGGACACCAAGGCCTGGCGCACGCTGCCGCGCTTGGCGTTTCGACCGGGCACGCTCACCAGGACCTATATCGATGGCAAACGCGCGCGCTATCTCACCCCGCTCGCCACTTTCCTGCTCTGCTATTTTCTGATGTTTTTAGTATTTTCGGTTGTGCCGAAACCATCGGCGCTGAACTTGAGCGACAATAACGTCGTCGAGCGCGTCAGCGACGCGCGCGATAGCCTCAAAGACGCGCAGGAAGGATTGCAGGAAGCCCAGCAAGGCTTGGCCGAGGCTACGCGCGACGCGGGCCCGCACCCAAACCGGGGGACCCAGATCGGGCTCAATGCAGCCCAACGCGCAGTCGATCTGGCGCGCGCTGTGGTGGCGCGCCGGCAAGCGGCGCTCACCCATGCGCTCAGCCTTCAGCATGTTGCGCAACATTCCCCGGTGCAGGTGAGCCCAAGCGATGGGCAAGCGATACGCCAAGATCGCGCCGCTGGTGCAGGAGAGGCGGCGCCGCCCGCGCCCACAGCGCCGGCCCCGGCGGCGACGCCCGCGAGCCAAGCGCCGGCGCCGCGCACGCCCGTCAACGCCGACCTGAATGACAATAATGGCCCCATCACGCTCGACGACGTGCTTAGAAAAATCGCACGCGAGAACGTCACTGTGGATGGCAGACCTTGGCTGAGCGCCAGCGCGCGAGCCCAACTTGCCGATCCGCCGCGCTTTTATGATCATCTCCAGGACGCAGCCTCGCGCTGGGGCTTTTTGCTGGTGCCGCTGTCGCTGCCGTTTATCGCCTTCCTGTTTTTGTTCAAAAAGAACATCACGCTCTACGACCACACCGTCTATGCGCTGAATTCGCTCTCGTTTGCCTCGCTCTTATTTGCAGCCATCATGGCCTCGGCCATGGCCTCTTGGCTGCATTGGGTGCCCGGCGTCGCGCTCTTGGGGGTGCTGCCGGCGCACACTTTCTTTCATGTTGGCGGCGCCTACCGGCTCAAATGGTGGTCGGCGCTCTGGCGAACGTGGTTCATGCTGTTTTTTGCCTTGATCGTGCTGATCATCTTCTTCATCGCGGTGCTGTTTATCGGTTTGGCCGGATAGAGGATGTCGCAAGCCGATCTCATCAGCACAGCGGTATCGGCCGGGTTTGTCCTGGTCATGGTGGGCTTGGCTGCGCTCTTGGGTTTCCGCGCCTCGGCAAGACTGGATCAAGAGACCCTCGCACGGCTGGCCGCCGCTGAGGGCGTGCGTCTTCAAGCTGGCGTCATTGACGATAGCGGGCGTGCAGCGCTTGCCAAACTCGACGACGGCAGGCTCTTGGTGGCCAAAGTCATGGCTGATGGGCTGAGCGCCCGCATCGTGGCTAAGGAGCAGGCGCGCTTGCGCTGGGGAAAGCGCAAACTCATCCTGACATTTGCCGATTTGGGTTATCCATCGCTAAATATGCGGCTTCAAAACCCGCCGCCTTGGCTGCGCGAACTCGGAGTGAAAAATTGATCGCCCCCGCGCCGCAACCGCCGTTTGCCGTGCCAGACGCCGTCAAGTTCGCGGTGCCGCTCTTTGTGCTGATGATCGTGGCCGAAATGGTCTATGTGCGCGTGGCCAAGAAAGGCCGCTATCAGATCACCGATAGCGCCGCGTCTCTGTCGATGGGCTTTGGCAACCAAATCGTTGGCGTGCTGTTTGGAGCGGCGATCCAAACCAGCGCTTATGTGTGGGTTTACGAGCATCGCTTGGTCACGCTGCCTTGGACGGCGGCGGTGATGGTCGCGTGCTTCTTCGGCGAGGACCTTGCATATTACTGGTTTCACCGTGTGGCTCACGAACGGCGCTTCTTTTGGGCAAGCCACGTCGTCCATCACACCTCGCAGCACTACAATTTGACTACGGCCTTGCGCCAAACTTGGACCGGGGCGCTTGGCTTCAATTACATCTTCTGGCTGCCGCTGCTCTATTTGGGCTTTCCTCCCGCCATGGTGGCGATGTTTAGCGGCTTCAGCTTGGTCTATCAGTTCTGGATCCATACCGAGTTGATCGACCGCATGGGGCCCTTTGAGTGGCTCTTCAACACGCCTTCCCATCACCGCGTCCATCACGCCGTCAACGCCAAGTATCTCGACGCCAATTATGCGGGAGTGCTGATTATCTGGGATCGGCTGTTTGGCACCTTTGTGGCTGAGGATAAAAAGACGCCGCCGCGTTACGGCATCGTCAGCCAGCTCGGCACCTTCAATCCGCTGCGGGTGGCGCTGCACGAATGGGCGGGCATCGTGCGCGATGTGAGCGGTGCGAAATCGCTGCACGAAGTCATAAATTATATGTTCGGCCCGCCCGGCTGGAGCCCCGACGGCTCGCGCAAAACCAGCGCCTCGATCAAACGCGCCTGGGCTGATCAGCAAGCCGCCGCAATTGCTGGGGAGTAGAGCGGGTGTATGCGCCCGGGCCTTTCGTTGTCGCCGAGGAGGACGCCGACGCCTTGATTACGCGCTTGGCGCGGAGTGCGGCCGCGCTTTTGGTGAGCCTTAACGAAAACGGCGAGTTCCTCGCCACCCACGCGCCGCTTTTGTGGGATGGCCAGGCGCGCATCGCGCGCGGTCATATCGCCCGCGCCAATCGGCATTGGCAATGCAGCGGCGCGCGCGCGCTCATCGTCATATCTGGGCCTGAGGCCTACGTCTCGCCGAGCTTCTATCCTTCCAAGCTCGAGCACGGGAAGGCGGTGCCGACTTGGAATTACGAGGCCGTGCATTTGAGCGGCGCTGTCGAATGGTTCGACGATCCTGTCCGCCTCAAGGCCTTGGTGGGCGAACTCTCCGCCGTTCATGAGCACGATCGGCCTCAGCCCTGGTCAATTGGCGAGGCCCCCAGCGCCTATATCGAGGCCATGCTTGGCGCCATCGTCGGCTTCGAAATGCGGGTGGAGAAACTCGAAGCCAAGCGCAAGCTCTCGCAAAACAAGAGCGCCGCGGATTTCGAAGGCGTGATCAGAGGTCTTGAGGATGGCGCCGGCGCCGGCGCCGAGATCGCTGCTTTGATGCGCGCTCTTGGTCGCGCCTCAGATGATGCAAACTCCCCTTGATGGCGCTTCACATCATCAAACTCTGCGTCGGCGCCGAGAGCGTCGAGGATTTGGCCGAATGGCAGATCGGACAATTGAAGCGCGCCCAGAAAGCCAAAGCCAAAAGCGTCAACGCCCATCAGAAGCGACATCCGGTCTGCGGCACCCGCATGTGGCCCAAACGCCTGGAGGAGGTGCTGGCCGGGGGCTCGCTCTATTGGGTGATCAAGGGCGTCATCAGCGTGCGTCAAAGCATCGTCGCCATCGACGATGTCATCGACAATCACGGCCAACGCTGCGGACTTTATCTCGACGCGCACCTCCAGCGCACCAGCCCCCAACCGCGACGCGCCTTTCAAGGATGGCGTTATCTTGAGGCCAAAGATGCGCCTGCGGATTTGAGCCTGGCTGAGGGCGGGGCCGATTTGCCGGAGCATTTGCGCCGCCAGCTGGTGGAGCTGGGCGCCTGGTGAGGCCAAGGCGACAGCGGGAGGGGGTTCGGGTTTGGGATCGTTGACGCGCGGCGCCATCGCGCCGGTTCATCATCCAAGGCGCTCTACGACCCCCGCGCAGAAGTCGCTCAAATCTGGCTCATCATGATAAAGCCCAAGCCCTATGCGCAACACATCATCGCGCGCATCGGTGATGATGTCGGCGTCAAACAAAGCCGCCTTCCATTGCCCGGCATTTGGATGGCGTAGGGAAATGAAGCGCGATTGGGGACCGCGGGGGTTGGGCTTCAACACCTGGGCTTGGGCAAGGGCCCCGGCTTGACCTGCTTCGATCATGGCGATGAGCTTTTCGCGGAGCTCGCCAATGCGGGCGCTGATGGTTGGCGTGTCGAGGCCTTCGTTCGCCAACATCGCGCGCACCGCGTTGAAGCGATAGACCCCGGTTGGGTCATAGGTGGCCCCCAAAAAGCGCAGCCCATCTTTTGTGTACCCGGCGCGATCGCCGTGCCGGGCCTCGATGGCGCCGAATTCGGCAAACCAGCCGGTATCGACCGGGCGCGGAGCAAATCCGGGCGGGGCATGCAGGTAGCACACGCCTTCACCCGCCATGGCGTATTTGTAGCCCCCGCCAGTCAGAAACACGCGATCGGCGAGGCGAGCGAAATCACATTCCATGGCCATGAACGCGTGATAGAGATCGAGTATCACCCAAGGCCCATCCGGGTGGGCGATGGCGGCCAATTCTTCGGCCCCGTCAAAGCGCAGCCCGGTCTTGAACATCACCTGGCTTAGGAAAGCCACATCGGGGCGCTTCTGGCGCGCCGCGGCCAGATAGCGTTCCGTGAAGCTTTCGAACGGCTCGCAGGCCACGATGCGCCGCCGGATGCGCCCATCTTCCTCCCAGCGAGCGCCTTGGCGGCGAAAGGCGTGAAATTCGCCGTCGCTGGTCAACACATCGAGCGGCGCCTGGGAGGCTTTGGCGGAAAATACCCGCATCAGCAGCTCATGGGTGCTCGGCGCCAACGCGATGGTAGAGGGATCTGGAAGCTTTAACTCGCTTGCGATCTCGCGCTGGGCCGCGGGAATGACTGCGCCGAAGATTTTCTCCCACTTGCGATCAGCGAGCAAGGCTGCGTCGTTCCAGGCCGCCATATGCGCATCGTAGGAGGCGTCTGGCCACAAATGGTGCGAGTGGGCCGCGAAATGGCGCCGTCCTGGCGCTGCAGCGAGCGCGCGCGAGAAGAGCCGCTTATAGGAGTTCACAATTTGGTTCTCAGCGACCAGACCTCGGGAAATGCGCGCCGCGTTAGCGTCTGTTGCAAATAACCGACGCCTTCGGTGCCGCCGGTGCCGCGCTTGCGCCCAATGATGCGCTCAACCGTCAGCACATGCTTGTGGCGCCATGTGAGCAGCGCATCGTCAAGATCCAGGAGCTTTTCTGCGAGCTGATAAAAGCCCCAATGGGCTTGGGTGTTGCGATAAATTTGGAGCCAAACCGCCTCGACGGCGTCATTGCTTTGGTAAGCTTCGTAGCGGGGCCGCTTCAACACAGCCTCAGGGATTTGGAATCCAGCCTTGGCCAGTTGGGCCAGCACATCATCGTACAAGCTGGGGGCGTTCAGCGCCGCCTCCAGCAGCTTTGCCTCTTCGCTTCCCGGCGCCTGGAATTTCAAAAACTGCGCGTCCTTAATGCCCAGCTGAAATTCCAGCGCGCGAAACTGGTAGGATTGAAACCCCGAACTGGCGCCCAGAACCTCACGGAAGTTCAGATAGTCGGCGGGCGTCATGGTGGCGAGGATGTCCCAAGCCTGGGTCATCACCGCTTGAATGCGCGAGACCCGCGCTAAGTGCTTATAGGCTGGCACATGGTTGCCGACGCGGATTTCGCGTTGGGCGGCGGCGATCTCGTGGATGGCCTGCTTCATCCACAATTCCATGGTCTGGTGCAGGATGACGAACAAAAGCTCGTCGTGGCGATCGGTGCGGGGGTGTTGGGCGGAAAGCAACTGGCCCAGCCGCAAATAGCCCCCATATGTGACGCTCTCGCTCATCGCAGTCGCGTTCCTCAAATCGAATCATCGCCTTAGAGCACGCGCCTGGGTGGCCGAAAAGTCGCGGCTGCGGCGAAGTGCGGCAAAGCTTCCCGATTTGGGGCTTGGCCGGCGCCGGCGACCTGCTAGGGAGGGGGTGGGTGAGGCAGAAGCCAGGAGGCGCACGATGGGCGGCATAGGACGCATCATCATTTTTGTCGTGGTAGCAGCGTTGGTCGGCGCGGGGGTCGTGTTCTTCGTGCTGCCGAACAAGGCAAGCAGCAGTCAAACCATCGTCGTCGCCAGGCCCGCCAGCAGCGTCTTCGAACGCTTGGCTTTGGCGCCGCCCGGCACCCATATCGGGACCGGCGTGACGCTGACCCGCATCACCTCTGCGCAAAACGACGTGGTGACCGGCGAAGTCGCCTACGCCGACGGCAAGACCGGCGCGGTCACCTATCACGTGACGCCGCAGGGCAATGGCTCGAGCGTGGAAATGACCCTCGACGAGGGGCTCGGGACCAATCCGCTCAACAAGCTCAAGGTTCTGACAGGAGGCGATGTGGCGCCGCTCATTCACGGCGCATCGGCTGCCGTGCAAAGCGATTTGAACGCTTTGCCTGCGGCCGACTTCACCAACCTGCAATACGACATCGTGCAGGTGGCCTCGCAGCCCTTCTTCTATATTGAAAATTGCTCGGCCACTGATGCGGGCTCGATCACCTCGATCATCAATCAGGCGGTGGGCGCCATTCCCGCGATCATGCGCGCCAAGGGCATAACCCCCTCAGGCCCGCTGATGGCGGTGGAGCCGCGGGTGGTGCAAGGCCAATATTGTTATCAGGTCGGCTATCCCTATAGCGGACCGGCCCCGCGCGGGGCGCTCCTGGTGGGCAAGGCCGGACAAACCCCAGGCGGGGTCATGATGCACGTGCATTATACCGGCGCTGAAGGCGACGTGGTGCCCCAGGTCTATAACAAGATCGACGCGCTCTTGGGCGCTGCCCATATCGATGACCCCACCACGTCCAGTGATGATTGGCCCACCTACGAGGTGTACAATGACGACCCGACCCAAGCCGGGGGATCGCACAATCGCGAGATTTATTATGTAACAAGGGGCGACATTTCGCGCGCCACCGCGATTGTGCCGCCGCACGCGCCAAGCCCGCCGGCGGCTGCGCCCACAGCGGCGGCCCCGGCGCCAGCCCCGGCTGCGTCGACGACAACGACAACCGCGACGACGACCAGCGCCACGACCACAACGGCGCCTGCGACGACGCCGTAATCGCAAGAACCTTTGCGAACCGAAGGCCCGCGACGAGTTTGGTCGCGGGCCTTTTTGTTTGCGCCGTCGCGGGCCTTGGCCGGGGGTTTAGACCGCCATATTGTCGATGAGCCGGGTTTTGCCGAGCCACGCGGCGGCGAGAATACGCGCGCGTGTGTGTCGATCAGCGAGCGGCGCCAGGCTTTGGGCGTCGCGGATGACGATATAATCGACTTTGTCGAAGCCTGCCCTCATCAGACGCTGGAGAGCTTCCTGCTCGAGCGCATCGATAGGCGCGCCGGCGTGGAAGGCGCTGATGGCCTCACGCATGATGAGGTTGAGCGCACCAGCGATTAGCCGCTCTTGGGGGCTTAAATAGAAGTTGCGCGACGACAGCGCCAAGCCGTCCGGCTCGCGCACGGTGGGCAATCCTTGGATGTCGACGGGAATGTCGAGGTCGCGCGCCATATGCTGGATCACCAGCAGCTGCTGGTAGTCTTTCTCGCCGAAGAAGGCTTTGTCGGGCAGGCTCTGCAGCAAGAGTTTGCTCACCACAGTGGCGACGCCGCCGAAAAAGTGGGGGCGCATCTCTCCTTCGAGCGGCGCCGAAATTTCAGCGACGCTGACGCTGGTGGCAAAGCCTGGCGGGTACATCGCCTCCGGCGAGGGGGCGTATAAGAGATCGCAACCGGCGCTGGCCAAGAGCGTGGCGTCCTCAGCCTCGTTGCGCGGATAGCGCTCGAAATCCTCGTGCGGGGCAAATTGTTTGGGGTTCACAAACACGCTGGCGGCGACGCAATCGCATTGGGCTTTGGCTGCCCGCACCAAAGACAAATGGCCTTCGTGCAGCGCCCCCATGGTCGGGACGAGGCCAATGCTTGCGCCCGCTTTTCGCCAAGCGGCGATGCGCGCGCGCAGGTCGGGAACGATGCGTACGATGGGAAGAGGAGCGCCCATAAGGCTCCCCGCATCCTACTCGCATGGGGCCGAGGTCAAGTCGGTTAAGCGGCTCTTAACCTACTTAAACGAGATTTTGACGATGCGTTTTGGTGTTGCGGCGAACCAGAGGACCGCAGCGCCCGCGGGCTTGAGCGGGCGCGCTTCATGACGCTTGCCGAGCTCACCCGTCCGCCGCCTGCGCTGCGCCAGGCCCATGTCATTGTGGTTGGCAATCAAAAAGGCGGGGCCGGCAAATCCACCGTCGCCATGCACTTGATTGTGGCGCTGATGCGCATGGGCAAGCGCACTGGCGCGCTTGACCTCGACCTGCGACAGCGCACGCTCACCCGCTACGTCGAGAACCGCATCCGCACCGTGCGCGGGTCCAAGTTGGCGTTGCCGCAAATGTTCGATTTGCAGGAAAGCCGCCAGCGTATGCTCGATGCTGCTGAAGCCGAAGACGAAATGAGCTTCCGCGCGGCTCTGCGGCGGCTGGGTGAAACTTGCGACTACATTGTGATCGATGCGCCAGGCGGCGACACCCATGTGACCAGGCTCGCCCACGCCTGCGCCGACACCTTGGTGACCCCGCTCAATGACAGCTTCATCGACTTTGACCTCCTGGGCGATATCGATCCCGACCATGAGGAGGTGGTGCGCCCTTCAATCTATAGCGAAATGGTCTGGGACTGCCGCAAGCGCAAAGCCCAGTCAGCGCGCGCGCCGATCGATTGGGTGGTGTTGCGCAATCGCACATCCGCCAGCCGCATCGAGGCCAAAAATAAGCAAAGGGTGGGCGCTGCGCTGAAGACGCTTTCGACCCGCATCGGTTTTCGCATGGCCCCGGGGCTCTCCGAGCGGGTGATCTATCGCGAGCTCTTTCCCCAGGGCCTCACGCTTCTCGACCTCGACGGGGAGGGCGGCGAAGGGAAATTGCAGATGACCCACTTGGCCGCCCGCCAGGAGCTTCGCGACTTGTTCATCACCTTAAAGCTGCCCGGGCTCGAGGGCGAAGTGCTGAAATTCTAAACGCCCAACAAAGCTGCTAACCAATCGCGTGCTTTTAGAAGCCATCCTCATCATAGCGGCCGGCTTTGGCCTGATCTTGCTTGCCCGCTTGGGCGGGGCCTGGCGCAAAACTTGGCTTCCGCGTTGGCCCGCCGTGGCGTTCGCAATTGCAGCAATCGTTTTGGCTTCGCGGGGGGCCATTTCGATGGCGCTGAGCTGTGCAGCGATTGCGGCGGGGATCTGGCTTCTGGCGCGCGCGCGTCCAGCGCAAGCGCACGCCAAACGCCAAGGCGGCAATGCCGGCGAGCTCGCCGCTCGGGCAATTTTAGGGGTCTCAGCAGAAGCGGGAGACGCCGAGATTCGCCGCGCTTACCGCGCCAAGATGGCCAAGGCCCATCCCGACCAAGGCGGCGCTCACGCTGATGCGGCCGCCATCACCGCGGCGCGGGATCTGCTGTTGGGGAAGCCGCGCTAGCAGCGTCGTCGGGTTCCTCGGTGGAATTGTCGTCGTTGGCGGCTAGCGAATCCGCAGGCAGCGGCGCCCGCACCGGCGAAAGCGTCTCGACCACGGTGCCTTGCGCGGGCCCGAACGGTGTAGGGCCATTGGCATTGGGCGCGACGTTGGCCGCGTTCAGCAGGCCAGGGGCCAAGTTCACATCGAGCCGGTTGACCGGCATGCTGGCCAATTGGGCGCCTTCGCCGCCCTCGCGGCGCGCATAGACCTCGAAGGCGCCGTCAATCAGGTAGGCGACCTGCGCATCGCGGGCCTCGGCGGTTTGGCCGCCCATCACCACGACGATGACGCGGTGGCCGCCGCGCTCCGTCGAGGTCGCCAAATTGAAGCCGGACATGCGGGTATAGCCGGTCTTAATGCCGTCCAAACCTTGGACCTGGCCCAAGAGGTGGTTGTGGTTGCGCCCGTAGAAGCGTCGCCAGGCAAAACTTGGGGTCTCAAAATAATGGTAATATTGCGGGTAATCGTGCCACAGCGCCAAAGCTAGCGTGGCAATGTCATGGGCGGTGCTGTGGTGGCGGACGTCTGGCAGGCCGGTGGCGTTCACAAAGCGGGTGTCGACCATGCCGAGCTGACGGGCGCGCGCGGTCATCTCTTCGGCAAACCGCCCTTCGCTGCCTCCAAGTCGCTCGGCGACCGTGGTGGCGACGTCGTTGGCCGATTGCACCACCAGGGCGCGGATGGCCTGATCAACGGTGATCTCGTCGCCGCGATGCAGCCCCAGCCGCGAGGGCGGTTGGCGCGAGGCGTTGCGGGAAGCGCTCAACCGGGTGTCCATGCTGAGCTCGCCACGATTGATTGCGTCAAACAGCATGTAAAGGGTCATCATCTTGGTCAGCGAGGCGGGGTAGCGCTCAGCGTCTGCCTGGTCGTTCAGAAGCACTTCGCCGGTGCGGGCGTCCAAGACGATCGCGGAATATTCTGGCAAGGCGCTGGCGGCGGGAACAATAGCCGCGCTGGCGCCCATCAGGGCTAACGCCACGGCAAGCGACCGAAGGGGAAATGGTTTGGCCCAACTCATCGGTGTCTCAACCCGCGATACAACAAGAGCTCTGCCAGGCAAATCGCGTGCCGAGCAGCTTACAGATTCATTAGAGCAGGTTAAGCGACCGTTTCAGCGGACAAAAACCCGCTCACTTCGCCCGCCGTCACCGTTCTGTTGACGATTTAAAAACTGCGATGAACGGGATCTGAATGGGAAGGGGGTGGAACTGCGAAATGCAGTAAATCCGCTTCATGCTGCAATGCAGCAATTTGGCTGTTGACTTCGCAGGTGCAGCATAACATATAGGGCAGGAGAGTCGCCGGCCAGCCATCCGGCGTAACCCGTAACCGCCTTTTTCGCCTTTCAGGAGAGATTTATGGCCGCTACCAAGACGACCGAGCGGGCCGCCAAGACGGCCACCCAAGCTTTTGAACACGTGACCAACGCATCTTCGGAAGCGGTGCGCGAAAACATCGATCGCGGCTTGGCCGCGCTGTCGGAAGCCTCAGCTTTCGGCAAGCAGAACCTCGAAGCCTGGCTGGCCTCGGCAAGCGCTGCCCAAAAGGGCCTCGAAACCATTTCCGCGCGCACCGTCGCTTTCTCCAAGACGGCGCTCGAAAACCATGTGGCGGCCACCAAATCGCTGATGACTTCGAAGTCGGTGCAGGAATTCGTGGAAAAGCAAAACGATTACGCGAAGTCCTCGTTTGAGGCCTATGTTGCGGAACTCACGAGCCTTTCTGATCTGTTTTCGGGTGTCGCTAAGGAAGTCACCCAACCGATCAATGAACGCATCAACGCGGCGGGCCAATTAGTCCAGACCGCGCGTTAACCAGCTCTCGAGCTTCGCGGGCCAGCAACCTCCAGCTGGCGGCGCGAGGGGCTGACAAGAACGGGCCCGGCCGCCAGGTCGGGCCCGTTTTGCATGGGGGCCCCGGCCGCCAGGTCGGCCCGGTTTGCGTGGGGGGCGGCCGCCAGGTCGGGCCCGTTTGCGTAGGGCCCGGCCGCCAGGTCGAGCCCGTTTGCGGGGGGCGGCCGCCAGGTCGAGCCCGTTGCCATGGGGGGCGGCCGCAAGGTCAAGCCCGTTTGCATGGCGCTGGGGCCTGCAACAAAGG
>Ga0075030_100005005_pt1 | contig 11948 bp, 9 predicted proteins | sample LitLauG_LLR_2012_FD_71393 | JGI IMG/M metagenome (GOLD analysis project Ga0075030, IMG submission 71393) | Freshwater sediment microbial communities from Pennsylvania, USA - Little Laurel Run_MetaG_LLR_2012 | ecosystem: Environmental > Aquatic > Freshwater > Creek > Sediment | place: USA...
GAGGTCGTGCTTGTAGAGCTGCCACAGGTTCTGGAGAGCGGCGGACTCCTCAGCCTCAACCGGGATGAGCTGCAGCTCCTTGTCCACGGAGTCATGCTGTCAGATAACGGTATCCCCTAGCGGGTAGGCGACACGGCCAGAGGCTGTTCAATGGCCCCCGGGGGAGCTGGCCAGCGCTTGTCAGCGTGGGGCATCGAAGAGGTAGCGCATTGAGCGCGTGAAATTGAGCTGGGCGACCGTCATGTGAAACTCACCGGGCTGGACCTCAGAGTCCACGACAAGGAGCTGAGCCTCAAATCGACCTAGACCTTGGCGGATCTTCCACTGGCCAGATTCGTCACGATCCTCAGTGCAGCCAATCGTGCATGCCCCGCTGTGTCCAAGGCGCGAATTGGTCAGAGGCACTCCCAGCGCACTAACCGTTCTTGATGGCCTGGAGCGTGTAGGTAAGAGGCAACCGCGCCGGATCACTTCGAAGTTGAAACTCGCCCAACTCATCCACCTGCGCGGCGTCGCCGAACGGGTTCCATGGCGACGACTGATGTTCCACAATTGCGGACAACCGCATGTCAGCATCCATGATCGCGCTGATCACTTCGGCGAGCCCGTGATTAAAGTGAATGAGGTCCGGGGAGGCCAAGGGCTCAGCGTGCTCGACGTAGCTCCATTGCTCTGAGAAGTGGACTCCTGGTGTCTCGAAGTACGGGTACTCGATGACGAGCAATCCGTCCGGACGTGGGTCACTCAGCGACCACAGCACGGGGTGGCCCTCCCGGATGAAGAGCCGGCCACCCGGGCGAAGCAGTTGCGACACAACCTGGGCCCACCGACGCACGTCCGGGAGCCAGCAGAGCGCGCCGACCCCTGTGAAGACAAGATCGAAGCGATTAGCTCCAAGGGCGCCGACCGCATCGTAGAGTTCGCTCTCGACGAAGTCGATCGTCGCTCCGCATTCATGTGCCAGCTCAGCCGCTGCGTCGAGGGCCGCACGTGAAAAGTCGAGGCCAGTCACGCTTCTCGCGCCGAGCCTGGCCAATGAGAGCGTGTCGGTGCCGATGTGGCACTGCAGATGCACCACGTCGAGCCCGTCGATGCTTCCGAGCCGCGGGAGATCGAATCTCACGACATGGGAGAGATGCGCAGCGTCACGGCGGAAGATGTCGAGCTCGTACCCTCGGAGATGGTGAGGGACCCTGCTCTCCCAGTGCGATCGGTTGACAGAGATGTAGTCGTTCACAACGACACCTTCTCATCTTGGATACTCGCCGACTACGGGCCAGGAGAGTCCGTGTGCGACGTGAGACGCTGTTCAGGCACGAGTTGTCTGGCGCCCACCTGAACCTGGCCTTCAGTCCGACTCGCCGTCACTCAGCCTGCGCGGGTCCGTCGGCGACCAGTGGCACCCCTCACCGCGGGACACGAAGTGCCCCGCCTGCCGCCGTCCTTAGCAGTAAATTCTCGCTCGTGAGCCCACGCGAGCAGATCGGGCTGCGCGAGGCGGCCGAGCGCCTCGGCGTGCACTACATGACCGTGTACCGCTACGTGCGCACCGGGCGACTGCCTGCGGTGCGCGACGGCGCCACGTGGGTCGTCGACGCCGCAGACCTGGACGAGGTCCGCTCGACATCGCGGGGACCAGTCACGGCGCGACGGCGACAGTCGGAGCGCCCTGCACGCCTGGCGAACCGGATGACTGCTGGCGACGAGGCGGGCGCATGGGCGGTCGTCGAGAGCGCGCTCGCCTCCGGGGCGGAGATCGCCGCGGTCTACTCCGAGCTGCTCGTGCCGGCGCTTCGTTCGATCGGTGACGGCTGGGAGCGCGGGGAGCTCTCCATCGCCGCAGAGCACCGGGCGAGCGTGGTGGCCTCCCGGCTCGTGGCGAGGCTCGGCGCGAGATTCGCACGACGAGGCAGGTCGCGCGGCTCGGTCGTGCTCGGCGCGCCCACCGGCGAGCTGCACGCGCTGCCCGGCGCGATGCTCGCGAACCTGCTGCGTGCCGCAGGCTTCGAGCCACTGGACCTCGGAGCGAACACACCCGCGGAGTCGTTCGTCGAGACAGCGCTCGGCGCCGACCGGGTCGTCGCGGTCCTCATCGGAGCAACCGACGCCCGATCTGTCGGCGCACTCGGCGACGTGGTGCGCTCGCTGCGCGACGGGAACGTTGCAGCACCAGTCCTCGTCGGCGGGGGCGCGATCCGCGACGCCGTCGCTGCGCGAGCGCTGGGAGCGGACGGTTGGACGGGCCGCGGGATCGTCGATGCGCTGGCAGCCGTCGAGGCGGTGGTCGCGCCCTGAGGTGGCGGGCGTCGCGCTCTCAGGCGATCGAGCGCCGAGCGAGCGAACCCCGCCACGCCGGGCGTGCAAGGAGGACCTGGACGTCGCTGACGTGGCGTTCGAGGAACGCCGCCTCGCAGTAGCACAGGTACATGTGCCACATCCTCGAGAAGGTGTCGCCGAGCCCGAGGGAATCGACCCGCTCGGCATTGCGGAGGAGGTTGCCGCGCCATCGCCGGAGGGTCTCGGCGTAGTGGCGGCCGATGTCCTCGAGCTCGACGATGCGCAGCGCGCCCCGACGCGAGACAGAGCCGGCGATCGCCTCGATCGAGGGCAGGAATCCCCCGGGGAAGATGAACTGGCGGATGAAGTCCTCGTGCCGCTTCGCGCGCTCGTAGCTTCGGTCCTCGATGACGATCGCCTGCAGCGCCATGAGCCCGTCGTCGCGCAGCAAGTCCGCGCACGTGTCGAAGTAGGTGTCGAGCTGCTGCCAGCCCACGGCCTCGATCATCTCGATGGAGACGAGCTTGTCGAACGCTCCCTTCAGGTCCCGGTAGTCGCGATTGGCGACCGTGACGAGCTCTGCGAGTCCCGCGTCCGAGACGCGCTTTGAGGTGTACTCGTACTGCGCATCTGAGATCGTCGTCGTCGTCACGCGACAGCCGTATCGGGAGGCCGCGTGCACCGCGAAGCCGCCCCATCCACTGCCGATCTCGACGACGTGGTCGCTCGAGCGAAGGTCGAGCCTGCGGCACATCAGCTCCGCCTTGGCCTCTGACGCCCTCGCGAGCGACCACGAGGGGTCGCCGAAGTAGGCGCACGAGTAGAACATCGTCTCGTCGAGCATGAGCTCGAAGAACTCGTTGCCGAGGTCGTAGTGCGCGCGGACGTTGGCCCGGTCCCCCGCCTTGTCGACACTCCTCGGGTGGGGTCTAAGCGCCCGGATCGGCTCGAGCGCCCGCGCGACGCGGTCGGCGACGCCGAGGACGCCCGCGAGGTTGCGTCCGAGCAGCTGGAAGAGCAACGTGAGGTCGTCGCTGTCCCACCATCCCGCCAGGTACGCGCGGCCGAGCCCCACCGAGCCGTCGCGCAGCATCTCGCCGTACGCACGCGGATCGTGCACCGTGACCTTGACCGTCGGCGAGCCGCTGCCGAAGCTGTGCTCGCCGCTGTCGTCTGTGACCTGGATCTTCCCGTGGCGGAGCCGGCGCCCGAGCGCGCGCACCGCGGTCGGCGCGAGGCGCGACCCGGCGCTCCGGCGTCCGCGGGGCCGCGGGCCCTCGGGCAGGACTGTGTCAGCCACGCCCGATGCCAGCGCGCGTCAAGGGACTCCCGTCGCGCGCGGCGGTGGCGCGACGAGCATGGAAGGGAGCACCCTTGCGCACGAGCGCGAGTGCCTGTCGGTAGATGGCGGCCGTAGCGCGGTACGACGGCTGCGGGTCGCGCCACAGGAGCTCGCCGAGCGTCCGGCGCGACAGCTCGTGGCGCCGAAGCGTGAGGCTCGCGTCGAAGGCCACCTGCCCGTGGACGAGGTTGCGCAGCCCCAGCTCGAGACGGTCGCCGGGCAGCGACCATCGCAGCTCGTAGTCGTGGTCCATGCCCATGAACGGCGAGACGTGCATCGCCTTTGGGAACGTCGACGTCGCGGCCGTCGCGTCGATGGCGTAGACGTGGCGCTCGAGCCACGGCGTGCTGGTCACGTCGAGCACGAGCGCCGCCACCTGGTCGCCCGGCTCGTCGAAGCAGTAGTACGTGCAGAGTGGGTTGAACGACCAGCCCCACGCCCGCAGATGCGCGAGCACGGCGATGGGGCCGCCGGGCCTGTGGCCGAGGCGCTCCTCGGCGGCGTCGCGCACCGCATCGTCCAGCGACACGGACGGGTCACCGAGGAAATCGCCCCTCCTCATCCACATCGCGTTCGGGCGCCGCGCCGACCACAGCGGGTGCAGGCCGAATACCTCCGGGATCTCGTCGAGGAACAGCAGCGGGTACGCCACGTCATAGCCGAAGGAGTGCGCGACGCCGCCCGTGGCCGCCATCGCGTGGCGGTGGTGCGCGAGTCGTCCGACGTACAGCCCGCTCCTCATGGCGCGACCGGCCAGGTCACGCCGAGCGTGCGGCACACCTCGATGGCGCTGCGGGCGCCGTCCTCGTGGAATCCATACCCCCAGTATGCGCCGCAGTACGAGACACCATCGCGGCCGCTGATCTCACCATGGCGCCGCTGCGCGCGCATCGCCGCGGCGTCGAATATCGGATGCAGGTACGTCATGGTCTCGATGACCGTGTCGGGAGCGACCGCGGTGGGCTCGTTGAGGGTGAGGCAGATCGGCACCTCGCTCGTGAGTCCCTGGAGCCGCCCGAGGTCGTAGGTCAGCGTCGCCCCCGAGATGTCGGGTCGCCGCCGCCAGTTCCAGCTGGCTCGAGCACGCCGCCGAGTGGGGAGCATCCGTGCATCCGTGTGAAGGGTCGCGACATTGGGTCGGTATCGGATGGCGCCGAGGACGTCGCGCTCCGCTGGCGTCGGGTCCGACAGGACTCGAAGCGCCTGGTCGGAGTGCGTGGCGATGACGACGTGGTCGAAGGACTCCACGTCGCCGCCAATGGTCGCAAGCTCGACGCCGCTCGCGCGGCGCACGACCTTGTCGACGCCCGCACCCAGACGCATCCGCTCGCCGAGCGGCTCGACGATCGCGCGGACGTACGTGGCCGAGCCCCCCACGATGGTGCGCCACGTCGGCCGCCCCGCCACCTGGAGCAGGCCGTGGCTCTCGAAGAAGGTGGCGAGCGCGACCGCGGGGAACTCGAGGAACTCGCCGGGATCCGCCGACCAGATCGCGGCTCCCATGGGGACGAGGTACCACTCGAGGAACTCCTCGGACCAGCCCCCCGACGAAAGGAACGCCCCGATCGTGAGATCCGAGTTGCCGCTGCGGCTGAGCAGGTCCCGCGCTGCTCGGTTGAACCTCAGGACCTCCTCGAGCATCCGAAGGAACGATGGTCGCACGAGGTTGCGGGGCTGGGCGAACACCGACTGAACCGACGTGCTGGCCCACTCGATCCCGGCGCCTTCGTCCGAGACCGAGAAGCTCATCTCGGTGGGCCGCGTCTCGACGCCGAGGTCAGCGATCAGACGCGAGAAGATCGGGTACGTCTGCTCGTTGTAGACGATGAAGCCGGTGTCGACGGCGTGCTCACGTCCCGCAACGGTGACCCTCGAGGTGTGCGCGTGTCCCCCGGCTCGGTCGTCCGCCTCGAAGACCGTGACCTCGTGGTGGCGACCGAGGACGTGGGCGCACATCAGCCCGGAGATCCCGCTTCCCACGACGGCGACGCGCATGGCCCTTCCTCGCTCTCTCGGCTGGCGCAGGGGTTCGGCGCACGGCTGTGAGACGTATTTTAGTGCTAAATCATTTTGCTCCTGCACCCGCCCCGGGAAGGTGCCTCGGGGCCGACGACGAGTGGATCCCGTGGACGACGTCGCCCATGCCACCGTTGGGCTCGACGACCGCAGGCAGAGCCTGCGGACCCGGGCGCGCCACTTCATCTGCGAGCGGCAGATCCCCGCACCGCGAGCGCCGCCGGCCAGCTGGAAACCTTGGGATCCTTCGGCGTGCGGGTGCACCGCCGGGCGCAGCGACCACCCTCGACGCCCGAATGCACCTCCGGAGCCTTGATCGATTCGATCCAATCGATCGGCACGCCGAGGTGCTTGGGCAACCCATTGCGTCGTTCGCTCGATGCGCAGCGCCGCGGAGGTGCTCGACGCGAAGTTGCTCGACCCATCACCTGATCGAGGGGGCCACTGCACGCCGCGCGCCAGGTGCAGACGGCTCTCGCACCCTCGGTCCGGTCATCACCGCGAGATGCAGTGCGTGGCGCGCGACGGGCTCCGAGTTGGAGGGGAGCATCCCAGGATGCGGGTGCCGCCGCGTCACCTCGCTAGCGTCGCTTGTCGTGGAGCGCCTCTGGGTGGGGATCGACCTGGTGGTCGTGGTCGTCTTCGTCGCCATCGGCCGCAATGTGCACGACCACGGCATCAACGCGGCGGGGATCGCGTCGACGGCGTGGCCCTTTTCCGTCGGTCTCGCAGCCGGCTGGCTCTCAATCGCGCGCACAGGACGGACCGGGACGTCGATCACCGACGGCGCGATCATTGCCGTGACGACGGTGGCGGTCGGCATGGCTCTGCGCGTGGTGTCGGGTCAGGGCATCGCGGCCGCGTTCGTCATCGTCGCACTGTGCTTCCTCGGTGGGGCAATGATCGCGTGGAGGGGCGCACTTCGCTGGCGCCGCAGCGTGCGACCCAGCCGATGACCGGCCGCGCGGGCACCTGACCGCACGAGCGACCCTCTCGGCCCCTCTGGCCCGGGAGCCCGTCGCGCCCGGGGTCGACGTGACGACGCCGTCGCGGTTCACGCTGGTGTGGCGAGGATGATGCCGAGCAGTTCCCGTCGAGCGCACCCAGCAGGTCGCTCGGCGCGGCGGTACCTTTGGGGATGCTCGCAGATTGCGCGCTGGCTCGGCTCGCCGCGCCCGGGTACGTGCTGCATCATCGCTTCGAGTCGGAATCTGCACCGCGCCGCAACCGCGGCGCCGATCGTGGAGCGGGTCGCGGTGCCTGAGCTCCCCGAGCTGCGCGCCCTTGCCGAGCGGCTCGACGCCCTCCTCGGCGGCCTCGTGCTCAACGAGGTCTCGGTGCTGGGCTTCTCGGGCCTCAAGACCGTCAGCCCGCCTCCATCGCAGCTCAGCGGTGCCGTGCTCTCTCGGGTGTGGAGCCGCGGCAAGTACCTCGTCATGGACCTCGAGGGGTCGGGCCGCTGCCTCGTGCACCTCGGGAACGCGGGGAGGGTCGGCGTCGAGCGGCCCCAAAAGTCCACGAGGCCGCGCGGTGCGCTGGTGCGCCTGTGCTTCGAGGAAGCCGGCGTGCTGGTCAGAGAGCACGGAACGGAGCGGCGGGCGGGATTCTGGGTGCTCGAGCCAGCAGACGAGGGGCCGCTGGCGCTCCTCGGCCCCGAGCCGTTCGACGACAGGTTCGCGGTGCTCGTGGCGACGTCGCAGGACCCGAGGCGGCTCCACACGCTGCTGCGCGACCAGCGCACCGTGGCCGGCATCGGCCGGGGCTACGCCGACGACATCCTTCACCGCGCGCAGCTGTCGCCCTTCGCGTCCCTGTCGCGCCTCGATGCGCCGCGGCGCGCCCGCCTGCTCGCCGCGGCGCGCGACGTCCTCGACGAGGCGCTCACCGCGGAGCGCGGGCGCACCGGGGGCCTGTCGGACGCATCGCTCGGCGACCGCTTCGCCATCCATCGGCGGTCGGGCACGCCGTGCCCGCGCTGCGGTCGCCACCTCGAGCGCGTGTCCTTCGAGTCCAACGAGATCGTCTACTGCCCCAGCTGCCAGACCAACGGCAGGGTCCTCGCGGACCGGCGGCTCTCGCGCCTCTTGAAGTGAGCCAGAACGGCGCGGGCGGCTGCGGGGCGTCCCAGGACGATGTGCCATCGTCTGGGGGGCGTTCGACACCGCGAAGCTGCGGCGAGGCGGCCAGCGAGGCGCAGACGACCGCGAAGGGAGTTCCGATGCAGCTGGACCAGGGGGTCGGCCGGCGCGTGAGCGCCAGGACGACCATCAAGGAGCGGCTCGCGATCGGCCGAGCCATCCGCTCGGAGGTCCCCCGGACCTCCTTGGCGGCGTTCCAGTCCGCGAGCGCCCGGGATCCCGTCGCGATCCTGGAGCGTCAGGCATCGACTCGTCTCGCCGAGCTCAACCCGATCCGCTACGGCCGCATGGCCGCCAGCCCGTTCGCATTCTTCCGCGGCGCTGCCGCGGTGATGACCTCGGACCTCGCCGCCGTCGTGCGCTCCCCCATCCACGTGCAGCTCTGCGGCGATGCGCACCTGTCGAACTTCGGGATCTTCGCCTCGCCCGAACGGCGCCTGGTCTTCGACATCAACGACTTCGACGAGACCCTCCGCGGTCCGTTCTGCTGGGACCTCAAGCGGCTCGCGGCGAGCATCGTGATCGCAGGCCAGGACCTTGGCTACTCGGCCAAGCAGCAGGAGACGGCCGTGATGTCGATGGCCGACAGCTACCGAGACGGGCTCAACTCGTTCGCTCGGCAGCGCCACCTCGACGTGTGGTACTCGCACCTCGCCGTCGAGGAGCTCGCGAAGCTGCTGCCCCGCCGCGTCACGAGGTCCCAGGCGTCCACGGTCGACAGGATCGTCAGAAAGGCGCGCCAGAAGGACGCCTTTCGCGCGATGCGCAAGCTCACCAAGGTGGTCGACGGCCGGCTCGAGTTCCGCGACGACCCGCCGCTGCTCGTGAGGATGGCAACCTCGGGCGGCGCCGACCCCCTCTACGAAGAAGACGAGGTCGAGCGGATCCTCGGCACCTATCACGACTCGCTCAGCGACGATCGCCGCTTCCTGCTCTCGCAGTACACGATCGTCGACTTCGCAAGGAAGGTCGTCGGCGTCGGTTCCGTCGGCACGCGGTGCTTCGTCGCCCTGCTCGTGGGGCTCGGCGACAGCGACCCGATCTTCCTGCAGATCAAGGAGGCGCAGCGCTCGGTGCTCGACGAGTACGTCGCGCCGAGCCCCTACAAGAACCAGGGCCGTCGAGTCGTCGAGGGCCAGCGAATGGTCCAAGCGACGCCCGACATCTTCCTCGGGTGGCAAGAGATGGTCGGCGTCGACGGCACGAGACGGGACTTCTACGTCCGTCAACTGCACGACCAGAAGGGCTCGGTCGACCTCGCGGTCCTGGACCCGAGCCTGATGGACGCCTACGCGAGGGTCTGCGGATGGGCGCTTGCCCGCGCGCACGCGCGATCGGGCTATCGCTTCGTGCTGTCGGGGTACCTCGGCTCGGGCGCCGTGTTCCCTGAGACGATGGCGGCGTTCGGCTTCGCCTACGCCGAGCAGAACCGTGCGGACCACGCCGCGCTCGTCAGCGCCATCGAGACCGGCAGGGTCCGCGCCGTGGCAGGCGTCTAGGCGGACCGCGACGCGTGGCGGCGCTCAGACCGCGACGGGCTCGGGGAGCTGCGCCTTGGGTTCCCAGTCATCGTCCTCGTGGTCGAAGCCCACGTGCGGCACGAGGCGGTCAAGGCCCTTGGGGAACCACCAGTTCGCGTCGCCGAAGAGCCGCATCACCGACGGGACGATCGCCATCCTGATGATGAACGCGTCGACGAGCACGCCCGCGGCCAGCCCCAGACCGAACTCCTTGATGACGCGCTCACCACCGAGGATGAACGAGCCGAACACGAGGATCATGATGAACGCGGCCGCCGTGATCGTGCGACCCGTTGCCGCCAGACCGTTGCGGATCGCCACCTTGTTGTCGCCGCTTCGCAGCCACTCCTCGTGCATGCGCGACACCAAGAACACCTGGTAGTCCATCGAGAGGCCGAAGAGGATGGCGAAGAGCATGACGGGCAGGAACGCCTCGATGGGACCGGGCCGGTTGACTCCGAAGACCGAGCCGAGCCACCCCCACTGGAAGACGGCCACGAGGATCCCGAACGCCGCGGCGATCGAAAGGAGGTTCATGATCGCCGAGATGAACGGGATCAGCAGGCTGCGAAAGACCATGGCGAGCACGAGGAACGACAGGAGCACGACGATCCCGATGAACAGCGGCAGCTTGTCCGAGAGGACCCGCGAGAAGTCCGCGAAGATCGCCGTCGTGCCGCCGACGTAGACGGTCAGCCCGCTCGCGCCGACCGCGGCGGGGATCGTCGAAGACCGGAGATGGTCGATCAGCTGGGTCGTCGCGGCGTCCTGGGGCGCGGAGGTCGGGTACACGTTGACGAGGGCCACCGACGTCCCGTCGGGCGCCACGAGGAGCACCGGTTGGGACACCGAGGCGACCCCGGGCTGCTGGGCGACCTTGGCGACGACCGTGGCGAGCGTGGCCTCCTGGGCCGGTGACCCCACCTTCGCGACGATCTGCAGCGGGCCGTTGAATCCCGGTCCGAACCCCGTGGCGAGGAGGTCGTAGGCGGTCCTCGTCGTCGTTCCCGACGGGTCGTTGCCCTGGTCCGAGGAGCCGAGGCGCAGCGAGAAGTAGGGCATCGCGATCAGCAGGATCGCGAGCAGCGCGAGGACCGCGGGAATGACGGGTCGTGTCTGGACGAAGTCGGCCCAGCGCACCCAGAATCCCTTCGTCGGGATGCTGCTCGGCGCGAAGCCCTCCGCCTTGAGCTTGCTGCGCTGGCGCCGCGAGAGGATCTTGGGGCCGATGAAGCCGAGCATCGCGGGCAGCAGCGTCAGCGCAGCGAGCATCGTGAACGCCACGCCGAGCGCGGCGGCGACCGCCAAGCCGTAGAGGAACGAGACGCCGAGTGCGAACATCCCCAGCAGCGCGATGCACACGATGATCCCCGCGAACAGCACGGCGCGCCCTGAGGTGTCGACAGCGTGGACGATCGACGCCTCGGGGTCCCTCCCCTCGAGGATGCCCTGGCGGTGCCGGGTGACGATGAACAGCGCGTAGTCGACCCCCACGCCCAGCCCGATGAGCAAGGTCAGCTCGCCGGAGAACACCGGCATCTTGAGCACGTTGCTCAGGATGCCGATCAGCCCGAGGGCGGTGCCGAGGGCGAGCAGGGCCGAGAGCAGCGGCATCGCCATGGCGAGCAGCGAACCGAAGACCAACAGCAGCACGATGCCGGCCGCGATGATGCCCAGCCCGACGCCGCCGAGCGCGACTTTGTTCGCCTGCTCGGCGACCTGCCCGCCGACGGCGACCTGCACGTTCGGGCCTTCCGCGGTCTTCGCCGTCGCGACGAATCGTTGCGCCTCGGCCGTCGAGATGTTCTGGGCAAGCGTGTCGAACGTGACGGTCGCGAAAGCCACGTCGCCCGCCGCGTTGATCTGCGACGCGCCCCTCGCAGAGTAGGGCGACACCACGTAACTGACGTGTGGGAGACCCTGGATGCGCCCCAGCATGGAGGTGACCGAGGACTCGACGGCGGCGTCGGTGACCTTGGCGCCTCCGGACGTTGCGATGACGATGCGCTCGATGTCACCGGAGGACTTCGGCGACACCGACTCGATCAGGGCGTAGGCCTTCGTCGACTCGGTCCCCGGGAGGGAGAAGGAGTTCGAGTACGCCGTGCCCGTCGCCTTGGACGCCATCGTCATCCCGACGAGCAGCACGATCCACAGGATGACGACGAGACGGCGGTGCCGTATGCAAAAGGAAGCGAGCGATCGCATCGAAGAACCCCTGTAGGTGGTCGAAGTGGGACGATCCTCTCGGATCGGAACGGGCATCCTAGAGAGTTCGTCCAGCCCTCGGACCGCCATTCGAGAGCCCGCGGCCCGGGCGCGCTGGGCGGACCCGCCGACGCGGCTCGCTCTGGCGCTGCCCAGCCACTGGCCCGCGGCCCTTCTCCCGCGGGCCCTGCGAAGTTCGACACCCCACTTCGCGCTCCGCCACGGCCGCTTCCCGCTGATCGGACGCTCCGAAGGAGGCGGGACCCGACTCGGGCTCTGCGTGGCGCGGCGTTCCGGAGGCGCGCTCGGGGCTTCGCACCGCCGTGCAACTAGCTGCGCAGCGCGACGGGCTGGCGCACGGCAGCCCCGTGGGTTCGTACGTGTGACTCGAAGTCGATGAACATCGGCCCCCGCGGATCCAGCGGGCGGCGCAGCGCACCCTCAGCG
>Ga0075030_100005008_pt1 | contig 11944 bp, 12 predicted proteins | sample LitLauG_LLR_2012_FD_71393 | JGI IMG/M metagenome (GOLD analysis project Ga0075030, IMG submission 71393) | Freshwater sediment microbial communities from Pennsylvania, USA - Little Laurel Run_MetaG_LLR_2012 | ecosystem: Environmental > Aquatic > Freshwater > Creek > Sediment | place: USA...
TGGTTGCTGTGATGGCATCCCGGAAAGTTCGATTGAAATTTCGCGCGCGCCCCATTATTGCCCTCGAAACGCGAAGTCATCGATGGCTGAGTTCACGCTAAATTAACGACGTGACGAACGGGTGACATTTGTGTGACAAGTTTCAATATGACAGTGGAAAAATAGAAGACGCGTAGAGTTTCCAACGCGCGTTAACCATGTTGAGAAAGTTTGACAGATTACACCAACTCCACCTCTTGATTTCACACTGTAAATTGCTTCGGGGCCAAAATCGCCAGTCGCAGCCGCGCCCTGGCAAGCCGCCGGAATGCCGGCCCATGGCTTGCGCCTTCAAGACCCAGAGGCTATCCGCTGTCGCGCATCTCATTTATGGCCTCGCGGGATTTCCCCAATGTTGACCTTGAACGCGCTCGCGGGCGCCACGGTTGGCGCGCTGACAGCGGCGGCTGCGCAAAGCGACGTTCGGCGCATGGAAATTCCAGATTACATTTCCATTGCCATCGCCTTGATCGCCCTGGCGGATCATTTTTGGAACGGTGGATCAGCTCTCCTGCCAGACGCGGCTTTGGGGGCGGGCGTTTTCGCGGCTGGCTTTTTGTGCTGGCTGCGCGGCTGGCTTGGCGGCGGCGACGTGAAGCTTCTGTCGGCGCTGAGCTTCTATTTTGGCCTGGGCGGCGCGGAGAAGTTCATGTTTTCGCTTGCGGTGGCGTCAATCCTCTTGGGATTGATCTCGATTGCGTTGAGCCTGACGATGCCAAAAGCCGGCGCCGACGGCGCGACATGGCGCGGCTCCGCGCTTAAACAGCCAATGCCATATGGGCTGGCTCTGGCTTCCGCGACGCTCGCGACGCTTGTGTGGGCTGCCTTGAGCCCCTGATGGCCAGCGGGCATTGGATCAACAATGCTTGCCTCTGCTTGAAAGACCGTGTGGCCGCGCCCTAAGACGCGGCCACACTTGCGTCTCGCCGCAGCCCCTCGGGCCGCGGTCCCTCGCTCAATTCTCCGGCGTTTCACATGTATAGCCAATGAAACACAGGGCATTGTCCCTGGTGCGGACTAAGGCGGGCTGCATTTCCAGGTCAGCGCGGTCGCAGGCGCCATCGCGCCTATGATATCGGTCGAAATGCGTCGCGCCAGTTTTCAGCACCACACCGTCGTGCCCCTTCACCGTGCCCTTCGCCTCGGCGCATGACATAGCCAAAGTATCGCCGCTGGCAGCCTCAATCGTGATGGGCGTGGGATTGGGTTTGCTCGAAGGCATAAGATCTTCATTCGCGGCCATCGCGGACATGGCGGCCGCGCTGAGCAAACCCGCCGCCAACAACATGATCTTTCGCATGACTTCTCTCCAGAGCAACGTCCATGGCCAGAACAATTCCACCCATTGAGTGGAAGAATGAAGCCACGTTCCAAGCGACAGCGCCTCGGCTTGCGTCAAGAAAAACAAGGCTTCTTCGCGACGCCGCCTTGGCGATAATCGCCTTGCAGATTGGCAACTTCATTCATCCGCGGGGATTTAAACGCGGGGCGCTCAGTTCTGTTCCGGGCGGCCCGCGCCATCAATGTCGTCGTCGGAAAGCACCCTCAGGGCCGCGCCCTCGACATCGTCGTATTGCCCAGCCCGCAGCGCCCATAGGAACGCGCCCAGGCCCAGCAGCCCAAGCAGCAAAGCCAGCGGAACCAGGTAGAGAAGAATGGTCATGGCGCCGCCTCGGCCTGTCGCGCCCCGCCGATCCCCATATTCATAAATCCGCCTTTCCACACAGCGTTGGTTCGTCCGCCTCGCGCGCGGAGCGCGTTCAGGCAAACCAAAATGGAAGAGAAGGACATCGCCGCCGCGGCAAGCAAAGGCGTGGCGTGTCCCGTCATCGCTAGGGGCACTGCAATCGCGTTGTAGCCTATCGCCAGCGCCAGATTTTGCCTGGTGAGCCGCCGCGCGAGTGCGGCGATTTCGACGGCTCTCCCCACGGGAGCGAGCCGCTCGCCAAGAAAGACGGCGTCCGCGCGGGCCTGGGCGAGATCGGTGGCGCAAGCTGGAGACAAGGACGCGTGCGCCGCCGCGAGCGCGGGCGCGTCGTTCAATCCATCGCCAATCATCAGCGTTCGCGCGCCTTTGGCCGCGTACTCCTCCAGGGCGCGAATCTTGTCGTCCGGGCGAAGACCGCCGCGCCAGTCCACAATCCCGAGTTCCCTGGCAACTTGCTCCACCGCGGCTTCGCGGTCGCCGGACAGGATGGAGGCCTTAAGCCCCATTTTATTAAGTCCAGTGACAACCGCGGCCGCGTCGACGCGCAGGCTTTGGCGGACAAGAACGCGAGCGCTTTGACCATCGTAAGACGTGTAAATCGTTGACAGCCCATTCAGGTCGAATTCCAGCGGGCTCTCGCGCATGCCGCAAAACGCCGCCCGTCCCAGCCGGAGCGGACGCCCGTCAAGCTCCGCTTCGACGCCTTCCCCCGCGACCTCGCGCACATTGCTGAATGGCTCCCGCGCCAGCGCCTCGCGCGCCACCGCCATGGCCAGGGGATGGCGGCTCGACAGCGCCAGGCGCGCCGCGTTTTCGAGAAGGGCGGCTGGAATCTCCGCGGCGTTGGCAACGCGCGGCTCGGGCAGCGTTAGGGTGCCGGTCTTGTCAAACACCACCATGTCGACTTCGGCCAGCCGTTCGAGAGCGTCGGCGTTGCTCAACAATACGCCCGACCGAAACAGCGCGCCGGCCGCAACCACCTGCACTACAGGCGCGGCCAGCCCGAGGGCGCAAGGACAGGTGATAATCAGCACTGCAATGGCTGCGACCAGCGCGTCATGCGCTGACGCGCCCGCGATCATCCAGGAGCAAAACGTCAAAGCCGCAGCTGTATGGACAACTGGCGCGTAATAGCGCGCCACGCGGTCGGCCAGCAGAGCGCGAGGGGTCTTCATGTCGCAGGCGCGCTCCACGAGCCTGTCGATCTCGTCCGCCAGCGTGTCGCCGCTCCCCGCGACGCATTTTAAGGTTAGCTCGCCATCCAGCCCAAGCGTGCCCGCATAGACCGTGTCGCCGGGGCCAACGCGGCGGGGCGCCGTCTCGCCGGTCAACATGCTTTCATCGATGAGCGACGCGCCCGCAAGCACAACGCCATCGACCGGCGCGCGCTCCCCAGGGCGCACAAGAACGCGGTCGCCAGGCCCCACTTGCGAGGCCGGCACAGTGACAACGCCGCCGTCTTCGTCCAGGCGGCGCGCGTCCTGCGCCTTCAAGGCGGCGAGATTGCCGACAATGGCGCGGGTTTTGCGGCGCATCGCCTGGTCTAGGTAGCGCCCGCACAGCAGAAAAAACATCAGCATCGTGGCGCCGTCGAAATAGGCGTGCTCCGCGTGGCGCGCCGTTTCAACCAGCGACATCGCCAAAGCGAGGACGACGCCAATCGAAATCGGCACATCCATGTTTGTGCGGCCAGCGAAAAGCGCGCGGAGAGCGCTGTCGAAGAACGGCCGGCCTGCGTAGGCGCAAACGGGAATGGCGATGAGGGCCGACAGCCAGTGGAAGAAATCGCGGGTTTCATCCGCGCCGCCCTGGCCGGCGCCGGCCCAGACCGACACGGACAAAAGCATAATGTTCATTGCGCCAAAGCCGGCCACCGCAAGACAGCGCAACAAATAGCGCGCTTGCGCCTCCTGGGCGGCTTCGGCGTCGCCAACAGCGAACCTTTTGGCGCGGTAGCCCGCCGCCTTCAGAGCCTCAACGAGAAGCTCCGGATTGGCGGCCTTTGGATCGAACGCCACACGCGCGCGGCGGCGGGTGAAATTCAGCCTGGCGTTGAGCACTCCTTGGACCGCGGAAAGAGCGCGTTCAACGGCTGGAATGCAAGCCGCGCAGTCAATGCCCTCTATCGCCAGGTCTATTTCAACGACATCGCCGTCGGCAACGCGATTGACGGGCGGCCACGCAGACAATTCGCATCCGCACGACATGCGGGCCTAGTCCAGGGTCAAGCGGCTGCGGGATAGAAATTTATTGGCGGTCCCGGGCGCGCTCGCGGCGATGACCAGCACCCACTGGCCCGGATGAGCCGCCAGTTCTCCACGATAGAGCCCATCCGGGGAGGCGGCAAGCGTCAACTGGACATCGCGCGCGCGGTCCACCGGCGACTCCAGCGTCGCCTCGACATCGAGATTGGACAGGGGCAGCTCAGCGGAATCCCTGGCGTCCACCGCCAAATTATAGCGCCCCGCGGCGATGGCTGAGATTCTGCCGGAGACTTTCCAGCCAAGGCTTGCCTGAGCGCGCGCCGCGTCCAATTCGCCGTTGTAGGCGAGGCCCGCCTCATAGGGATGATCGGCCTCCTCGCCGCGAAACGTCGACACAGCCGAATAAATCATGACCGCGTTGACGGTCCCGACCGTTCCAAAGAAGCCTAAAATTATCAGCAACACCGCGCGGCCGGTCAGAGGCCGGCCCATTGTTTGGACGCTCATTCTCATCTCTCCTGGCTCACTGAGGGGGCGAATCGAAAAAGTCCCTCGTCCACGCGGATTTCCCTGTCTGTGAATCGGCGACGCGAAACACGATCGGCGTGGATGAGCCCTCAAGCGGCGCCGACACAGAAACCAAAACCCTGACCTCACGCGTCTGGTCTGGGCCAACCAGCAGCATGTCCGCCTCGTCGCCCGCCCCCGCGCCAACGACTTCGAAGCGCGCCGCCGGGACGCCCTCAATGGTCAACACAAACCGGCGGTCTGACGGCTTCTTGTTCGCCACGCGCAGCTCATAGGCGTTGTGCACCGCGCCGTCGGCCAGGCGCGTGTACAATGGATTGCGGTCGTGAATCGCCGCGACGCCAAAGTCCGAGCGGGTGACCAGGGCGTAGAGCATTGTCAAGCCGACAAACGCGATAAGGCATGCGTAGAGGGCTGTCCGAGCCCGGATCAAGCGGTAGATGGGCTGTTCGCCCGCCCGCCGGCGCTTGATGTTCACGTCCGTGTCATAAGCGATGAGCCGCTCGGGCCGGTGAATTCTTTTCATCACGGCGTCGCAGGCGTCGATGCAAAGGCCGCACTGAATGCAGCCAAGGCTCGCGCCCTCGCGGATGTCAACGCCCGTCGGACACGCGGCGACGCATTGCCCGCAATCGACGCAGTCGCCCGCCGCAGCGCCATGCTGGCGCGCCGCTTCAGCCTTTTTCAGCGACATCCGGGGCTCGCCCCGGTCGCTGCGATAGGTCACATTGAGAGCGTTTTCGTCCGTGAGCGCCGCCTGAATGCGAGGCCATGGACACATGTACAAACACACCTGCTCTCGCATATGGCCCGCGAGAACATAGGTGGTGAACGTCAATATTCCGATCCACAGATATGCCACGGGCTCGGCCGTGAAAGTGGCGAGCTTGCGCACCAGCGTCGGCGCGTCCTCGAAGTAAAGGACCCACACGCCGCCCGTCCACCAGGCGATCAACAGCCATACTGTGTGCTTCAAGGCCTTTTCGCGGACCTTCTGAAATGTCCACGGCCCCTGGTCCTTGGCGATGCGCTCGCGCCTGTCGCCCTCGATCAGCCGCTCGGCGAAGGTGAAGAGGTCGGTCCAAACCGTCTGGGGACAAAGATAGCCGCACCACACGCGTCCCGCGACCGCGTTCATCAGAAACAATGTGAACGCCGCGATGATCAGCAGCCCGGTGAGGTAATACACCTCCTGCGGCCAAATCTCGATGAAGAAGAAGTAGAAGCGGCGGCGCGCGAGATCGACCATCACGGCCTGCGACGGCTCGCTGGGGCCGCGGTCCCAGCGCGCGAAGGGCAGCAGATAATAGACGCCGAGCGTAAGGACGAGCAACGTCCATTTGACGCGCCGATAAAATCCATGAACGCGCTGGGAATAGACGTGCTCGGCCGCTACATAGAGCGGCAGGTCGTCTAGCCCCGCGTCAACATCGACAGCGTGGCTCGCCGTTCCATTCGGGAGATGGGCGTTCACTGTCCTCCCCCAAGCGAGTGGACGAAGACGGTCAACGCCTTGATGGTGGCGATGTCGAGCTTCTGCCCCCAAGCTGGCATCACGCCGCCGCCGCCAGCCATGATTCGATTGACGATGTCCTTGGTGTCGGAACCGTAGAGCCACACCTTCGTCGTCAGGTTAGGCGCGCCCATCTCCTTGTTGCCCTTGCCATCGGCCCCATGGCATGGCGAGCAATTGGCGGCAAACAGCAGCGCCCCCTTGGCCGTGTCCACGCCTTCCGCGGGCGTAAGCCCGGCAAGCAGCCGCACAAAGCCCGCCACTTGGTCGATTTCGTCGGGCTTCAGAATTTCATCCTTGCCAAAGGCGGGCATTTGACTGACGCGCGTGTCGGGGTCAGCGTCCCATCGGATTCCATGCGTGATGGTTTGCTGAATGTCAGCGAGCGTTCCGCCCCAGATCCAACGGTCGGCGTTCAGGTTGGGGTACCCCTTCGAACCCTGTCCGCCGGCGCCATGGCAGGGCGAGCAGTTGATGGCGAAAGCGGCGCCGCCGGCGGCGCGCGCGGCGGCCAGCAGATCGGGAGTCGTTTCGATCTTGGCCGGATCGGCCGCCGCAAGCTTGTCCATGAGGCCGGCTCTCAGCTTTTTCAAATCCTCAATGTCGCTCGTCACGGCCGAGCGCGAGTGCCATCCCAGGAAGCCCTCGGTCGATCCTGTAATCAAGGGCACGGCCGGATAGGCGAGCACATACCCAAATGCGAAGACGATTGTGGCGTAGAAAGTCCACAGCCACCAGCGCGGCAATGGCGTGTTGAGCTCCTTGATGCCATCCCAGTCGTGCCCGGTGGTTTGAGTCCCGGTGTGGGCGTCGATTTCCGGTTGCGATGACTCGGCCATGCCTCAATCCTCCCGCAGCGGAATGTTGGCGGCTTGCTCAAACGCCTTGCCGTTGGATGGCCTGAGCGCGTGCGCAAGCGCCACGATGAAAATGATGGCGAAATAGAGCGCGCCCCAGCCGGCCACCCATGCGGTGAGTCGATCAAAAAATGTCATGGCTGCCTCAGCGAATGTTGGCTTTGTCGTCGAATATCTTGAAGTCGACATGCGTTCCGAGCTGCTGCACGTAGGCGACCAGCGCGTCGGCCTCGGTCAGCGGAGCCTTGTCGGCGCCAAGGTCCCGAACAATCGCGTCGGGATAGCGCTTCTGAAACGCGGCGACCTCGGAATCGTCCGCCGTGCCCTGCACGCGGGCGTCCGCCGCGGCGCGCTCGATCATCTCGTCGGTGTAGGGGACGCCCACCACCCGGAGGGCGCGTAGATTGTCGCCGATGTGGTCGAGGGGCAGCGCGTTCCTTTCCAGGAATGGGTAGCCCGGCATGATCGAGGCTGTCACCAGCGACCGGGGGTTCCTCAGATGCTGCCGCTGCCAGTCGTCGGAATATTTCCCGCCGACCCGCGACAGGTCGGGCCCGTTTCGCTTGGATCCCCACTGAAACGGGTGGTCGTACATGCTCTCGGCGGCGAGGGAGTAGTGGCCGTAGCGCTCCACTTCGTCGCGCAATGGCCGGATCATTTGAGAGTGGCAAAGATAGCAGCCCTCGCGGACGTAAATATTGAAGCCGGCGAGTTCCAGCGGCGTGTAGGGACGCACGCCCCCAACCTGCTCGATGGTGTTTTTCAGGTAGAACAGCGGGATGATCTCCACAATGCCGCCAACGGCGATCATCACGATGATGCCAAGCACGAGGTAAATGGAGTTCGTTTCAAAAAACTGGTGCCTCGACCAGATGGACCTGCCATGTGGCGAGGGTTGGTTCGCAAGCGTCATGATCGGCTCCTATTCCGCCGGAGAAAGGGCCGGCGCCACGCCGTGCTCGAGCTCTGATTCAGGCTCGGGCGACGCGATCGTCATATAGATGTTGTAGGCCATGATCAGGGCGCCGGCGAGGAACAGCACGCCGCCGAGAGCGCGTATGATGTACATGGGATGCATAGCGTCCACGGTCTCGACAAAGGAGTATTCCAGGAAGCCTTGGTCCGTGTAAGAGCGCCACATCAGCCCCTGCATGATCCCCGCCACCCACATGGAGGTGATGTAGAGCACGATGCCGATTGTCGCGATCCAGAAGTGCCAGCTCACAAGCTTCAGCGAATAGACTTCGCGGCGGTTCCACAGCCAGGGAACCAGGCAATAGATCGCGCCGAAGGACACGAAGGCGACCCAGCCCAGCGCGCCCGAGTGGACATGGCCGATCCCCCAGTCGGTGTAGTGGCTGAGCGCGTTGACCGTCTTGACCGACATCACCGGACCTTCGAACGTCGACATGCCGTAGAACGCGACGGAGACGACCATCAGACGCAACACAGGATCGGTGCGCAACTTGTCCCACGCGCCGGACAGGGTCATCAACCCATTGATCATGCCGCCCCACGAGGGCATCCACAGCATGACGGAAAAGACCATGCCAAGCGTCTGCGCCCAATCGGGCAGCGCGGTGTAGTGCAGATGATGCGGGCCCGCCCAGATGTAGAGGAAAATCAGCGCCCAGAAATGCACGATCGACAGGCGGTAAGAGTAGATGGGCCGCTGCGCCCTCTTGGGCACGAAGTAATACATGATGGCGAGAAAGCCGGCCGTCAGAAAGAACCCGACCGCGTTGTGGCCATACCACCACTGGATCATGGCGTCCTGAACCCCCGACCAAACCGGATATGATTTGTAGGAGAACAGCGAGACGGGAACCTCCGCGTTGTTGCCCAGCACCAGCACCGCGATGGTGACAATGAAAGCCAGGTAAAACCAGTTGGCGACGTAAATATGCGGTTCGGTCCGCCGCGCGATGGTCCCCATGAACACGAGGAAGTAGACAATCCAGACGGCCACGAGCCACATGATCGCGTACCATTCCGGCTCCGCGTATTCGTGGCTGCGCGTGACGCCCAGCAAATAGCCCGTTCCGGCGATCACAATGAAGAAATTATATCCCAAAACGACAAACCATGGCGCCAGATCGCCAGCGAGCCGCGCGCGGCAGGTCCGCTGCACGACATAGAAGGAGGTCGCGAGCAGCGTGTTTCCGCCAAAGGCGAAAATGACCGCCGACGTGTGCAGCGGCCGCAGCCGTCCAAAATTCGTCCAGGGCAAGTCGAAGTTCAACGCCGGGAAGGACAGTTGAAACGCCAGGATAACCCCCACGGTGAAGCCGGCGATGCCCCAGATCACCGCCGCGATCGTGGCGAATTTGACCGGCCCGAAATTGTAGTTCGGCCGCCCATCGATGAAGAGCGAGGCCGGCTCCGCGTCCCTTTTCGAATAGCGCTCCAGAATGGCGAAAATCGTGACAACCGCGCCCAGCGCGAACAGGGACGCGTGAAAGGCGAACACGCCCTCGTATGCCTGCGAGGCAATGTAAACCGAGAGCACGGCGATTGCCGCCATAACAAGCGAAAGGCCAAACTCGCCCGCCGTTATGGTCTTTTTTGCGGTTTGCGCTAGCGACATGCCGGTCTCCGCTCAATCTTCGGCCCGATTCCAACGGGACCGCGCTTCAACTAACCCAGGGAGCCATGGCTCCACTTGATCCACGTCAAATCTCGTCCAAATTGGATTTCAAATCAGTGGAGCGCCGGAAACGTCGGGCTCCGGGGCCGACAGCACCGTGTGGGCCTTGCCCCAGCAATGGCTCATATGCTCGCCCATCGCGGCCGCCTTGGCGCGCAAGGGTTCGGGCAATTCCGCCGCCGCGGCGACAAGCCAAAGCTCGCGCCAGCGGTCGAAATGCCGCTGATCCATGCTCAATTTGAGATGCGGCGGAAAGGGCGCGCCCTTGTAGCGGTCAGTGCCTAAAAGCGCGCCCGACCAGAAATCGTCCATAGTCGACAAATGCCGATCCCAATCGCGGATATGCTCGCAAAACACCGGCCCTAGAAGATCGTCGCTCTTGGCGTGGTCGTAGAACGACCGCACACATGCGCGAATCCTGGCTTCCAATTCGCCGTCCTCGTCCAACATCGTCCGCCCTTCCCCCATCGCCCGCCGGGAGGGCGCGGCCATCCTTACGATGGCCGCTGATCCCGGCGGTTTGGAGCGCGCCGCTCACACTGTTGTTTGTGGCACGCCCTTCTTGGCCTTGAGGCCTTCCTTCGCCCCAACGTTGAAGGCCTGGTCGCGCGGCAGCAGCGTCGCGCAGGAGCGCACGGACTGCTCTTCCACCGATCGGGCTGGCGGCAATACGCCCTTCTCGCGCAGCGCCTTGGCGGCGCGCATCAAGCGGTGGCGGGCCATGATGATGCCGTTGTCGCAGCCGACCAGGTTTTCCTTCGTCCGGTCAATAATCGGCCCCATGCTCTCCTGCAGCGAGCCGTCCTGAATCGCGATGCCGTGCACGCCGCTGTAGGTGCGGCCCGACTTCTGGGCGGCGCGGTCCATCTCGTAGTCGTTCGACTTGTTGGCCTGCGGAATATACGTGCCGGGAACATATTTGCAGTGCACGCCCAGGCCGTTGCGCATGTGCCCGACCTCTTCGGCGGTCAGTTCGCGCACCGGATGGTAGTCGTAGCTCCAGGCCCAGCAGGAATCATCGTCGATCGGAACCCAGAAATGCCCGTGCATCGGATAGTCGCCGCGCGGCGGCACCGCGGTGAAGCACGGCATCAGCCATGGGGTGATGCGCCAATAGTACTTGTTGTCCTCGGCCATGCGGCGGGCGCCGATCAGCAGGCCGCCGTCCGTTTCGGCGACCTCGAACACAGGCGCCAAGTCGGCGAGGTTGTATTTGTTGCCGCCGGCGTCCTTGAACAGCGGATCGGCCTTCACGTCGCCCCGATGCAGCCATGACACATGCGACGAATCGATTCCGCCTTCGAGCGATTGCAGCCAGTTGCAATCCTGGAAGCGCTTGGAGACAAAGCGCTGCTTGTCGGGCACCACACAGAATTCATAGGAGGGCTCGGGAGGCATGTTCTCCGGCTTTCCTAGATAAGCCCAAATCACGCCGCCTTTTTCCAGGGTGGGGTAGGATGTGAGCTTGATCTTCTTGGCGTAGCCTGACTCGGCCGGTTCGGAGGGCACATCCACGCATTGGCCGTTCACATCGAATTTCCAGCCGTGATAAGGGCAGCGCAGGCCGCACTCCTCGTTGCGGCCAAACCACAGCGACGGACCGCGATGCGGGCAAAACTCGTCGATCAGGCCAATCTTTCCGTTGGTGTCGCGGAACGCGATCAGCCGCTCCGACAGCAATTTGACGCGCACCGGAGCGCCATCCTTTTCGGCGATCTCCTCGGACAACAAGAACGGCAGCCAATAACAGCGAAACAGGTCGCCCATCATTGTGCCTGGACCTGTCTGCGTGACAAGTTCGTTTTGTTCCCTGGTCAGCATTTCTATACCCCTTGGTTATGGCGTTGGCCTTGCGCGTCCTTGTGATGGCTCGAAGCAGCGTTCCTTATGAAGGAACATAGTTCTGCATTGAGGTACGGGCGAAATTAGGTCGCCGCAGCGAAGCGTCATTGCGCTGGATCAATTCGCCAGGCGGAACGCGGGCTCAATGGCCGGTGGCGACAGCGACGATTTCAGCGGCGTTGTCGGGCGCTTGGTTGCCGCGCCAGACGATGTGCATGTCCGGCCGCAACAGCAGCAGGTCGAAGCCATAGATTTCCCGCGCAACCCGGTCGGATTTTTTCACAATCGACAGCGGGGCCCCATAAGAGCTGAAAGCCTCCTTGAGCCCCGTCGTGTCCACGCTCCCATCGCCAAGCAACAGCAATGTGTAGCTGTCGGGAATGTGATCCTGCATGGGCGTGCCGTCGTCCAGCCAGACATGTGGAAGCCGCGCGCCAGGCCATGTCGTTGGAACGTAGTCGCGGAACAGGTGTTCGGGCCCCCCCGGAATGTCCATGATGATGGGCGAATCCACATAGCGGTAGCCCAGTTCCGCGCCAATCATCTCGTTCGTCTTGCGCTGTTCGATGTCGGCGACCATGGAGAGCAGCTCGCGCGACTGTTTCC
>Ga0075030_100005010_pt1 | contig 11942 bp, 19 predicted proteins | sample LitLauG_LLR_2012_FD_71393 | JGI IMG/M metagenome (GOLD analysis project Ga0075030, IMG submission 71393) | Freshwater sediment microbial communities from Pennsylvania, USA - Little Laurel Run_MetaG_LLR_2012 | ecosystem: Environmental > Aquatic > Freshwater > Creek > Sediment | place: USA...
AAAGAAGATAGACGAGACGCGCCTGGCGAACGAACGACAGGCCTCCAGCGACGCACAGGCCCAATCACAGGCGCAGGCCGACGCCGCCAACCGGCAGAACGAACAGGCCCAGTCTGACCGAGCCCGAGCCGAACTCGCCAAAGCGCAGGCCGAGTCTGACGCAGCCAGGGCCAGGATCGACACCGCTGACGCACAGTCTGCGACTGCCAAAGCAAAGTCCGATATGGCGGACAGCCAGGCCGCATCTGCCAATGCACTCTCTGCAGCCCAGGCCGATGCGGATCAATCTCGTTTAGCTGCACAGCAGGCCCAGTTGGGCACGCAGCAAGCGGAAGCCGACAAAGCGGCCATGCGCATACGATTGTCGGAGCAGTTGAACAGGATCCTTCAGACTCGCGACAGCGCTCGCGGGCTGATCGTCAGCATGTCTGATGTTCTCTTTGACACCGGAAGGTACTCGTTGAAGCCGGGCGCCCGCGAGAAACTGGCGAAAGTCGCCGGAATTCTTCTGGCCTACCCGGGACTCAACATTGAAGTCGGCGGCTACACAGATAACGTCGGCGGCGATGAAATGAATCAAAGACTGTCCGAGAACCGTGCCGGCTCAGTGCGTGATTACCTGGTGCAACAAGGCGTGACGGCAAATTCAGTCAGCGCCCGAGGTTTCGGCAACACCATGCCGGTGACCACAAACGATAACGCCACGGGGCGGCAACAGAACCGGAGAGTGGAACTGGTCGTATCCGGCGATGCCATCGGCAATCCGATCACAACGACGGGGAGCCTGCGGTAGCGCAACCAGCAGCAATGGAGGTAGCAGTTATGAGATTAATTGGACTCATCAGTACGGCGACTCTTTCGGTGCTTCTCGGAATCTCTGCTCCTGCCTATGCGCAGGAGCAGGGCGAGAAGCAAGACCATCCCGAACAGCAACAGAACAAGCAAGAGCAAGCCAAGCCCGAACAGCAGCACGCTCAGCAGCAACAACAGCGCGCTCAGCAACGGGAGCAGCAAAACCAGAACAAGCAGCAAGAGCAACACGCTCAGCAACAGAAGCAAGAGCAAAACCAGAACAAGCAGCAAGAACAGCACGCTCAGCAACAGAAGCAAGAGCAAAACCAGAACAAGCAGCAGGAGCAACACGCTCAGCAACAACAGAAGCAGGAACAAAAACAGAACAAGCAGCAAGAACAGCACGCTCAGCAACAACAGAAGCAGGAACAGGACCAGAACAAGCAGCAAGAGCAGCACGCTCAGCAACAGAGGCAAGAACAGAACACGCAACACGCGCAACAGCAAGCACGGGGCAATGAACAACCCCAGCGAACTTAGGAACAGCAGCGTGTCGAGCAGAGCGCCTGGCAGCAGCATAGCTCACAACGCTGGGACTCCGACCACCGCACTTGGCAGCAGCGTGGCGGCTACCACGGCTACCGCATCCCCGACGACCGGTTCCAGGTTCCAGGGATACTTTGGGCCGCAGCATGGGTTCCGTATCTATGGACTCCCATTCCTGGTGGTTGGCGGATACCCGCGATTCCAGTACGAGGGCTATTGGTTCAGCATCGTCGATCCATGGCCAGGCTACTGGGCCAATAACTGGTATGACACCGACGACGTGTATGTCACATATGTCGATAACGGCTACTACCTGTTCAATGACAGGCATCCCAACGTCGCGATTGCGGTCAACATCTCGATGTAACGGTATGACTGGTGCAGCTTCGTGAGAGGCTGCATCCTCTAGGAACACATAAGAAGGAGCAAGCCATGCTTGGAACTATATTGATCGTGATTCTGGTCTTAGCGCTCTTTGGCGCGCTACCCAGGTGGACGCATAGCAGAGAGTGGGGCTATTACCCAACCGGAGGAGTGGGGCTCGTCCTCTTCGTCGTTGTGATTCTCCTGCTGATGGGTCGGATTTGAGCCATGAGCCACAGGGCAATTTCGCGAGACGCCGTCGCCAAGCGTTGGCGCTTGCTTGCCATGCGAGCAGGAGCGGTTCTCCTCATCGTGCTGATGTGCCACACTGGCTCGTCCGGATACTCCGTTCTGACCCATGAAGAAATCGTCGACCTGCTCTGGGCCGACGAGATCCAGCCCCTTCTGCTCAAGCGATTTCCGGGACTGTCTGAAGACCAGATCAGGGAGGCCCATGCCTACGCATACGGAGGCGCCGTCATCCAGGATCTCGGCTACTACCCGTTCGGTAGTAGAGAATTCAGCAACCTGGTGCATTACGTCCGCAGCGGAGACTTCGTCCACGAGTTGCTGATCGAGAGCCAGGATGTCAACGAGTACGCCTTCGCGCTGGGTGCCTTGTCGCACTATGCGTCCGATATCGCCGGTCACCCGGCGGTTAACCAGGCCGTCGCGATCGAGTATCCGAAGCTGCGAGCGAAGTTTGGCAAGTCAGTCCGGTATGCCCAGGACAGGACGGCACATTTGAAAACGGAGTTCGGGTTCGACACGGTGCAGGTCGCGAAGAATCGTTACGCATCGCAGCAGTATCACGATTTCATCGGATTCCAAGTGTCCACGTCCCTGCTGGAGCGGGCCTTTCCTGTCGTGTACGGAGTGGAGTTGAAAGACGTACTGACCCACGAGGACCTGGCGGTGGGCTCGTATCGTTTCGCCATCAGCCGGCTGATTCCCCACATGACCGAGGTCGCGCTGCAAACCCATAAGAAGGAGCTGATGCAGGAAACGCCGAATCTCGCGAAGCGGAAGTTCCTGTATCGTCTCTCGCGCTCGGATTACGAAAGGCAGTGGGGCAAGGACTACGTGAAGCCAGGCTTGGGCACGCGCATCTTATCAACCTTCCTGCGGTACATGCCGAAAATTGGTCCTTTCAAAGGGCTCGCATTCAATAACCCGACCCCTAAAACCGAGGATCTGTATATCAAGAGCATCAATGCCACCGTCGATCAATACCGGGTACTTCTCGAAGAAGTGCGTGCTGACACACTGGTGTTGCCCAACTGCGATTTTGATAGTGGCCAAGCAACCAAGGCGGCAGAATACTCGCTCACCGACGACACCTACGCGAAGTTGCTGGCGCAGTTGTCAGAGCGGAAGTTCGATCACACATCGCCTGAGCTGCGGGATAACATCCTGCAGTTTTATTTCGATTTGTCTGTACCGATCGAGACGAAGAAGGACCAGGTTCGGTGGCGGGGGGTGCTGGTTGCGCTGGACCAGTTGAAGTCCGTGGCGGCAGTGCCGACGGTGGCGAGCAATCCGGCACAGTGATCCCAATGCGGTTTCTTCACTTCAGGAACGCAGTTGTGAATGTCGTCCGCGACATGGAAAAGAATCACACCATGGCGTTTGCCGCGGCGTTGTCGTACTACTTCGTCCTCTCTCTGTTTCCTTTTCTGATCTTGCTTTCTGCGGTTGTTGCTTATCTGCCACTCCCGCACTTCTTCAGCCAGGCCATGGAACTGATCGCGCGCGTGGTCCCTGCCGCCAGCATGGTCCCCCTACGGAATCTGATGAGGGACACGATTCTGTCCAGGCACGGCCGTCTGCTTACCTTTGGCATTCTGTTCACCCTGTGGTCGGCATCGAGCGGGTTTACAGCTCTAATCGAGGCCCTCAACACAGCCTACGATGTCTCGGAGACGAGGCGCTATTGGAAGACGCGCAGCCTTGCCATGGGCCTTACCTTCTCGGTTGGATTTCTGCTCCTCGTTGCCCTTGGGCTGCTGCTTGTGGGTCCTAGGCTGAGCGCGTGGCTGACCGCAACATTCGGAATGGGAACCGTCTGGCCTTACGTTCGATGGGCGGTCGCAATAGGGTGCACAGTTCTTGCGGTTGAACTCCTCTACTTCGTTGCGCCGAATGTGAAACACAGTTTCGTGAGCACGCTGCCTGGAGCGTTGATCGCGGTAGGCGGCTGGATCGGACTGTCTTATCTGTTCGGGATCTACTTGCAGGATTTCTCTATGTACGGCAAGGGCTATGGCAGCCTGGGGCCAGCGCTTGCCTTCAGCATTTGGCTCTATTGGACCGGCTTCGTGATATTGGTCGGTGCCCAGTTCAATTCAGAGATTCTGCAGGAAGCGGGAGTGAGATTGGTGCCTGAAGGGAAGCTACGCCCGGAGTCAAACTTGGCAGCCTAATGGGAGGAAATATGGCAGACAATGAATGGACCGTGAAAGACTTGACAGAGGCCTTGCAGAAACTGCCGTCAGACGCAAAGGTCTACTACGAAATGGGGCCAAATGGCCCGGGCACAATTGGGAAAGTGCGATACGTCAAGGTCTTCGGCGAGGACGACAAGATGGGGGTGCTACTGGACCGATAGGTTCGTCTAACAACACTGGCATACAACCCTCTTCTCGAGATCGCGGTTCAAGCAGAAATCCCCACAGTTGCTGAAACAGCGCCAAGACAGGGTCGCAATAACGATGGCCGTTTAGACAAGCCGTGTGATTCACGTTTGTGCTCGTATCGGCCAACATATTGGCTTCGTTGGGAGTCAGTTTTGAGTAGTCACTGGCTTCTTGGCCGTCCCTACAGGGGGAGATGTTGCGCCTTACGTTCCGCGACAGCGTAATTCTAAGAAAGCGGTCAGCTCCCAAGAATCGTGCCGCAGTCTCGGCCAATATTGTCCATGCGACAGGAGTTCGGGAGTGAGCCATTCTGCACAGTATTTCGAAGAGAAACGAGCGAATCTATAGATGCCTTCGGGGAGCGGTCGATCCGCCAAACCAGACGGATGGCCAGCTCTTGAGGCAGAGCTAGCCCAGACAAGGTGGTTCGCGGGCCATTGCCAGATGTTTGTCAGCCGGAATCCGCAACCGTTCTCCTTCCAGTGGGAGCCACCTCGTCAGGGCCGGCCTCGAATCACACGCGTCGGCGAGGCGGAGGAATGAAATGCACCCGGAAGATCTACTTAAGCCCGACCTTTTCAGCGGAATGGTGCTCCTGGGCAGCGGTGGGTTGATATTCGTTTCACTGCTGCTGATCGTAGTGAGTGCGCTCACCCGAGCGTGACTGTGCGTGCCAGACTTGCAACTTCGATAGCGCCGAGACCGGTCGGCCGGCCCAGACATGGGCCCTCAGATGTGAGGCACGCTCTCGGTCCAGGGGAGTGGACTTATGAAACCTAACGAGAACCAGACTCTTGACCGAATTCTTGAGTCTGCAGTTGTTGTGAGTTGGTCAGAACTGATGCGCGGCGCCCAAGACGGATTGATTCATGTTGAATATGGCTTCGCCACGAGCGGCACTTTGGACTATCTGCAAATCTGGTCATCCACAACCAGAGGCCGTTGGCTTCTGGCTTGTTCGTACTGGATGTCAGCCTCCAGATTTCACGACACCGGCATCCACTTCGATAATCGATACGAATCGGAAGGCCTGGCGCACATTCTGGAAGTTGTGATGCAACACCAGAACGCATTCGCTCTTTCCCCAAACCTCGGTCGACAGGGATTACTCCAGATCTCCACTCCCACGCAAGAAGAAGGAACAGCAGCAGCCGCTTCGGTCAGCGCAGCCTACGACTCTGTCAGCTCATCTCTTGCCCAGCCTGTACTGGCCTGAATTTTGGGTGGTCTGGTTCAGCTTCTCTGTGAAGCGGGTAAGAGTCGTGGCTGGACGTGGGGGCTGTTCAAGCCAGGCATCGACTGATGGCCGCCTCCTCTTCGACCCATTTTCTGGGAGTCATATCATGACAAAACACTCGGTTACCAACGCAATCAAGTCTCTCGAACCGCCGCTGCCCTATCCAGGGGCAACGCCTGATGCAGAGCGTGCCCAAAGGCCGCCGCTGCCTGAGCCTCCCTATAAGCCCTACGCCGAGAAGCCTGAGCTATCTGGGCCTCCGTATAAGCCTTATTCTAATAAGCCTTATCCTAAGAAATCAGCACAGCCTGAGCCCCCGTATGAGCCTTACAAGGGCATGTAGTCGCTGGGCAGTGGGATCAGGCGAGGCAGAGCACCAATTCGAGTCCGCCGATCATGGCCACGGTTTGACAACGGCTGCGCAGAAGCCTAGCATTAATGTTGAGCGAGCTACCTCTTCTTACTCTTTCAGGTTCTCTGAACTAAGTCAGCCCATCTGAAGTTTTTTCTCTTAGCTTTCCTCTAAAGGAGGAACTCTGTTATGACCCTATTAACCCGTTGGGAGCCTCTCCGCGAATTTTCTACCTTGCAAGACCGCATGAACCGCATGAACCGTTTTTTTCGTGAGTCGTATAGTCCCGAAGGCCCGGAAGAGACGCTGACGACGACCAGCTTCGCGCCGCCTGTGGACATTTACGAAGACGAGCACAACATTACTCTGAAGCTTGAAGTCCCAGGCATCGACGAGAAAGACATTGATGTCCGCATTGAGAACAATACCCTCACCGTGCATGGCGAGCGCAAGTTCGAGAAAGAAGAGAAAGAAGAGAACTTCCGCCGCGTCGAGCGGCAGTACGGAAGCTTCACCCGCTCGTTCACATTGCCCAGTTCCGTCGATTCGGGGCAAGTGAGCGCCAACTATGAAAAGGGCGTGCTGAACATCAAGCTGGCCAAGAAAGCGGAAGCCAAACCCAAGCAGATCAAGGTGAATGTGAGTAGCGAGAAGGCCCTCGAAGCCAAGGTTCACGCCAAGGCAGCGTAACCAGTTGCCCAGCGTTCCAGTCAAAGAAATGGGAGGCGGCTATGTCGTCTCCCATTTTGTTTGTCATCCCGAGCGAGCAGAAAAAATCATGAAAAACATCAAATTTGTCGTAAGAGTGAGTCGTGGCGTTACTCGCGCCGCTGAATACGTAAAGAGGATTGATCGAAGTCCAATCCAAATGACAACCCACCGTAGTCTGGCGCTCGTAATGGGCAGGTTCACAGCCGAAGACGCTGTCAAATCCATCCAAAATTCCCGGCGTAGCCCGGAATTAGTGCCCGTGCTGGTGGGTGCCGCCTAGTGTACGCAAGGATTAGGAGTCGATGTTGCTATCGAAGCGCTCGGAACACAGCAGAAGTTTGAGAACGCACTGAGCAGTTTGAAACCAGCGGTACTCTTTCCAGTTTGGGTGTGTATTCCGGCAAACTCTCGATTCCGCTGCTGACCTCTTGCCGGCATCGGCAACAAAATCGTCACGACCCTCTGTCCGGACGGCGAGGACAGAATGCGTCGGTTGATAGAATTGGTGCGGAATAACCGCGTGGAGCGGTGACCCGTGGTTCATTCCAGAGTGTACAAAACTGACCATACCGCAAACCTGAACTCGGCCATACTCGTCAACGATGCCGAACACAACCGAGAGACGAGAGGTAACGAAGCGGGTAAATGCGAAGGAAGCGGAAACCGTTCAGCAGTCCAAGGAACTCGTAGCCAAAACGAAACCGCTGTTTACGAGGAACGTGGCACGTCGCTACCAGGAAATGAATGGTCCACCTCGCGCACGGAAGAGTATGCCGTGAGGGGCGGGTGACGGAGATTCTGCAGGCATGACTCCGAGACCTGGTACAGTAGACGACTCCATTTTGGCTTAGGTGGAAAACATTAGCGGTGCTGTAGCCATTGAAGTGCTCGCACTCCGGCCAGTCCAACAGTTTGAGTCAGCTGCAAGTTAACTTTGCTAAATACCTGCCTAGCTGCCCAGCTCAGAGCCAAGTTTCAAACTAGCGGCGAAGACGCATACTAGCCGGTGCTCCTCTAAGTCGCTCTTGGCGCGTTCCATATCGACGTTTTTATTGGCCGCAAGCTCCGTACTGACCCGGTAGTAGGCAGCGGAACATGCCTGCATATACCCGCTAAGCCTAGATTCGAGAGCTCGTTCCAAATCTTTGCAGACTAAACAATTCTCGGCAGTCCCCAGCCTCTCCACCCCACGGATCGCGGTAAACGTTGTAGTGTTTTCGGCTAATGTTTAAGGATCTCCCGCTCAGCGAGGAGCCAGTCCTGTTGGTCCTGGCCATGTTCACAACCGCGACGTTCATACAGCTCATAGGCGCGGTCTCTTATCATGTCTTGTGACGGCACAACGCCTGCCATCATCGTCATTTTGCTAGAAGAGCTTTTCGGGCCGACGTCAACCTTTGGCTTCGGTTGTTTTTCAGCCTTGGGATCGAACATGAGGATACCTCCTGGGTGCTGCAGACTAAGAGGAAGGGACTTCAGAGGACTGACTTAGTTCAGGGGTTCTGAAAGAGGAGAAGGTGGTAACCACCTCAACTGCAATGTTAGGCTTCTGCGTTACCATTGTCAACCCGCAAAGAACACTCTCGCCCGCGAGCGCTGATAAGATCAGCGTGATCCGCCTGCGAGTGGCGGTGCGCATCGCCTCGATTGCCAGCGCACAGCCTTTCACCGGCCCGCGCTAGTACACGGTTTTGGCTCCCGTGCGCAGGTCTTGGAATGCAGGACTCGTCCTGTATCTCTGCGGAAAGTCTGTCTCGTATCGCGAAAGTCCCGGACAGATCAGATGATGTAAAGCCGTAAAACCATCAGTCCTCATTTCGTGTTTCGCCTCGTCCGCCGTCCAGCCCTGTTCCGCCATTCGAAAGGCCGCGATCATCATTCCGACACGGTCATCACCCAATCGGCAATGGACGAAGACCTTCTTTTTTGGGCTCTGACGGAGCAGCGTCAGGAACTGGGCAAAAACCTTATCCTTCGGAAACGGACAGTGCCACGGCATGGGTACGTATTCCATTCCTAACTTCGTCACCAGGTCGCGCTCCCGTTTTCGGGAACCACGTAAGTCCACCACGGTGCCAATACCCATCCGTGCGAGAGCCTCCAATCCTTCGTCCGTCGGCTGCCCGCCCCGAAACAACTCCGGCGTTACCTCAACGAATTGCGGGACACCCCTGAGTGTCAATGGGTGAGCCACGGGGTGTTCCCTGCTCGTGGGCGAACCAACTTTGACTTGCAGGCACGCATCAGCAGCGACGCACAACGTCGGCGCAAAGTGTGCAACAGCTAGATCATCGTGATCGGCAGGCAAAGGACACAGCAGACGAAAATGCAACATCCCGACCACAATCAGAGCTCCTAAGCCCTGCGTGATCCAAGAACCAAGCAAAGGACACCTCCGGCCAGAAACACAATACCTACCGCAGGAGGTAATTTCTCGCTGTTTTCAGTCTGGACGCCGATTTTAGTATCTCCAATTTTCACACCGTGGCTCTCTCGATGAGGAATCGGCACGACGAAACACAGCAATCCCACCAAGAGCAGCAAGACTCCGATTAAGGGAAGTGGCTTCATCTGAACTCCTATTAACAACCTGCCCAGCGCTAGTGAAGTCTCCGCTTTCTTACACTCTGAAGCACCGTCGCCGGAATCCGTAGGACACGAATGCCGGGATCGCGCTTGGTCGTCACATGAACCGCAATCCCGCCAGCTTCAGAAAATGGGTCTGAAACCACTTCGAATTCTTCGCCATAGAGCCGAATACGTCTGGAAGTGGCATAGCCGAGACGTTTTACGTGTGCGCACATGTCCGAAACCGAGGGAGAGTCCCCGCTGTGGCTGCTCAATGAACACCTTCTGGGTGCTCCAAGAACTCTAACTTGGTCGGGAGTAGAGGGTCTGAGCTATAAAGCTCACATCCGCTCAGGGCAGCAAGAAAATATCCTCCCTTGTAACGCTTCGGACCCTGCGGTAGAAGTGGCGCCACTTTGTATCTACCAGCGAAACCACAAACGAACGGTACGGTTGCTCACTTACTCGTGTCCGATGTATGCGTGGAAGATTTTGATCGATGGTGTGGTTCGCCTTTCTCTCCTCTAAATGTGAGCGGTTTGGTACAGACGTTCAGATTCTTACCGAATAAGGTTGTGTAGTTTACCTGGATGCTCCAAGTTCTCATGCCAGAGCCCGGACGGCGCAGGAGTTCGACGTGAGAATCGGAAGCACAATCAAATCCCAAGCGGAATTTCAGACCGCCGCAAGGCGAGGCTCCTCGGAGGATTCCATGAAGAGAGTATTTCTGCTGATCGTTGTACCGGCCCTGCTGGTCGCGCTGGGGTTTGCACAGACTCCCACCGCGAGCAGCAATACAGACCAGAGCAACATCAAGGGTTGCTTGGGTGGCTCTGACGGTAACTACACACTGGCGGAAGACAACACCGGCCAGACTTTCAAACTCACGGCGAGCGGCGTTGATCTCAAGCCACATCTGGGCCATGACGTAAAACTTATCGGGAACAAAGCCAGTGGGGCGGCGAGTTCAGGCGCTGCTGATAACAGCTTTGCCGTCATCGCACTGAGCATGATCTCCGAACACTGTGGCGCGGCCGCGGCGGCACCCGCTGCTACTGTCAGCACGCCCGCGGAGACTGCAATTGCGCCTGCGGTGCCTGCCGCTGCTACTGCTAACACGACTGCCAGCACGCCTGCTGAACCTGCCGCCGCTAACACGACTGTCAACGCGCCCGCTACAACTGCCGCTGCTACACCCGACGCGACGGTCAACACACCGGCTGCACCCACCGCGACTGATAGCAGACCTGCGATGGCCGCTGCCGTACCCGATACCACTGTCAGCGCACCTCCCGCATCCACAGCCGCTCCTGACACAACTGCTATCACGCCTCCTGCACCTGCCGCAGCTGTTGCCGCCGCAGGACCTGACACGACCGTCAAGAAATCCTCCGACATTGACGGCGCACCTGCTGCATCAGCCCCTCAGCCTACGCGGCCGTCAGCACGAACTCGGAGAGCACCGGCGACACCCGCCGTCGTCGCTACGCCCGTTGAGATCGTCAGCACACCTGTCATCGCCGCTGCCGCACCCGCCGCGACGGTCAGCACTCCTGCGGAAACGAGCACCACACCTGCTGCAGCCGCCACCAACCCGGCCACCACCGCTTCGGGCGGATCCTTGTGGGTCTTGGTTTCAGTCGTTGTGCTGGTACTCGTACTCGGGGCACTGGTCCCTCTCGTCAACAGATGGAGAAAGCGAAAACTCTTGGAGCAGACGAGCGCTCAAAATCTCTCTTTTACGCATGAAGCGAGCTCCGACCGAGACAAGAGCGACAAGCCAGACGTGCGGAAAGCTGCCTAGGCTAGGTGCAAAGACATGCGTCGAGAGTCAAAGGAATAGCGGAGAAGGCCACTTTCAAAGCGTGACGTAGCAAAGACCCGGTTGAGTTCCTTAGAGGTTGGCCAGCGCTTAGTGCATACATCAAGCCTGGCCACCGGTTCTCACGATGATCAAATTTTCGCAATTTTCAGATTTGAGTGGGGTAATTATGACTTTCCAAATAGTGAGCCTGCAGGTGACAGCCAGCATACCGATTGGCTGCGATTTCTGGTCGGAAGATGACGGCTGGAAGGGGCTCTGTAAATGCGCGTCGGTCACGGTGAGCGGCAACAGCTTCGAAGACGCTAAGAAGAACATGGCAATTGAACTACAAGTGCAGATCGAAAGAATCTTGCGTGAGCATCCCGAGGGAAGTGGACAGCAAATTGCCTGAGCCAGGCCGCGCAGCCTTCCACCACTACCCAGGCTTTCCGCGGACTAATAGTGCAAATCGGTCAATATTGAACAGATTGGTTTGATTCGCACCGATATTATTTTGCTCACTCGAACGTCATGAACGGATGGGAGGGGTCCCATGACAAAGAACAAAGGGGAACCCTGGGATAAGACCACGTCACCGGAGTTGGATATTTGGAAAAAGCCACAGAGCACTGTCTCGGCCGACCAGGCTGCGGCTTTGTACGAGAGCCCGATTACAGAAGCCAAGACCATAGCTCAATTCCGCTTTCGGATCTTAGTGGTGGATGATGAACCCTTACTGCGCGAGACCGCAGCGCTGATCTTGGAAAGCGGGGGCTATGAAGTGCTCACGGCCGGGGACGGCGTGGATGGCCTGCACGCGCTCAGCAAGTCCCTGCCCGATCTAATCATCTCCGATCTGAATATGCCTCGGATGTCGGGATTTGAATTTCTGGCGATAGTACGGGAGCGATTTCCGCACATCGCAACCATCGC